>Ga0265797_10008357_pt1 | contig 13817 bp, 16 predicted proteins | sample P2T30metagenome_FD_192433 | JGI IMG/M metagenome (GOLD analysis project Ga0265797, IMG submission 192433) | Plant litter microbial communities from East Loma Ridge, Irvine, California - P2 T30 | ecosystem: Environmental > Terrestrial > Plant litter > Unclassified | place: USA: California... | reverse complement strand
ATGAAGCACCTGCTGGAGAACGCCATTCTGCGGTTGCGCTTCGAGGTTCGACTGCGTGAGTTGTTGTGTTGGTAGGATCTGGGGTTGTTGCGCCGAAGTGGGTTCGGACGGCGCTTGCACTGGTGGGGACGGAGGTGGCGCCTGTTGCGGGCCGCCTTCAAGCGCGGGGGCAGCCGCAGACATGGCTAACGACTATCACGATGTTCGTTTCGATAACGAAGTGAAGCAGGCACAGCAGCACGCACGCTATTCATGTCGAGGCCGGGCGCTGAAGCCTCTGATGAGGCCACATGACATGCCATCCCAGCGCCGTGGTTGTCGGACCGTGGTAGGCAATATAAGCGTCGTCTTGAGAGACAATCTCGCGCAACGACAACCATGTGCTCGTCAGCCACTCACAGCCTTTCTAAACGCTGCCGCGCACAATCGCCTGTCTTCTCTCTATACGGCATAGTGTGCGGCACACAAAGGGCTCGGTTAGCGACATACATGTTTGCTTGCAGACAAGCGCCTCGGACTTTGAGCCGCTCTTGCGTGCAACCACCGTCAACGTGTCAGCGCAGCGCGGCAGTGCGGGTGGTGGGGACGGACGGTGGATGTCACCTCGCGTGTGAATGCGCTGCTCTTTACTGGACGGAAGAGTACCTGGTGGGTCGGAGCAAACGGTCGCCTTCACATGATCCACCACCTCTCTGTCTCGGTCAAGAAGCAAGCTCCTCCCCACCTTGCTTGCACCGAGAGCACAGTCTCAGCTCTGTGGCCAGCTCAGCTTCCAAATTGAGATTGGGAACCATGGTCCCGGTAGTCGAAGGTCGCACCTTGCCCTCGCTGCCTGTGCTACTCGCAGCGTCGTTCGCCCTGTACAGGCTGACTTTGGTACTCTACCGCTACTTTCTGCACCCATTGGCTAGGTTTCCTGGGCCGCGAGCCGCTGCAGTTACGAGTCTGTACGAGGCGTATCACGAGATTGTGCTTAATGGGCAGTATTCGAAGAAGATTTCGGACCTGCATGATCGGTATGGTATGTCATTTTCGAAAGGAAGGTTGTCAATCTCTAGCTGACCCAAAACAGGCCCCATCATCCGTGTGACACCGAATGAGCTACATATTCGGGATTCGACATTCTTTGAGGAGTTTTATGGCAAGAACATACACCTTGATAAGGAGGGATGGGACAGGAAGCTTGGTCTCAAGGGAGGTGTACTTACAACTCTGGATGCGGGAGTTCACAAGCGTCGTCGTGCGGCGCTGTCGCCCATGTGAGTTGAGACTCAATCGTCTAACACTGTATACTGACATCCCAGGTTCTCCCGTCGCTCCATCCTCGACTTCATCCACATCATCTACCGACACATTGACACTCTCAGCATCCGGATCCAAGAGTTTGAATCCCGCAAGGAGCCGTTGAACCTGAGCCATGCCTTTCCAGCACTGACCGGCGACATCATCATGGACTACTTCTTCGGCTTCAACTACGACCAGCTCAAACACCCAGAGTTTCACAGTTTCCACGAGGCCTTCATCAAGGTCGGTGCCGTGGGGCATGTTGGCAACCAGGCGCCGTGGATATATCCACTCATGAACAGTTTACCGGATAGTGTGACTGGCTGGATGCAACCGGCAGCGAAGAGCATGTTGAAGTTTAAGCGGGTATTTATACTTCCCTTCGGTCGTCTTGGGTTATATTCCAACAAAATACTTGTGCATGCTAACATCAATCCAGGACCAACTCAACCTCATCCGCCGCACCCTAGCCGGCGAATCCACAAAAACCAACGACCTAACCCGCACAATCTTCCACGAAATCCTCTCCTCCAAGCTCCCCGCCTCAGACAAAACCCACCAACGCCTCGCCGACGAAGCGCAAATCGTCGTAGGCGGCGGCGTCGAAACAACCGCATTTACTCTCTCCATTGCAGCTTTTCACATAATCAACACTCCAAGAATATACGAGCGCTTGCACAAAGACCTTGTTGCTGCACTGCCGATCCGCGAGAACGTCGATCTGTATAGTCTTGAGAAGGTGGAGTATTTGAAGGCGTGTGTTATGGAGGCTGTGCGCTTGAGTTATGGTTTGTCGGCGAGGAATCCGCGGACACGGGACGTGCCGATGAGGTATCAAGAGTGGATTATACCGGCTAATACATGTGTCGTACGTATTCCTACCCATCTACTTGCCCCCCATCTAACAGTTCACGCAACAGTCAATGTCCATCCCCGACGTCTCACACGACCCCTCCATCTTCCCCGACAACGACTCCTTCATCCCGGAGCGCTGGCTCAACAATCCCAAGGCCCCCAACGGCGTGCCTCTAGACCGCTTCATGGTGTCGTTTGGGCGCGGCACGCGGGCTTGTTTGGGGGTTAATCTTGCGTGGACGGAGCTTTATTTGACGCTTGGGATGATGTTTCGTAGGTATAGGTGGGCGTTGCATGAGCCGGATGTGAGGGATGTGCAGATGGCGCATGATTTTTTCATTCCGGTAGCGAGGTTGGATGGGGAGGGTGTAAGGGTGTTTGTTGAGGGGTGTGAGAATTAGATGGGATTGTGAGGGGGGGATATTGGGTTGAGTGAGGTTTTGGTTGGGGCGGGAGGGACGTGGTGTTGATGAGTTGGGTTTGCGTGAGTGAAGCCCTCTCGTGATATGGATTGTCAAGGCCGTTCTCGGCCTTGAGCGCGAGCGAAAAGCAATACTCCCCGCAGCAAATCGTCTCGCAAGCATCCGCCAACACTCCCCAGGACGGCTGTTCACATATCCCTTCCCTGATAATCATCCCACCAGATCTTCCCCCATAAACGCCACCCATAAACCCCCCTCCAACACCATCCCATAAACCTCACCCAGCACCATCTCAAAAACTCCAAACGCCTTTCCTTTCCTTTTCCATATACCCACTAACTTTTAACCCATATCGAAGCCTCTCCTCCCCTCTCATCCCAGCCCCCCAAAACCCCCCGTCTTAAACCCCATCAGGAAATAAAGTTGCGCTTCTCGGTCCGAACATGGTGTTGCCTGGTGCAGTTGCACCGAGGACCGGCGCTCTGATGGCGCTGATGGGGAGGTGTGTGATGTTGTTGAGGACATGGATGGGGAGCGGGCGGGTGTTGGGCTTTGGGAGGGCATTTTTGGAGGGTGGGTTTGTGGTGTTGGTTTTAATTGTGGTGTTTTGGTGAGTTTGGGACGATGGATTGCTTTTGTTGTATTTTTCGTGGTGGTTTGTCGATTCTGGGTGAGTGTTCAAGTCGTTGACTCGATAACGAAAAGGTCTCAAGTATCCCTTGTAATGAAATGTCGAGACCGTAAGTCGTATCAAACGAAGCAACGCAGTAACAAGGCGCCAGACATATACATTTCACGCTCCTATTACGCCATCACTACCCCTCATGCGGTAATTTCCCCTGGATACTTCTCACGATGTCGCCGTGGCAGCAGGTTATTCCCAGTGGGCTAGCTTGCGGCATTTGTCGATCACCATGGACTGAAAAGATGGAGTAGCCGCGTGCTGCGTCTAGTCTTGAAGAATATTATCATTATTCTATGGAATTGAGTACTGTGAAAATGTTCATTTTGCTTGTGGTGTGCAGGTTTGCAGAGGGCTGCTGATGGCATCTGGGACCTGGATGTCCTCTTATCACGCCATCTGCATGTACGAGTATATCCGCGTTTGGCAACGCCAGCTCATGTCTAAGAGCAGATTATCTCAAGGCTACATAGAAACTGCAACTGTCGCGAAATTTGAATGACGAGACATTCGTTCTCGAGTGAAGTTCGATGCTAGCTTGCGGCATTTGTCGATCGCTAGCAGGATCCGAGGTCGGCATGTTCAGACAACTACATACAGAATTTGCGACACGAACAACACCTTGCAGATGTACTGCCTCCTTTTGCATACGAGTGAAAATACAAGGGCCCTTGCTTTGACCCTCCAGCGAATAGTATCTGCTTCTCTTGTAGCTTGAAGTTGGTTCTGAACAGCTCAATTCGACAGGTCATTTCTCGGAGCAAATTCGATTTTCACTCGCATGCTCTAACTTGCAGTAACGTTACGTGGTAAGCACAGAGGTCCTCTGACGCGACTATGATCGTAGGGGCTCGGCATCAACAGCTGGTCTGCGGCTATGATGAGTATGGTGGTGTCGGCGCTGCGAGTTTGTGGTATAGATTGCAGATGGTTGGAAATGACTTTGGACAATGAAATAGGCGGTAGAAACGCAGTATGTAGTGCGGAGAGTTTGGCTGACCACATTTCGTCAAGGACAGCTCATGTGTAGCGCGACGACGCGTAGGAATTTGGCAAGGTGATACGACATTGGAAGCTATGTACCACCTCGAGAAATGTGTTGAGCCACGAACACCAATTTCCTCGACTCACTGCTGTCAGCTCATCGTCTGATTTGATATGTAACAAGGTGATTTCGACTGTCACAGTCGCTGCCATATCTACTAAAACCGCAACAGCACAAGAGCTCGCGGATACAAGGAGTATATTCGACATCGCCGATTTGTCTACACCGAAATTTTGCAGGTTCAGCGGTACTCAGCACACTACATGTCAACTGGAAACCTTCGCATTACTGCACCTCAAGAGTTAGCGCCAAGAGCTCTCAAGTAACTACGATGCACGATATCGCCTCCGCTCGACGCACGGAGAGTGCGCCTTCGCTGAGAGAGCTTTCGGAAGAGCTCCTCCTCCACATTGTTGGGGATATCACCAACTACGACGGGTCGCGCGACATCAACTCTCTAAAGACACTCTGCCTTGTGGACCGTCAGTTCCAACGCATTGCCACGCCTTTCATATACGAGTTGATATATACAGGCACGCACAACCCCTACAAGTTTGTGCGCACATTACTCGAGTGTCCCAAGCTTGGCCAACACCTCAAATTTGCTGTGGGGCTGCGTGCACCAAGTCAGAATGTCCGGTGATAAGGAGGATGTTGTTGAGCTCAGGGGCAACTCGCACATTGTCGACGCGAGTAAGTGCAGAGTGTTAGTCTCGTTGCTGAAAACTTCGGGTCTGCCTTCTGCTACTGAATATGCTCAAGCCTTCGTGGTCATGGCAGACGCCGAGCATATGAATTGGATGCATGAGATGTTCTTCATCACCGTCTTACTGCTCTTATTGCTCGCACCAAACGTTGTTGCCCTCGGCTACGACACAATTGGCTACTCGTGGAAGAAGAGGGTATACCACGGGCGTCCCTATTGAAGGGCCAGAGTAAATCTCACACCTGCGCAGCATCTCCATCAAAGTGAAGGATGCCCCAGCAATGGAGGTCGCACCGCTGTTTGCCCTTGCTTCGTTTTGGGAGCTTGAACTCAGGAGTTACAGAGAAGCAGTAGGTCCAGTCGTCGTGATTCCACCGGGTTCGTCCAACATCGAGACGCTCAAATTCCCAAGCTGCGTTTGCCATGGTCCAAAGATGACCAACTTAGTGACGGCTTGCCGAAAGCTCAAAGTGTTCCTACACGAACATTGCACCGCTACATGGAGTCTCTCCGCTAACAGGGAACGCATCTATCATCTCAAACCTGCCTTCCACGTCGAGGATATCGTAACAGCTTTAGAGGCCCATCACCTGTCATCACTTGAACATCTTGCGATCCTGCATAGCGGTTGCGGCTGGGCTGACAGTCCCGGTCGAGTTTGTACATTACACCATTTCCAGCATTTGCGTTCGCTGCTCGTGTCAGCTTGGATGCTCCAGGCTGCCGACAAAGATGTTGGATGTGGGAGCACAGGGCAGACAGGAAAGAGGCAGAAGGTTGTTGTATTGAGAGAGCTACAGCGAGCGATTATATACACAACCAGATGAGTAACAGGGTGACTAACAGAGTCACGTGAGGTGCAGTTCATAGTGTACCGTATGAACTGAGGTGCCAGGCTGACAAAAGATATGTCCACCTTCATGGCTCGCCTCCTGGCCCTGCTATTGTCTGGTCTTCTACACCTCACAATCGTGGCAGATGTGCTCGACCCCCGTTTCGATTGGTGCAGTCCACATTACGCACAGTCAAGTCCGGGGGACAGCCTGAATGCCTTTCCGAAAAGCATTCCAAGTCTATCAACCATGTATGTCGCCCTGATGTCGCCCTTGAACAGCAAATGTGACCTCGGGTGGCATAACACTCGCCAGATTATTCAAGGCAGCTGGTGTATCCCTCTTCGTCAGATACATAAGTATGTCAGCTTCAGAATCATACAAGGAGGAGCCGGTCGAGTCGCAATGCGAATGGACCGAGCTCGGCGAGTTGATCAATAGATGGAAGAGCATGGGCTAAAGTCAAAAGTTCCGAGACGAAGTCGTGATCAGACTGACGCTCCGCCTGAGTATTCGGAAAAATTGCCAAGTACGAGGATGTACAAAGGTGCTCGTATTTAAAGTGTCAACCTCCAGGACACATTAAATGCTAAAGTCGTTAACTCAATAGATACGAGCACCTCCGTAGACAGCAGCAACCATCGGAGGCTCGCCGTTAGACCCTGCATATTTATGGTTAGTGATCGTCGAGTGACGTACAAGGACCCTCTGTCCGACGGAAGCGCGACAACACCATCAACAAGCTGCGGGGTTATATTTAGTCCCATAACAATCAATCAGCATAATCCACCCCACAGTTTTTCATAACTTCGCGAGATTTTCCTTCTACGCACATCGCTCGAGTTCAAATACCTGCTAGAATGTCAGCCATCACTCCCTTCGATCCAACCATCCCGCAAGAAGATGTCGACCGTCTCTTCCACAAGCTTGGAGACACTCGTCTCCCCGAGATTCCCGTCGTACCTGACGCAGGTGATGACTACGGTACACAATGCCCTCGTCTCCATCACCAAGACCCCACATTCTGACGCCCATCAGGTCCCTCTCTCCTCTGGATCTACAAGCTCTACAACCACTGGCTCCACGACTTCTCCTGGCCCACCGCACAGCATCAAATCTCAGAATGGCACCACTTCACCACGACCATCGAGAACCTAAAAGTGCACTTCATTCACGAAAAAGCGCGCGTGCGCCAAAAGGACGCCATCCCACTGCTCCTCGTGCACGGCTGGCCAGGAACATTCTTCGAGTTCCAAAACGTAATGCACGCCCTCATCGACCCCAAAGACGACAAGCACCCCGTCTTCGACATCGTCGTGCCCTCGCTCCCAGGATTCGCATGGTCCCAAGGCCCACCCCGAGGCTGGACATTGCAAGATACCGCACGCATGTACGACCAGCTCATGAAGCGCTTGGGCTACACCTCTTATGCCGCACAAGCTGGCGACTGGGGCCACTGGGTAATCCGCGAACTGGGCACGGGTCGGTATTCCGCCTGCAAAGCGGTACACACGAATATGTGTCCCGGCGCGCCGCCCAAGAACTACAAAATGAACGCAAAGGAACAAGCGGCCATGGACCGCGCAGCGTGGTGGATGGGCACGCCCCTCAACGAAGGGCACATGTCGTACGCCATATCCATGCGCACACGCCCGCAAACCATCGGCGTAGCCTTCAACGATAACCCCGTTGGCATAATGATGTTCATCGGGGAAAAGTACAATGAGCTCGCGGATCCGAATCTGGGCACTGCGACGCTGGATAACGAGCAGTTCTGTCATGATGTGTGCACCACGCTTAGTCTTTACTTTTTTACGCCGCCGAGTATCATGACGAGTATGCTGGCTTATTACAATAATGTGAGGCATGAGGAGTATACCGAGTTTAATGCGAAGAGGGAAAATTTGATCAGGGTGCCGTTGGGCGTGAGTACTTTTCCGTACGATGCGTTTCCGGTGCCGAGGGCAGGCGCGGAGACGACGACGACGAATTTGAAGTTCTTTAGAGGTATGTTGAATCAAGAGGGGTAGTTGGGGGGTGTGGCTAATGAGATGGCAGAAAGGGACTTTGGTGGACATTTTGCGTGCATGGAGTGCCCGAAAGAGATGATTGGGGATATGAGAGATTTCTTTGGCGAGTTTTACAAGGCGTAGAAAAACTGTTACGCGGTCGGAAGCTCAAAGACATGACTTTTCGATGGCAGTGGTTACCATACTAGCGAGAGGCTCTTCATATCTTGAGATATGAGAATTGTACGTTGTCAGTTGAGACAAGTTTGGGGGATCAGCATTTGCCGCGTAAAAGGGCTGCGAAGCTTTGTATAGCAGAAGTTTGTCTCTTTGTATAAATCGAACGCATTTCCGCATTCTTCTAATGGTTTCCCAGCCCAATGCGATATAGTCTTTTTAAACACGGAAGAAATAAAATGTCAATCAGCTACTCAACAGTCTTCGCGTGTTTCATCATTCTTTCATTCACGGGTATCGTAACATACTATGTCAACATAATCTTACATCCCGTCCTTTATCTCCTAGTTCTGGCGAAATGCTGCCACCTCGACAACTCAACATCTTCACCTTGTCTCGATCTCTCGCCTCCCGCGCTTCCAACAGCAGCGCCGGCCGTGTTCCCCTCCCCACGATCCACCCTGTTGCTCGTCCAGACAGTCTCCCCTCTCCAGAAATACCTCCAATTGCTCGTCCGACTCGTTTGCTCCGGCACAATCTCCGGCGCCGGTGTGATCGTCTGTTGTTCTGCGAGTCCAACAGCCGCCTCCTCATCCTCGTACGCTTTCATATCCTCCGTGGAAATGTACGGCGCGCGACAGATGGGGCACGTTGTTTTACGCAAGACGAACCAGGATACAAGGCACTCGGAGTGGAATTCGTGGCCGCAGGCTTGCAATCGAAGGATGGCTTCGGGCTCAGTCGGGGATTCCGTGCTGATGGAGATGTCGGTGGGTGGTGTTGCGGTCGAGGGGCGGATTGCAGCTTCGTCGACGGTGGGTTGGGAGGCTAGGAGGACGGGTTCAGGTGGCGAAGGGGCGTGCAGGGCTGAGAGACATATTGCGCTATTGAAGCGTTAGTCCTGTGTGGTGCGGAGAGGGCACCAAGGTGATGCATGTTACTGACCATTCATGTTCCTGGATGGAAGCGGTGTCTCCCGTAATGGATTGTGCTTGACCTCGCTCTGCCGCGTCTGCTTGACCTCGCTCTGCCGCGTCTACTTGTGCTTGCTCGCGTTCTGCGGCGTTGATTTGTGCCCTCTCGCCTTCTTCGACCGGGGCATCCGGCTGTTGAGGCGCACTCCTGCCAGCGTCTGTCACGTTCGAGACATCTGTGACTTGTCGGAGTCGTTCTCTCGCCTCTGCTCTGCGCAGCGCGGGCTTCTTTGCTGGTTTACGTGGTGGGGGTACAGTGACTCGCTGGCGTTTGCGTATACAGAAGACGCAAAGGCTACTTCAATCAGCTTCCATCGATGCAGCGGTTACAGCGGATGGATCTTACAAAGGCGCGAACACAACCACAACGAACACCGGAATAAGGAATGCAAAGGCAGTCGGCGTCATGCCCGACATTCCGACGGTCTGCTTCCATTCTCTCGTCTGCAACTGCGTTTCGAATCCATGGTTCGATATCGCAGGCATCGTACGTCAAGATAACGCAAGTACGGGTGTGGCTCGTATCGATGTTGCGGATGACGGGACTCGGCAACGCGTGTCCAAGACTTGCAAACCTGATGTTGCTTGGAATGCTCGAATGGGTAACAATGATCCGCGGCCGACAAAGTGTTTTGTGAGATAGTAACTGCGAAACACGTTCCTGTGCTCCTGCGCGAACGTGACCATGACGCCTGTCTTATGCCGCGTCCCCACGCACAACGCACCCCGCAAAAAGGCCTGTCCATGACCACTTCAATCACATTGCGCCTCCACAGCCACGCTATCCAGGTCTTGGTATGTCAAATAGCTATACCCACCCAATCAGCGCCCATCTCTTTCAATAAAACTCACATGTATCGGAAGCCCTCGCACCCGACACTCGCAGCCAGTCATGGTCTCGGAAGTGTTTCCATCACGCCATGTTGGAGAAGAAGGGCCGACATCTTGGCTGACGTGCGACGTGGGGCGCTAGTGCGTTGCTGAGATATCTGGCGCCGAGATGCCGAGCAGCCGTTTGCGGCGGAGAGGAGTGGAGCGGGGTGGGACAATAGTAGTCCGTGCGTAGAGATCGTCTGGTGTCGCAACGAGGACAGAGTGCACGTGGTGAGTTGCAGATTTCGTATGGAAGAAAGTGGGCAGTCGTCCATGATCGAGGTGTAAGAATTGTGGTGTCCCATAACTTAGGTAGATTTGGTATGTGTGTTAGCTATCAGTCCGGCTGAACACAATAATGATATAGGTTAGTTTCCTCGCAGGATTATTGGAGGCGGTCATTGTGCATGCTCAACCCCAGCGCTAGCTGAGAAACATTTCAATCGATCCGTCGGAAGGGTCACACTGGTAGAGGTGTGCAGTGGTTTTCGTAAGTTTCATTGATTACTATGGACAGAACTAGAGCTGCCTATGCAAGATGCAAGATGCAGTCTTGATGGCATTAGGTATCGCAAACAATGCAAATATTGAAGAGCTCCTTTTTCCGTGACTCTGGAAAACGCATTCCTAAACAAAATGCGCTCAAAACACCGCGCATATACTTGAATCTGACACCTTGGTTAGCCACTCATGATCGTGCCTTCTTCTCCTCACTGTCGCCATCTGTGCTGATAGCCGTGCTGAGATAACGTTCAAACACGCGCTGCTCAAGATCGACCGAGCCTCGTCTCCCACCTCCATTCTTTGCATCGCGCCTCCTGAAGAAGACTCGCTTGCCCCACTTCCAGCTCTCGATACCGAGGAAGAAGAGGAAGGTAGCGACGAAAACGATACCCCATTCCCAGCTGATACCCTTGTGCCTGAACACGGTGTCATTGATAACCGGGATGTAGAGGACGGGGAAGATGGTGACGAATCCAAACATAATCGAGAAGAACAAGAACTTGTTCCTCCAAACGTCGATCGCCCACTGCGTAAAGTACTTATTAGAGTTGGGCTGCATCATGAAGAACGAGCGGCGCATGTCCAACATCTGCCATGCAAGGAAGAGCGAGAACCATGTCAGGCAGGCGAAAGTCGTGGCACGAGCGCGGAACACGGTGTCGCAAGTATCGTTGTACCCTTCGTTGCAGTTGTTGCCGAGATCACCGTTGCCAAAACCGAACATGACAATGGAGAAGGATGCGAGACAAAGGGCGGCGATCCACAGGCCGTATACGAGCATATCGACCATGACTTCAATGGTGAAAACACCGCGTTTAAGCTGCGATCAATTAGTCCATGTAGCCGCGGAGAGAGTTTGTGATATTGTACTTACGTTCTGAGGTGGGCGATCTAGGATATCCGGCGCGGCGATCTCGAAACCAAGACCCATGTCAGGAATACTGGAAGTGATCATGATGATCCACATGACCTCGACAGGAGACACCGGGAAGACTGAGAAGCCACTTTCGTCTTTGAATGCAAGACCAATGAGCAGAACGCAGGCTTGGGCGATGTTTTGAGCGAGCAAATGAAGGATGAACTTCTGGATGTTGTCGAACATACGGCGGCCTTCTTCTATAGCGTTGAGAATAGAGGCAAAGTTGTCATCGGTAAGGACAATGTCGGAGGCGTCTTTGGCAACGTCAGAGCCAGTACCCATGCCGATACCAACATCTGAGCGCTTAAGAGATGGCGAGTCGTTGACACCGTCACCAGTCATGGCGGCGAAAGCTTTGCGGCGATGAAGAGCGTCGATCATGCGAACCTTGGTGTTGGGCGCGCAACGAGCGATGACGAGGGGCAGAAGAGGGAGGGCATCGATTTGTTCCTCAGTGAGCTTATCGAACTGAGATGCAGTCATGACCATAGCGTCGGTGACCTCTTTAGCGAGTGTGTCCATGCTCGATGGCAAGATACCGACTTGAGCAGCGATGGCGCGCGCCGTTCCGGGGTGGTCACCGGTCAACATGTGGACCTCAATACCAGCCTTCTGGCACTGACGAACGGAGTCGGCCGTCTCGGGGCGAGGAGGATCGTACAGTCCAACGAGACCACGGAAGACAAGATCATTCTCTAGTGTGTTCCTGTCGTAGTCCTCTCCCTTGGCTGGTGGCTGGCCGGTGAAGTTTTTGCTCGCGAGAGCAAGAACACGAAGACCGCTAGCGGCAAGAGCTTCCATGTTTGCAAGAATTTCCTCGCGATAGTCATCATCCATCTCAGTGACGGAATCGGTCTCGCCATTGAACACGCTTGTACAGGAGTATATGACACGTTCGACTGCACCCTTGGTGAAGACGTACTGCTTGGATGTCGCAACTTCCTCGAAGATGACAGACATTTTCTTGACGTCGGAGTCAAATGGGAACTCGGCAATCTGCTTCCATGCGGGCGAGTCACCGGTGGTATACTCCAGACGGTTCCAGTTGAAACGGGACGCAAAGACCTGGATGGCAATTTCAGTCGGGTCACCCCGAGCGTTCCATTGTCCCTCATCGGTTTGATGAACGTTTGCCAGATTGGCCAACGAAGCGATCTTCAAGTAATCGATCAGATGCGGGTTGTTTTCGGAGAGCTCCTCGGCGGTTTGTGTCTTCTCATCAATATCGGCGTCAATGTGTCGTGGCTGCTTCGCAGTGAAGGTAAGGTCGCCAATGTTTGGGTTGTGGGGGTCGTCGCTCGTGCCGACAGAATAGGTACCCTTGGCCGGAATCCATGCCTTCTTAGCGACCATCTTGCCCTGCGTGAGTGTACCAGTCTTGTCGGAACAGATATCGGTGACACCACCGAGAGCTTCGAGAGACTTCAAGTTGCGAACAATGACGTGTCTTTGGACCATGCGTTTAGTGCCGGCAGCCATTGTGATAGTCAAGACCACCGTAAGAGACGCGGGAATCATGGATAGACCGGTAGCGACAGCGTAGATGATGACTTCGCTATTGTTGGAGAAGTTGTTGGCGGCAAGGACAATGATCGCGCAGATGACCGCGATACCAAAGAGTAGGATAGCGAGACGTGCGAGCTTCTTTTGTAGTGGAGTTCCGACGTTGACACCAAGGAAGTGACCAACGGCATCGGTAGCGGTCAAAGTCCAAGCCTGAGCGTAGCGGTGCGGTTTCGCCTTGCCATCGTCCTTGCGTTTGACAGGCCGGACGCGCGATTTCTTCTGGCGGAGAGACATGGCAATAGATCCGATCTCAGTGTACATGCCGGTCGCAAAAACGACGCCACGAGCCCGTCCTTTAGTAACGGTCGAAGAGCTGTATGCAACATTAAGACGATCGCCAGGGCCAGTATCCTCATCGAAAACGGCGTCGCCATCTTTGGCTACAGGAAGCGATTCGCCAGTGAGTAGGGCTTCATCAGTTTCGAAGTTCAAGGCCTCAACAATACTAGGACATAATCAGCACCTTGCACAAAGTATAAATATTGGTGTACTCACCGAATATCAGCTGGGACAGTGTCACCCGTCTTCAGCTCAACCAGATCACCAGGTACAACTTCTACCGTTGGGACGGTGACCGTCTTTCCGTCGCGAACTGCAGATGCGGTGGGCGATGATAGGGATCGCAGCGAGTCCATAGTCTTCTCAGCTTTGAATTCCTGGACGAAACCAATGACGACGTTGAGTAGGATGATGGCAGTTACCACACCACCTTCGATCCATGACTGAATCGCGAAACTGACAGCCATAGCGGCGATAAGAATCTACAATCGTTAGAGGTTGTTGTTTATCCCAGACTAAAGGAACTTACCAATGTCATGGCGTTCGCGACCTGCCGAAGCAGAATCTTTGCTGGAGATACACCAGCATCGTTTCCAAGGTCGTTGTTGCCGTGTTTCTCGAGTCTCGACTTTGCTTCCGCAGTGGTGAGGCCATCATCGGCATTACACTTGGTCTCTTCGACGACCTGC
>Ga0265797_10008356_pt1 | contig 13817 bp, 11 predicted proteins | sample P2T30metagenome_FD_192433 | JGI IMG/M metagenome (GOLD analysis project Ga0265797, IMG submission 192433) | Plant litter microbial communities from East Loma Ridge, Irvine, California - P2 T30 | ecosystem: Environmental > Terrestrial > Plant litter > Unclassified | place: USA: California... | reverse complement strand
CACGGACGGCCGGGCATGCCGAGCGCGGCCGGATGGCGTTCCGGTCCCATGGTGGCGCGGTAGCCGTCATTGTAGAACTGGATCAGGTCATCGCCCCACCAGATGAACATCGGGTGGTTGCTCGACAGCAAAACGCGTACCACGGTTTTCAGGGTCGACGGCCAGGTGTCCGGCGCGCCCAGCGGGCTGGCTTGCCAGTCGTAAGCGCGCATGAGGGCGCCCATCTCGCCGCCACCGTCCAGGAAGCTGAAGCTGGGATTGAGGATCATCGGTTCTCTGTCTTATTCATGCGACTGATACGATACGGCCTGCTTGATGACTTGGCAACCATAGTGGTGCATGGCAATACTTAGAGTTTTGTCGTCGACGCGTTAGGCGGTATCGTAGAGTTCGTCAATGAATTAGGGCAGAAGTGGTGAGCGCTGACGCAATGGGCCAGGGGATCTCTGCGGCCAAGGCCTGATTTCTCTCGCGGCGTTCAAATATCCTGGGTCCTGCGGCACTTATTTGGGTAAGTGCTCGAACAAGTGATGGATCAGGAAGGTCTCCAGCGATTCGTCGAGCACCTCCACGATGCCGCCGTTGGGAGTCGCCCACTGCAGTACTTCACGCGCGCCATTGTCGTAAAGAAAATAATGACCGTCGCCGATGTCGAGCAGTGGCACCGCATGGCGCGGATATGTCGGATCCCGGTTGAGCTCAGCATAACTTGCGCAGACGTTCAGGAAGTAATCGTCCGGAACTCCGAGACCATAGGTTTCGTTGGCGCCATGCACGATGACGCCAAACGAAGCGAGATAGTCCGCATACTCGGGAGACAAGGCGATTCCCAGAGTTGTCTGCAGTTTCTCGATGCTGTCCTTCGTTGCTGGCCTGGTCTTTACACCGTGCTGTGCCACCAGGGATTTGAGTTTTTTCATCATGCTGCTCCTTCTGCACGCTGGTTGTCTATCTGTTCAGCGCGTGCTTTCCAGTAAGCCTCGCGCACATCTTTGAAGTCGTTGCGATCGATCTCCGATTCCTTAAGCTTATTGTGCAAGATATTGTCGTTGCCATCGCAACGATGTTCTGTACAGGTTAGCTCGGCCAGTGGAGCGTCGGACTTCTGGCCGATATGGTGCAGCTCGATCGGCCTAGTACCGCTCGCATCCAGCGGGGGACGGCCGTCCCGCATGCGCTCCAGATTGGTGTCGCCGAGCGGATCGGTCCGATCGTAGTCGATGTCGGTACGAATCAGGGCGTCCTTGCCGTCGACGACCGACGGCTCCAGACCGGCATCCTCGTAGATGCGGGCCTCGGCCTCGCTATTGATGGTCTCGAGGATCGTGGCGGGATAATCTTTCTGCTCCAGGCGCTCCCGCGTCTCTCCGCTCACTGGCGGCAGCTGGTCCCGGCTCTCCTGGGTAAGGCCGATCGGCTTGTCGAGCTCGGTGATGTCCATGGACCTGCCAGGCATCTCCCGGGCCAGCAGCTCGAGCTTGCAAGGTGCTTCCTGCGGCGTCTCGAGGCGCACCTCGAACTGCTCGGTGGCGATCATCTCGATTTTCATGCGAGGCTCCCCGCGGTCACGCTAGCGCGCCAGGCCGAGTAGATGTTCAGGTGGCTGGCGTGCTGCAGGCAAAAATCCTTCATCAGGCACTGCTGGGCCAGCAGGCGATGCTCGCCGTCGAGCTGGTCGACCAGCCCCGACAGAAGGTTGTCGATCTCGCGATGCAACTGGCCGTAGTCGCTGACTCCGCGAACCAGTTGGTGCACGCTTGTCCGGCACCCCAGCACATCGACCAGCAGCGACGCCATACGCGCGAAGCCATCCTGGTGGCACAGTGGGCCTGGGGCGCCCTGGCGCCGCGCCGCGATTGTGTCGAGCAGGGCGATCCTGTCCGCGGCGACCAGTGGCAAAGTACGCACAGCCTGGTCCAGGAGCGCCAGGTCGGGCTCGGCCGCGTGCACGACACGCTGCGCCAGCAGCAGGTGGAGCAGGTGGCGATGGAAGGTCTTGCGCGTGCTGGCGTCTGCCTGGCCTGGCCGGTAGCAATAGGGCTGGGTCGGCGCCTTGAATTCCCTGACCTGGCATAGCACCGGCTCGAGCCAGTCGTTCTGGTAAACGATTGCCACGCCACGTGGCAGGCGCGCGATTTCGTCGAGCTGCTCGTCGCGCAGGGCGGCCGACTTGCCGATCAGTCGCCGGTCGGTTTCTTCCGGCAGGCGCATGATGATCTTCGTGTTCGTGTTGCGGATCGCCGCAACGTCGACTGCATGCGGCGACTGGTCGACGACGAAAAAGCTTTCGCCGAAGGTGCGCATTTCGGCGATGGCGTTGGTAAGCATCTCGACAGACTTGCCGGCCAGACCGCCGCCCTCGGCGCCGTCCGCATGGCAGCGCTTGAGCAGGTGATGGGCTTCTTCGAGGACCGTCACATGGCGCAAGGAGCGATTCATGCCGCCCTCCGCCATGCGGTGTTCGGCGAGGCGCATCACCAGGATGCCCATGATGAGCGATTTGCTCTCGGCCGAGCCGATGCGGCTGAGGTCGACAATGACTGGACTGTCGAACAGCACGCTGTTGTCGATCTCATCGGAAGTGAAAATCTGCCCGTTCAGACCGTTGGTCAGTGACTTGATGCGGGTTGACAGCGAGCCGTGGTAGTTACTTTTCAATTCCTGCGAATAACTGGACGACGCGATCACCATATCGAGCGTCAGCAGCAAGTCGGTGAACGACGGGAACAGCTGCTCGCCATGGCGATTGACCGACAGCCCAAGATCCCATCCAGCCTGCTCGTAGGCTTGCAGGACCGCATCCTTGAGCACTGCCGGCATCGCCGCGTACATTGGCCAGCAAACGTTGAATATCTCGATCAGGCGGTCGACGTGTTCGAGCACGTGGATCGCCGCCGGGAAGCGGAACGGATTGATGCGCAGAAGCGCGCCGTAGGCCGGGTTGGTGCCGAAGACCTCCACGCCAGGACGTTGGCCGAAGACGTGCTTGTACTCGCCCTTGGCTGGTTCGATCACCAGGAACGGAATCCCCATCGCATCGATCTGGTCGAGCATGTTATAGACCGTGTTGCTCTTGCCGGCGCCGGTAGAGCCGCTGATGAACACGTGGCTGGACAGTTGGTCGAGCCCGAGATCGATCGTTTGCGGCAGGTTCTCCCACAGGTGGCGAACCTGGCCCAGCGCGATGCTGCGCGTCTTGCTATCGGCATCGGTGCTGCCGTCCAGGCGTTGCACCTTGCGGCCAAAGGCCTGGGTCTCCAGCACGGCGACTGTCGAGGTCGAGCGGCGCGGCAAGCTCAACTGGATCGCCAGCTCCTTGCCGGACACCAGGGTGGCTGGGGTCAGATAAGCGATCGGAAGGCGTTTCATGAAGCCGTGCTGCAGGGGCGGGTGGCTCAGCGTGCCAAGCCAGTCAAGCACGGAAGATTTCTTGTTTGAATTCCAGGTAGTTAATGCGAAGTCTTCGTGGCTCGAATTATTCCCTCGAATCAAACCCAGGAAGATGCTGGCCAGTGCCTCCGACGAGGCGGTACTGTCGCCGATGAAGTAGGCGGCTGAGTTCCAGCCGCCATAGGTGGCCGCCTCGTCGATGCGTTTGAGGTGGTGGTCGATCTTGGTCAGCAGCTGTTCGATGCTCTTGTCGGTTGCCTCGATCGATACCTGGCGGCTGGCGCCGAGAGTGCGCGTATCGCTACGGGTATCGCTGCTGCCGGTCGTCGACGTGGTCGAGGTGGTACGGCCAGTGGACTTTCCCTCGCTGATTGATTCGCCGGTGGTGTTTCCTTCGGACCGGCTTTCACTGGTGCCGGTTGTGCGCGTATTGTCGAACGCGGTCGCGGCAGCGCTGCCGAGCTGGCCGCCGACCATGGCACCGACCGGGCCCAGTGCCGAGCCGAGCATGCCGCCGAGGGCAGGTCCGAGGATGGCCGCGGCCTTGGCGGTCTTGGTCTTGGCGCTATACGATTCGGACGTACCCGTGGAGATCGACGTCGACGTGCCAGTACTGCGCGCCAGATTGTGGGTTTCAGTCAGGGCCAGGCTCTTGCCCAGTGATTCGCTCAGGCTCTGGCTGATGCTCAGGCCGACGCTATCGCTCTCCTGCTCGCCAAAGGAAAGGCTGAGCTTGTGCAGTGGCGACAATTGGGTTGCGACCTGTTCATAGCCGGTCCGAATACGGTCCAGCTCGTGCGACGAAACGGGCTCGGCCAGGATCAGCGCCTGGTAGACGCGCCGTTCGGCAGCGTCGATGAAGCGCTCCAGCCCCTGCATGAAGTGCTCGCGGTTGTCGGTCGACAGGGCCGGAACGCCGGTGACGGCAGTGATGCTGGCTGCCGGATTGGCTTTTTCCTCCAGCATCGCGTCGAGCAGGGCATCCGTTTCGTCCGCTTTCAGCGGCTGCAGCGAACTGCCCGAGAAATGACCCTTGAAGGTTTCCAGTAGCAGTTCACCCGAACTCTGGCCCAGGGATTTTCCAGGTTCTCCCCGGGTGCCGATGTAGAGCTTGGTCTCGGCGCCGTCTGAACGCAGGAACAGGAATACCGCGTAGCCGGCGGCGCCCAGCGCGGTATACGCGGCGGTGGTGCTCTCCAGCACGGACTGCTTGTTGCCTTGAACAATACGCTCGATCTTGAACAAACGCAGGTCGCTGGAGCGCTGGAAGCGCTGGGTACTGCTGGTGAACGGCTGGACCGGCAACTGTTCGAGCTGGGCCAGGTAGCTGCGGTTGATCAGAGCGCGGCCCGCCTCCAGGGTCTGGGCCGCGCTCTCGCGGACTTGTTGCGCGCCACGCGGCGCAGGATAGGTCAACGCCATGCTCATTTGCGCATCACGAGGATCAGGATGACGACCACGGCGATCGCGCCACCGGCCAGCAGGGCCGCTGCCAGTGCTGGCGACAGGTTCCAGGAAGCAGGCTGGGGCGCTGGACGACGCGGCGGCTCCTTGCTGCGCGATCCGGATTCGGTCTGCGCGCCTGGCTGGGCCTTGCTGGATGGCCGGCTGGTGCTGGCTGGCGCTGGGGCTGCAATCGGAGAAGGTGCCTTGGCGCCTTGCTGACGCACGTGTTCGCGTACGTCGATGAGGTGCAGGAAGCGCTCTTCGGAAAAATTGGTTTCGAGGTAGACCGATTGTTTGGCGTAGTAATCCGATGTCCACTTCTTGCGGTCGGGATCGATTGCTTTCGCGAAGGCTTTTTCGGTGTGCCGTTCACATAAGTTGGGCACGCGGGCTTTGGCCCAAGCCAGCGCGGCGCGCAGGCGCTCGGCACTGTTGCGGTGATCCTCGAGCTCGATGGAGAGACCGGTTTGCACCGTCTCCACATCGCCTTCCGCCACGATTTTCTGAAGTGAAGTCGAAGGACGATAACCGGTCCCCGTATCCACTGGCTTGCTCGGGTTCGTCGTTCTTGGCAGGAAGCCTTTGCGACCATCCTGGCGGAAGCGCTCGCGCACGTCGATCAGATGATTGATGCGCTCCATTGAAAAGTTTCTTTTAGCCAGTTCTCGCTGCGTACTGAAGTAGGTTTCGGTCCAATGCAGCGCATTGCGGTCAATCGGCTCGAAATTCTCGTTAGCGACATAGGCGACCAGGATGCCGGGATGTAAGGATTGAAATGTCCCCATGGTCTGGCGCAGATGCTCGGTCTCTGTCTGTGCTTCGTTGACGGCATCCAGGAATGCCTTGCGAATCCTGCTCAAATCGTTATTGGTGCTCATATGCCGGTTCCACATTCAGGATATTGTCGAGTTTGGCCTTAAAGGCGAGAATCCATGCCTGCATGACGCGGGCTTCTTCCAGCGCTTCCTCGAGCGCGCCCTTGTCGTGCAGCTTGACGTCGATGGACGCCATCAGGGCGTCGAATTTTTCATCGAACTCCTGCTCCATGAATGCCAGGTATTGCTCGACCAGCTTGTCCTTGCCCGATTCGATGCGCTTGCGTGCGCTCTTCGTGAGTTTTGCAAATTCGCTCCTCACCCTTATCTGGCGCTCCTTCCACAACTCGGCGAAGTCGATATATTCTTCGTCCTCGTACAGGTTGACGGTTTCCTTGTCGCCCCATGTCCAGGGTTTGTACCAGGTACTGGCCTTGACCTGCCTGGTGCCCGTCACCACGCTACGTGTTTTGACATCTTCTTTTTTCACGCCGAGATTCAGCGTGATATCGGAAACTGACTTGCGAATGCCTTCCAGAACCGGCAACTCCAGGTGATCGCAATCGCCGAACAGATCTTTCACGTAGCGCTGGTACTCGGCCGTCAGGTCTTGCCTGATCGCTTCCTGGCTCGTTACAAAAGCCGATTCGTACTCGTTCATCAGCGAGTTATACCGGAAGCGCAAGTCTTGCTCGGCCTCGTTTAGTTTCTGGTCGGCTTTTGCCTGCGACATTTCCCCGGTCATCTTGTCTGACAATGCCCGGAAGATATCGTCGTTACTTGCCTGCAGTGCCGTCAGGGATTCCTCAGTAGCGTCAGGAAGTGCGGTCCCTTCGCGTTCAAGCTTGTCCTTGTAGGCTGTCGCATCAAAGCCTTTCTTGCGGCGCTCCTGCAAGTCTTTCAGTTCGATCTCGATGCGTTCGAGATCCTGTGCGCCGCGGTCGAGCTGCTCGATCAGCCCAGCTTCATCCAGTCCGGTTCCGATCGCTTGGCAAAGGACGTCGTACACGCGCTTGACGCGATGAGGCAAGTTGTACTTGTCGATGTATTCGTCAATCATTCCTTCCACTGCCGGCACCCCACTGGCCAGCATGAGGGGCGAATATTCCTTCTCTTCCAGGGCGCGCCTGACGCGCGCGGTGATCGGCATGTACTGGAGCAGGTTCATGCTGGGCTCCTCGCCGAACAAGTCCGCCATGCTGTTGAAATCGCCGCGTTCCTTGCGTGAATGGTCAGCGATCGGTTTGCGGATCAGCCTGGTCAGATTGGCCGACACCGGATAGATCATCGGGCTCTGGATGCCATTGCTGGTCAGGTAGGCCTCGACCCGCGCCAGCACTGAAGGCAAATCCTCACCCTTCTCAGGATCGAACACGTCCATCTTGTTGATGACGAAGATGAAGCGGTCCTTACCTTGCTTGCCGCCCTTGCGCATGGCTTCCGCGACCAGGCCCAGCAGGCGGCGGTCGTCGTTCGTGCCGAGCTGGCTGGCATTCAGTACGTACAAGATCAGTGGATTGCGGCGCGAGTCCTGGATGAAGCCCATGGTCACGCGTTCGTGCTGTTCGTCCTGGCTATTGTTCGGTCCAGGGGTGTCGGTCAGCACCAGCCTGACGTTTTCGCGCTTCTGCACAGCCTGAATGTTGCCGTCAATCTCGATACGTAGGGTATCGTCAAGCTTGTTCCATTCCGCGACTTTGTCGAGCGTGAGCTTGCCCTCGGTGTCGACGACCTGTTCATCCTTGTCGATGCGCACGCCACGGAAGCCGGTGAGCGCCTTGTCGTCGGCGATGCGGGTGATGGTAGCGGTCGTGGCCTCATTCGCGGCAGGCAGCAGGTCGTGACCCAGGATCGCGTTGATCAGTGTCGATTTGCCCGAGGACATCGTCGCAACCACATTCACATCGAAGTCTCCATCGAATGCCTCATCGATGGATTCCTGCAGCGCCGCGTTTTGAGTGATGTAGGAATTGAACTTGGGATGTTCGTGAGCCTCGTTCACCAGTTCGCGGATTTGTTCGAGCCGGTGCTCGGCCGGGTCCGCCGGCACCCATTCGACATGGACCCGCATGCCGCTGGCGCCAGCCACCTCGGCCGCCGCGACGACGTCGAGGTAATCCGGTTCAACGCCGGTGAAGCGGATGTGAAAGCGGTTGTCGCCGTTGAATTGACGGCTCAGTTCGTCGAAGAGTTTCTCGACCCAGAGCTGCAGGCGTGATTCCTTGTGGCGGGTCAGTGAGCAGCCGTCGGCCGGAGGTTCGCCATTGATGACGAAGCGGGTTTCGACGATGAAGGGATTGTGCGTGATGTCGATGTGATGCATGGGTCAATCGAATTTATTGCGTTGATTTATAAGGAATTCGACAGTGCTGATGCCGCTACGGACAAGCAGTTGTTCCAATTCAGCGATTTCGCTGGTGCGCGCTGCATCTGGCGCGGCCGGACTGGTCTTGCTAGTTTTCTTGATGTCTTTCAGTGCGCGGATGCGGGTCGCTTCCGGCAGCGCGGCATGCAGTACGTACTCCGTTTCGACGACCATGTCGTCGAGCGCCTGCCGTAGTTTCATCCGCTCGGCCCGGGTCAGTGGTTCATCGCGCATTGCCTTCCTGGCGCACAGGGCGATGCTGGCCATCGTCGGAACGATGAGGGGCTGGATGAAACCAAGTCCCTCGAGGTAAAGTCGGGCCTTGTCCACGCAGTCGGAAATATTTTCACCGCGTTCGGGATCAAGCAAATCGACCTTGTTGAGGATGAACACCACCCGTTGCCCTGTCTCCTCGACAAGCTCGTCGCGAAGCGCTTCCAACAAGCGGCGATCGTCCCAGGTACCGAGCTGGCCCGCATTGAGGACGTAGCACAGCAGTTTGTACGGAACGGTGCGGACTGCTTCCAGCATCAGTTCGCCATGGCGCTCATCCTGGCTATTGTTCGGACCAGGTGTGTCGTGCAAGACGAGGCCCGGAGGAATAGTCGGCCTGCCGCCGAATTTGCCAGACAATTGAATATGCTTTACGTCGGGATCAGCGTTCCATGCACGAACCTGCGTGATCGAGGCATCCACCTGACTCGAGATTTTTTCGCCTTTATGGGAAAAGCAACTTCCTCGAAAATATTTGGCAGAACGACGGTGGGCAATACTTGTCAGGCATGCCGTTGTTGCTTCATTCGCGGATGGAAGCAATTCATGGCCGACCAGGGCATTAATGAATGCCGACTTACCGGCGCTCATGGTCGCCAATACTAATACGTCGAATGTTTCGCGTTGCCTGGTGACGCTAACTTTCTTGACGCTGGCCCGCTTTTGCTTACGCACTACCCGGATCGACATTACTTTCCTTGCTTCTTATTCACTATTGCGCAATTCGCATGACCGTAACTTCGAAGGCCAGGCGCATCAAGTACAGGTTTTATCAAGTTTGATAAAAACGTAGTATAAGTTCCGTTCAAGAAACTCAATAGTCTAATACTTATTGATGTTGTTAATCAGCACGAGTTAACGTTGTTTCGGCAAGACGAGCACCTTTAGTCAAGTCAAATGTAAATACGAAACGAGCGACGTTGGCTTTTAACTCAACGCATTCTCACCAATTCCCACAATTCACATGGGGGAGGCGAATTCGCTTTCGGTTTTTGGAATAGCTGTCATAGCTCGTTATTAATTGGGAGGTGCGACAGATCGAGTCGCAGGACTGGCGTTAATGCGAATGATATTGATGAGCTACCGACTCAGCGCTGGCGCTGCAAACGCAGCAACAGCCAAGCGGCCACCGCGGTGAAGGTTGCTACTAGGCCGAGCGCGATCCAGAAGCCGTGACCATTCTCCGCCAGCGGCACGCCGCCCACATTCATGCCGAGCAGGCCGGCGATCAGGTTGATCGGCAGCGCCATCACGGTCACGATCGTCAGCAGGTACAGGCTGCGTGCATTGTCTTCGTTGACGCGGGCGGCGATTTCCTCCTGCAGCAGCTTGATGCGTTCCTGCAGCGCGGCCAGGTCGCTCAGCACCACCGTGAATTCCTCGGTCGCCGCGCGCAGGTCCTGACGGTCGTCGGTGTCGACCCAGCCCGGCGGACGCTGCAGCAGGCGGAACAGGGCAGCCGGTTCGGGCGCCAGCAGGCGCTGCAAACGGACCAGCACCCGGCGCAGGGCGCCCAGGTCTTCGCGTTGCTTCGTCAGGCGGCCGGCCAGCAGGCGGTCCTCGATGGTATCGACCCGCTCGACCGCCTCGCGCACGATCTTGACCAGCACGTCGGCCTGGTCGCGCAGCAGGTGGATCAATAGTTCGCTCGAGGAACGCAGCGGCGCGCCTTGAAGCACGTCCTGGCGCAGGCGTTCGATCGAGGCCAGCGGCTTGCGGCGCGCGCTGATGACGGCGTGCGGCGTGACGTGGGCCCACAGGGTCGAGATCTCGGCGCTGTCGAGCGAAAAGCCGTGCAGCACGTCGTTGACCACTGCGATCAGGGCATTGTCGGCGATTTCGATGCGGGTCGAGCGCGAGCCCTGGTGCAGGGTGGCGTAGAACTCGTCGGCCAGGTCGGCATTCAGGTGCAGCCAGCGCTCGCTCGCCGTGTTCGACAGGTTGAAGTGAAGCCAGATGAACTGGCCGGGCTGCGGGTCCTGCATCCAGGCCGCGGCCTCGCGCACGCCGAGCGGCGTGGCGGCAGTGTCCGGGCCGATCAGGAATCCCCATACCAGGCCCGAGTCATCCGAACCGTAATTGAAGCCGGGCACCACCATCTGCGTTGTCTGCCTTTAAATGGACGATAGGCAATTGTAGAGCGTTCGGGGTGCGTCGGGTTGGCCGGTGCACGGTGCACGGCATTGTGATGCCATGTCATCAAGTTGAAATGACCGCCGGTTAAGATCGTGGCTGTGTCTCTCCGCGTGGTCCCTGAACCGGATAATGCGTTTTTCCGTCGGCGTCCGCGCCGGCGGATTTTTTTTGTGCGCCATCGCGTAGAACATGGCGCCGTTGACTGGGCCGCGTGCTTCGGCTCGACGAAAGGACTCGGATGCAAGTCTCACAGAATGATCGCCGCGCAGCGGCCAGCAAGGATGTCGCGGACCAGCCCGGCCCGTATGCCGACACGGCGCACGTGGTACGCCAGGGCATGGGGATCCAGGCCAGCATGGGCACGCGCAGCGCTGTCGAATTTCTCAAGCAGCATGGCGTGCATGGCGCCGTCATCCACCGCGTACTGATGGGTGAGCAGGTGCGCAGCGACGACCCGGTGGCGTTTGGCGACCCAGCCGCCAGCGACGATCCGAGCAGGTAAGTAAGCGGCCGGCACGCGTGCAGGCCTTGCACGCACTGTTCAAGCGTGTTCGGTCAGCTCGCGCAAGATGGCGCATTGGCCGGCCGGACGCACCGAATCGCAGCGCCCACGCAGCGCGGATAGCTCGGTGCGCAGCTGGCTCAATTCCGCGATCTGGCGTTCGATCTCGGACAGTTGATGGTCGACCAGTGCATTGACGCCGCTGCAGGATTGCTCCGGCCGGTCCTGGTAGCCGAGCAGGGTTTCCACTTCGTTCAGCGCCATGCCCAACGCGCGGCAGCGGCGGATGAAATGCAGGCGCTCGGCGTGGCTGGCGTCGTACATCCGGTAATTGGCCTGCGACCTCAGCGGCGGCGGCAATAGCCCGCGCTGTTCGTAGAAGCGCACCGTCTCGGGCTGGCAGCCAGTCAGTTTCGCCAATTCACCTATTCGCATCATCATGGAACACCTTCGCTTGACCTTGTAGTAACTACAGGGATTCTAATGCAGATCTTGTCATTGGAGGTGTTGCCATGTCTTCTTGCTGTTCCGGTCCCTGCAGTTCTTCCACGCCGCCGCCCGATGGGCGCTACCGCAAGGTGTTGTGGGCGGCGGTTGCGATCAACTTCGTGATGTTCGGCGTCGAGCTGGCCAGCAGCCTGGCGGCGGGCTCGGTGGCGCTGCTGGCCGACTCGGTCGATTTTCTGGGCGATGCGGCCAACTATGGCGTGTCGCTGTTCGTGCTCGGCATGGCCGTGGCCTGGCGCTCGCGCGCGGCGTATGCCAAGGGCGTCGTGATGGGGGTGTTCGGCGTGCTGGTACTGGCGCGCGCGCTCTGGTACGGGCTCGGCGAAAACGTGCCGCATGCGCAGACCATGGGCGCGATCAGTATCCTGGCGCTGGCGGCCAACGGTGCAGTGGCCGCCATGCTGTACGCGTTTCGCCATGGCGACGCGAATATGCGCTCCGTGTGGCTGTGCACGCGCAACGACATGATCGGCAACCTGGCGGTGATGCTGGCGGCGCTCGGCGTGTTCGGTACGCAGGCGGGGTGGCCCGACATCGTCGTGGCAAGCATCATGGCGTGCCTTGGGTTGTCGGCGGCGCGTGCTGTCATCAAGCAGGCAAGGGCGGAGTTGCGTGCGCAGGCGGCACGACCGCTGCCTGTGATCCGGATCGATCCGCCGGCGCGCGCGAGCCGGCCGCGCTGACAAGCCGGGCCGGGCCATTGTCGTCGCATTGGGGAGGCTCTCCGATCCGGGCCATCTATGCACCATCCACGAAGGCCAGCGGCGTATCGGCAGCATGCGCGGGACGTTGTGGCGTGGCCGCCAGCAGGTCGAGCACCGCCGCCACGATGGTGTCCGGATCGAGCGCGGCCAGGCAGGCGTGGTGCAGCTCGGGGCAGATGCTTTGCAGGCAGCCACGGCAGGGCACGGGATGGAACAGCACGCGCTGTGCCACCCGCCATGGCGTGTGCTCGGGCGTGGTCAGCGCATACAGGTTCACCACCGGTGTGCCGAGGGCGGCCGCGATATGCGCCGGGCTGGCGTTGTTTGCCACCAGCAAACGCGCGCGCCGCAGCATGGCGCCCAGCTCGGGCAGCGTGAGGCGGCCCGCCAGCGAGTGCGCCGTGATGCGGGCGGCGCCTGCGGAACCATAGCCCGACCTACCCCCTGCACCCACGGCGCTGGCGCGTGTAGCCAGGCGCGCCGCCTCGATCATGGCGGCGACGCCTGCGGCTTCGCTGGCGTCGCCGGTGAGCACCAGCTGGAACTCGCGGTGGACGGCCTGGAGGTCGGTGGCCAGGCGCCGCAGCAGCGCCGGCCACAGCTGGGCCGGATAGCGCCGCGCCGGTGCGCCGGCGCCGGGATGCAGGACCAGGAGCGGCTTGTTGCCGTCGATGCCAGCCGCGTCGAGGCGCGCCTCGAGGCTGCTCGCGCTTGCCTCATCGACGTCGAAGGACAGGCGCGTGTCAGGCGTCGTGCAGCCAATGGCAGCCACCAGGTCGAGCTGGCGCTGTACTTCGTGACGGCTGGCGTGTTCGTGTTCGCGCTCGGGCAGCCAGTGGGACAGCAGGCCGTGCGGATGTTCGCGGCAGGCCGCCAGGCGCAGCGGGATGCCGGCCAGGTGGCACAGCGTGGCCGCGGGCAGGGGACTCTGGCTGAAGGACGTGAAGATGACGGCGGCATCGAAGGCGCGCTCGGCCAGCCGCATGGCCATCTCGGCCAGCGATGGCCGGGATGGATCATCGTGGTCGATCCACGGCGCGGCGAACGGGATCATGGCGTCCAGCTCGGGAATGCACGGCAATGCGAGCGCGCTGGAAGGGCGCGACAGCAGGGTCAGGTGGCGCTCGGGCGCCGCCGCACGCAGGGCACGCAGGGCAGGCGTGCACATCAGCACGGGGCCGAGGGAATCGGCGCGGATGCACAGGATGCGCCGTGCTCCATGCCAGGCGGCCTGCCAGGGAATGGTCATTGCAAGTCTCCATGCTGGGCGATCAGCGTGGCGGCGCTGTACAGATCAGGGGCGATGCGGGTGGGCAGGCGCCGTGGGCCGAGGCGCCATTCGGTTTCGCTGCCGTTATCGATCAAGAGCGTGCGGCAGCCGGCCCGGTTGCCGGCTTCGACGTCGTGCAGGATGTCGCCGATCATCCAGGAGGCGCGCAGGTCGATGCCGTGCTCGTGCGCCGCGCGCAGCAGCATGCCGGGCGAGGGCTTGCGGCAGGCGCAAGTGAAGGCGTAGTCGCTGACGGTGCCGAGCGGATGGTGGGGGCAGTAGTAAAAGCCGTCCAGGGCGAGGCGTTCGCGAAACAGCAGGTCGTTCAGCCGGTCTGAAACCGGCCCCATCGCATCCTCGGCAAAGCAGCCGTGTGCGATGCCGGACTGGTTCGACACCACGAACAGGC
>Ga0265797_10008355_pt1 | contig 13818 bp, 10 predicted proteins | sample P2T30metagenome_FD_192433 | JGI IMG/M metagenome (GOLD analysis project Ga0265797, IMG submission 192433) | Plant litter microbial communities from East Loma Ridge, Irvine, California - P2 T30 | ecosystem: Environmental > Terrestrial > Plant litter > Unclassified | place: USA: California... | reverse complement strand
CTTAGTTTGAAGCTACATATACGATATATCTGCTAATCATTACATCAGCAAGCCTGGTCTAGCGGTTATGATTTCTGTCTAACACTAGTTGCAACACATGTGTTTGGGTTCACAGAAGGTTCCCGGTTCGATTCCGGGGGTTTGTAACAGATGTTCATCGCATTCTTTTGCTCTTGTCTCTCCTCACCACACTTGGGTAGAGACATGCAGCTTTTCCAGAATTCGTGAAATTTTGTTCTTAATGTCATCAAATATGAGGGGCGGGGCAGATGTTCTTCGCATTTCGATTGCCTTTTGATCCATCTGATGCTAAGGACGAGACGGTGACTGACGATAGCGAAACCGGTCCGATCCTGTGGCAGGACGTTTTCCGACTCGAAGCTCGAATTGATCTTGATGCAGCGAAAGGAACAAGCCTTGCAGAAGGGCTATGTGGATCTGCGGCTATCCGCTACGAATTAAACTCGTTCGTAAAGATGCTGTCAACATTCACAGCGCCAGCCTTCAACATCTTTTGCTCCTCAAGCCATTCGACCCAGGTTTTCCATTTCGCTTCACTCATAGCCCCCAGCTGACCGTTGCCATCCTTGTAGAACTCATATATACTCGCCTGACTCTTCATCAAGAACTCCTCAGACCTCTCAGGCCTGCAGAAAGGCTTCAAAGCGTCAACGCCAGCCCTTACATCGTTGGAAACGATCTCATACGCCTCCCTCGTGGCCTGCACAAACTTCTCCAAAACCTCTCCATCGACTTCACCCTCCCCTCCAACCCTCCTCGCAACGACAGGCGAATACCCATACGGAATCCCAAAGTCCTCCAGACGGAAGTAACTCCCCTGAGCCCCCTCCAGCCCAGCCTCAACACCCTCCCACGGCACAAAAACCCACGTGGCGTCGACTTCACCCTTCCTCGCCGCCTCGAAAAGACTCAACTTCCCCTTCTGCCGTTCGATCCGCACCGCATCCCCCTCGCCGCCATCACTCTGCACCATCGCCCTGACAATCGCATCCTCAAAGCGCGCATTGTAGCTCCCGTAAACCCTACCGCCACCACTTGCCCCCAATTCCGCCATTCTCCCCAAGTTGGCGGAGAAAATCGCCGAAGCGTCACGCTGCAGGATTGCGTAGATGGCCTGGAGTTGCATCTTGCCGTTTTCGGCGTACGCGATGCAGGACTCGGACGGGCAGATGGCGAGGTCTGCGGCGCCTGTTTCGAGCTGCTTGGCGGGCGTCGTGGTGTAGGCTGGGTCTGGGGGCAGGAGGTGTACATCTAGGCCGGCGGAGGAGTAGAGGCCGTTGGAGAGGGCGAGGAAGAGGCCGGTGTGGATTGTGTTAGGGGTCCAGTCGAGGGCGACGCGGAGGGTGGTTTTGGTGGACATGTTGGTTGGATTAATGTTGGGGATTGGCCTAGCTTTTGTGGCGAGCTGAGGCGTTGGTTTTCTTGGACGCAGACCTAGCTGGCGAAGACGATTGTTAATTGGGGAGATTAAACTGCATTACTTATCCTTTGCTTGAGGTTCGATGCATGTAGATCGACTAGGTACCTAGCCACATGCTTGGGATGCGTCACATCATCGATAGCGTCGTTCTACGAAAGTGGGGCAGATCGGTTGCATGTTACGTGATCGTTCCGTTTGAGATAAACGACATTCGTTGTTTTCGAAAGGTCAAAATAGTCTTTACCTGTGTTCATATACAGGATATCTAGTAGTGACAAAAGAAAGTTGATTATTACAATAACATGAGGACACGACCACGATTCCTTGCGGTTCGTGTCCTTCTGCTTGTCGCAAAATTCCACATGCCCAGCAATGAGTCGTACACGATCATTACCATCGAAGCAAACCCACATATCATCAGTGGAAATCCAACGTTTCCGTTCTTCGTCAAAGCCGTGTACCATCGTTAAGAGTCGCTTGCCGTCCGAGGACCTAGAAACCTCTAAAAGGATCCGATCCATCGTCGTCAAAGACGTACCCGGCCCTCCTCTTGTCGATAGTGGCATTGCTGACGCTGCTGTTGTTTCTGTGGCGTCTCCGCGGGGACTGCTGTGGGATACCAGGCGGAGGTCCTCCAGGCATGGGTGGGTGAGGTACATACAGGACTCCGTTCTTGATTGCTGGGTCGACGAAGGCTTGCATGCGGACTGTGCCGGTGCCCATAGCGTCAAAGAAGTTGAACTGATCGGGACTGTTCAGACCGTTCTCTGATGGCCGGCGGCTATCCGTCGACGATGTGGTGACCGTCGGTGCGTTGCCTCTTCCGGGCGTTGCTCCGTGGGTGCGGCCGCCAGAGGACGACGTGGACGGGATAGCTGTTGACGAGAACGAACGCAGACCAGCGAATGATGGTGCAAGCCTAGGTGAAGGCGAGCCCGTATTGCTACGCTTTCGTTGGTGACGGTTAGTGTTGCTGTATAGTCGCGGAATGCACGGGAAATCGGCGCTTTCGTCCTCGGGCCTCGAGCTGGGGATGTCGGGGACATCTGCAGAGCTGCTGTTCTGTGCAGATATGCTGCGCAAGAGACTAGGCTGTCTGCCCTTTGCCAGATTCACTGAGTCGCGAAGATGCGATCTGCCGAATGACGGCGATCCCTGGCGCTTCACCTGCGCCTTCGAGTACTCATCAGGAACGGGCGGCAGAAGTGGGAGCTCTGGGATCTGAACTTGATCTGACTCGGCGAGGAAAGATAATGCGTTCATCCAGAGCGCGTGGCGTTCGGCATTGACGGCCGTGAATTTCAACGCACGAGATGGCGTCAGGATTAGGATCGAGCGGTGATAGGCGGTTGGGAGTTCAGGTCGCTTCGATAGCGGTGTCTCATCTGCAACGTCAAGGACGGATTGAATCGTGACTGTAAAGTATTAGCATCAATAGCAGCGTGGAATGAATTATAAGTGACTTACGCTTGCGACCTTTCTTGCCCAACAATGCAGAGCCGGACGATGGCTGTTTGCTGTCCCACATGATCGTACGCTCGTATGGCGACAGCCATACCCATCGCTTGTGTCTGGTTCCGTGGCTGGTCAATGAGGAACCGTTTTCCTCGCCGTTGCGAGAGGTGAATGCCTCCGCTGCGTCTACACCGAAAGACTTGCGCTTGCGCATGTATTTCCACATCCACTCGCCTACCATAGTACCAGCGATCGAGTCGATGAGTTGGGACTCCTCGGTCGGAGGCGCCGTGGTAGCAGTGTCTGGCCGTTTGCTCGGGCTCGAAGAACGAATGCCCCAGTCAAATGCCAGTGATTGCTGCAGTGGAGTTGGCAACTCCGGGATAGGGAACTTGGTAGGTTTGGGACTTTCAAACGCCATCGATTGCACAGGCGTGAGCTTGGGCGACCTCCTGCGACGGCGTGGCTTTTGAGGCGACAATTTGCCAGCCCTACCGCGGATCGAAACTGCCGATTGCACTTTACGCAGGCTGCCTTGTCTCTGGTGTCCGCCACGCGCGACTCTGCTGCCGCGGACGGCACTTCCACTTGGAGTCGGGCTCTGCGCACTTGGCACATATGTCTGTGCAGTGTATCGCGAGCTCGATCTCTTCGGAATGGCATGCGGCGGAAGCGCGGATTGAGTGCTGAAGTTGCTGCTAGATGCGACACTGCCGAAACTAGGGCTGCGCGAGTGTGTTTTCAGCTGAGCACCGGATCTCGCTGGAGGAGGACGCTTGCTACTAGGAGCGCGAACTGAGTTGTGTCTACTGCTGGAGACTGACGGTGCCGGCGCCGCGTCATACGAGTTGGCAGTTGTCGGTCTCCGTTGGGGAGATGTCATGAAATTATCGAAATTGAACTGCGAGAGATCTGGACCCTCAAACCGCCCAGATGCATTGATTACAGGCATGGAGCCCGCCTGGTCTCCGGCCTCACTGCCAGAGTCATCGCTGTCGTCCGACGCATGATCAATCTCGGCAAGCTGCCTGCTCGTTCTGTTCTGATTGCTGACTCCGAACTGCGATGAGCGGTTGAGTGGGCCCTTTGATGCCTCGCTGGCTACTTCGTCCATGGAAAATGCCGGCGCGAGCGTAGGTTTAGGAAGAGGCAATGCCTTCAAAGGCAACTTTCCGAAATAGTTGCTGCTCCCATCTCGCGTGTGTGACGAGGTCGAGGCTTCTGTCGGAGACCGCATGGGCGGTGATGGGAACGAAGACAACATTGGCAAATCGGTAGAGATCTTCGGTTTGCGAGAAGGGTTTCGCTTAGCAGCTTTGGGCTGCGTGACAACAGGCGCAGCTTTTTGTTTTACGGCTGCAGGTGGTTCGGCCAAAGTGTCCAAATGCGATGGCAACAGATGTGCTGGTAGTTTGACAGGACGCTGGTCGATCCTAATTTCCTCTGTCTGCACAGATGCGTCCTGTCCTGGCCATGGTAGGTTTACTTGTGCACCGGCATTCTTGGTGTTCGGTGGTAAAGCGTAGGGTCTCGGCGAAGAAGGTCTTGAAGTGGCTGGGTGGATGGCAATTTGAGGTATGGGTACCTCTAAGCTAGCATGTTTCGGACGCTCGTGTTTCTCAAAGGCTGGAGCAACGTTCTCGGTTTGCGTAGAAGTACTGGAATATTTCGGGTTGGCAACGAGCACCCTCTTATTCTCTGACCAAGTAGTACCGTCGACGATTGGCGTTTCAGGCGGGCTGATCGGTGACCCGGCCGTGTTTGCAGCCAAAGAGACAGGGTGGCGCATTGAGAGCTGACCGTCATCTTTGCCTGAACTGATCCGGACTGTTGGAGTGGCACGTGTCGGGAGTGAGACTTGAAGGGGCTCGGGCTTGTGCTTGTTCTGGGCGGGAGACGAAGGCGGCGAGGGTTGATATCCAGTGTCGACATATTGTACTTTTCGTCCAGGTCTTGCAATATCCAGGGCGTTGGAGTTTCTACCCGAGGGCGCGACTGGCTCCAAAAGGTGCTTCGGGAAGTCGGGTGTAGCAGGCGAAATGCAATCGACATCACTACGGCTCGTCACTTCATCATCCCTGATGCCGCCAGGGAATTCACGCATCGTTGGTGAAACAGACATGTCCCCAGAAAGTCCGAGAACACGCTTCGCTTTGGAGTCCAAGTCGCCGACCACAGATCCATGGCGAGAGTCCAGCCTGTGTTTCGGACGTTGGTGGTACTCCAATTCGTCTTCGACACTCTCAGTATCATCAAGGTCGCCTTCGGTCTCTTCATCTTCTTCATCGATACCAAGTTCATCGGCCAAGCTGTGTCCAGGTTTTGCGAACGGCTCCGGGGTATCGGCAGCCCGCAAGAAGACCGAAGTCCTAAAACCGGTCCTTGAACTCAAGCTGCTGACATTACGAGTGTGTTTCTTGCGGTGTGTGGAGATGATACTGGCGGTGTCAATGTCGTTGCCAACAGCGCTGTCCATGAACGTGTCTGTTTCTTCAAGGTCGTCTGGCTGAATGGGCATTTCCTCGATTGACGCCTGCTGAGCCGCCATTTCATCCACGAACGATCGCAGCCGCGTCTCTGTAACATGCACACGTCTCTCGAGTTGCCGACGCTCGTTTTCCCATTGTTCCTTCTCGCGCTCCCAAATTGTCTGTGTGCGTTCCGCATCTTCATCTTGACCCTTCGTCTTCTTCTGGGTCATCTCGAGCTTGGCTTTGAGCTCTTGAAGCGCAGCATTCGCATTGTCCCTCTCCTTCACCATAGTCTCCAAAGCTTCGTACGTCCCACTTTCCATCTGAGCCACTTGCTGTTTGGCATTGCGTACCTCCTTAGCACTTGTCGTCAATTCCTCTGAAAGGGCTTCATTGTCGGTCTTTGCGGTCGCCAGGCTGGTCTCCAAATTTTCAACAAGGTTGTTCTTCGAATCCAGCTCCCGTCGCAGAGACAAGATCTCCGACACAAGTGAAGCATGCAAAGTTGGAGTGAAGCGCCTGGGATCAAGCGAGCCATAGCGCCCTCCTTGCGGCTTGTCTGCATAGTCTGTTGCGTCTGCTGGCAGTGGCGGAGGTGATGCAGACGCTTCGCGTGATCGAGCAGAGCCAATGGTAGTCGCTCGCGAGTTTCGCTTGGATCGCAAGAAGCCGGGAGTTTCGTAGGGAGTTGTGTATGGGGTATCCGCGGGCGAAGGCAGGCCCTTCGCGCCCCCAAAAGAAGAGTATTCGCTGAAATAATCGGACATGTCGCTCGATTGTACGGATTCGAAATCGGGCAAGTCAACGTCCAGGTAAAACTGAATCCAGGATCGGTATTCGGGCTCGCCGGCCAGGGTATCTAGATATGCACAAAAGATATCGCATGCTGCGCGGAGTGAGCTTTGCATCCTCGCAAAGGGGGCACGCTATCGCGGTGCGAGACGAGAGGGGGAAAACTCACCTACGAAAGAAAGGAAAAGGACATCAATATACCATCACGCCGGGTTCACCGTACTCAGTGGCGACCGAGAAGCAGCCACATGAGCTGTGCTACAGGCGATCAAGGCTGGTTCGCTCGTGCCAGGCGGTCTGATGAACAGGCGGTATGATGAAGCGACGAGTGAGGACAGTAGTGTCGTGGTAGGGTCTGTACTGGCCATGTTGTCAGCGAGGTGCCGGCAGCAGAATGCACTTGTACGCAGGCCCTGACTCGAATAGAGGTCGCCGTTGGTGGTCGAGGCGAAGCGGCGACGTTGAAACGAGTATGGCGGCAGCGACGGATGCGGGAGGCGAGGCTCATCCTTGCTGGGCACGGTACTGACACTGGGTATCTTACAGTAGTGGTGAAAGGGACTGTGGACCACTTACCCCGCGAGTCGGTGGAGATGGATAGGTCTTTGGTATGGAAGGATATGGTGGCGGCGGTGGAGGTGGTATGCGGCAAGCAGGTTGGAGCAAAGCAAGACAAGACGAGACAAAAGTACAAAAGACACGCAGGGAGAGGTGAAGTGAGGTGAGGTACAGCAGCAGCAGCAGTAGTTGCAGGTCATCAACGCCGACGAGGAGCTCCTCTCCGACCTGGTGCCTCGTGCCAGGCGGACACGCTGCTCATGCGCATGCTAAGAGCCCACGAGCCCAAGATCCGACTGGACCTTGTCCGTGCTTGCTGCATTGGTAACACACGCCGCCTGTCGATCGTATGTGATTGTTCCCGCCTGGCGGTCTGCTAACGTGCTGCTGCTCCTGAAATCAGCGCCTACGTAGATTGACTCTCGATTAGACCAGCCATTGGCCTAGTTTACTGCCGCCGGGCAGTTTCAGGAAAGCTCTTCCGCCTGCAATTTCTGCGCTGTGAAAGGCGCTGTACATAGCTGTGTGCTCACCGTCGAGCCTCACACACCACACCTGAACCTCGACCCTATGTCTCATCTGCCCTCGTCTTCTATGATTGTAGGTTCGTGCCCGCCTGTCCCGTCATTGTGGTACTATAATACCAGCCAGGGGTTAAGGTTCCAGTGCGTGGAAAGGTTGCTCGCGGCGGCCGGGTCCTCCGCGACACTAGCACCACCATCGTAGCTCATCTATTGGCTGGACGGGTCACTTCCCGAGACGCACGAGATGTGAAGAAAACCTTGTGGACGGAGCTCTCCTTGTGGCAGTTGACGAAAACCCGTTGACTGCTTTGAAGACGCAAGTCCAGGGACTCGTATGCTGTTTGCTGGATTCCGTAGCCTATCGTAGGTGTCGCTGAGATCGGATGGAGCCAGTGGTAGTAATGTCGTCGCCATGCTACTGCAATATAAAAAAATGCAGGCACGCGTGCTTGCATGCATATGGCCCAGGCCGTGCCATGCATACAGTCAATCATCCTTCTCGCCAGAGGGAAAAGGTGTGCATGCTATGACAAGGACCCCGGTAAACGCACCGTACCGTGATGAGAGAGGGCCGGGGAAGCCCTTGATTGTTGGCAAGGCTGTCGCTGCAGAGGAACAGCATGCAGCAGTCCTAGACGAAGACTTCATTTATTGTGCATTCGGATACCGGAAACGCCACGACCTGGCCAGAAGCAATCTAGCAATTTGCGAGAGCTCGAAGTTGATTAACATTGTTGTTATCACGCCCAGCGTATCACTCGGAGGCTTGTAGCTGTCACATCTTGCTGCAACAGTCGCCAAATAGAGGACCTGCGCGCCCGCCATTGCGATCATCCAAACCGTTAACCCACTCCTCTGGGCTATCGATCTTTCGCTTTCGTTAACAGCTTGGCCTGTGTGTAAGGCGGCATCGGCAAGCAACACGAGCCGCTCTTCCTACCGAGCCGGTGACAGTGACAGAGTCGGCATGCGCGTGCCGCCATGGCCCGATTCCGCGGCGTTACTATCCTGTCGCTAACGGTTGGGAATCCTGTAGGCTGGCGTACATAGTCTCCGAGTTTGGTCACATCTGCGTGGTCTGTTGTGTAATCTGCTAACGGTAGACGCGAGAAATAGCTCGACGCAATGATGCTTAAAAACCCTTGACGCCCAAGTGCTGCAAGCCGATCACAACTCTCAAATGCACGACATCCTTGCGACTTGCGAAAGTGATCTACTCCGGCTTCCCTGGCAATTTTATCACTCGTCCACTCTCCTGCCCCAGATCTACCGAAAAGGAGGATGAACCGGCGACTATCGCAGAGGAGCAGCTGTGGAGGATCTCGGCGAGGTGGCACGTGAAGACACAGGTGGAGTCTGGACTGTGTTAGAAGGTGCTGCGGTAGCTACTGCCTCGTACTTTTCCGACGTGTAGTCCGGATGTGACTTCCAGCTTCCGCGAGGCCGTGGAACTCTATCGCCTGTAGACTTCTGTGGTTCTTGACAAAGTTCACAACTCAAACCTCATTGTCGGGTGAGGCCGACTTGGGTAAGTCACGCCCGAAGACCTCCGTCTGGTCTCGATGTTGCGTTTGCATCTGCCCACTCTGCAACACAATTTGTCAGTTCAAAGGTCGATCACTTACGCGAGAAGCTGACATGTGTTTTGGGCTTCATCAATAAGCTCAAGATTGAACGTGAGCATGACAATTGTCAGCCGCTAGGCGTCATATGTCTTCTCGAAACAAATCGGCAACTATCTAGTAAACTACGACCACTGATGTGCACTGCGGCACACAGATTTATCGATGTGTTCCAGGCCCTCTTTGGTCGCTCTCTCGCCAATCAGCTACACATGCGTAGGTCTCAATTCAAACGATGCGAAAGGATACTCTCCCGCTTCAAAGCTACCTTGTAATGCTTCGACCACTGGTACGATCACACTGTATATCAAAAGAAGAAGTAGACCCATGCAAACTCCAACATTTGCCGACTGTATCGACGCCGGGACGCGAGGTTTCGAATTCTCCTGGGCATCGACAAATCCACCAGCGATTCTACCAAGCCAAAGAGGAAAGACTGCAGATCCACAAGAGAAGGAGTCGTTTCAAGATCAGCTCATAAACTTCACAAAGGCAAGAATAACTCCCGCGAACGCGAAGACCTAGAACGCGACGACAGACTTCTCGGCTGAAACCCCCCTCCCCAAATCCAAGGAGTCGTCAAGAGGTGAAACGAACGTACGCGGCTTGGGAAGAAGCTGCAAATTTGTACCAGATCACAGCCCAGAATCGATTCAAGCTGTAATATTTGCCGTGGGCTACGGCATGCGATTGGAAATCGTCAACCGTATTTTACGAAGGCGAGATGCAGACGGAGCAGAACCTGCGATCCAGCCTCCTGTGGACCTACCCTCTTTGGTCGTCCTGTGAAGTCAATTGGGATAATCGCGAGGTATCTCAATAGGAAATCCATCGAACCACTGTACCAGGCGGCAAAGACGAAAAGCGCTGAGAATGCCGACCAGCGTATGCAAAGTCCGTTTCAAACGTTAGTAAGACAAGGTTCATGCGGACCACGCGTACCTAATGATTTTGTTATCAGCTCTTTCGAATCCAGGAGTGTAGCTACACGTGCTTCGTTCGTCTCTCGCGGTCTCCAGGGAGGCAAGCTTGCTGTGATGTCTTCCGCTTCTGCCGAGCGAATTGGATGTGATTGCGATCAGGACTGGATTGGATCTCAAGATCTTGCATCAAAGTAAATCTACTGATAACCCAATGAAAGAACCGTGGGTATATATCAATACGACGTCAAACCGGCCGAGTCGGGCGTACTCTTCTCGAATACCCTCCAGGCTCCTCCTACAGTAAAGACCGTAACCTCCAACACCGCGCTAAATAATCAAAGGGTTGGTGGTTCAGCACCATCCCAGCGGGACAAGCACAAAATCACAGACGCCGTCATCAAGAGATCTTCCTTCCTCTGGCGGCCAGCCTTGCTTTCGCCGCTGCAATGCGTTCCTGGCCGACCTCGCTACCGTCTTTGGCCCTCATCGATGTACTTGTTGCTCTCGGGGCAATCAAGAAATCGATGTCCTCCTTGTTACCGCCCCAAGGCACGAAGGCTGCGCGAGACGGGCTGACATTCTCCTTCGAATTTGTCCGTCCTGTGGGCGCTGGTGGAGGAGGCAGAGGCTTGTCTGTCGTCACAGGATGCGAAGGGGCGTCCAGCTCGAACGGGCTCGAGGGGATTACTGGTGAGTGACTACCCAACGGTTTGTCGGACGAAGTTTTCGCTTTCGCTTCGGGGTCGAGGTCGAGAGAATCGCATCTTCTGGGAATTTGGGCTTCGTTTCCTGGAGGCGCAAGCATCGGATTGTCGCGCAAAAAGGCCGGGGTGCTTGCCTTCGGCCGCTCAGTTCCCGGTGAACGTTGAGATGCTTCTTGCTGTGATGCCCTGTTGGGATTACGAGAGTTGATGCTCAAAGACTTGAGCGGCGTCAGATCCGTGCCACTGGTCACAGTTCTGCTGATTTTGGTGCTGCCAATGGGTAAATCAGGATTCTCAGGCGCCGCAGTACCTGAAGATGCCATACTATGGCTCCAGAGGTCTGACGGGAGATTGCCCGGCTGGTGTCGAATGCGAGATCGTACACCTACAGCGTCGCCCTGAAGATCAAGCGAAGGCTTTCTTGTTCTTGTCTTGTATGACTCGGGCTCCGAAGGCTTCGCAGCGAGCTCACTGTCTAACGCCACTATGCTCGGTTGATCCGTAGAGCGTGACCGCGTCTGTGGTGGCTTCGCGGCTGTGATTGCGCCCTCTCCAACCAGCACACTTCTGCGGTTGGAGGCTCTTGCATTCCTTGTAGGTGACGCTGATCGACCGTTATTCATCTCAGCTTGGAAAGCTTTGAGTTGTGCTTCAAGCTCGGCTGTTCGCGACTCTAGTCTCTCGACCTTCTTCCTTTCCTGTCGCAATTGATCGGAAAGCTCCGTGCATTGCAAGTCCTTGTCTCTTGCGTAACTTTTTGCCGCCCTCTGCTTAGCAACTAATTTCTTGACCTCCCGCGTTGTGTTGGCACGATAGACGTCGTACTCTTTCTTCCAGTATCGTCCAGACTCCGAATCGGGCTCGCCAGCATCCTCGTAGTCCTGGTCTTCCGGTTGTCGGATCTCGGCCTCCGCAGCTTTTTTCTTTGCCGATTCATCTCTTGCTTTGTGCAACTCTTCGGTAAGCTTACTGCGACCTCTCTTTCGCTCGCTGGGCGTGTCGGCACTCTCAACCTTCTCTGCGGGTTGCACCCACGGTGAGGGAAACTTTCCAGGACAGTCGTTAGGCAAGCCAGTCTTGCTCTCTTCCTTCATCTTGTCCTTTGCGTTGTCTACAACATGGGCTCCAAATGTCACAGTCTTACGTCGCGCAGCGGCCGTGCCAGGCGTCATGAGGATTCCCTTAGTAGGAGAAGCTATAGGCTCTGGCACGTCTTCTCGCTTTCTGAGAGCGGCTGCATCACCAGCGCTCTTCGGGCGCGCCAACTGCGGTCTCGTCGCTCTTGTCACTGGCCTGTGTCGTTCTCGCTCATTGGTCGAATGGCGACGCGGGTTTTGCGGTGTTTGCTGGGGAGTCCCGAAGATGGCATGTTTGAACGCGCGAACGGCGAAGACTGGCGCTGGCGTCTCGGGCGCTTCTATGAATGCGCTCGTGTCGTGATCTGTTTCGTTTGTCAGTGAAAGAATGCGACGGTATTGCCTGACGGCGCATTCCTACCTGAGCCTTCTGGCTGCTTTGCGCCGGCGAGCCAGTGAAGCATCTTGAGCGCGTGGAGATTGATGCAGTCGATAGCAATGCAGCACTCTTGAGCGACTGTAGTGCGCGTGGTGGACGCCGGCGCAACGCCTTTCTGAATCCGAGACCAGTGTTTACTCGTTGTTTATCCTGCCAACCAACGGCTGGCCGGCGGCAACCCCACTGTGGCGTGCCGAACCTCACGGGCAGGACCCTCTTCACATGCCCTTGTGCGTTGGCGACCTTGACGCCTGACTCCCACCCACCGCCATTCACATCTCTCAAACAAGGAAATCATTGCAAATGTTCCACGTGTAAGAGACTGCAGCTTCGGCTGTGAGTCTTCCTGAGCCGTCCACACAGGTGGCCGTAAAGCCCTTGTCAAAGCAGATATGGCGCCAAAACCGCACTGGAATAAGAAACCACCAGCTACACCAAATGTTCAGAGACACGCCCAGCCTGCCGACCAGGCGGGCACTCCGCCGATCAACTATGCAGAGGTCCAGGCCGAGGAGGTCGAGGTCCTCCAGGCCATTTACATGGAAGATTACGAAGAAGTAGAGACGAAGAGTGCCTGGAGCAAGACTACCGATCTTCGCTTCAAATTAAAGTTGCGAGCTTACAGCGATGCCGAAAGCTTTTTCATTCTTTCCGTCCAGTTGACGGCGACATACCCGAAATCCGTGCCTCTCCTTGAGGTTTCGGACTTGCAGTCACTCCACGAGAGAACGCAGAAACGCATTCAGAATGTTGTCCGCAATAAACCTCGACAGATGCTTGGTGAGGTCATGGTGCATGCCATCGCCTCAGACATCCAGGAAGCTCTGGAGGATGCAGTCCAGGCCAAACAGACCGGCACCTTGCCAAGTCTTGAGGAGGAACGTGCAAGCGCAGAGGAGGTTGCGACTGCCCTAGCGAAGGAGGCTGAGGAGGCAGAGACTCGTCGGACCCAGAAAGCTCAGGAGGAGGAAGATCGCGTTCTGAAGCAAATGGTGGATGAAGAGGTGACTCGTCGACAGAAACGACGCCCTACTCGCACCGGCAACGGAGATGGAAGCGACCTTCTGGCTCTCAATGCTAATGACGAAGTGGTAACATTCGACCAGCCTGCCAAATTGTCCATTGGTTCGGAACATCTCGAATTCTCCAGAGTCAGCATCGTCAGCCACGGCCGTGGCTTTCTCCTGGCTAAACCGACCCTCGCCCCTGGCATCCTGCCACCTCTAGTAACCATCAAGCGCTACGCTACGCAGGAGAAATCTCGGGTCGATCTCCTCAACATTGAGAAAGTACTAGACGGTGTATGTGCACTGAGACATCAAAACATTCTCAGCGTATATGCATATCGAATCGACAAGGTAGACCTGCATTCAGAATTCACTCTATGCACTGAGTATGCTTCACGCGGGACTCTGGAAGATCTCCTGATGCTATGTGGACCACTCCAACTGGATAAAGCCCGACATTTCACCATTCAACTATTGGAGGCGTTGGATGAATGCCACCGCAAAGGAATCGCCCATGGCGGTCTGAGTGTGAAGACAGTATGCATAGCTGGTGGTACTACACCCGTCCCTAAGCTTGCCAATGTTGGCTACACCAACGTGATTCAATCGGAGCGATACGACTTGCCCTCAAAGTGGGATGCTCCGGAAGGCTCGTCGGCGGCTTCGGATCACGTGGCTCGGAAGTCAGATATCTGGATGCTTGGAGTGTTGGTGCTACAGATGTTCCTGGGTCTGGATGTTCTTGTTCAAGGCTCGCCTCAAAATCTGCTCGAGAAGCTCTCCGTTACTGAGTCATTTGAAGAGTT
>Ga0265797_10008354_pt1 | contig 13818 bp, 8 predicted proteins | sample P2T30metagenome_FD_192433 | JGI IMG/M metagenome (GOLD analysis project Ga0265797, IMG submission 192433) | Plant litter microbial communities from East Loma Ridge, Irvine, California - P2 T30 | ecosystem: Environmental > Terrestrial > Plant litter > Unclassified | place: USA: California... | reverse complement strand
TCGGGTCGACGATCGCCGGGGCCATACGCTCGGCGAACGCGCACTACGCGAACATGCTGCTCGGCTTCTACCTGGCCACCGGGCAGGACGCCGCCAACATCGTCGAGGGCTCGCAGGGCATCACGAGCGCCGAGGACCGCGACGGCGACCTGTACTTCGCGACCTCGCTGCCGCACCTGATCGTCGGCACGGTCGGCAACGGCAAGGGCGGGGACCTGCCCGTCGTCGAGGACGCTCTGGTGCGCCTCGGCTGCCGCGAAGACCGCGAGCCGGGCGGGAACGCCCGCCGCCTCGCCGCCCTGTGCGCCGCGACCGTGCTGTGCGGGGAGCTCTCGCTCCTCGCCGCACAGACCAACCCGGGCGAGCTGATGGCCGCCCACGTCGCCATGGAACGCCGCGGCACGAAGCCCGCAGGCGGTGCAGCATGAGCGGCGTCGGCATCCACGACATCGCGATCGCGACCGGGCACCACGTGCTCGAGCTCGACGACCTGGCCGAGCGGCTCGGCGTCGACCCGGCGAAGTACCACGTCGGCATCGGGCAGGACGCCTTCAGCGTGCCCGCGCCCGACGAGGACATCGTCACGATGGGCGCCGCCGCGGCGAAGGAGCTCATCGGCCGGCACGGCGTCGACGGCATCCGCACGGTGCTGTTCGCCACCGAGTCCGGCGTCGACCAGTCGAAGGCCGCCGGCGTGTACGTGCACGGCCTGCTCGGGCTGCCGAAGGCCGTCCGCGTGGTCGAGCTGAAGCAGGCCTGCTACGGCGGGATGGCCGCGGTGCAGCTCGCCCTCGGCATCGTCGCGCGCGCCCCGCACGAGCGGGTGCTCGTCATCGCCGCCGACGTCGCCCGGTACGACGTCGACACCCCTGCCGAGCCGACCCAGGGTGCCGGTGCCGCCGCGATCCTGGTGTCCGCCGACCCCGACCTGATCGAGATCGAGCCGGCGGCGGGCGTCTACACGGCGGACGTCGACGACTTCTGGCGCCCGAACGACCGCTCCACCGCGCTGGTCGACGGTCGGCTCTCGGTGAGCGCGTACGTCAACGCGTTCGTCGGTGCCTGGGACGACCTGGCGGAACAGGGCGGCCCCGCGTACGACGACATCGCCCGGTTCGTGCACCACCAGCCCTTCACCAAGATGGCGATCAAGGCGCACCGCAAGCTCACGCAGCACGTCGGCGCACCGTTCGACGAGGCCGACCTGGCGATCGGGTTCACCTACAACCGGCAGACCGGCAACACCTACACGGCGTCGCTCTGGATCGGGCTCGCAGCACTGCTCGACCTGGACGACGACCTGGCGGGGGAGCGGCTCGGCCTGTTCAGCTACGGCTCCGGCAGCGTCGGTGAGCTCATCACCGGCACCGTCCGGCCCGACTACCGCGAGCACCGCCGTGCGGGTCGCGTGCGGTCGCTGCTCGAGGCGCGGGTCCCGCTGACGGTCGACGCGTACCGCGCGCTGCACGCCGCGGGTGCCGCCACCAGCGAGGACGTCGAGCGTCCGCGCGTCACCACCGCGCCGTTCCGCTTCGCGGGCGTGCGCGGCGGCGCGCGGCACTACGAAGCGTCGGCGCAGCCGGAGTAGCCGGCCTGCGCCCGCCAGCCCCTCGCGAAAGCGACAGATACCCGCGGAACATCCGCGGGGATCTGTCGCTCTCGGGGACCGGACCCGGATCGTGCGCCGGGATCTGTCGCTTGCTCGGGACGGACGGGAGGCCCGTGGCGGCGTCGCCACGGGCCTCCCGTCCGTCTGCTGGTCACGCTGCGGACAGGACCTCGCGTTCCAGCCGCTGGTAGCTGGCCTCCATGCCCTCCGTCATGCCGGTCGCGAGGATCATGTCCCGCTGTTCCCGGTCCGGGTAGGTGATGAGCAGCGTCATGAGCGTGACGCCGTCGTCCTCGTCGAACTGCAGGTCGTTCGTGTTCGGTGGGAAGGGCGCCCCGGTCATGCGCTCGGTCGACACCATCCGGCGTTCGGGTTCGACGACGAGGTTCTCGCCCTCGAACCCGAAGGGTTCGCCCTCGGTGTCACCCGTCGGCGCCCAGGCCTGCCGGAACGCGCCGCCCGGGGTCAGGTCGTTCTCGTACACCGTCATCTCCCACCCGTCGGGGCCGAGCAGCCACCGGCGCACCAGGTCGGGCTCGGTGTGCGCGCGCCAGAGCAGGTGCCGCGGCGCCGCGAACGCCCGGGTGATCCGGACGTGGGTGTCGTCGAGGACCTCGGTCTCGGTGCCCGCACCGAGGGCCCACTCGCGCAGGTCGGCGAGCACCCGGTCGAGCTGGCCGAACGCCTGCTGGTAGCCCTCGAGCATGCCCATCTCGAGCATCGCGTCGAGGTCGGCGGTCGAGGCGAACGAGGACACCACGGTGACCCGCGAGCCGTCGTCCGCCGGCCCGAACGACAACACGGTCTCGCTGGTGGGGAGCGACTCGTCGACCGTGCCCTCCGGGTCGGTGAACAGGTCGCGGAAGACGATGCGACGGTGCTCGTCGACCTCGGTGACCTGCCAGACGGCGTGGAACCGCTCGCCCTGCGGGGACGTCATCCGGTAGTCGGCCCGGCCGCCGGGACGCAGGTCGAACGTCGTGAAGGTCGCGGGGAACCCGGGCGGTCCCCAGAACCGCTCGAGCTGGCGCGGGTCGGCGAAGGCGGCCCAGAGGCGTTCGACGGGGACGGGGAACTCGGCGACGAGGGTCATCGAGAGGGTGTCGGGATCGGTGTGGACGGACGTGGTGGGCATCATCGCTCCTGGTGTCGTCGGGTGTCGTCTGGTGCTGGGTGTCCGGACGCGTCGCCGTCGAGCACGTCGCCGAGGCGGTCCATCCGGGTGTGCCAGAGGCGGCCGTAGGCGTCGAGGAGATCACGGATCCGGTCGAGCTGCTCCGGCTCGGCGCGCACGATGCGGGTGCGGCCGCGGGCCTCCTTGCTCACGAGTCCGGCTCCTTCGAGGACGGCGACGTGCTTCTGGACGGCGGCGAACGACATCGAGTAGGCGTCCGCGAGCTCGCTCACGGACGACGACCCGACGAGCGTGCGCCGGACGATGTCACGACGGGTCGCGTCGGCCAGTGCGTGGAACACCCGGTCGACCTCGGCGTCGGACAGTTCGATTCGTACAACCATTTGGTTGTAGGTTACGTCCGGCCGGTCTCGTCCACAAGGGGGACCTGCCGGTAGTCTTGCCGCGGAGATCGGAGGGGCGATGGCGGAGCAGCTGGGTGCGTCCGGTGCCGTCCGTGCCCTCGTCGCCACCCTGCCCCGTGCGCCACAGCTGTCCGACGTGGTGACCGGCGTCGGTCGGATGGTCGGCAAGCCCACACGCGTCGTCGACGTCGACGGGCCGAGCTGGGGTCCGCTCACCGCGCTCGTGTCGCAGTTCGAGCACGAGAACCTGGTGCTCGTACCGGCCGACGCACCGCCGCTCTACCGCATGCACTGCGTGCTGCACGAGCTCGGGCACCTGGTGCACCGCGACGTCGGCACACCGACCGCGTCGTCCGTCGCCGAGTTCGCCGCCGGGGGCCACGTCTGCCGTCGCGCGCTCGACGCCGACTCCGGGCTCGTGAGCATCTCCGACGACGACGAGCACTTCGCCGAACGGTTCGCCTACGAGCTCGCGACCGTCCTGCTCGCCGGGGCCACGGGCGCGGACGAGCGGGCCTACGGCTGATGGCCGTCCTGCACGCCGCGGCCTTCTGGTTCGCGGCGCTGATCTTCCTCGCCCGCACGCCGTACGTGCTGCGGAACCCCCGTGGTCGGGCGGCCTGGGGCGCCACCGGCGTCGGGGCGCTGGGGCTCCTGACCCTCGGCAGCGTCGTGCCGCAGCCGGTGCTCGACGGTGCCCTGGGCGGCTCGAACCTCATCAACCTGGTGCAGAACGTCTGCGCGACCGTCGCGTTCTGGCTGATGCTGCGCGCGAGCACCGACGACCTGCCGGAGCGCCCGGTGCTCGCCAGGCCGGTGGCGCTGCTCGTCGTGGTCGTGGCCTTCACGGTGCCGTTCCTGCTGGTCGAGGAGCGCGGCGGGACCGACTTCCACTTCATCGTGCGCGAGATCGAGCAGACCCCGATGTGGCTCTACGGGACGGTCTACATGGTGGGCGTGGGACTGATCGCCGCGACGACCCTGCGCCGCGGCGTGCTGCAGAACCCGGTGGCGCTCGTGGTGTTCCGCGTCGGGCTCGCCCTGGTCGTCGTGGCGAGCGTCGACGAGGTCGCCTCGCTCACCGCCGACCACTTCGGCCTCTTCCCGGCCGGGGTGCGGGACGGCCTGCGCCTGGCCTTCGACCCGCCGTTCTACCTCGGCATCGTGCTCATCGTCGTGGCGATGGCCTCGCTGACGTTCCGGCGGTGGGGCCGTGACCTGCGACACCGCGGGCACCACCGGCGCCTGCGGCGCATCGCCCGTCGGCACGCGGTGCGGGCGGTCGAGCGGCCGGGGGACCCGCAGGCCAGGACCTACGACCTGGTCATCGCGATCCGCGACGCCGAGGTGCAGGGCCGGACCCTCGACGACGCCGAACTCGCGCAGGTGCGGTCGGCGGAACGGACCCTGACCCGGAGCCTCGGAGGATGACGGCGTGACGATCGTGTGGTGGGTGCTCGGAGCGCTCGTGGTGCTGGTGGCGGTGTGCCTGGTCGGCCTGGTGGTCCTGCTCGTCCTGCGGAAGGTCGTCGGCAGGATCGTGCTGCCCGGTGGCGACCGGTGGACGCCCGTGCTCGAGTCCGACGCGGACTCCGTCCGGCTGCCGATCACCGACGACACCGTGCGGCCGGGGGAGTACGGGCTGTGGCACGACGGCCCGGGGCACACCACCGTCGGGCCGGTGCTCGAGGTCGACGAAGCCGCCGGGTTCGTGCGCCGGGCCGTGGTGCGGACGACCGGCGCGGTGTCGTCGCGGGTGCGGTGGAGCGGGCACGTGCACCCGGACCCGGCGGCGATGGAGGTCGACTGGTCCGAGGTGTCGCTGCCGACGCCGGTGGGGCCGGCGCCCGCGTGGGTGGTGCGGCCGGGGCCCGGCGGCGCTGGGCGCCCCGACCCCGTGGCCGCCCGCACCTGGGCTGTCCACGTCCACGGGATCCGGACGACCCGGGTCACCGCGCTCCGGACCGTCCCCGCGGCGCTCGAACTCGGCTGGACCTCGATCGTCCCGTCGTTCCGCGGCGACGGCGAGGCACCGTGGGAGGGCCGGGCCTCACACCTCGGAGCCCGCGAGTGGGCGGACGTCGAAGTGGCGCTCGACCACGCCGTCGCGAACGGCGCCGAACGGCTCGTCATCGTGGGGTGGTCGATGGGCGCGACGATCACGCACGAGCTCCTCGCCCGCTCGGCGCACCGCGACCGCCTGACCGGGATCGTGCTCGTCGCCCCGGCACTGGACTGGGCCGTCACCGTCCGGTCCCAGGCCCGCCGCGCGGGACTGCCGGGTTTCGTGGTGCGTGCTGCCCTCGGGGCGATGGCGACGCCGGTCCTCTGCCGGACGGTGGGGCTGCGGTCGCCGGTCGACGTGCGCGCGTTGTCCTGGTTGCGCGCACCCCGGCAGCTGCCCCCGACCCTGCTCATCCACTCCACCGGCGACACCACGGTGCCGTTCTCGGCCAGTCAGGAGTTCGCCGATGCCCACCCCGGCACGGTGACCCTGGCGGTCAGCGAGCCGGCCGAGCACGCCTGGGAGCGCAACGTCGACGCGGTCTGGTTCGACCGCACCATCACGGACTGGGCGTCCGGCCTCGCGCACACCGGAGCGCAGGAGTAGAAGGAGCCATGGGGCAGCTCATCTACGACGGCCGACCGCTCGACCTGCGGATCGACGACCGCGCGCTCACGCACCTGCAGATCGTCATCGTCAACATGCTCCGGCGTGACCACCGCTTCGCGTTCTCGTGGAAGGACGACGTCGTCCACGGCAACGGTCGCAGCACGATCTGGCTGCACCCCAACGTGAGCCTGCACTTCAAGTTCACCGGCAGCCGGGTGCCGTCGATCAATCGCAGCTGGCTCGAGGACCTCTACGCCTCGGCCACCTCCGGGTCGGGGCTCGTGCTGACGCCGGAGCCGGCGGACACCAGCACGGCGGCCGACTCTGCGTGGTCGCGGGCGGTGGCACCCGGCGACGCGGACGACGCCTCGGGGACACCGAGCGGGAGCACCGCGCGCTGATCACGGGAGCAGTAGCACAGCGGGCTGATCCGGGTCAACGGGTTCCGCCCGAACTCCACACCTCGTACGGTTTCCGTACCGCGGTTCGCTGTCGTCCCCCCCCCCCCCCGCGCCGGCCCGCTAGGGCGCCGGTGCTGGCAGTGTCCGCGGCAGGAGGGGAACCCGAACAGCCCGTGACGCACAGCGAGTCCGGTGCCGACCAACCACCGGTGACCGAGACGAGCGAGGGACGTGAGTCCCGGATCAGGGGACTCCCTGCTCGGGTCACCGATGCCACGCGTCGGTGATGCGTGCGTCACGCTGCAGGGCCCGCCGGTCCGCCCCCATCGACCGGCGCTCCTCCGGGACCGCCCCGGCCATCGGATTCGGGTTCCGTGGCCGGGGCGGACTCATCAGATCTGCACGCGGCTCAGTAGACGTCGCGCACGTACCGCTTCGCGCGGCGCATGTCGGCCAGGTACGCCTGCGCGTCGTCCTCGCCGCGCGCGCGGCCGGTCCGGATGACCTGGAGCAGCGCGGCCTCGACGTCCTTCGCCATGCGTGAGGCGTCCCCGCACACGTACACGTGGCCGCCGTCCTCGAGCCAGGCGAACAGCTCCGCCGACCGCTCGAGCATCCGCGTCTGCACGTAGACCTTCTCGGCCTGGTCGCGCGAGAACGCCAGGTCGAGGCGGTCGAGCACGCCCTGTTCCTGCAGCTCGGTGAGCTCGTCCCGGTACACGAAGTCGGTGTCCCGGTGCTGGTCGCCGAAGAACAGCCAGTTGCGCCCGGTGGCCCCGGACACCGCGCGCTCGTGCAGGAACCCGCGGAACGGCGCGACACCCGTGCCCGGTCCGACCATGATCATCGGCGCCGACTCGTCCGCCGGTACCCCGAACGACGCGTTCGGCTGCAGGTAGACGTCGACGGTGCCGTCCGGGTCGACCCGGTCGGCCAGGAACGTCGACGCGACACCGGCGTACATCCGGTGCGGGTCGCCGTAGCGCACCGACGCGATGGTCAGGTGGATGCGGTCCGGGTGCGCCAGTGGGCTCGACGAGATCGAGTACTGCCGCGCCTGCAGCGGCCGCAGGTTCGGCAGCAGCTCGTCGAGTCCCGGAGCGGCCGGGCCGGCGTCGCGGAGCAGGTCGAGGACGTCGCGTCCCCACAACCAGCGGTCGAGCTCGTGCTTGTCGCCGTGCGCCACGACGGCCGCGAGTTCGCTCGACGGCGCGCGCTGCACCAGGTCGGCGATGAGGTCCTTCGAGGGCGTCCGGATCTCACGGTCGGTCCGCAGGACCTCGGTGATCGGCCGGCCGTCGAACGCCTCGCCGCCGTTCGCGCCGACCTGCTCGAGCAGGTCCGCCACGAAGACCTCGTCGTTGACCGGCACGACCGCAAGGGCATCGCCGGCCGCGTACTCGATGCCCGAGTCACCGAGGTCGAACTCGTAGTGCCGGATCTCCTTCGCGCTGCGCGGCGAGGAGAGCAGCCGGTTCTCGACCAGGCGCGACGGGTACGGGTTGCGCTTGTTCCACTGCGACCCCGGCCGGGAGGCACGGCTCGCGCCCGCCCCGCCGGTCGCGGCTGCACCGTCGCCGGTGCCACCGCCCGTGGCAGCGTCGGGTGCAGCCGTCGCGCCGGTCTCGGCGGCCAGGCGGTCGAGGACCGCGGCGGTCCACAGTGCGGCCGCGTCCTCGAAGTCGACGTCGCAGTCCACGCGGTCGTGGACCCGCGTCGCGCCGAGCTGCTCGAAGCGGGTGTCGAGGAGCTTGCCGGCCTGGCAGAACTCGTCGTAGCTCGTGTCACCGAGCCCGAGGACGGCGTACTGCAGCCCCTCGAGCCGCGGCACCGTGCTGGCCTGGATCGCGTCCCAGAACAGGCCGGCGTTGTCGGGCATCTCGCCCTCGCCGTAGGTCGAGGTGACGACGAGCACGTGCGACATCTCGGCGAGCTGCTCGGGCGTGACGGCGTCGAGCGCGCTGGAACGGCCACCGAGCCCGCGGGCCCTTGCGCCGGCGACGAGCTCGTCGGCCAGGAACTCGGCGTTGCCGGTCTGGGTGCCGAAGAGCACGTCGATCGTCGTCGTGGGCGCGCTGGCCGCGACCTTCTTGCCGGCGGCGGCGATGCCCGCGATGAACCCGGCGAGCCAGGACTCCTGGGCGGCCGAGAACGGTGCGTCGACGGGGATCAGCGACCCGGTCGGGGGGAGCAGGCTCACGCGGTCACCGCCTCGGTCGGCGCCTGCGGTGCTCGGCGGGCGATGTCCTCGAGCGCCGCGGTGGCGAGCAGCTCGTCGAAGCGGGCCTCGCGGACGCGGCCGTCGTTCTTGGCGTTCTGGTGCATGATCCACCCCGTGGTGCCCGGCGCGTCCATGCTGCGGTTGTTCCGCTGCGTGAGCGCGCGCTTGTAGTCGTCGAGCCGCTTGATCGCGATGAGGGTCGCGAGCTGGTCGTCGGCGAACCGGTCGAGCGTGCCGCGCAGGTACTTCACGACGCGCTGCTTGACGGAGAAGTCCTCGGTGAGCACGAGGTTCTTGACGGCCTCGGCGACCCGCGGGTCGGCGGCACCGAACGCACCCGGGACGCGCTCGAGGGCGACGTCCTGGGCGACCCCGAGCACGGTGTACGACGACAGCAGCGAGAACATGTCCTCGCCCTGGTCGCCGAGCGCCGGGGCACGGCCGTCGAGCACCGTGCGCTGGTCGCGGTAGTCGAGCTTGAACGCGCGGAGCTTGTCGGTGGCGATCGAGGTCGCGAGCTCGTCGAGGAGCTCGGGCCGGGTCGCCGCCGCGAGGATCTCGCCGGCGTCCTGCGTGAGCAGCAGGGCACGGGGCATGCCGACGTACACGTGTGCGCGGGCGGTGTCCCACTCGGCGAGCAGCCGCTCGGCCAGTGCCGAACCGGTCGCCTCGAGGTGCCACTCGAGCAGCAGGCGGGCGGCGGCCTCGTGGAACGCACCGCGCTCGGTGTCCGTGACCGGGAACACCAGGAGCGAGTCCGTGCTGGCACGCTCGGCGACCTGGCCGGAAGGGTCGTACTGGTACAGGAACCCGCCGGACATGCCGTTGCCGAGGCCCTTGCCGAACGCGCCGAGGTTGAACACGGCGCCGCCGGTCATGTACTCGCAGCCGAAGTCGCCGAGGCCCTCGACCACGGCGGTCGCGCCGGAGTTGCGGACGGCGAACCGGTCGCCGGCTTCGCCCTCGACGAAGGTGCGCCCACCGGTCGCCCCGAACAGCGCGAAGTTGCCGACCAGCACGTTGCCGCCCTGTGCGGCGCTGCCGCCACCGGGGGCGCGGACGATGATCCGTCCGCCGCTCTGGCTCTTGCCGACGCCGTCGTTCGCGGTGCCGGTGTGCTCGAGCACGACGCCGTCGTTGTTGAAGACGCCGTAGGACTGCCCAGCCGAGCCCTGCGTGTGGATCGTGACCGCGCCGTCCACCAGCCGGCGGCGTCCGCGGTCGTCCGTCGTCACGGCGGGCAGGCCCTGCACGTCCTCGGCGCGGAGCTCGTGGTTGAGCAGACGCTCGAGGTCGATGCCGAGCTGGCCACCGACCGACTTGTCGGCGTTGCCGAGCAGCACGCCGTGCACGAGCACGTGCTCCTGCGCGTGGTCGACGAGGGCGGTGCGGACGCGCTCGAGCAGGGCGTCGTCGGTGTGGAAGTCCTTCTCCAGGTACTCCGGGTCAGCGACGACCTTCTCGGGCACCTGGGCGAGCAGGGCACGGGCGTCGAGCCGGCCCACGCTCGCCGGGTGGTCCAGGAGCTGCAGCAGGTCGGTCCGGCCGCGGGCCTCGCGCAGGGAGCGCAGGCCGAGCCGGGCCAGGATCTGCCGCACGTCGTGGGCGATGTTGAGCAGGTACTGCGCGAGCGCGCGGGGGTCGCCCTCGAACGCCTCGGCGTTCGTGGTCAGGCCCGCCGGGCACTTCACGTTGCAGTTCTTCGCCATCACGCAGCCGAGCATCATGAGCGCGGTCGTGCCGAACTCGAAGCTGTCGCCGCCGAGCAGGGCGCTCGTGACGACGTCGCTGCCGGTCTGGTGCGCACCCGAGCAGCGGAGCGTGACCTTCTGGCGCAGGCCGTTCGCGACCAGGGCCTGGTGCACCTCGGCGACGCCGATCTCCGCGGAGCGGCCGGCGTACTTCAGGCTGGTGACGGCCGCGGCGCCGGTGCCGCCGGTGTTGCCCGCGACGTTGATCACGTCGGCGCCGGCCTTCGCGACGCCGACCGCGATGGTGCCGATGCCCTCGGACGAGACGAGCTTCACGATCACCCGGACGCGGGCGGCCTTGCAGTCGTGGATGAGCTGCGCGAGGTCCTCGATCGAGTAGGTGTCGTGGTGCGGCGGCGGCGAGATCAGCTCGACGCCGGGCGTGCCACCACGGGCCGCGGCGATGTCCACCGTGACCTTGGGCGCGGGCAGCTGGCCACCCTCGCCGGGCTTCGCGCCCTGGCCGATCTTGATCTCGAGCTCCTCGAGCATGGGGTCGGCGAGGTACCCGGCCCAGATGCCGAACCGGCCCGAGGCGAACTGCTTGATGCGGGAGCCGCGGATGGTGCCGTAGCGGGAGTGGTGCTCGCCGCCCTCACCGCTGTTCGACATGCCGCCGACCATGTTCGTGCCGTGCGCGACGGCCTCGTGGGCGGTGGCGACGAGCGCGCCGTGGCTCATCGCACCGGACGCCAGGGTCCGGGTGATCTCGTGGGCCGGCTGCACCTCGTCGAGCTCGACGCTCGCCGGGGCGCTCTGCAGCAGCGCGAGCAGGGCGACGGCCGCACCGGTGGCGCGGAGCGTCACCCCGGTGTCGTCGACGGCGTCGACGTCGATCTGTCCGGGGTGGAGCAGCGCGAGGCCGTCCGCCAGGGCCGCGTGGCGCAGTGCACCCGTGGTCCCCGTCGACGTGAGCTCCAGGCGGAACCGCTCAGTCCCTCCAGGCAGGTCCTGGTCGTCCGACGGACGCGAGCCGGAGAGCCCGCGCACGGTGACGCTGGCGTTGCCGCTCGTCGAGAAGCGGCCGAGCTCGCGCGCGAAGTCCTCGGCCGTGTCGATGCCGGTGACGTCCGCGGGCAGCGCCAGCACGTCGCGGAGCGCGGCGGGGCGGCGGGATCGCTCGTCGTGGGTCGTCTGCAGGAACGTGACGTAGCCCGGCGTGATGCGGTGCGCGTCGATCTCGGCGTCGCTCAGCCGGTCGTACCCGGTGTTCCGGTACGCGGCGTCGGTGATGCCGAACGAGTCGTCGAGCTGGCCGAGCGTGAGCAGGCGCAGCGCGTCCGAGTCGCCGGAGCGTTCGAAGGCCGGACGCTCCTCGGTCATGCCGCCGAACCCGCGGACGCTCGCGACGCCGAACGAGTGGCCGGCGCCGTCGGAGCGTTCCTTGAACAGGCCGAGCAGCGGGACCTGGCCCTCGGACGCCACCGAGCGGGCACGCTCGTGCCAGTCCGTCGCCGCCTGGGCGATGCGCGCGAAGCCGACGCCGCCGACCGGGGCCTGCATGTGCGGGAAGATCCGCGCCAGCACGTCGTCGCCGGTGTCGAGGTAGTTCGGCTCGAAGAACTCGCCGCCGATGTAGCTCTCGGCCGTGCACAGGCCGACGCGGCCCATGGTCTTCGCCAGGGCCTTCTCGGCGGCCTTGCGGAACTGCTTGAGTGCCAGGTCGGTCGCGGTCAGCTCGCCGGCGGGTGCGGGTGCGGCGGGGTACTTCTCCTCCGCACGCAGCCGAGCGCTCAAGCTGTACACAGCGGCAGCGCCGAAGCCCAGCGCGGTCGCGACGTGGTGTGACGATGGCAGCTGACCGCTCTCCGCGACGACGGACACCCGCAGGCGCAGACCGGTCTCGATGAGCCGCTGGTTGACGGCGGCCACGGCCAGGATCACGGGGAGGGGCGCATGGGTCGACGACACCTCGCGGTCGGTCACGACCGCGATCCCGCCACCGCGCGCCGCGAACGCCTCGATCGCGTCGCACAGCGCATCCAACGCGCCGCGCATCGCGTCGGCGTTGGCCTGCTCGTCGGCGGGCACCGGCACGTAGAGCATGTCGAAGCGCTCGAGCGGCACGATGTCCTGCTCGCGCAGCCGCACCATGTCGAGGTGGCCGAGGATCGGCGACTGCACGACGAGCTGACGCCCCGTGGTGCCCGTGCCGTCCGGCTTCGCGCCGAGTGCCACGCGCATCGACATCCCGTCGGCCTCGCGGATCGAGTCGAGCGGCGGGTTCGTCACCTGGGCGAAGCGCTGCGAGAAGTACTTCGCCATGCCGCCCTCGGTGTCGCTCAGGGCGTTGATCGCGTTGCCGTAGCCCATCGCCGAGATGCGCTCCGACCCGTTCTGCAGCATCGGGTCGAGCATGAACCGGAAGCTCTCCTGGTTCAGCGAGTACGCCACGTACCGACCCGCGAGCGACAGGTCGCCGTCGTAGCCCAGGGTGGACGTCGTGCGCTCGTAGTCCGGAGCGGGCACGTCGTCCAGGTTCACCCGGGCGGCGTCGAGCAGGGTGCCGTAGTCACGGCGGGCCGCGAGCATGTGCAGCACCTCGCCCGTGCGCATGCGGGTGCCGGTGCGGTGGTCGACGACGAGCATGCCGCCGGCCTCGATGCGGCCGCGGTGCACGACCTCGTCGGCGTCGAACTCGACCTGGCCGGCCTCGGACGACACCATCAGGTACTCGGCCGTCTCGACGGTGCGCAGCGGGCGCAGGCCCAGGCGGTCCAGGCGGGCGCCGACGACGTCGCCGTCGCTGAAGATCACGGCGGCGGGACCGTCGTTCTTCTCCTCGTACAGCGAGAAGTACTCGAGCATGTCCCGGACGTCCGGAGTCAGGGTGCGGTCGTTCTCCCACGCCGGCGGCATGAGCGAGACCACGGCCTCGACGATCTCGAGCCCGTCGTCGAACACGCGGCTCTGCAGGGTCTGGTCGAGTCGGCTCGAGTCCGACTGCCCGGGCGGACGCACGATGCTCCGGGTGCGGGCCCGCGCGAGCGCCTCGTCCGACAGCCGGTTCTTGCGGTCGGTGTTCAGCTCACCGTTGTGCGCCATCAGGCGGAACGGCTGCGCCATCGTCGGGTGCGGCTCGGTGTTCGTGGAGAACCGGGTGTGGAAGTACAGCGTCCGCACCGAGTGCCGGGGGTCGCGCAGGTCGGTGAAGTACCCGATCACCTCGCCGGAGTTCAGCCGGCCCTTCAGGATCTGGGTCCGGGCGCTGAGCGACAGCGGGTACAGGGCGGCGTGCTCGGCGCGCTCGGCGGCTGCCTGGGCGTAGGAGACCGCCTCGATGGCGAGCAGGGCGCGGTTCGCGGCGGCGTCGACCTCGGTGCGGTCCCAGTCGGACGGAGCACGGAAGACCCACTGCACGATCGGCAGCTGGTACTGCTCGGCCTCGGGGCGCGCGACGGAGTGGTCCACCGGGACGTCACGGACCAGCAGCAGCTCGAAGCCCTCGGCCGTGATGGCGTCCGTGACGGTCTGCTCGGCACGGGCGCGCTCGTCGGTGCCGTCCGCTCCGTCGCTGCTCGGCACGAAGCAGTTCGCGACGCCGAAGTGCCCGGCGCGCAGCTGCTCGCCCGTGATGGCGCTGAAGAACTCCACCGACAGGTCGATGCTGACGCCCGCGCCGTCACCGACACCCTCGGCGGACTTGCCGCCGCGGTGCGGGATGGAGCACAGCGCTTCGTCGC
>Ga0265797_10008353_pt1 | contig 13819 bp, 5 predicted proteins | sample P2T30metagenome_FD_192433 | JGI IMG/M metagenome (GOLD analysis project Ga0265797, IMG submission 192433) | Plant litter microbial communities from East Loma Ridge, Irvine, California - P2 T30 | ecosystem: Environmental > Terrestrial > Plant litter > Unclassified | place: USA: California... | reverse complement strand
CTTTGTACTGTTTGGCCATTTATTCCGCGACAGGGGCCAAGCCGTGAAGGATTGGAGATAGCAGCAGGCTATTCCACTCTGCCGCGCCGAGCGCATTTTCAGACATGCCTCCGGCCGGCCCCGGTTTCATGTATCAACATTTCGGAGAAGCTGATGCGACGGACCTAGGACTTCGTCGCAGGACAGCGATCGAGCCTCCCACGACATCTCTGCAGTGACGCCTTTGGGCGAGAATCGTCGGTTGGCAGAAACCGATGAACTAACTGCACTGCTAACAGTGCTAGGCGTGTTCAATCTCGCGTGCTCTGCTGACGGCGTGGCTGATCGGGAGATGGGTCCCGCAGAAGTCAGAGGTCCGCGCTCGAAATATCACAAAATCCACCAGCATTGGCGCCAATAATCCCAGTCGCCCGACTCTGCCGCCTTGGTGGCTCAGTTCATCTAGCGAGTCACGGCCCACTCTTGGGGGCAACGAGATGGGGGAGCCCTCTCTTTCTCAACGGCCACTCGCAACTAGTAGTAGTTTGGTGCTTGCTGCTTCTCTCCAGAAAACGTTTCTGTAGGTCCTAGATCGCAGTCCAGTCCAGTCCCTTTTGTTGCTTTTGCTTTGCAGCCTATACACACAGCGTTTCGCTTCTTATTCACAACCGCATCAAGTCGGCCTTGCTTCTCATATCGCCGGCCACGATGCTTTCACTCGTTACTCTTTCCTTTTCGCTCCTTCTTAGCTTTGCCACCGCGCAATCCACCCAGGTCACATGGGTTGAACCTGGCCCTTCAGCAGGCGCTTTCACCTATGCTGGCTCCGTTGTAGACGCCTGCCCTGGCACCACTGTCCTCGCTCTGCAATGCATATCTGGATCGGGCAACTCTTTCACAGAACTCTGCGGCACCGATGCTCCGGTAAGACCTGACTACAATGCGACAAACCATATACGAACATTTATACTAACATGAATCCAACAGGCAATGACCATGACCGTCGGCCCCAGCCAAGTTCACTTCCACGGTAGCACCGCCACCTCAGGCCTCGACTTCGAAATGGACATGACCTGCGACATCGCCGAGAGCCTCGCCACCTGCACCGACTCCACCAGCTGGTCTGCCGTGGCTACTTCCACCGAATCCGTCGAAACCACCACCCTCAACGTCGCCTCGATGGCCACGTACTCTGCCGAGATCACCGACGGCGCCGACAAGCTGAGCAACACCGGCAAGTGCAAGGCGACCAGCAAGAAGAACGGAAAGAGCGGCGAGAGCGCTGGTGGCAGATTGACCATCGGCATGGGCCTTTTGGGCGTCACCTCTTTTGTCGGCATGCTGCTGCTCTGATGAAGGAAAGGCGCAGGACGCGTGCGTTGCGACAAGACGCAATCATTCGAACAAAAGAACCCGTTGTAATACGTATGGCATGGATACATTCACGACTTTTAGATCTTTTCCTTTTTATCCCAACATACATCGATCTCGACATTGTTGTATTCTTAATTTGAGCTACAAAGTCTCCAGAGCCAGCACAAACCTCCAGTCATTACATCAAAATCCAGGTTACAATTGTACAACGAGCGCGATCGGCAACACGAGTTGCTCCACTGTTCAAATTATAGGCGGTCTCTCGCTCCGCGGCGCAGTTAATAGCACACAGTCCGATTCCAGAACACCATTATCAGAGGTGGACACATACGATTGCCACCAACAATACAACCGTAAACCAAGGACGTAGTGGCGTTTCGTTATCAATTCCCTTCTCAGCCTTGCTCGCTTCACGCATCTCGGTTGCCGTCTGCAGGCAGGAACACATGTGATGACATGGCACGGAAATTCACGACGACTCCTTTCTTGAAGTTTAGCCCTAAAGCCGCGACCAAGCCAAGACGGCTTCGGCCATCAGTGAGCCGGCGCTACTGCAGCCCTAGCCAACGGCAATCGCCAGGCACAAGGCACAAGCCGTCCTAGATAACAAATCGATAGGTCGTGGCGTGGTGCAACATGTAATATCGGTTCAGGGAATATGTATAGGACAGGACCCGAATCGTCGCTTAGATGTATGCATTCCATTTTGAGGTTGCCGTGGGCATCTACCGCAAGGATCCTGCTCTCATGCCTCTCAGCGCTCTCTACCCAGGGCTGCTCACCTCTCTCAAGACGTTGCCCAGACCGCAACCCAGAGAATGGACCTCGCGGTCTCAGTCGATGGGTTCAGCCGCGTGGCAGTTGCACTCGAAGCTCTGGTAATTGAGACCAAATAGTTCAAGACTCGAACAAAGAGTCTAGACCATCTCTGGCCTGTCCTTGCAACCGTCCGGAATGCCAGCCGAAGACTCAGTAGCGTTGGATCTACAGGGCAAAAGCTAGATTCTTGTGGGAGGAAGTGGATGCAGGCAGTCATACCCGCTCCGTGATGAACATCGATGCGTTGTTCAGTATCTGCTTTGCATGTGATCAACCCTCAAGCCTTGAAAGCTATGTCGGCAGCACTACTGTACATCCGCTCCGCACGTCGACTGAACAGACTGGTCCGTTGCCACCACAAGCCCTTGGCAATGTTCGAAAGGAGTAGCCATTACGTGGCAAACGCAAGCTGCAAAACAACGGTCAGACCAGTCCAAGAGCACACACAACCAAACCAAGCAAAAGCTGTGGTAAATCGTACCCGTGCGTTAATATTATCCTTCCATATACATACACATATCGTCAATATTCCATCATTCCTCCCAAGAATGACCACTTCAAACGGCGACACGATCAAAGCTTCGTGCGTCCTTCCTCGCTCATCCCTCTCCTCATGTTAGGAGATGTTGGGCTTTGTGGTCCAACGTTGACTACTCTGGCGGCTCCCCGAAGCGCAGTAGCTGCTGTGCTCATGGCATTAACGGCGACTTGAACGCCAGAACTTGCACCTGCAGCGCTTGAGCTCGATTCGGTTGCCTCACCACGTTCTCGACGACTGACACTACTTGTAGAGGGCGCACGAGGGCTGGTGCCTCCTTGCTGGCGTTGGAGCTGCGTTGAAGTGAGCCAGTGAACTTGTCGGTTCATGCAGGCGACTTGGCCGCCTAGGTAAGCTATTTCTTCGCGGTTGCGAAGGTTCTCGTTCAAGATCTGCATGGAATGACGACCATCGAGTTCTTGCAGTGCGGTGGAGATGCGAGCCATTTCTTCGCGCAAGTTCTCGTGCATCGATAGAAGATGATGGAGTGGCGAGGTATAAGGGCCACCATCTGCGTTGCTTTGGGCGAACGGCGATGCGAGGTCGAAATCCTGAGTTATTGAAGGTGGTAGATCCGATGGCCGTGGGCCGGGAGCTCCGGGCGCTGGTCTGCTGGGTGGTTCTGCTCTACTTGTGCTAGCGGGCCTTGCGGTGTTCGCGGTCGGTGTTACATCCATTGCTGAGCCTCGGTTAGACGGCGGTATTGGGAAGTCGTAATCGTCTGCGGATGCGATTCTGGTACTTGTGGTATCCGATCTTTGGTGCCGTGACGGCAAGATCAGGGTCTCTGTGCTGCCATTGTCTGGCAGATTGGTCTGATTGGCGGAGATGATGTCTTGCATAGCGTTGAAGCCGGTCTCCAGAATCTCGAGCTTGCGGTTGATGATCTTCTGCGCAGACTCTTGCTCATCCATTCTTTGTTTCTGCGCCTCTAGCACAGGTCCAAGTTTCGCGAGAGCGCATCCTCTGGTGTGGATTTCAAGATGTGCTCGTTTGCTCTTGTTCACACATCCCAATGACGCACCTGGACACGGTACACTAACAGCAGGGCAGGCGTCTCTGCGGTGTTGATCCCTGTCCCGGTGGTGTATGAGTGCACTGCATAAGTCGCAGTTGATCTGTCGATCCGGGCACTGAACCTGCCAGTGACTCTCGAGTTCAGCCTTCGGCATTTCCTGGTTACAGCTTTCGCAGCTGACCGTGTAATGCAAGCATCCTTGCTCGTAATCCTTCCTCTGGATGGACTGGCCGCAATTCGTGTCTTTACATTCAACCATAGAGTAACCGCAGTAGATGGCAATATGATCCTGCACCTCCCCACGCTTGACCTGAGATTTGCAGCCATTCTCGCTCTTCGGACACTTGACCACCAGATCATCCAGAATATTGACAAGAATTTTTGTTGTTGATGCGCGAGGGCCAAGCTTCGCCGGCATCCGACATGTCGGACAGTCTCCCTTTGGACCCAGTGGCGAATGAGGCCACGTTTGACGGATGCACTCACGACAGAAGCAGTGGTCGCAGTCCATCAGCAGCACCGGATCCACCAACGGACAGCGGCAAATCGGACATACCAGATTGTCGTCGTACGCGGAGACATAGTCCAGCGCGCGTAGGTCCACGGGAGGGTTGAGCTTGCAGTTGCGAGCCTTCTGGGTCAGGTAGTGAGTCTCTTCCATGTTGCGGCGGGCCTCGAGTCTGCGCATGTTGCGAAGGGCGATTTGCGTTGAGACGCTGGTGCCAGTGCCGCCCGATGAAGGGCTCCTGCGGCCATCCGTATCCGGTAGCGGGGGCGACAGGCTTGTGTAACCTGTAGAATTGCTGCTGGACACACTCTGGAAGGAGGCGTGTGCGCTTGGGCGCGAAGACGAGCGTGAGTATGATGACATCGTGCTCGGAAGTCCTGGAGTTGCACGCTCGGGTGCTGTTCTGATATGTGGCGTAATATAGAGACCGATGGCTCGGCTGACGGAGTGCCTTAGGAATACCAGAGCGAGATATCAAATACCGAGTACTCGGCACGCCGCTTTGCAGTCACTAGGGCTCACGAGGCCTTCAACGACGTGCTTGCTGCTGGTACTGCTGGCAGCCTCGGGTACGTGTTCCTTTCGAGCTCGGCGTCGTCGTGCGGACAGCTGGTGAATTTAGACGTGTATAGTACCACGTGCAAGACCAGAACGCACGTGCACTTCTTCACAGTCTCCAGCAGTTCCCTTCTCCAAACAGTATTCAGGGCCAGCAGTAAGGTAGAGTAGGTATGTAGTAGTGAAACACGGAGGCATGCAGCTCGCCCAAGAAGGAGGGATAGGATTTGATTTGATCGCTAAGGTTTCAATCTTCCCCACACAACCATCTTCAGCCGCCCCCTTTTGGACCGTGCGAGATCTAGTCAGTCGATCTTCAAGTGCCGAAGAAGATTCGTGCTTTACGAACAACGTCCGGCCGGGGCTTCTTCGCGGTGGTCAAATATTACAAGACATGAAAAGTGTGAGAGTTTTCCAAAACATGATTGCATTGATCCAAACTACATCTACGATACAGACCGCAAGCTGTCGTATCAACATTAATCATTAGAAAGCTTCAAAGGCCAACATTTGCGCAAACAAAGGAAATGCTCTGCTGTCGATGGATGTTCCAAAATGGTACCACCGTGCCATATCAAGCGCATGAAACGGCCTGATTAACAATTTGGACGCTCAGTCTGCCGAAAATAATGCGAGGGAACGCTAGTGCTTTCGTGAGGACTGGTGTCATACTGATGCGTGAACATGGCGGTTGTTGTATCGAGGATCCAGTGCGGGTATGTATGCCATGGTACATACTCTGTAGTTCATGCGCTAAAATAAATGCGCTGAAGCTGGTGTGAGAATTGTGCCGTGTAGCCAAAGTTGCTCTGAGAAGTATCCTGACAGTGTAACGTGGAAGAGTTCAAGAGGTCGAAAGCATGTGCCAGCGGATGTGCAGTTGTTGCGCTGCTGCTGGACAAACATCCAGATCAGCGTGCCGGAGATGTGGGACCGCTGTGGCCCTCGTCTTTGCTACCGGTCTTCTTTGATGAGCTATGCCAGATGTCCTTCCACCTCTTCTTGGTCGTAGGCGAAGCATCGTGGTTGTCCTTCTTCTCGGAGGACACGCTGATGCCAACCTTGCTGGCAATGTGCTCGAACTTGGCTTTGGCTGGCGAGGGACTCTTGGTAGGCGAAGCTTTCTTGCCGGGACTATCGGTACCCTTTTTGCTGCGTGTGGGCAACAGTCTTGGAGAGGTGTTCGGCGACAGGTTTGGAGACGTTGCTACCGGGCTGCCCGGGCTGGTAGGACCGGAAATGCCATCAAGAGAGGCGTTGCGATGCTTGTGCTGCCAGCCACTGGACGAAGCATTGTTTGCTTCAGTTATAGGCGCGCCTGATATGCCGGGTGTCAGCATGGCGTCACTGTCGGCATCAAGATCCATGGCCGTACCGTCATATTGAGACTGTGCGAAGTATCCAGTGGCAAGGTTCGCGGCATGTGCCACCGAACTGGGCGTCTTCCAATCGAACGGACTGATCACACGAGGACCAGTTCCGGGCCAAGGACGGTGAATGGTCGAGTCAATGCTGGTGATGCTGTTCACGCGCTCATTTGGGTGCGCGGGGCCACTGACGATACGAGGCTGGGCTGCAGTCGAAGTCGGAGCCTTGGAAGCCTGAGAGTGATGACCAACTTTCACGGAGGGAGCACCTTTTTGGGCGGTCGAGTCCTGAGCCGAGTCACAGTGACCATTGGCCGGCTGCGCCTGAAGATACTGGTGCCCAACGAGTGAAGAGGCGCGCTGCGGCAAGGCTGTCTTGTGCATAGAAAGGTCACCAGGATTCTCATGACGCTTCTGCCAGGCACCAAGGTGGCGTGTAGGCTCGTCTGCAATGGAGCTGTCTCTAGCGGGTGTCATGAGAGCGTTCTCGTTCTGCGGAGCGAATACAGCTTGCTTGAGAGAGTCCAGGCTCTTCAAGCTGAGTTCCATTGGAGGTCTCACATTGAGCCCACCACTGGTAATTCGATCGCCTTGTTGTACACCATGCTGAGTTGGACCTGGGGTGGGACGGCGTGAAGATGGCTTTGCTGGACTTCCATCGGAGATGCCCATGGAGACAGAAGTGACAGGTTGCGACTTGAGCAATCCCGAACAGTAGCCATCAACAAAGTCACCCATGCGGTCAGATCCGACTGGCTTGCGGTAGAGACCAGCTTGGTGGCCTTCGATCCAATCACGAGACTTTTCGGCAAAGTCGATGGCGCTGTATGGGCTGGCTGTGGTACACAGTTCCTCGCGGCATTGGTGCTCAGGCCCAGGAGATGAACGATCTTCGCTTGTAAAACGGCTTGGGTGCTCTTCAATGAAGCGATAACTGCGCTTGTTCTTTGGGCTCAGATTGTGCGCAACTCGATCGGGCATCTGCGCAATGTTGAGATATTGCAACTGATCTTCCCAAGCCGCGCTACCAACCTTGAGAGTCGGTTGTCTCTGCTCATCGCCATTGGATCCGCTGATTGGAGTCCCGGGAGGCGCTGTGGGAGCAGCATAGCTCTCTGTCTGTGGAGATGTGTACTTGACGAAGGCACCGTCTGGGATGTCCGGGTTCCAGTTTGAGTTGTGCAGATCGCGCTTTGGGGTGATTGGCGACTGCGACCCGGTGTTGATGCTGTGGTAGTTCTCGAGCTCGACGTTCTCCTTGTCTTCCGAATCACTGGCCGAGACGGGATACTCGTGTTTGCGCATTGAGTAGTCGCGTGTATTGCGAGGGAAGAAGTCAGCCGTCCTGACGCTGGACACACTAGAACTGTCGACCACTACCTTCTTCTTCGCCGGAGAAGCTGATCTGTCGTTTCCAGTGCCGGACGAGGCTCTCGCCGCCGACTTAGAAGTGTGCAAGAAGCTGAGCGGCGTGGGGCCTCTTGTGTCAAATGGTTCGTGACTAGTACTCTGGCGAGGCAGGGCGCCAGTCTGGCGAACACCACCACTCGGCTTGTAGACAGGACTCATCGGGTTCAAGATCGATTTCATGTTGGTGATCTGTTTCGTCTCTGGGTCCCTGATCGGCAGGGCATGCGATTGGCGAGGCGAAGCGACCTTGACGTCTGAAGCAGAACTGGAACCGTCTTGCTGAGGAATCGGGCGTTCAGAATGAACGTTGTCGTTTGTAACAGGTTGTGATCCTGCTACTGCGATACACGCAGTCACCGGCTCCGGATAGGTAGAGAAAGGTGCGCCCATGGTGCCATCGAAAGGCGGAGGTGGCATGAAAGCTCCAGGCGGGGACATTTGGTACGGTAGAGTAGGGAAAGGCGCGCTCGGTCCCATCGCATTTTGCAAACTGAACGATGACCCAGCTTGCAGCGGCGGAAGTTGGCCATGGCCATAGACGGGTTGCCCGAGGGTCTGCCACGGAGGTTGCATTGACGGAGCGCTCACACTGTTGGCCTGGCGGCTGCGCTGGAGGAACGGCGGCAGGCGATCTCTTTGCGGCGACATGGATTGGCGGTCACGCATTGCCTTCGGAGACGTCGGTGCGTGCGCGCTTTGAGGAAGCTCTCTCAAAGACTTCAAAGATTTGCGCACGCGATCCATACCAGTGACCAATTCGCGTCGCTTAGTGAAGAGCGCGTCCTTTGCAGTCTTCGCCATTGTGCTACCGTGCAGGACCTCCGTCTTGTCAAGATCCTTGAGTTCTTGCTCGAGCTTAGAGTACTCGAGCTCCAAAGCGTTCTTTTGGGCGGCAAAAGTTGGCTGTGCAGCAGTAGAGAGCGCACTGCGTGAGTCATCTGGGTGGATGTCATGTGCCGCGCTGTCCTGGAAAGCGAGAGGCGTGCCGGCAGAAGGACCGCGGTGGGTGATGTTGAGGTTGGGCGCTGGCACATACAGACGTACTGCACCATTTTCCTCATTGAGCGGTAGGATCATGCCGTTGACGATCTGGCAAAGACGTCCACTTTCGTCTTGTGCAACGTAGCCATCCTGGGTGGTGCTGATCCACTGCTGTGTCTTGCCGACGACGTGGTTCGGGGCAACTTTGATGAGAGTGCCGTTGCTTTTGATGGCGCTATAGCCGAAGCGCGGGTGACAAAGAGGGGACTGCTCACTGGGCACGATGCGGCCGCCTGCAGTGACCCGTACATGCTGGGGAGAACCGTGGTGTTTGACCAGAGCTTCAATTTTCGACTTGCGGATGGAGGGTGTAGGTGAGGTGCGGAGTCGCCAGGGACCAGATCTCGGTGCTTGCCCGTTGTTCGCGATTTCTCCGAGGACGTGAGGCTTGCTGCTTGCAATCACGGGTGGCGGCAGGTCCTGGTTGGCGTCGACGAATGCGGCAATGTTTTCGTCATTGAACTTGTTTGATGCGAAGTTCACGCTGTTTGCATGGGTGCGGGAACGGAAAGAGCGTGCTGCGAAAGACTTCGACTCGCGAAGGACGTGAACTGGAGATTCATCTTCTGTTAGCGAATAACCACGCGCGTGTTTACGTTTCGGCGACGGAGTCTTGAGAAGATTCTCCACCCATTCCTTGTGAAGGGTGAAGCTCGGCTCACGAGGTAGCCTCGACATGGTGCATGGGGGTAGGGAAATGGCAATATGGCAGTATGGTATGCTGGCATTGAGCGGATGTGCAGTGAGCTTCAGTGAGTGCAGTGAGCGCGAAGGGTGAATCGCGCGGTGCCAAGAGCGTTGCTAGTCAGCGGCTTCACCTGAGGCAGAGATGCAGTGAGGCGAAAACGGGAGGGAGGGATTGCGGAGCGGAGAAGGGGAGGCGGAGACCCAAAGCAGCAAATGTACCTTTGACCAGTTCTGCATCTTCACCATCGTGCTCTTCAATTGCTTCGCGAAGCTTGGGTGCCGAGAAGGACCCACGGAGCTTGTGCAGCTGTTCGGCTGAGTAGACCCGCCTCGTGGTCCTGTCTGCCATCGTCATGACGGAGCAGACAACGTCGGAGAGCACAAGTGGGTGGGTGGCGGTCAAAGTGAGGTGTGATACGTCGAGGCAGAGTGCACTGGAGGAAAGCGAGCAGACTGTAACACGTTGTCAGTCAATCGGCACTGGATGAACATGTGAAGACTGCAACATACCAGGGCGACACGGATCAGTAGCGAGCGTCAGCGAAAACGCTTGTTGAAACGAGTGGTGAACAGACAATTAGCAAGAGTTGGGAATGGTCGGGGTTGCGATGAGAAACGAAGCGAGTGTGTGAACGAAAGTGTGGTGGTTGATGGTATGGTATGGTGGAGAGACTCGACGATGAGATGAGATGAAGACACAGGGAGCCTTGCAAAGGCAACACCACTGTGCATTGTTGTGATGGTTCCTGCTGATGGTCAGGTGAATCTCTACTAGCAATGCGAAAGAGCTTCGCGATTGCGTCTATCATCCGGAAGTCACCCACCGAGCGCTGTACAGCTGGAAAGAGCGGTCTCAGCCCGGCTTCATCACTGTGATGAGCTCAGACGAAACATCTTCAAGCTATGGCTGCCAAATGGCGAATCGTCTAACGTTTGATCAATGCCTTCAAGCGTCCGGCTCGCCACATGCTGATCGTGGTCCAGCAAGCCCTTCGTATCCTGCACTGTCAGCTCAGACTTGTAGCTAACACAAAATGAGACTGGCCGTAATCACACGCCTATAACACGCACAAAGCGTGTTGTGGAGAGATGTCTGGTTTCTGTGGTTCCTGTACCCTCTTAACCGCTGTAGGTTCCTCAATTCTAAGCGCCATAGTATACAAATATTTTACATTGTTCTCTCCGGTGGTATAATCGTCCAAAGATGCATTTGCGCCGTTCCCATGCGGTCCATTCTCGCCCTCTACTTGTTCTTCGTCTGCTTGTACATGAAGCGCTTTCGTGTGCTGCTGAGTGTCAGACCGACCCTTCCTTCTTCTCCGACAGAATCGTACGTACGCTGAGAACTCTCCGAGCTTGTGTCCCACCATGTCTTCCGTTATCCGAACATCGATGTAGCTCTTGCCATTGTGTACTTGGAAAATGAGGCCAACAAAGTTGGGCAGAATGGTCGCGGCTCGCGCTTGGGTCTTGATCGGAGGCACACGCTCACCACCCTTTGGCCTGATTATGGGCAAACTGGAGTTGTATTGTTAGGCGGTGTTTGTTGAACGAAAAACGAAATGTCATGGTCGAACATACGGGACGATGTGAGGGCCTGTTCGAATATTGTCAGCGAGCGATCAGCAAGAGAGCGCATTTTGTCGGCCATACCTTTCCAGACTGAACGCGCGAACAATGCGCCTGAGGGTCTCATTGCATCTCAATCTTTCGATACACACTTCTCGCAGGCCGTTCGTTGTTCGCTGTAGTCGTAGTCCAGATGCAAGACTGCGGGGCGAGATCCCCTTCGGGAACTGGATGAAGCACACGTGACTGCGCGTGTTCGCGCCTGCCTGCCTGGAGGGCGCCAGAAGCTTGGGCTTGGTGCAGCGAATCAATCACTGCGACTTCACTGGCTACAAGATCGCGAACGTCCGCCGCATCGCCTACATAAGACTCGCGACTCTTTCTGCAATGCTGTAACACGACACCGACTTTGCCGATCCATCATACCCAGGATTTGCATATCACCATGCCGTCCGCCGCTAATTGTAAGTGTTCGATCGCCACATGAGTGATTGCATTTAGCTAATATCAAACAGCACCCGACACCATCCGTGTCCTTGTCTCCACAGACAATCATGTCGGCTACAACGAGCGTGATCCTATCAGGGGCGATGACAGTTGGAAGGCCTTTGACGAGATTATGTGCTTAGCCAAGGATCGCGATGTCGACATGGTTCTTCTGGCCGGCGATCTATTTCACGAGAACAAACCGTCTCGCAAGTCAATGTACCAGGTCATGCGCAGTCTGAGACAGAACTGCTATGGTGACAAGCCGTGTGAGATCGAGATGCTGAGTGACGCAAGCGAGCAGTTCGCTGGGTGAGCATTGATTGAACATCAAAATCGCTTGATGCATTTCACTGACAGCAATAGCGCTTTCAACCATGTCAACTACGAAGACGAAAACATCAATGTCGCCATCCCTGTATTTTCTATCCACGGCAATCACGACGACCCGTCCGGTGAAGGACATCTGGCTGCTCTCGACATTTTGCAGATGTCCGGTCTCCTGAACTACTACGGCCGAACGCCGGAATCCGACAACATTCAAGTCAAGCCTGTACTACTCCAAAAGGGCTCCACAAAGCTCGCACTCTACGGCATGAGTAACGTCCGTGACGAGCGTCTCTTCCGCACATTCCGTGAAGGAAATGTGAAATTCTTCCAGCCCAATGTGCACAAGGACGAATGGTTCAACCTTGCAAGTGTGCACCAAAATCATCACGCATATACCGAATCAGGTTATCTACCGGAGAACTTCTTGCCCGAGTTCCTTGACCTCATCATCTGGGGTCACGAACACGAGTGTAAGATCGAACCCGAAACGAACACCGAGCGCGGCTTCAAAGTCATACAGCCCGGGTCGTCTGTCGCCACATCTCTTTGCCAGCCAGAAACAGAGCCCAAGCACGTTACCATCCTGAGTATTACGGGCAAGGAGTTCACCCACGAGCCCATCAGACTGAAATCCGTCCGTCCGTTCGTGATGAAAGAAGTCGTGCTTCAGGAGGATCGTCAGATGCGCAAAAAAGGCCTTGAGGGCGGCGACAACAAAGTCGCAGTCGACCGCTTCTGCATAGAACATGTTGAAGAACTTATCAAGCAAGCGAATGCTGAGTGGCTCGAATTGCAGCAAGAAAACGACGAGGAGCCTGACGAAGAGTTGGTACCACCTTTGCCTCTAATTCGATTGCGTGTTGAGTACACAGCGCCCGAGGGTGGGAGCTACATCATCGATAACCCGCAGCGATTCTCTGCAAGATTTGCAGATAGAGTCGCCAACACCAACGACATCATCCAATATCATCGCAAAAAGACCGCTGGCATAAGGAAATCCAAAGCGGCGATCGAGGTACCCGATACCGATTCAATGGCGCAACTCAACATGGACGCCATCAAAATCGATGAACTGGTCAAGGAGTTCCTCACAGCACAGAATCTCACCATTCTTCCTCAGAGCGCTTTTGGTGACGCGGTGCAACAATTTGTGCAAAAGGACGACAAGCACGCAATGGAAGAATTCATCATGACTACCATGGGTGACCAAGTCGACCACCTGGTTAACAACGATGGCGACATGGAAGATGAAAACGCCATCGCGGAGATGATGGAGGAGCTGAAGAACAAGTGGGAGCAGAAGTTCGAGAAGGGCGATCGTATGGCTAGAAAACGTATCAATCGCAAGCCTAAACCGGACGAATGGGACTCTGAGTTCGACGGCCACTGGGAGGACGATCCAGACTCCATCATCCGCGACGATCAGGACCAAGATGCGATGGATGTCGACGACGACGAGGATGCTGATAGCGCCGCACCCTCTCGCACGACTGCAGCCAGAGGTAGAGGTACCCGGGCTCGAGGCCGTGGTGGCCGTACAGCTGCAGCTGGCACAACACGCAAGACCGCTGCTGCGACGAAGAAGGCGCCCGCAAAAGCTCCCGCCAAAGGTCGCGGCAAGAAGAAAGCTGCTACACCCTCCGACGAAGAAGAGGAAGAAGAAGCAAACGAAGTCATCAATCTGGACGATGACGACGACGAGGAAGAGGGTCTGTTCATGACACAGGAGTCGGCTCCACCAAAGCGCGCACCCGCGAAGAGGACGACCGCCGCTTCAACCGCAAGCAAGACGACCACAACGAGAAAGGCTGCTCCATCTCGCCAAACTCAACTCAGCTTCAACAGTCAAACCCCAGCTGCCAGCAGCCGTCCTTCGCGCGCGGCCGGAGCCCGGGCTACCGCTTCTACCAGAAGGCTGCAGGAACCTGACGACGACGAGATCAGTGACGATGATGCTTTCGAGACGCCTCCCGCGACCACAACTCGGAGGCGTTGATTGTAGTTTGTACACATGGAGAAAATAATGAACACAAGGAACAAGAAGAAAATGCATGGAAGGAGTCTGCAGTTTCCAGCGTATTGTCCAGCATAGCGAACATAAACAGCATAGCCAATCAACATTCCATCCATTGGTG
>Ga0265797_10008352_pt1 | contig 13819 bp, 9 predicted proteins | sample P2T30metagenome_FD_192433 | JGI IMG/M metagenome (GOLD analysis project Ga0265797, IMG submission 192433) | Plant litter microbial communities from East Loma Ridge, Irvine, California - P2 T30 | ecosystem: Environmental > Terrestrial > Plant litter > Unclassified | place: USA: California... | reverse complement strand
GCAAACCATGAATGAAGCGTATAAAGTTGCGCGATTGAAAGGCAGCTATCTCCCGGCCCTGCGCATGTTCTACCTGGCCACGCTGGGCGCCGCGCGCAGCATGCGGCTCGAAGCGTCGATCGGGCATTTCGGTCCCGGCGCCGAGGCGGACTTCATCGTCCTCGACCCCAAGGCCACGCCGCTGCTGGAACGCCGCAGCTCGCATTGCAACACGCTCGAGGAAACGCTGTTCGCGCTGGCCCTGCTGGGCGACGACCGTGCGATCCGCGCCACTTATGCGGCCGGTGCATTGGTCCATGAGCGCAGTAGATGAATCGGCTGCCTCGGGTTTTAGCCCCTACCGTCCAACCCTAGCCGAGATGTATTCATGAAGCAGAAGACCCTGAGCAGCAGCCTGCTGATCGCCCTTGCCGCATTGGCCGCCTCGAACGCCGGCGCACGCACGCCCAGCCAGAGCGCAAACGAAGCCGCCACCTCGCGTCACTACGCCGCGCTGATCGCGGGCGCCGAGCCGAAAACGGCGGAGCTGACCCTGTTCTTCTCGCAGATGCCCAAGGGCGGCGACCTGCACCACCATTATTCAGGTGCCATCTACGCCGAGACCTATGTCGACTTCCTCGACAAGCAGGGCTATTGCGTCAACAAGCATACGTACAAGGTCGAGACGGACAAGGCCGTCATCGATGCCGAGCGCGCCAAGGCCCCGAACGCGCGCAACTGCCTGTCGACCGCCGAGGTGTATGCCGACGACGCCACCTGGCGCGAACTGCTGCAGCGCTGGTCGAGCAAGGACTTCGCCAACCACGGCGCGCTGAACCCGCCGCCGGACCGCCAGTTCTTCCAGACCTTCGGTTACTTCGGCCCGGTCTCGAACGCCAACTTCCACGACGGCCTGGTCGAGATCAAGCAGCGCGCCGTGCGCGAGAACGTCGGCTATATCGAGACCATGTTCAAGATGTCGCCCTTCGTCGTCAACAAGGACTTCGACGAGCAGGCCTGGAAGAATGCCGGCGACGATGCCGCCTTCGACACCCAGATGCGCGCCTGGATGAACACCCTCGACCAGGACAGCGGCTTCAAGGCGAAGATCGCCGATTTCGTAGCGAAGATCGACGAAGCCGCCGCCGGCATCGACGACGACAACTTCACCATGCGCTACCAGACCTATGTGCTGCGCCTGCTGAACCCGTCCCAGGTGTTTTCCTCGATGCTGGCCGGCTTCAAGGCAGCCTCCAATGGCGGCAAGATCGTGGGCGTGAACATCGTCGGCCAGGAAAGCAACATGGTCTCGATGCGCGACTACACGCTGCACATGAAGATGTTCCGCTTCCTGAAGTCAAGGTACCCGGACGTGAAGGTGGCCCTGCACGCCGGCGAACTGGCGCTGGGCGACGTGCCGCCGGAAGACCTGCAATTCCACATCGACGAGGCGCTGAACCTGGCCCACGCCAACCGCATCGGCCACGGCATCGACCTGGCCCACGAGTCGAACGCCCCGGCGATCATGAAGACCATGCGCGAGAAGGACATCCCGGTCGAGATCAACCTGACCTCGAACGCCTTCATCAATGGCATCAAGGGCGAGAACCACCCGGTGACCCTGTATCGCAGATACGGCGTGCCCTACGTGATCTCGACCGACGACGCCGGCGTCACCCGGCACAACCTGTCGGGCGAGTACGTGCTGTTCGCCAGCCGCTACAAGCCGAGCTATGCGGAACTGAAGAAGGCCTCGTACAACAGCATCCGCTACAGCTTCCTGGACCAGGCCGACAAGACCCGCCTGACGCGCCAGCTCGACGCGCGCTTCGCCAGGTTCGAAGCCGGCGTCGCGGCGCTCGATCGCACCAGCGTGAAGCGCTGATTTCAGTCGCGCACCAGCGCTGAAATACCCGGGGCCGGCGGCAGCGATGCCGCCGGCTTCGTCATTTCTGTCGTCGTCCCCAAGCCAACCATGGCAAAACTGCATATGTTTATGCCGTCTGTGTGGCCTTCTCGCTACAAATGCCGCGCTTTCTCACGTCGTTTGCCTAAAAAACAAGCGAAATAATTTCATTAAAGAATGCGGCCCTTATAATCCCGCCGTGCCATTTACAGAGTGAAATACACCACCGCACGCAATCTCCTGCCTATTTTTTCGGCAACTTATACGCGCAAGCTATAAATTTTCGAAGGAAAACGTATTTGTCAGGGTAATTACCTTGATGCATATTGGTCTTTTGTTAATCAAAAACAAGACGAAAATCGGCAGGTTGTGGTTGTAACAGCCATGACATATGAGACCGCTAGAATCGCGTGCGCTGCCTTTTGCTGGTGCATTCGCGGGGCGATTGCACTGTAAAGAGGCGAGGCAAAAAGATACACGGACGATGGCCCGGCCGTCGAACTAGGGTTTGTAGTACTGAGAGCGAAACTTCGGTTTCTAAACACAACTATTAGTCTTTGGGGTTTATTAAATGATCTATCAAAAACGGATCCAGCTGACCAAGCTGGCGCTGGCTTTGTCGGTGGTACTGGCCGGGGCGCCCGCTCTGGCGCAGAACACGACTTCGGCCGTCGGCGGCCGTATCACTGCACCGGACGGCTCGCCCGCCGCCGGTGCCTCGGTGCAGATTGTTCACACCGAATCCGGCTCGGTCAGCACCGTCACCACGGACGCTGAAGGCCGTTACGTTGCACGCGGCCTGCGTACCGGCGGTCCGTACACGATCATCATCACCAAGAACGGCCAGAGCGAACGCCGCGAAGGCATCATGCTGCAACTGGCGGAAACCGCCGCGGTGGACGCCACCATCGGCGCGCCGATGCAGACCGTGAACGTCTCCGGCAACCGCGCACGCGCCGAGATCTTCAACCGCAACAGCATGGGCACCGGCACCTCCATCAGCAATGCCCAGCTGCAGACCCAGGCGTCGATCAACCGCAACCTGCAGGACTACGCACGTGCCGACCCCCGCGTGTCGCAGACCGACAAGGAGCGTGGCGAAATCTCGGTCGCCGGCCAGAACTCGCGCTTCAACTCGATGACCGTCGACGGCGTCGCCATCAACGACACCTTCGGCCTGGAAGCCAACGGCAGCCCGACCGCGCGCCAGCCGATCTCGATCGAAGCGATCCAGTCGGTGCAGGTGAACATCGCCAACTACGACGTGACCCAGAAGGGTTACACCGGCGGCAACATCAACGCCGTGACCAAGTCGGGTACCAACACCCTGCGCGGCGGTATCTATGGCGTCTACCGTGACGACAAGATGGCCGGCCAGCGCTACAACGTCGCCAGCGGCGAATACAGCGACCCGCCGAAGTTCAAGGAAAAGACCCGCGGCGTCTGGGCCAGCGGTCCGATCATCCAGGACAAGCTGTTCTTCTACGCCCTGAGCGAAGAGACCAAGTCGACCCGCAGCGGTCCGGACTTCGGCTACGTCGGCCAGGGCCTGGGTACCAGCGTCGGCATCACCCAGAACGAGATCACCCAGTTCCAGAACCTGGCCAAGAGCCAGTACGGCATCGACCTGGGCAACACCGTCAACGGCGGCGGCCAGCTGACCTCGCGCGAGCAGATGCTCAAGGCCGACTGGAACATCAGCGACAACCACCGCGCCAACATCCGTTACCAGCGCACCACCCAATCCGAGCCGATCTTCCCGGGCTTCTCGGCCACCGGCATCTCGCTGGGTTCCTACCTGTACCAGCAGAACAAGGAAATCGAGACCCTGGTCGGCCAGGTGTTCTCGGACTGGACCCCGTCGTTCTCGACCGAGTTCCGCGCCTCCTCGCGCGACTATGATTCGGTGCCGAAGAATAACGCGCGCCTGCCGACCCTGGGTTTCCAGCTGAGCGGCCCGCTGCCGAGCGACGCGCCGAGCGGCACCCGCACCGGCAACCGCTTCATCAATGCCGGTACCGAGAACTCGCGCCAGCAGAACGTGCTGGGCACCAAGACCCAAGACTACTACGGCGGTGCCAACTGGACCGTCGGCGACCACGAGATCAAGTTCGGTGCCGACTACCAGAAGAACAAGATCTACAACGCCTTCCTGCAGAACGTCTACGGCAACTACACCTTTGCCTGCGACAACAACTTCAGCTACACCTCGATCGGCGCAGCCACGATCAACTGCAGCACGGCATCGCTGGCGCAGATCGAAGCGGCCGTGCTGGAGAACTTCCGCCGTGGCCGTCCGTCCTCGTACACCCTGCAGCAGGCTGCCGCCGGCTACACCCTGAACGACGCCATCGCGGCGTTCGAGATGGAGAGCACCGGCCTGTTCCTGCAGGACACCTGGAGCGTCAACAAGCAGCTGACCCTGAACTACGGTTTCCGTGTCGACCAGCTGGGCGTGAACAAGTCGCCGATCCGCAACGCCGCCGTGGCAGCCCCGCTCGTCGCCGGCACCGCCACCACCCGCCAGACCGGTGGTTTCGGCCGCGACAACACCGTCACGCCTGACGGCCAGAAGCTGTTCCAGCCGCGCTTCGGCTTCAACTACCGCTTCGACAGCAAGCGCATGATGCAACTGCGCGGCGGCGCCGGCCTGTTCCAGGGCGCGGCCGCCAACGTCTGGCTGTCGAACCCGTACCAGAACGCCGGTATCGCTACCCGCACCATCAGCTGCTCGACCTCGGGCAACGTCCGCTGCCCGAACACCGACGGCACCTTCAGCCCGGATCCGGATGCCCAAAAGGGCCTGGCCAGCAGCGCGGGATCGACCGCCAGCGTCGACCTGCTGGATTCGAGCCTGCGCCAGCCGTCCAACTGGAAAGCCAACCTGGCCTTCGAGATGGAACTGCCGTGGTACGGCCTGGTGGCCGGCGCCGAAGCGCTGTACATCAAGACCAAGGATGGTATCTACTACCAGAACCTGAACCTGGGTACGCCGGGCAAGATCGGCACCGATGGCCGTCCGCTGTACTACGGCGCCACCGGCGGCCTGCTGCAGCGCTGCTGGGTGCCGGGTAACAACTCGGTCAGCACGACGAGCGGTTGCACCAACACCAACAAGGCACAGAGCAACAGCGCCTTCGGCAACGTGCTGATGGCCACCAACACGGACAAGGGCGAAAGCCGCCTGGAAACCCTGTCGCTGAGCTACCCGATGACCCGCGGCCTCGGCTGGTCGGTTGCCGCCACCCACACCTACGCGACCGAAGTCTCGAACCTGAGCTCGTCGACCTCGAGCTCGAACTACGGCGCGCGCGCTTCGTTCAACCCGAACGAAGACATCGCAGCGAACTCGTCCTACCTGGTCAAGAACCGCGTGAATGCGACCGTCAACTTCGAGAAGGCCTTCTTCGCGAACCTGAAGACGCGCTTCGGCCTGTTCTACGAAGGCCGTACCGGCAAGCCGTACAGCTGGACCTTCAAGAACGACCTGAACGGCGACGGCACCAGCACCAACGACCTGATGTACATCCCGACCGCCTTCGGTTCGGGTGAAGTGGTCTTCGCCGGCGACACCGCGACCAACCACGCCAACGAGCAGCGCTTCTGGGACGTCGTCAACGCCAACAAGGCGCTGAAGAATGCCGCCGGTGGCGTCGTGGGCCGCAACAGCGACTTCGCACCGTGGACCAACAGCTTCGACGTGCGCGTCAGCCAGGAACTGCCGGGCATGTTCTCGCGTAACAAGGCACGCCTGACCCTGGACATCTTCAACGTCGGCAACCTGCTGAACAAGAAGTGGGGCCACATCAACGAAGTGCCGTTCTCGTCCTCGGGCGGTTACACCCGCGGCTTCGTCGACTACGCCGGCCTGGATGCGCAAGGCCGTTACGTCTACTCGGTCCGCACCCAGACGGATGACTACAACATCCGCCAGGTCAAGGGCGAATCGCAGTGGGCAGCGCAAGTCACCTTCAGCTACGAGTTCTGATTTCCTGAACACGTAACTTGATGGGCACGACGGCCGGTGGCGACACCGGCCGTTTTCTATTAGAGGAAGCAGTTTTTCGGGCCCCGTAAAGACCCGCGACTGCCTGCTTGCATGCAATAATTCCGCTCGCCCTCCGGGCAACTCCGCAACAAGATAAGGTAACCCTCCATGATCGTTTCCCGTCCCGTCCGTACCGGCCTCACCGCGCTGGCCGCGGCCCTGGCGCTGGCCGGCTGCGTAGCGACGCCCGGCGCACCGGCGCCCGGCGCCAGCACGCCCGCCACACGTGGCCCCGTCGAGCTCAACCTGGTCGCCATCAACGACTTCCACGGCAACCTCGAAGCCAGCAAGTACACCCTGAAGACCGACGGCGGCGACGGCAAGGAAACCATCCAGGCGGGCGGCATCGACGTGCTGGGCGGCGCCATGGCCGCCTTCCGCAAGGAAGACAAGGACTTGCTGTTCGTCGCCGCCGGCGACCTGGTCGGCGCCAGCCCTGCGCTGTCCTCGATGTGGGCCGACGAGCCGAGCATCGTCGCCATGAACCGCATGGGCCTGGTCGCCAGCTCGCTCGGCAACCACGAATTCGACCAGGGCAGCAAGGAACTGCTGCGCCAGCAGCACGGCGGCTGCGATTCGCCGCGGCCCGCCAAGGCGTGCCAGCTGAACAAGGATTTCAAGGGCGCCGGCTTCACTTACCTCGCCACCAACGTGATCGACCAGGCCACGGGTAAAAGCCTGGTGCCGGGCTGGCGCATCGTCGACGTCAAGGGCGTCAAGGTCGGCCTGATCGGCGCCGTGCTGCAGGACATGGCCTCGGTGACGGTCGGCTCCGCGATCAAGGGCCTGGCCTTCCCAGACGAAGCCGACTCCATCAACAAGGTACTGCCGGAGATGCGCGCCCAGGGCGCGCAAGTGTTCGTGGTGCTGATCCACGAAGGCGGCCACACCGGCGAAGCCTTCGACAAGGTCAACTGCGACGGCCTCGAAGGCCCGATCGTGAACATCGTCAAGAAGCTCGACCCGGCGATCCGCCTGGTCATCACCGGCCACTCGCACAAGGGTTACCTGTGCAAGGTCGACGGCCGCGTGGTCACCCAGGCCGACGCCATGGGCCACCTGCTGTCGCGCATCAAGATGAAGGTCGATCCGGTCTCCGGCAAGGTCGAGGACATCATTGTCCGCAACGTGGTGATGCAACCGGGCGCCTTTGCGCCGGACGCCCAGCTCGGCGCCTACCTGGCGGACGTGCGCGCGCGCAGCACCGCCGAACTGGCCAAGCCGGTGGCGCGCATCGGCGCCGGTTCGGTGGCGCGCAAGGAAGGCGACAACGGCGTGGCGCCGCTGGGCACCGTGATCGCCGACGCCGCGGTGGCGGCCATGCGCGAACAAGGCGTGCAGATCGGCTTCATGAACCCGGGCGGCATCCGCAAGGACCTGGAAGCGGGCGAGGGCGGGGTGGTCAGCTTCGGCCAGGCCCAGGCCGTCCTCCCCTTCGGCAACACGCTGGTGGCGATGGACCTGACCGGCGCCCAGCTGCGCACCCTGCTCGAACAGCAGTGGCAGCGCCAGGGCAATGGCTACATGCTGCAGACCTCGAGCAGCCTGTCCTACCAGTGGGACAGCACCCAGCCGGCGGGCAAACGCGTGCTGCCGGCCAGCCTGAAGGTGGACGGCAAGCCGGTCGAAGACGGCAAGACCTACCGCGTGGTCGCCAACAACTTCCTGGCCGACGGCGGCGACAATTTCCCGATGTTCGCCAAGGGCAGCAAGCGCGTCGAAACCCAGCTGCGCGACCTCGATGCCCTGGTCGCCTTCCTGAAACAACACCCCGAAGTCGGCAGCCCGTCGCTGGCTGCAGACAACCGTATCCAGAAGCTGCGCTGAGCGCGGCGCTATCAGATAATGAGCCGTCCAATCCAAGGAAAGACAATGAAAAAACTCGCATTCGTACTCGCGCTGGCAAGCGCATTCGTGTCGATGGACGCCGGTGCCTGGGGCAACGACGGCCACCGCGCGGTCGGCAGCATCGCCGACAAGCTGCTCAAGGGCAGCAAGGCCGAGCAGCAGATCAAGGCCATCCTGCTGCCGGGCGAAACCCTGGAATCGGTCGCCAGCTGGCCGGACTGCGTGAAGGGCACCTATTGCGGCCCGCAGACCCCGGACATGGTCGAATACGTGAACGCCAACCCGAAGCACAGCGAGTACCACTACACCGACGTGCCGTACCAGCTGGACCACTACCACGACCACGGCGTGGGCACGGCCGACGACGACATCGTGCAGACGCTGAAGCAGGCGATCGCCGTCCTGCAGGGCAAGGACACGCCGGACACCAACCCGCACAAGTTCACCAAGCGCCAGGCCCTGATCCTGATCACCCACATGACCGGCGACATCCACCAGCCGCTGCACGTGGGCGCGGCCTTCGTCTCCAAGGACGGCAAGTTCGTGGTGCCGAAGACCCAGGCCGAAGTCGACGAAGCGGCCATCTTCGATTCGCGTGGCGGCAACAATTTCCTGATGGATGACGAGCGCCTGGAGCGCATCAGCGGCAAGCTGATCCCGCCGTCGGACGAGCCGCCCGTCATCAAGCCGGGCGTGCCCAAGGCGCTGACGAAACCCTTCCACTCGTACTGGGACACGACCACCGTCAACTACGCCTTCCGCCGCATCGGCACCAGGACCCCGGGCCAGTTCGCCCAGGCCGCGATCGAGAGCCAGCCGAACGTGCAGAAGAATACCGGCGCGCTGTCGACCTGGCCCTACCAGTGGGCCGACGACGCGCTGGTGGTGTCGAAGCAGGCCTACAAGGATGTCACCATCGGCAAGCTGACCCAGCAGACCAGCAAGAAGGGCGACATCTATTACACCTGGACCCTGGAAGTGCCGGAAGACTATCCAGTGCCGAGCTCGGCGATCGCCAAGACCCAGCTGATCAAGAGCGGCTACCACCTGGCGCAGCTGCTGCAGGCGATCTGGCCTGACGCCAAGTCCTGATGGTTCGACGCTGAACAGAACCGCCGCATGCCGCAAGGTGTGCGGCGGTTTTTTTGTCGCCGGCGCCCCGTGCGGGTGCGCGCATCGCTAGAATGGCGCTTGTTCATTTCACAATCCGCCAACGATGCACATCCGACCGCTTCACGCCCTTGCCGGCGCCTTCCTGATTCCTTTCGCTGCCCACGCCGCGGAACCCACCGAACCCGCCCAGCCGACCCAGCCGACCCAGCCGGTGGAACGCAACCTGCCGCTGTGGGAAGTTGGCGTCGGCGCCGCCGGCTTCAGCACGCCGGCCTATCCGGGCGCCGACGACCGCTCGAACCGCGGCCTGGTGCTGCCTTACGTGCTGTACCGCGGCAAGGTACTGCGCGCCGACCAGAACGGCGTCGGCGCGCGACTGCTGAACACGGACAAGGTCGAATTCGACATCGGCTTTTCCGGCTCGCTGCCGGCCCAGTCGGACGACGTCGAGGCGCGCCGCGGCATGCCGGACCTGGGCACGCTGGTCGAATTCGGCCCGCGCGTACGCTACAAGTTCGCCGACCTGGGCGAGCAGGGGCGCATGCGTTTCGAGCTGCCGCTGCGCGCGGTGATCGAGGCGCGCGGCGGCCTGCGGCGCCAGGGCTGGACCATGGAGCCGCGGCTGGTGTGGGAAAAGCGCGGCGAGGGCGCGCGCTGGACCCTCGAAGGCCAGCTCGGCGCCGTGTTCGGCGACCGCCGCATCAACCGCTATTTCTATGAAGTCGAGCCGCAGTACGCGACGGCGGAGCGCCCGGCTTATCACGCGGATGGCGGCCTGCTGCTGGTGCGTACGGGCCTGTTCGGGACCTGGCGCATGAATCCGGACCTGCGCGTGTTCGGGTTCGTGCGTTACGAGAGCTATTCGGGGGCGGCGAACCAGGACAGTCCGCTGATGAAGAAGTCGACGGGGACGTCGGCCGGGGTGGGATTCGCGTGGACCTTAGCGCGTTCCGCGGCGCGGGCCTGGGCGGCGGAGTAGGATTCAAACGCCGGTTGAACGCGTGGACGGGAAACCCGTCCACCCTACGTTCGCGTTACGGGTAGGGTGGACAGCTTGCTGTCCACGCGTTCAACGCACGTATGAATCAACGCGACTTGACGAACGGCTTGCCAACCGCCTTCGGCGCCACCGACTTGGCCATGAAGCCGGCCAGCACGATCACGGTGACCACATACGGGATCATCTGGATCAGCGAACCGGACACCTGGCCGATCACCGGCAAATCGACGCCTTCCAGCTGGATCTGGATCGCACCGAACAGGCCGAACATCAGGCAGCCCAGCACGGTGTGCAGCGGACGCCAGTTGCCGAACACCAGGGTGGCCAGCGCCAGGTAGCCGGCGCCGGCCGACATGTCGCGCAAGAAGAAGCCGCTCTGGACGATGGCCAGATAGGCGCCCGAGAACGAGCACAGCACGCCGGTCACCAGCATCGCCAGGTAGCGGGTGCGCTCCACCGACACGCCGGCGGCGTCGGCCGCGTGCGGGTTGTCGCCGCAGGCGCGCAGGCGCAGGCCGAAGCGGCTGTGGTAGATCACCCAGTGCACGACCGGAACCAGCAGGAAGGCCAGGTAGACCAGCGCCGACTGGCCGCCGATCACGTGGCCGTACAGCCAGCCGATGAAGGGGATGTTATACAGCGCCGCCGTGCCCGGCAGGACAATGTCGAACAGGCGCGCTTCGCGCAGGTCCGGCGTGCGGCCGCCTTCATGGAAGAAGAACTGGGCCAGCACGAAGGTCAGGCCGCTCATCGCGATGTTGATCGCGATGCCGCACACCAGTTGGTTGCCCTTCTGGGTGATCGAGACGAAGGCCTGGACCATGACCAGCGCGACCGACACGGCGATGCCGGCCAGGATGCCCAGCCACGGGTTCTGCGTGGCGTAGGCGACGGAGGCCGAGGCAAAGGCCGACGCAAGGATCTTGCCTTCCAGGCCGATGTCGACGACGCCGGACCGTTCCGCGAACAGGCCCGCCATCGCGGCGAACATCAGCACCGGGGCATTGCGGATCGTGGAGACCACGATGCTGGCGATGTGAAAGTCTTCCATTATGCTTCCTTGGTAGTGCTGGTGCCGGTGCTGCGGCGGGTCAGGTTGAGCACCTTCATGACAACCGGTGCGTAGAAATTCTCCATCGCGCCGCAGAACAGGATGATCAAACCCTGGATGAAGACGAAGGTCTCCTGCGGGATGTTCGGTTTTTCCAGCGAGAGGTCGAAACCGCCCTGGATCAGCGCGCCGAACAGCACCGAGGACAGGAAGATGCCGACCGGATGCTGGCGACCCATCAGCGCGATCGCGATGCCGACGAAACCGGCACCGGCCGGGAAGTTCAGCGACAGGTAGTGCGTCGAACCCATCACCGAGTTGACGGCGCCCAGGCCCGCCAGCGCGCCCGAAACCAGCATGGTGACGATGATGGTGCGGCTGATCTTGACGCCGGCGTAGTGCGCGGCGTGCGCGTTCAAGCCGGTGGCGCGCAGCTTGTAGCCCCAGGACGAGCGCCATACCACCACGCCGTAGATGACGAGGGCGGCGATCGCCAGCAGCAGGCTGATGTTCAGCGGGGTATCGCCGAACACCGGCAGCACCTTGTTCAGGAGCGGCAGGGCGGCGCTGTCGGCGAACACGCGCGAGGCCGGGTTCTGCTGGCCTTCCGGGATCAGCTTCAGGATCGCGTAGTTCATCAGGCTGGCGGCGATGAAGTTGAACATGATGGTCGTGACCACCACGTGGCTGCCGCGCTTGGCCTGCAGGTAGCCCGGTATGAAGGACCACAGCGCGCCGAAGATGGCGGCGCCGATCATCGCGGCCGGGATCAGGAGCCAGCCGGGCAGGCTGGCATCAAAGGACAGCACGGCCAGCGTCAGGCCCAGGCCGCCGACGTACATCTGGCCTTCGGCACCGATGTTGAACAGGCCCGCCTGCATCGCGATCGACACCGCCAGGCCGGCGAAGATGAAGGTGCTGGCGTAGAACAGCGTATAGCCCAGGCCTTCCGGATCGAGGATGGCGCTGTCGACCAGGATGCGCAGCGAGTCGACCGGGCTTTCGCCGAGCAGGTGGATGACCAGGCCGGCCACGATCAGGGCGGACAGCAGGTTCAGGATGGGCAGGACGAAACCCGTGGCCCAGCGTGGGAGTTCAGTCTTTTTCATGGTCTCGGGTCCGTCATGACTTGTGCAGGCCGCCCATCAACAGGCCGATGCGGGTGGTGTCGAATTCGTCGACCGGCAGGATGCCGGTAATGCGGCCACCGGACATCACGATGATGCGGTCGGCCAGCGCGCGCACTTCTTCCAGCTCCACCGACGAGAGCAGGATCGCCACGCCCTCGTCGCGCAGGCGCAGCAGCTGGGTGTGGATGCTTTCGATGGTGCCGATGTCGACGCCGCGGGTCGGCTGGCCGATCAGCATCAGCTTGGGCTTGGCCGCGACTTCGCGTGCGATCACGACCTTCTGCTGGTTGCCGCCCGAGAGCAGGCCGATGCGCAGGTCCGGATTGTTCGGACGCACGTCGAAAGCCTGCATCAGGTGCGCGCAACGCTGGGCGATGCGCTTGAAGTCGAACAGGCCCCAGCGGTTCTTGACGTGATCCTGGTAGCCGAACACGGTGTTCTGCATGACCGAGAAATCCTTGATCACGCCGTCGCGCAGGCGGTCTTCCGGCACGTGGCCGATGCCCAGGCCACGGAAATCGGCCGGCAGGCCGTCGGCGTTCGCGCGGCCGGCATAGGGCAAGTCCTTGCCGAGGAATTCCACGCGGCCGGAAGTCGGCAGGCGCATGCCGGACAGGATCTCGAGCAGTTCGCTCTGGCCGTTGCCGGACACGCCGGCGATCGCCACCACTTCGCCCGCACGCAGCGTGAAGTCGATATCCGACAGCAGGCTGACCCCGTTGCCGTCCTTGAGCTGCAGGCTTGAAACCTTGAGCACCTCGGCGCCCGGCTTGTAGGGCGCGCGCGGCAGCTCGCTCTGGATCGGACGGCCGACCATCATGTTGGCCAGCTGTTCCTTCGACGTCTCGCGCGTCTGCACGGCGCCGACCACGCGGCCGGCGCGCATCACGGTCACCTCGTCGGTGATCTCCATGATCTCCTGTAGCTTGTGGGTGATCAGGATGATGGTCTTGCCCTGTTCCTTGAACAGCCGCAGGATCTCGAACAGCGACGCCGTTTCCTGGGCGGTCAGCACCGCGGTGGGTTCGTCCAGGATCAGGATGTTGGCGCTGCGGTAGATCTGCTTGAGGATCTCGACGCGCTGCTGGGCGCCGACCGAGAGGTCGTGCACGGTGGCCAGCGGGTCGACTTCCAGGCGGTAGCGCTCGCAGATCTCGCGCAGCTTCGCCTCGACCGCGCCGCGCTGGCTGGCCAGCTTGAAGGCGCCTTCGTTGCCGAGCATGACGTTGTCGAGCACGGTCATGTTCTCGACCAGCATGAAGTGCTGGTGGACCATGCCGATGCCGAGCGCGATGGCCTAGTGACTGGTGCGGATGTCCTGCGGCTGGCCGTCGATCAGGACCTGGCCGCTGTCGGCGTTGTAGTAGCCGTACAGGATGCTCATCAGGGTCGACTTGCCGGCGCCGTTTTCGCCGATCACGCCATGGATCGAGCCCCTGGCGATCGAGAAGCTGACGTCGGCGTTCGCCTGCACGGCCCCGAAGGCCTTGCTGATGTTGCGGAATTCTACGGCTGGCTGCATAGCGATCCGTTTTCGGTAGACAGAGTAATCAAGGAAACCATTTATCTAAAATTACAGCGCGCCGCGCCGGTCAGGCCCGGCGCGGCGCGCTTGGTAGTCACTAACTAATACGGTAAGGCTGGTTGCGGGCTTTATTGCGGACAGGAGCCGGCGGCGCGATAGTCGACCACCTTGATCTTGCCGCTGACGATGTCTTCCCGGGCGGCCAGCACGCGCTTTTCG
>Ga0265797_10008351_pt1 | contig 13819 bp, 16 predicted proteins | sample P2T30metagenome_FD_192433 | JGI IMG/M metagenome (GOLD analysis project Ga0265797, IMG submission 192433) | Plant litter microbial communities from East Loma Ridge, Irvine, California - P2 T30 | ecosystem: Environmental > Terrestrial > Plant litter > Unclassified | place: USA: California... | reverse complement strand
GGCTTGACTGACTGGTTCGGGGTTGGGCGATTTGCCGTTGATAGAGGCTGAGCGCACTCGGTTCTCAGACTTTGGCGTGCCATTGGACTGTTGAGATCCACTAGGCGGCACGGCCAGCGTCTGACTCTTGCGATCTGACGATGATACAGATGCGTCGGAGTCTGCGCGCTTCCGTTGCACCTCTATCCTATCCAGCTCGGCCTGTATGTTGGAGGGGAGTGTGGGGGATAGAATGTTGGGGAGACCGTAGGGATTACCCATTGGTTCGTGTACTGGTGACAGGAGCGGTGGCAGGCCATGTGGTGTTGAGCTGGACGGATCCGATATCTCGACCTTGCCCTTGGAGCTGGCAGTCTCGCTCTTCTGTGTGGAGGGGGCGCGCGGCCGAGTCGAGGAAGGGGCATCACCGTTGGCTTTGCTGGCAGGGTGCTCGTCGCGTGAAGTGCCAGAAGTCCTGTTCGTTGTCAGTAACATGATGACATGTGGAGCGGTGTACACACAATCTTGGCGACTTGGACTCGGCCTTTTGGGAGGGCACAGACAGCTTCTCAGACTTGCTAACCCCATTCGCCTGTTTTGATGCCTTATCTGTCGCAAGGCTGGGCGAGCTGATCTTGACACTGGGAGTATTGGGGCCGTTCGCTGGCTTGACCTTGAAGGCTGAGAGGTTCGGTTTCTTCTTCCCTGGCTGGCCGTTTGCGGTCTGGGAGCGCGCGGGCTCAGGCTCGGGCTCATCGTCCTCTCCCGCCTGCAGCTCGAAGCAGTCCTGGCATGGCTCGCGGTACAGGTAGGTTCTGTACTGTAGATGCTCCTCGTCCGACTTCCATAATCTTCCTATCTTCCAAGCATTGGCTTGTTGTTGTGAGTAATACCGGTACGGGTTCACCGAAGGCGTTGAGAGAATGTAGGGCGTTCGCGGAACCGCCGTCTTTATGCGCTTGAAGATAGTGTCGAGAGCGTCGAGCTCGCCTTGGTCGTCGTCTGAGAGGTTCTTGCGCTTGAGAGATCGCGTCGTTTCCACGAGAGGCTCAGCGTGGCCGGGACCTGACATTGCGTGTTACCTCCAGGTAGTGGGTGTTGCGTCGGTCGCGTGTCTTTGTGGTGTCGCGGGCCGACGACGGTAGGTGCAGTGGAACGACGTGTGGAGATGGAGGAGCATTAGAAGAGGCGCTCGAGCGGGGATCTGTTGTGACGACGCCGTGGACGCGGTGGGTGGTCGGGGTCTAGTCGAGTGCGCGTGGACAATACGAGGCCGACAATCGCTTTCTGTTCGCATCTCCTCAGTACAATAGATCCACATGGTCGCGCACGCGGATGTCGGGCGCTATCCCTCTCTCACTCTCTCTCACTCACCGAAAGTACGCGATGCTACCGTTGGTCGGATCGGCTGGAATCAGACATGGCTCGCACACGAACCCCGTGATAATGCGACGACGACGTACGTGATCCCAAATAACGACAATCTAGTGTTTGCGACAACAGCGTGGTGGAGAACGACATGTCGAGGTGGACATGGCTTGGCGGGAGGCTTCTCCCGCGCGCTTCAGCCCTGGCCGGAGCCTCTGCCATCGACGATTGGCTGTACTTTGCCCCGACCCGCACCACATCACTTGCAGATCGCTTTGTTTTGGACATGTTCAACGTAGGCAACTTTCTTCTTTGCATGATGTAGAATCGACACTCGCGAACAAGAGTCTTGTTCATTCCAAGCGTCTGTTCTTGTCTACCGTCGCTTGCTCGGGACCTCCCTGCTGTACCGAGCGATCGACATGGATGACATCAACGCCAACCGACATCCACGCGTGTGCAGCGCACCACGTATATGAGCAAACCGGGTTACCACCTGGACATGTACAAACCCGTAAAGGGTCCAGATAGTAGTTCCAGTTTGCATGACAGGTTTCATGTCGCGCATCTTGTTGGTGGTTTGTATTACTGTTGTTTGGATCAAGGGGTTGTTTCGCACCATTCCAAGGTTACCACTGCGGCAGAAGCAAGCACCGCTTCGGCGATAAACCATAAAGCGAAAGTCTGAATTTCTGAACCAAACGCTTCGTAACAATAATTCTATTTCATTAAAGTTTCTGGATGCGGGTACATCCCAAGATCCTGTGAAAAGGAAACACAGCGAACCAGACGGCGTAGTGGTCAAGTTTGGTAGACATGGTTTCAACCAAACTTGTGCACAACACACTGAAACATAGTCACCCTCTAACCTACAACTCTTCGTCGTCCGTCTCGTCATCGTCGTCGTCGGCTGCTGTTACATCCCTACTTCGTGTTGGCATTCCCGTTCTCTTTACGAATGGAAGCGCTCTCGGTGGTGGCACACCCTTGCTCTCGGTGGCTTCGCTCTTTGAACTATGTGCGACTGAAGTTGATCTGAGCGTTTGGGACGATCTCGCTGTTGCAGTGGGCGCAGGCTCATCCTCCACATCTGTTTCGTTGTCGGACTGCTCTGGAGTCATGGGCTCGGGCATTTCATCGTTGGACTGCTCTTCGGCCTTGGCTTGGTCAATCTCCATCTGGTCACTGTCTGACTTTGGTACTACATCTGGCTCTGCTGACTGTGCAGGAGCTTTGCGCTTGGATGTTCGTGACGCGCCTGCTCTGTGGGTTTTGGTGTTTGCGGCTTTGGTGTTCGCTCTCGAAGACTGTACAGCGGCCGCTAGACAGTGTCAATATAGTGTACGTCACACTCGGTCATAGATATCTCACTTGTTGGCTTGTCAACCTTTACGCCTGCTAGTAGACGGCTTTGATCCCGAATCTTCCGTTTCTTCTCGTTAAGGAGCTGCATGAACTGCTGGAGCATGGCAGTCTCGGTCTCATGTTTGGTCTTGATGAAGTCTTCCAGCTGCGCATTAAGTTTGGCAATGGTCTGCTGCTTGCTCTTGACTTGCGCCTCCAAGTCGACCATCTGCTTCAACGTTTGGGCGTGCGCCACGGCTGACACCTGCGCCCATTCAAAAGGGTTGAACTCAAACTCATCGTCTTCTGGTAGAACGATTTCACCCAGGGTGACCTGCATACATGAGCCGAATTCCCAAGGGATTTGGATAGCTGTCCACCTTGATGTTTTGAACGTCCTTGCGAAAAGAAAGCTCAAGGCTCTTGTTTTTCAGGGTGTAGACCATGCGAATGCCGTCCAAAAGGGCGGCTTCGCCGACTTCTGGCTGTTGCTGGAGCAGAAAATGAGACACGATGGTGGCCCACTCATGGTCGCTACCCTTGAATTTGTGTTTAAGTGCTCCGAGATTACGGTGCTTGACTGAGCCGGGTTAGATGGCGAACCACAGTCGTGCTGTGGATACTGTCTTACTCGAGGTGACATATGGGGTTTCGCCCTCGCATCCCACCAATCTCACATCGAGAGGGTGACTGCCCTCCTGCAGCACTTCGATGACGACAGTGTCTCCGCCGTTGGCAGGCTCGACTGGCACGATGTTGCGGGCGGACATTGATGGATGTACCTGCACTAGTCGACGCGGACTGCGGAAGTGTGCCGAGTTGGAAGGTTTGGTGGTGTTGGACTAGGAAGGGTAGTGGTGTTGGTCTAGGAAAGGGTACCGGGCGTTTCAAGTGGTAGGGGGAACTATTGAAACCGTAACTTGAACCACCTCTACCTGAGACAGGACGCGAGGGTTATATTTGCAGAGTCGCGTGGTGGAGGCCTGCTGGCGGACGCGTAGAGGCTCGGTAGGCGCAGGCAGCACCCGCCAGAATGAAGATTTAGTGTTTGTTGTTCAGGCATCCGCCTGGGACGCGATTCGCAGCCGATCAGCACCAGTCCCTCAGAATAGCCACATATTCGGCGCAGAAACAAACATGGGCAGCACCATGTATGGGACTATATAGGCAACGACCGCCTGTATTATGCGGGGGGCAGAATTGCACAATCTGTTCCTGCATATACCCTCCCGTCACGTAGGACACATCACCGCCGTCATTGTCTCCCGTGCTGCAGGGGTGTGGAGTCTGTTGTTCTTATCGACACGCGTGTCGTAGCGTGCGGGCCACTTTGCGGGCCTTCCTTTGTCGACTTACCGCCTTCCAGCTCGCGTAGCCCTGCAGGAACCTGCAAGCGGTGCAAGAGCGACCCTCGCCGGCCCACAGCCCAACCACCTCAGTACCTCTCGCGAAGATCCTGCACACACCCACCTCACACCGCGTGCCTGCCATAATCGCGCTCCACAGAGCATGGCGGCCAACAACCGCTCCTTTGCGGCGCGCATCGCCTCCATCACTTCGCAGAGCACACAGATGGAAACATGGGACGACGGCGACTTCGACGACCGCTCCGACGGCCTCCTCTTCAAGAACTCAACAGTACACTCGCTATCCTCACGCATGAGCGTGCGCTCCGAAACAGAATCACAGGACGACTGGCAGTTCCTCATCACCCCAGACGACCAAGCAACCAACACTTCCGCCATCAAGACGGCCGCGAAACAGGCCGGCATTCCGATACCCACGAGCGTGCCATCGTCGGCACTCCTAGGGGGCTCCATCAAGAGGCTGGGCAAGAAGAAGTCGACCAAGAAGATCGAGGTGGACGACGACTGGGGGAATGATTTGGAGCTTCCCAGCAACGCGTCCGAGGGCTTGAAGCTCAAGACGCCCAAGCCACGTACGCCAGTAGAAGAGCAGGACGATGATTTCGACTGGGGCGAGGGCTCGCTGGGCATCCGCTTCGCAGGTACGCGACAGGGAACTCGCGGTGCACGCAGCTCTTCCATATCCGCCATGAGTCCCAGCCTAGGCAGCATCATGACCATGGAGAGCGAAGAAGACGATCTGGGCGGTCTCGTGCTTCCCACAGAGGCCATGGACTTTGGTGCGCGTCTGGAAAAGCTCAAGAAGGCCGAGCAACCACCAGCACATGAAGCCTCGCTCCTTCCGCCTCTGCCATTGCGCGAACAGCCCACTGCGCCCATGTCACCCACCTCGGCCCCCATGCAGGAGCCGCCCCAATCACCCATCGCTGCACCATTGTCCCCTTCGCCCTTCAGCAGCCCCAAGGCCTATAGCCCCAAGGCCCACAGCCCCAAGGCCCACAGCCCCAAAGCACCATCACCCAAGAAGCCCGCAGTCGAAGAGGAAGACTTTGAGGACGCTTTCGACTTTGGCAATGGCGACATCCTGGACCGACAGAAGCTAACCCTGAACAAAAACATTGTCGTAAAGAAGCCGGCTACCAAGGCGACCGCCCCACACGCTGCTCGTCCCGCAACTACCATCACCTTCACCGACAGGCCCACTACCTCACGGATACCCAGGCCCCTGCCGTCCATCGCCAGCCGTACCAGACTTACCCCTGTCTACGAAAGTGGAGCGTCCACGTCGAACAATTCCACTCGTACCATGCCCACGACTACCAGTGCCCAGCTGCTCCGCGCAAAGCGATCTGCTCCTGTCCTCCGTAACCTCAACCAGAGTCAGCAACCACGAATGCCATTTCTTCCTGCCGGCGGAACGTCGTCTCAATCCCACCACGTCATGTCAAAGAGCACTTCGCAGTCCCACCTCCGTCGCGACTCGGACCCTCGCCGACCACAGTCTCCCTCGATGCGAACCTACTCACGCTTGTCTGGCGGCGGCAACAATGAGACACCGAGTCGTGCTTCGGTGAGACGTGACATGGCCCCGTCTGCCCTTGCACGTCATCCAGCCCCGAAGAAGCTGACACAGCCTCAGCGCAAGCGCAACTTTGGTGACGGTCATGAGCTCGACCTGTTCGACGACTTACCTACCTCGGCTTCCAAAGAGAAGCAGTTTGAAAAGGTGCCGCGCAACGTCGCAAGTAACAAGTCGCTGCGCACTCAGCCTAGCAATTCACGTCTGCCGATGCCTGATCGAATGCAAACGCCTATGCCTCAGACGCCGCGAAGCCCTCCCAAGATGGACCACACTCCTCGCTTTGCTCGTGACACGGCAGCAAGTAGGAATGCACGTGAGCAGCGTCTGGCAGGTACAAGGTCGCGAGCAGAAGGCCCCGTTTCCACTAGGCCCGTCAGTTGGGCCGCTCAAGTGGCAGCTCGTAGTCCGCATACCAGTCCATCCGCTCACAGGAAGAAAGGCTCGGGACAGAAGCCGCAGTTGATCAGGCAGATGACGCAGCCTTATACACAAAGTACAACACCCAACCACTACTTCCAGCTCCTACTGACCATTGCATAGATGAAAAAGGTATGATTTATAACCCAACTTTACAACGTTGGGAAGGAAACGAGGAAGCTCTTGTTTCCTTTTCACACCCTAATACTTCCACTACAACCCTCGCCCTAACCACGGCGAGCACGCCTACCTTTGCCCCGCCGGGAAACCAGATGAGCCGCGGCCATGACCGTTCCCAGTCCATCTCGCACATCGCACTGTCGTCCATCCATGCCAATCAGACCCACCACCAAGCACATAGAAGCTTCTCGTCGCGAGCGGCCAAGTTGGCCCAGCCGCCAGCACCTGCGCCAGTGCCTTCTCCGCCACGACCTGCCTTGATCTCTCAGATTTCCGTACCACGTAATGTCCAGTACGAAGGCCGCATGGTGTTTGACCCTGTCAAGATGACTTGGCTCAAGGCGCCTCGGCCGGCAAATGAGATTGGATCACCTTCAGAAGTGGACGAAGAAGAGGACCCGTTCGCCGGCCTCGACGACCTCAAGGATAACGAGAGTGTTGCTGGCGGCAATGGCATGGGTGGCGCCGGCACACCAAACCCCGATGACCCAACCTTTGTGGGCGAGGAGTTTGATGTCGGACCTGGCTTCATCCGCCGACAGCGCGACGAAGAAGCCATCTGGCGACGACGAGTCGAAGGCTGGGTCGGCGGCCTCCGCGACGATGGCATCCAACACGGCGGTTGGAGATGGGCGATTCGCGACTTCGCCGCTGCCAGTGCTCACGCTGGACCCCCGGCATTTTAACGACCACGACACTTGTACTATTATGTGCACCCACACAAACTCACGACTTAATGATTGCATGCATCGCAGATCAGATTTGGTCCTTGGGCGCGACTTTGTTGTTGGACTATGTTCCACATACACAAAAGTTAATGATGACGCTGCCCTGGAATGTCTTCTTTTTGAGATATCCCCCATACCCCAGAGTGTTACGATGGGCGTAGTTTTGGATAACTACCGCCTCACTCTTACGTTACGAATACGCATTTTACGACTCTTACGAAAAGCAGCTGCTTGTATACACAAAAAGCTTTGCTATTGCACACATACAAACGAACGCGAAATACCTTACAGATGGAGCTTCACTGCTCGGACATGACTACACGATACGATTTCCTTTTTCCACAGTAACCCAACTCACAGTCTCTCACTACAAGATCCCGCCAGGATCGAGCAGAGGAGAGCTGCACGATATGATTTCTTTTGTTTTTGTGATCTATGGCGTTTGGGTTTGAGACTTCTGTACATGTGAAAGCATCTAATACCATATTCTTGCTACTATCGAACGAATGAATTTTTATGTTATCATCATTTGCACCTTCTTTATGGTGATTACTATCAATGTACAATGCTAGAATGCAGGTACGGTCCTGTCGGATAACGGATCCATGACGATCGTAATGCAAGTGGATATTCCAAACGCCTTGGTTTCACTATATGTATGAGCAAGTCTTTCGATCGTTAGAGGCAGACCATGCATTTTCCCCCTGAATCCGTGCTCCGAAGATCGCACCGCTGTGATGCGGCTCGTTCTCGCGCAGTTGAAAGGACCAAGCAACTGACGCCACCAAATATGCCGTGGGGATCCGTTTACAGAGAAGCAATCATTCATGGTTCTGTTATCATCATCATGCTAGCTCACAAAGAGAGTCTGGAAAGCTACTAGTAGGAGTTGTCAATGGTGATGTGGCTGGCTGCAGCTGCTTCCTCATTGGGTGGTTGGCGGAGTCATAATAGCGGGGTTGCTGCTCACATGCCCAAGTAGACCCACTGCCAGTCACCATATCCCGCCGGGCGTCACCGCTTCTCCTACCCTATATCATGTCGCGCTCCAACGACCCGGGTCACTACTTTCAGACGACGTATGGACTATCATCTATACATCTTCCAACTCTCTAGCTGATACCATGTAGCTCCTCCCTCGAGGAGACAGCTCGAAAGGCTGCAAAATCCAAGAACACCAAGGGCACCCCTATCAAGCTCCCCTCCAAGATCCTCGCTGCCATCGCCGACCCGCAAGATGACAACTGCATCTACGTTGCTGAAGCAGCAGGCAACGTGAAGCGTATCAATATTGAAGTCGGTCAGACCTCCGTTTCGCTGCCCAGCTCGTGGCTTCACATAGCTCTAGGCATCAGCCACTGACATGTTCTCCTATAGACGAGTAAAGTTGCCGCCACGTTCTCAGGACCTACTGCTCCTCTCACATCCGTCGCCGTTTCCCCTAAATCGGACACGTTGTTTGCGGGGTGTTGGGACAAGTCTATTTGGTCATGGACACTGTCCACGCGTAAGACCGCCAAGCGTTTCCAAGGCCACAGTGACTTCGTCAAGGCCGTCATAACATTCACGTTGAACGGCAAAGAGATCCTAGTGTCAGCTTCACAGGATGCTAGCATCATTGTTTGGGACGTCGCCGCGGGATCGAAGCTACACACTTTGAAAGGACACACACGTGGAATCCTCGCTCTTGCGTTGGACCCAGTTGACTACGAGCCCGGCAAAGAGACTGCCACAGTCTTCAGTGCTGGAAGTGACCGAGAAATCAGGCGATGGTCCATCGGGTTGACCTCAGCTTCTGAGGTACAACCGTCGCCAATCATTTCCCACGAAACAAGCATTGACGCCTTACATTTCGATTCGGATGGCGATCTTTGGACAGCTTCAGCAGACAAGACAGCCAAGTGCCTATCCAGGGGCCGTGAGTGGGAAGAAGACTCCCAGTTCGAGCACCCTGATTTCGTTCGCGATGTTGCCATTGACGAAGAAGGCGGTTGGTTGGTGTCCGTATGCAGAGACGAAGAGGTTCGCGTTTGGGACAAAAGCAGCGGAAAGCTGCATCATACATTCAGTGGGCATTTTGAAGAGGTTACCAGCCTCGTTCTACTAGGACAACGCGTGATCACCGTGGGCATTGACGCTACAGTCCGATGTTGGAGCCTGAAGCCACAAGAGCTGACTAAGGCTATCCAAGAGGCCGAAGACGAGCGCCTCGGTAAGGAAAAGGACAAGGAACCCGAGAAGAAAGAGGGCATGATGACTGCGGAAGAAGAAGCGGAGCTTGCTGAGCTTCTAGAAGATAGCGATTAGTTCCCGACGAGCGGACCACCACCGGACATTTGCGACCATGTTTTCTGGAATCCGATGAGCTTGTCCGGTTAGCCCGCCTAGGTAAATACGAAACGAGACAGTAAGCCAAGACGGTTATGATGTACCCCACTATCCGGCCACGGCTCCCAAGGACGAACACGCCTAGCTTTGCGACGACATGGCCTCAGCCAACCAGCTTCCCGTCCAAGCCCCTCATCACACGAGAGGCATTACGGAGACTGGCCATGCTTACAGCTCAGTTCTAGCACCATTGTTCGTCTGACCATAGCGCAGTCCAACACTGTACAGGTCGTCTTACGCCGGATGTGGATCGGTACATACCATGGTTGGCTTCACATTCTCTGCACAGAGTATTCTGGTATTCCCCATTCTCCTTCTATGATTGATACGTGGTGCTGTTTACTGGTGTCTAGCATTCGTGCCAGGGCCCGTCAACGACGCACCTCGACATGTGATTCTCGATAACAGACGATCCTCTCCCTTCCACAGATTCCTGGCTACATTCATCACACCTCATCACATGAGCATTCTTACCTGACCACACTCCGACGGATTCTTACACTTCTTTGCTTCCATGTATTGCTTTTGCGTCGAGCGGCACTTCCTCTTCTTCCAACACTTCTTATCGCAATAGCTTATGCACCGCCTTAAACCACGTCGCCGAACCATCGACCGCACACGTCAGCCGATGTTCCGATCGATGCCCGCGATAAGCTCCTCCCAGCTCTCCTCCCTCGTTCGGGTCCAGCTAGCACCATTTGGTGCAGCGGACAGATAGCCATGAGGGGGACGCAGAACTCACGCCAGGGAGCACTTGCTGCAGCCCCGCCACCAGTGTCGCCTTCTCAGGTTGTCGCGTGTGGAAGATACCACCAGATATTAGCCTTGTGCTTTGACAGACCTCAAGGTCCTTGGTTCATTGACGCGAGAAGATGCGTCCCCCTCGAGGCAGTCAAACCACATGTAGGAAGTCAAGGCTTCTCTTACTGTTTCTTGTGCGCGTTACCGACGAGAGGTCTCGTCATAGTTGATCTTTATCCATCGGTTAGCGCTTGTCACGTCAGGGATTTTACCCCATTACTTAGTACCCTTTTCAGGCGAACAGTAGCAGATGCCAACAGATATGGAGCTTCGCTTTACTCCGGTATCGTGACTCTGACAGACCTATGGTCCGTGGCGACGTGTTTGGCGTGCAAGACGGCTGGCCTTGAATGTTGCGACAATGGATGATGAGTTTCCTCGTTCGTGGCTGGGCATGGGTCACTTTACTGAGAGTGTTGAGACACTGGTTGGTAAGCTCTTGTAGCGGAGGCTTCAAGCTTTTGCCCCATTTTGTTCCGATTCGACTGCGATCATGTAGCCTCGATGTCGATGTTCGCGCAATTTGCGCATTACAGAGCGAGGAGCCTGTCAGTCAAAGGGAGTATTCCCCACCACCAGTGTTGTCTTTTCAGAGAACGAGTGTGGTAGATGCCTGCGATATGGAGACTTCTTCGGAAGAATCCAACAGACCGCAAGGTCCATGGCGTTCTTTGGCTACAGTCACTTCTCGCGTTGACACCCTTGCGGTTAGCAGAGTCTGTGGGACACCCAGACCGAGCTAGAAGAGGGCATACCGCCACGATTACGTCTGGTTTCTTTATCGATCCCCAGAAGTCGCCTTTTGTGTCAAAGTCTCTTCGGAGTCTTGGTTCCCCTCCAAGTCCGTCTGAGCAACTATTTTGTGTTCTTGGGTTTTGGGACTGGTTTGCTCCTTGCCATTCCATTCTGGCTTGCCTTTGGCTTTTCCCGATTCGCTCGCCTTACTGGTATCAGGTAGAGTATCTTCTTTCTCACCCCAATGATGGTTCGCGTCAGGAACCTGTCTAGCCAGGGAACGCGGTTCGCCGCAAACCCCGCCACCAGTGTCACCCTGTTTAGGGAGATGCGTGTGGAAGAAGCCTGCGACATGGAGCTCTCTTTTCTTCGGAAAAAAGTCTCTGATAGACCATTATGGTCCATGGCAATCGTTTGCGCTACAGGCACCCTCGATCGCACGTCCCCCCGATGTCTTGGCCAATGTGCAGACCCTTTTACCTCGCCCCCACCCCCGTCTACGAGCCTCGGTATTGGCATCTTAACTTTCGGGTACGACCCGCAACCTTTCAGGTACGCCCTGCTATTCTCTGGGTATACGCCCGTCTTGCTCGAGTTTACGTTGCGTCTTTCGGATACAGCCCGCTCGTTCGTCCCATGTCCCTCCCGTCGTTGAGATCGGCCCCGTTGCCTTTGAGATTATCGACATGCGGACTTGTACTACAGGGAACGTTTACGTAGCCCCGTCGCCACTGTCACTCCTTTCGGAGGTTGACGAGAGCGGAAGAAGCCAACAGATATTGAGTTTTCCCTTGAGGACTTCTCTGACAGGCCGCTATGGCCCCTGGCTCAACTTGCATACAAGCACCCGGCTCCATCCGCGTGGGTCCTCTGCTATGGCATGGCCTAGAGACGCGAGAGTCCATGAGCGGACAACAGGATCTTGATCACATTCTCCGCTCATGGACACCCCTTGGAATGATCCATTCGTGGATGTATCCTTTTCGTGGACTGCCCTGTGGATTGTTCCATTCGTGGACTTCCCCTGTGGCACCTTTTCGTGGACCGCCCTCATGGGCAACCCTTATCGTGTTCGGCCCTTGTGGCACATCGTGGATACCTTATCGTATCGCCGCCCTCACGGGCAACCTATCGTGTTTACCGCCATCACTCGTTCAACCGACCTCTCATGTCGGGACCGAAGTACGGCACCTGGCTTTTGACCTCATCTCCTCCGACACAGGCTCGGTCTAGAGATGGACGTCATTAGCTTTTTCCGTGGTTACTTCTGCGGACGGAGGCGTTTTCCGATCCCTTGGCGGAGCGTCATCCATTTGTTCGCTTTTGGTAACCGCGTTGTAGCGGATGCAAGACTGCTAGCGTGGACCTCGTCAACTTCTTGTTGGCCAGGGAGGAAGCGCGAAACGTCTGCGGTGTGGTGTTTTCGTCGGTCGACTCTGAGACTGGCTTATTCGCTGCATCTTTAGCGGGGCAGGCTGCTAAGCATACTCGACTACGCACTACAGTCAAGGTTGCAGAAATGTCTGTTTGGAGAAGAATGGATCGCACATTGACAAGATTTTGGCAGGCGATCGCAAGAGGTGGATGGGCGGTAGAAGTCGGACCCTTGCGCCTCCTCGTCGGTGCCGCCTGGATAGTCGACCATGTCTTTCCTTTTGAGTGCATGGGAGTGCATGGGAAGACATGGGAGATGAACTAGATGCTTGGGACGCGAAACGAGTCACGATCGATTGAGGTTTCTGCCCCAGCAGAAACCTCACTCGTGTGGTGGCGGTGCTGAGACGACCATGTGATGACTGGTAGCGAACACGATATTCTGCAGACTACCCTGCCAATAGTGTGAATGTTTACTCAATATCAAGATCAGTTGGTTGCTCTGCATTGGCGTGCCGAGACGAGCTACGATTCGTGTCTCGACGAATAGCTAGAGATAGTTTTCCAGCGATTTTGTCAAGGAATCCCTCATGGGGTGGCTTGACCCATTGGAGGTTTAGTTCAGGTAGCGGGCGGTGGGCGAGCCAGTGAACGCACCTGGTGGCAGAATGATGCTGTTGAAAGGTCCTCGCTATTCCTTCATACCGGAACGCATCGCCAGAATACCCAGGTAAGTCCTTATTCTTGACTTTGTTGTTGCTGTTGCTGGCCTTGTTGGTTCTCAGTGAGCTATTGGAACGGCTCGCCTCCGTCTCCTCCTGCTCCTCTGGACGATGTACAGCAACGAACACAACGTTTTGCAGCGTGAGCTGCCCACACGAATGAGCAACGAAAAAAGCGGGGCCTCGCTACCCTGCTACACGAATGGCTTGATACGATTGGCTGGCTCTGTGGCGAGCCAAAACACACCACATAAGTGTTTCAACAACGAATTGCTGGAAGAGTACCTCCAGCTGCTGTCCACGATATCTCCAATGGGCATTAGTCCGCCCGTTGGGAAGTTGGATCACGACTACAAGGTCGTGATCCGGCATTTTTGGCTCAGGTAGCGAAATGTGGTCGAGCACCGTGAGCACCTAAGCATAAAGTACTGTTTTTTTTTGATGTTTGCAGATATCCTCCTCACCAGACTCATCGTCGAAGCCCCAAATAAGAGCACTTACTTGGATGGCTTATATTTCCTTTGTTTGAGAAGAGCAACCTCGCCTGGGTGGGGTTAGTGCTGAGATACCACCGGACCAAAAGGCAGCCCAAAATCGCCTGGCAGCAAAACAAAAGCGGGCTGTTGAAAGAGATCCGGCAGAATGGGAACTCGAGAAGGAGTTGGAGAAAGGGAACCTCGCCTGGCTGAGGTGGGTGCTGAAGTACTTTCCGGAAGTCTTCAAGTTCGAATCGTTGTCGGACGTAGATTCGTCGGATGAGATGGAGATTGACTCCAAGTGAGGCGTCGGTGGCGGCGGTTAGCTTGGAGGAAGGTCGCTCAAATAAGTTAGATA
>Ga0265797_10008349_pt1 | contig 13821 bp, 12 predicted proteins | sample P2T30metagenome_FD_192433 | JGI IMG/M metagenome (GOLD analysis project Ga0265797, IMG submission 192433) | Plant litter microbial communities from East Loma Ridge, Irvine, California - P2 T30 | ecosystem: Environmental > Terrestrial > Plant litter > Unclassified | place: USA: California... | reverse complement strand
GCGGCATCCGCGAGACGCAGGAGATGCTCGACTTCTGCGCCGAGCACGGGATCGGCGCGACCGTCGAGACGATCTCGGCCGACGAGGTCGACGACGCCTACGAGCGCGTCGTGTCGTCGAAGGTGCGCTACCGCTTCGTCATCGACACGGCTACGATCCCCGCGTCGTGACCCGCGCCTCCTGACGCCCGAAGGCCCCCTCCCGCTCGGGAGGGGGCCTTCGTCGTGCACGGGGCGAGGGGCTGCGGGCAGGAGGCGCGGGCGGGGCCGGCCACGCGCCTCCTGCCCGCCGGTCCCTCAGTCGTTCCCGTTGAAGCGCCGCAGCCACCCGGCGAACTCGCGGAGCTCGTCGTCGGTCCAGCCGTCGACGTGGCTGCGGAACGTCGCGCGGTGCTCGTGCCGCACGGCCAGCAGCCGCTGGGTCGCCCGCTCGGTGACGGTGAGCAGGAGCACCCGGCCGTCGGAGGAGTCGGCCACGACGTCGACGTAGCCGTGCTCGCGGAGCGACGTCACCTGACGGCTGACGGCGCTCTTGTCCATGTTCATCGCCCGGGCCACGTCACCGGAGGCGCAGGGCCCGTGCTTGGCGACGTAGCGGAGCACGTAGAAGGCACTGGGCGGCAGCTCGACGTCGAAGCGGGTGGCGGCGTCCTGCACCGTCTTCTTGGCGGTGACGAGCAGGCTGCTCACCTCGTCGACGACCGTCGCCATCACGCCCTCGCGGTCGTCGTCGCCCGGCAGGGGCAGGGCCGGCGCGGCGGGTGCCGCACCGGCCCGGTCGCCCGGGGCGGGATCAGTGGCGCTGGCTGCCGTGCTGCGGGTCATGACGACCATCCTCCACCGGCTCGCGGTGCTCGGCCGGGTGCCCCGCCACCTCGGCGGCCTGCGTCGCGATGACGGTGTCGACGGCCCCGGTGTCGGTGGCCGGCGTGCCGCCCTCGGTCGGGGCGGTGGTGCCGCCCTCGGCCGCGCGCTGGATGCCGGACTTGGTGCCGAGCTCGACGTTCGGCAGCAGGCAGACGAACACGATCGTGACGATCGCGAGCGGCGCCGCGAGGAGGAACACGTCGGCCACGCCCTGCCCGTAGGCGGACTCGATGATGGTGCGGATCGGCCCGGGCACGGTGCTCAGGTCGGGGATGCTCGTCGTCGACTGGCCGTCGCCCAGTGCGCTGGGGTCGACCCCGGCGTCGGTGAGGCCGTCGGTGATGTAGCCCGAGACCTTGGTGCCGAGCACGGCGCCCATGATCGAGACGCCGATGGTGCCGCCGAGGCTGCGGAAGAACGCCACGGTCGACGACGCCGCACCGACGACGCTGACGTCGACGGCGTTCTGCACGACGAGCACGAGGTTCTGCATCACCATGCCGATGCCGATGCCCATGAGCGCCATGTAGATCGAGACGACCCAGAACGCGGTGTCGTACTCGATGGTGCCCATGAGGAACAGGCCCGCGGCGAGCAGGACCGACCCGACGATCATGTAGGGCTTCCAGTGGCCGTGCTTCGAGATGAGCGCACCGGCGACCATCGACGAGAGCAGGAGGCCCAGCACCATCGGCAGGGTCAGGATGCCCGCCATGGTGGGCGACTGCCCGCGCGCCAGCTGCATGTACTGACCGAGGAAGACGCTCGTGCCGAACATGGCGACGCCGACGCTGAGCGAGGCGACGACCGCGAAGGTGAAGGTGCGGTCCTTGAAGAGCGAGAGCGGGATGATCGGCTCGGCGGTGCGGAACTCGACGAGCACGGCGAGAGCGAGCAGCACGGCCGCCCCGACGCCCATGAGCCAGCTGGCGGCGCTGTTCCACTCGAACTGCTTGCCGCCGAGCGACACCCAGATGAGCAGCAGCGAGACGCCGCCCGCGATGAGGCTCGCGCCCCAGTAGTCGACGACGACCTTCTTCTTCGGCTTGGCGGGCAGGTGCAGCGTGCGCTGGATCACGATGAGCGCCGCGATGCCGACGGGCACGCCGACGAAGAAGTTCCAGCGCCAGCCGATGGTGTCGGTGAGCACGCCGCCCAGCAGCGGGCCGCCGATGGTGCCGACGCTCATGACGGCACCGAGGTAGCCCATGTAGCGGCCGCGCTCGCGCGGGCTGATGATGTCGCTCATGACGACCTGCACGAGGGCCGTCAGGCCGCCCGCCCCCAGGCCCTGGAAGACGCGGAAGGTGATGAGGGTCGCGGTGTCCTGCGAGAAGCCGGCGGCGACCGAGGCCAGCACGAAGAGGACGAGGGCCGCCTGCAGGAGGATCTTGCGGTCCGTGAGGTCGGAGAACTTGCCCCAGAGGGGCGTGCTCACCGTGGTGGCGAGCAGGGTCGCGGTGATGACCCAGGTGTACGAGGTCTGGCTGCCGTTCAGGTCGCTGACGATGCGGGGCAGCGAGGTCGACACGACGGTCGACGACAGGATCGCCACGAGCATGCCCATCAGCAGCCCGGAGAGGGCGGTGAGGACCTCGCGGTGGCTCATGCCGGGCGCCTCGCCCGGTTCGTGCGGGGCGGCCGTCTGGCTCGCCGAGGTGGTGCTCTGCGTCACGGGTGCGTTCCTCCAGGAATCAGTTGCGATCTGTCAACCATACGCGGAAGTTGACGGAACGCAACCATCTTCCTGCAGATCGTGCACCTTTTCTCGCCGGGCGGGACGTCCCGCGGTCCTAGCGGACCTCCTCCGGCCGCTTCTTCCGCCACATCTCGGCGGGCTGGTGCTCGCCGTTCCAGACCTGGACGACGCCCCACCCGGCGGCCAGCAGCGGCACCGAGAGGACGGCGCCGACGATGCCGCCGAGCACCGTGCCCGCCGTCAGGCCGACGAGGATCACGAGGCCGTGCAGCTTGAGCGTGCGCCCCATGAGGACGGGCTGCAGGAAGTTGCCCTCGAGCTGGTTGACGAGGACGACGATGCCGACCACGATCAGCGCCTTGACCGGGCCGAGCGCGACGAGCGCCACGAGTGCGGCGAGGATGCCGGCCGCGGTGGCACCGACGAGGGGGATGAACGCCGTGATGAACACGACCACCGCGAGCGGGATCGCCAACGGGACGCCCACGATGAGCAGGCCGACGCCGATGCCCACCGCGTCGACCGCGGCCACGGTCGCGGTGCCGCGGACGTAACCGCCCAGGGTGCTGACCACGCGGTCGCCGATCCGGCGGCCGCGGGCGTACTGCTGACCCTTGAAGGGGCGCAGCAGGAACTCCCAGAGCTGCGGACCGTCCTTGAGGAAGAAGAACAGCACGACGATCATCAGCACGAGGCCGGTGAGGAAGTTCGCGGTGGCCGAGACGCCGGCGAGAGCGCCCGAGCCGAACTGGGCGCTCGTGAGGAAGTCGGTCGCCGTGTTCGTGACCTCCTCGATCTGCGCGTCGCTGATCGAGAACGGCAGCGTGGTGACGAAGTCCTGCAGCTGCCCGAAGCCCTCGACGGCCGAGTCGCGGAGGTCGCTCCACTGGTCCTCGACCGCGGTGACGATCAGCCAGGTGACGAGGCCGAGCACGACCAGCACGGCCAGCAGCGCGATGATCGTCGCGAGGACCGAGGGCACCTTGTGGCGCCGCAGCCACCCGACGAACGGGTGCAGGGCCGAGGCGAAGATGAGGGCGATGATGACGGGGATCGTCACCAGGCTCAGGGTCTGGAACGCGAAGATCAGCGCGGCGAGCACGACCACCACGACGATGACCTGCACCGCCCTGCTGGCCAGCTTGCCGAAGGGGTCGGACCAGATGCCGCCGATCTCCGACACGGCCCGTTCGGCCTGCTTCCCCTCGGGGTGGTGACTGCGGAAGAGTGCCACGCGGTCCTCGTCTCTCTCGTGCTGTGCATGGGCGGCGCGGGCCGACGCCGCACGGGCCCACTCAACCCCGTGGCGGGCCCGCTGGCCCGGGGGCGTCAGCACGAGGCTAGCGTCGACCCGTGCCCACCACCGTCGTCGTCGTGTCCGACACCCACGTCCCGCAGAAGGCCCGCGCCGTGCCGCCGTTCCTCTGGCACGCGGTCGAGACCGCCGACCTCGTCGTGCACGCGGGCGACTGGGACGGCCTGCCGCTCGTCGAGGAGTTCGAGCGTCGCTCGCGACGCTTGCTCGCCGTGCACGGCAACAACGACGGTCAGGAGGTCCGCCACCGGTTCCCCGAGGTCGCCACCGCGACCGTCGACGGCGTCCGCCTGGCGGTCGTCCACGAGACCGGCGCACGAGAGGGGCGCGAACGCCGCATGGACCGCAGGTTCCCCGACCTCGACCTGCTGCTGTTCGGCCACAGCCACATCCCGTGGGACACCACGACGCCGGCCGGTCTGCGCCTGCTCAACCCCGGCTCCCCCACCGACAAGCGGCGCCAGCCGAAGGCCACGTGGCTGTCGCTGGTGCTCGACGAGGGCGCGGTGCGCGACGTCGTCCTGCACCCGCTGCCCACGCCGCCGAAGGAGCCCCGCGTGCGGCCGCACCCGCGCTTCCGGAGCTGACCACGAGGTGCACCGTCCGGTCGGGTCGGTCGGGCCGGGATCAGGAGGCGGGCTGCTCCTCCGCCGGGTCGGGCTCGGTCGTGCTCTCGGGATCGTCGGCCTCGGGCTCGTCGCTCGGGGCGGGGGTGGGCGTCGGCGTGGCCGTCGACGACTCGGAGTAGCTGTTGCCGGCGGCCGTCACGACGAAGTTGCTGAACTCCTCCTGCGTGAACGGCGTGCTGAAGTCGTAGCGCTGGCCGTCCACGAGGATCAGCGGCGTGCCGCCGAGGGCGTCGACGTCGCTGTTCGGGATCGGCCCGTCGACGGCGCGCTGCGTCGCGGCCGAGACCCACGAGCCGAACTGCTCCTCGTCGATGCAGCGCTCGATCCGGCCGGTCTGCTGGAGGCCCGCGACGCCGGTGACGACGTCCTTCAGGCCGGCGTCGTCGAGACCGCGCGAGCCCTCCTCGGGCTGCGACTCGAAGAGCGCGGCGTTGACGTCGAAGAACGACCCGGGCGAGTAGTTCGCCACGCAGGCGGCCGCGTTGGCCGCACGGTCGGAGTAGCGCGTCCCGCCGGAGCGGTTCGTGAGGATCGCGACCGGGTGGTACTCGACGGTCGCGGCGCCCGACTCGACGAGCCCGGCCAGGTAGTCGTTGTTGGCCTCCTCGAACTGGCCGCAGATCGGGCAGAGGTAGTCGAGGTACACGACGATGTCGACGGTGTCCGCGGCGTCCGAGGTCTCGCTCGGCGTCGGCTCGTCGTCGGGGCCGAGGGCCTCGGTGGGGACCGCCTGGAACCCCTCCCCGATCTTGATGCCGTCGCTGGCCATGTTCTCGGGGCCGGGACCCGCGGGGCGCACGCCGTTGCTGATCACGAGGACGACCACGGCCACCGCGGCCACCAGCACGAGCACGAGACCGCCCTGGAGGGCCCACCTCGTGGCCTTCTGGCGTCGCTTCTGCTTCGTGCGGGCCACCCGGGCCTTCTCGCGGGCGGCAGCGCGGCGCGCGTTCGTGCTGAGCTCGCCCGTGGGCTGGTCGTTCTCGGTCATGAAGGAGGTCTCCGCTGCGCGACGCGAGGCGTCGCACCGTCGTTCTGGGGGGGCGTGATCGGGTGATCGGAGGCCCTCCGCGCGCGTCGCAGGGCCCAAGGGATCGTACGGTCCGCACCTGCGAGATGTCCAAGTCGACCGATCGGGCCCCTGCACGCGCCCGCCGTTGTGCCATGCTGTCGGGAGCGGTCATCGTGGACCCTCACGGTCGATCGCCGTCCATCACAACGGATCGTCCGGCACGTACCTGCCGGTGAAGGAGAAAGAGATCATGGCGTCAGTGACGTTCAGCAAGGCCACCCGTCTGTACCCGGGCTCGACCCGCCCCGCGGTCGACGCGATCGACCTCGAGGTCGCGGACGGCGAGTTCCTCGTCCTCGTCGGCCCCTCGGGCTGCGGCAAGTCGACCACCCTGCGCATGCTCGCCGGCCTCGAAGAGGTCAACAGCGGCGACATCTACATCGGCGACCGCAACGTCACCGACGTGCCGCCGAAGGACCGCGACATCGCGATGGTGTTCCAGAACTACGCGCTCTACCCGCACATGACCGTCGCCGAGAACATGGGCTTCGCGCTCAAGATCGCCGGCATCGGCAAGGAGGAGCGCGCGACGCGCGTCCTCGAGGCCGCGAAGCTGCTCGACCTCGAGCCCTACCTCTCGCGCAAGCCGAAGGCCCTCTCGGGCGGCCAGCGTCAGCGCGTCGCCATGGGCCGCGCCATCGTGCGCCAGCCCCAGGTGTTCCTCATGGACGAGCCGCTGTCGAACCTCGACGCCAAGCTCCGCGTCCAGACCCGCACCCAGATCGCCTCCCTGCAGCGCCGCCTCGGCGTCACCACGGTCTACGTCACCCACGACCAGACCGAGGCGCTCACCATGGGCGACCGCATCGCGGTCCTCAAGGACGGCATCCTGCAGCAGGTCGGCACGCCCCGCGACCTCTACGAGAAGCCGCAGAACGTCTTCGTCGCCGGCTTCATCGGCTCCCCCGCCATGAACCTCCTGCCCGCCGACGTCGTCGACGGCGGCATCCAGTTCGGCACGGCCGTCACGAGCGTCGACCGCGACGTCGTGGGCCGCGCCACCGGCTCGAGCGTCACGGTCGGCATCCGCCCGGAGGACGTCGTCGTCAACACGGAGGGCCAGGGCCTCGCGGTCACGGTCGACGTCGTCGAAGAGCTCGGCGCCGACGGCTACCTCTACGGCCACACGGAGGTGAACGGCGCCCGCGTCGACATCGTCGTGCGCGTCGACGGCCGCAACCACCCGAAGCTGGGCGAGACGATCCACATCACCCCGCAGGCGCACCACGTGCACGTGTTCGACAGCGAGAGCGGCGAGCGCCTGGGCGACCAGGCCGTCGTCAGCGCCTGACGCCACCGCACCGACCGGCCCGTCACGCGCCTCCGAGCACCGTCCCGGAGGCCGTGGCGGGCCGTCCCCGTTCCCCGCACCCGCCGGAAGGCCCCATGAGCGACTCCCTGAACATCACGTCGGCCACCGCCGATCCCGCCCTGCTCGACCTGCCCTGGTCGCTGCCCCTGGACGCCTGGCCCGACGAGGCCATCGCCGCCCTGCCGAAGGGCATCTCCCGTCACCTCGTGCGCTTCGCGCACCTGAGCGGCTACGTGATCGCCATCAAGGAGACCTCGGGCGAGATGGCGCGGGGCGAGTACGAGATGCTCCGGACGCTCCAGCGCATGGACATCCCCTGCGTCGACCCGCTCGCCGTCATCACCAACCGGCGCGACGCCGACGGCGCCCCCCTCGACCCGGTGCTCGTGACCCGGCACCTCAAGTTCTCGCTGCCCTACCGCGCGCTCTACTCGCAGACCCTGCGGCCCGACACCGCCAAGCGGCTCGTCGACGCGCTCGCGCTGCTGCTCGTGCGCCTGCACGTCATCGGCTTCTACTGGGGCGACGTCTCACTGTCGAACACGCTGTTCCGCCGCGACGCGGGCGCCTTCGCCGCCTACCTCGTCGACGCCGAGACGGGCAAGCTGTACCCGGGCGGGCTCTCCAACGGCCAGCGCGAGAACGACCTCGAGGTCGCCCGCGTCAACATCGCCGGCGAGCTCCTCGACCTCGAGGCCGGTGGCCGCCTCGACGACAACCTCGACCCCGTCGACGTGAGCAACGGCATCGTCGCGAAGTACCGCAGCCTGTGGATCGAGCTCACGGGCACGGAGACCTTCGACGAGTCGGAGCGCTGGCGGATCAACGACCGCGTCGAGCGTCTCAACGACCTCGGCTTCGACATCGAAGAGCTCGCGATCCGCACCACCGCGGGCGGCACCCAGGTCAAGATCCAGCCGAAGGTCGTCGACGCCGGGCACCACTCCCGTCGCCTGCTGCGCCTCACCGGCCTCGACGTGGAGGAGAACCAGGCGCGACGCCTGCTCAACGACCTCGACGCCTACCGCTCGAAGGGCGACCGCTCGGTGCTCGACGAGGAGATGGTGGCGCACGAGTGGACGGCGCGCGTGTTCGAGCCCGTCGTGCGGAGCGTCCCGCGCGACCTGCGCGGCAAGCTCGAGCCGGCCGAGGTGTTCCACCAGCTGCTCGAGCACCGCTGGTACCAGTCGCAGGCGCAGGACCGCGACGTGCCCCTCGCCGAGGCCCTGACCTCCTACGTCAACGACGTGCTCCGCCACCGCCGCGACGAGCAGACCGTCATCGCACCCGTCACGGGCGCCATCACCCTGCCGACGGCCGCCGACCTGGACGACGACGAGGTCGACGAGGACTGGCGCAGCAAGGTCTGACCCCGCGCGCGACGACGCCCGCCCTCCCCTTCGTCGGGGAGGGCGGGCGTCGTCGTGGGGCGGTCGCGGGTCAGGAGGCGCGCGCCGCCCGGGGGGCGTCAGTCGCGCCCGGCGCCCCGCAGCTTCGAGATCTCGTACAGCGTCACCGAGGCCGCGATGCCGGCGTTGAGCGACTCGACCGCGTTGGTGATCGGGATCGACACGATCGCGTCGCAGGTCTCGGCGACGATGCGCGACAGGCCCTTGCCCTCGCTGCCGACGACGACCACGAGCGGCCGGTCGGCGAGCTCGAGGCCCGGCAGCTCGACGTCGCCGCCGCCGTCGAGGCCCACGACGAAGACGCCCTGCTGCTTGAACTGCTTCAGCGTCTGGGTGAGGTTCGAGGCCATGGCGACGGGGATGCGCGCCGCGGCGCCCGCGGAGGTCTTCCAGGCCGAGGCGGTCAGGCCGACCGAGCGACGCTGCGGCACGATGACGCCCTGGCCGCCGAACGCTCCGACGGAACGGATGATCGCCCCGAGGTTGCGCGGGTCCGTGATGCCGTCGAGGGCGACGAAGAGCGGGGTCTGCTGGCGCTTGAGGCTCGCCGCGAGGAGGTCCTCGGGGTGCGCGTACTCGTACGGCGGCACCTTGATGGCGACGCCCTGGTGCACGCTGTCGGGCCCCGTGAGCCGGTCGAGCTCGGGGCGCATGACCTCCATGACGGGCACGCCGCGACGCGTCGCCAGCGCGAGGATGTCGCGCACGCGGTCGTCCATCTCGATGCGGGCGGCCACGTAGAGGGCCGTCGCGGGGATGCGCGTGCGCAGGGCCTCGAGCACGCTGTTGCGCCCGGTGACCATCTCGGCGTCGTCGGCCTGGCCCGGGCGGCGGCGCGGGGCCTCCTGCTTGCCACGACCGGCCACGGCACCGCCGCGCCCCGTGCCGCCGGAGCGACCGCGGGCCGCCTCGAGGCGGTCGTTCGCGAGCTTGCGCTTGCCCGCGGGGTGGTACGGGCGGTCCTCGGCCTTGGGGGTCGGCTTCTTGCCCTCGAGCGCCTGCCGCCCCTGGCCGCCCGAACCGACCTGCTTGCCCTTGCTGCCCTGGCGGACGGCGCCGGGGCGGCCCTTGCGGGCTCCTTCGGTGTTCTTCACTGTTCGAGGCTCCAATGCGACCCGCTGGGGGTGTCTTCGATGGTGATGCCGGCGCTCGTGAGCTGGGCGCGGATCTCGTCGGCCCGGGCGAAGTCGCGCTCGGCGCGCGCCCGCTGGCGTTCGGCCAAGAGTACGTCAGCGAGCACGCCGAGCGCTCGGTGCGCCGCATCGTCGCCCTCGCCGCGCCATTCCGGGGCCGTCGGGTCGATGCCGAGCACGGCGACCATGGCCTGCACGTGCTGCCGCTCGCGGGCCGCGACCTCCAGGTCGTCGTCGTCGAGCGCCGAGTTGCCGGTGCGCACGGCGTCGTGCAGGACCGCGAGCGCCTGCGGCACGTTGAGGTCGTCGTCCATGGCCGCACCGAAGGCGTCGGGCACGACCCGGGAACCGGCGCCGGCGAAACGGGTCCCGGCGAGGCGGCGCTCGGCCCGGGCGAGGAACGTCTCGACGCGGTCGAGGGCGGCCTCGGCCTCCTCGAGCGCGCCGTCGTGGTAGTCGATCGTCGACCGGTAGTGCGCCGCGCTGAGGAAGTACCGCACCACGACCGGGCGCGCCGCCTCGAGCAGCTCGGCGGCGAACACCGAGTTGCCGAGCGACTTCGACATCTTCTGCCCCTCGACCGCGACCAGGCCGTTGTGCAGCCAGTGCCGGGCGAAGGCGTCACCGGCCGCCGTCGACTGCGCGAGCTCGTTCTCGTGGTGCGGGAACCTCAGGTCGAGCCCGCCGCCGTGGATGTCGAACTCCGCGCCGAGGTAGCGGCGCGACATGGCCGAGCACTCGATGTGCCAGCCCGGCCGCCCCTCGCCCCACGGGCTCGGCCAGGTCGCCGACGCGGGCTCGTCGTCCTTGCGGCCCTTCCAGAGGGCGAAATCGCGCGGGTCGCGCTTGGCGTGGCCGCCCGCGTCGGCGGAGGGCACCGTGTCGTCGGCACCCTGGCGGGTGAGCTCGCCGTACGGCTCCCAGCTCGCGGTGTCGAACCACACGTCGCCCGAACCGTCGCCCGACGCGTAGGCGTGGCCGCGGTCGAGCAGCCGCTGCACGATCTGCTGCATCTCGCCGATGCTCGCGGTGGCCCGCGGCTCGTAGGTCGGGGGCAGCACGCCCAGGCGCGCGTAGCCGGCCGAGAACTCCAGCTCGACGCGGTAGGCGCGCGCCCACCACTCCTCCGCCGTGCCTGCCGCGAGGGCGAGCACCTTGTCGTCGATGTCGGTCACGTTGCGCACGAGCGTGACCTCGAGGCCGCGGTGGGCGAACCACCGGCGCCACAGGTCGTAGACGAGGGCGGAGCGCAGGTGCCCGATGTGCGGCGACGACTGCACGGTGGGCCCGCAGACGTACAGGCCGACCCTGCCGGGTTCGAGGGGGACGAAGTCGACGAGGGCCTGAGCGCGGGAGTCCCAGAGGCGGATGGTCACCGCCCCAGGCTAGTGAACGTCGGGCCCGGCGTCGTCGGCGCGCTCGTCGTCCGCCGCCTGGCCGTGCTCGCCCCCGTGCCCGTCGACGCCCGGCAGGCCGTCGCGCCGCGGGTGCGCGACGAAGGCCACGAGCGCGGTCGCCAGCGCCGTGACGCCCTCGCCGCGGCCGGTGAAGCCGAGGCCGTCGGTGGTCGTCGCGCTCACGCTGACCGGCGCGCCCACGACCTCCATCAGCCGCGCCTCCATCTCGAGCCGCCGACGGGCCAGGCGCGGCCGGTTGCCCACCACCTGCACGGCGACGTTCACGACCTGCGCGCCCGCCCGCGTCAGCTCGTCGAGGGTCGCCTCGAGGAACACCTCGCCCGAGGCGCCCGAGAACCGCGGGTCGTCGGTGCCGAAGAGCGAACCGATGTCGCCGAGCCCCGCCGCCGAGAGCAGAGCGTCGACCACGGCGTGGGCGACCGCGTCGCCGTCGCTGTGGCCGGCCAGCCCTGGCTCGCCCTCGAAGTGCAGCAGCCCCAGGTGCATCGGCTGCTCGGCGTCGTAGCCGTGCACGTCGACGCCGATGCCGGTCCGGAGGCTCCGGTGCCGCTGCAGGGGCGGCCCGGCCTGGTCGCGGCCCGGCGCCGGCGGCCCCACGGACCGGGGCGATCGCTCGCCCGCGGACCCGGCCCGTGCCTCCTGCTCGGCGACGAGCGCCTCGGCCCGGCGGAGGTCCCACGGGGTCGTGATCTTGAAGGCCGAGGCGTCGCCCGGCACGACGACGACCCGGTGGCCCGCCGCGGCGAACAGGGCGGCGTCGTCGGTGTGCTCGGCGGTCGCCGCGGCGTAGGCCGCCACGAGCGGCCCGCGCGGGAACCCCTGCGGCGTCTGGACGCCCACGAGCTCGCTGCGGTCGACCGTGCCCAGCACCTCGGCGTCGGCCGCCACGCGCTTGATGGTGTCGGTCACGGGTAGCCCGGGCACGACGCCGTCGCCCGACGACTCGACGGTCGCGGCGACGAGGTCGAACTGCGCCGTGGGGGTGAAGGGGCGCGCGCAGTCGTGCACGAGCACCGTCTCGACGCCGGGGGCGAGCGCCCCGAGACCGGCGGCGACGGAGCCCTGCCGGGTCGAGCCTCCTGCGACGACCGACGCGTAGGGCGCCGCGGCGCCCGCCACGCGGAGCACCAGCGCCCGGGACTCCTCGAGCAGGGCCGCGGGGACCACCACGACCACCTGCGTCGGCACCTCGCTCGCGAAGGGCGCCCCGAGGGAGCGCTCGAGCACGGTCGCCCCGGAGACCGGCACGAAGCCCTTGGGGCGACCCTGCGCCAACCGGGTGCCGCTGCCCGCGGCCACCACCACGACCGCGCGCCGGACGGTGCCCAGGGGGTCGACGTCGGTCTCGCGGTGCTCGGCGGCCGGGGCCCCGTCGACCTCTCGCTGCATCCCTGGGACTCCGATCTGAGGGCGCCAGGGTACCATGGGGGCCGTTCGCGGAGGCGTCCCGCGCCCCCGCTGCCGTGCTCGCCGCTAGGCTGGTCCGAGGGCCCGCGCGGCCCCGCCGCACCCCCTGCACCGACCCCTGGAGGACCCGTGAAGATCGCCCCCGTGACCCTGCGCACCGCTGCGGCCACCGTCCTGGCCGGCAGCGTCGCGGTCCTCGCCGCGGGGTGCAACTTCATCGCACCTCAGCACACCTTCGCGATCGACCACGTCGTCGACGGCGTCAACGCCACCGTGGGCGACGTCGCCCTCCGCAACGTGCTCGCCATCACCGACGAGGGGTCCGAGGCGAGCCTCGTCATGGTCCTGCTCAACTCGAGCGAGGACGACGCCGAGGTCCGCTTCGAGTACGAGACCGCGACCGGCACCGAGACGCAGACCGTCGACGTCCCCGCGGGCACCGAGGTCCGCCGCGGCACCAGCGCCGACGCCGAGCAGCTCGTGCTCGAGGACCTCGACGTCGCGCCCGGTGCCCTGCTGCCCGTCTTCGTGCAGTACGGGGCCGAGACCGGCACGACCGTCGACGTGCCCGTGCTCACGGGGGCGTTGCCCGAGTACTCGACCCTCCTGCCCACGCCCGGCGAGGGCGGCCAGACGTCGCCGACGCCCCTCTTCGAGGACGAGGACGGCACCCCGTCGCCCGAGGCGACCACCGACTGACCCGCACCACCGCGGCACGACGACGCCCCCTGGTCCTCGGACCAGGGGGCGTCGTCGCGTCCAGGGCCGCCGGCCGCCGTCGCTCAGGCCTCGATGCGGTACCCGAGCCCGCGCACGGTGACGAGGGCACGGGGCTCGCTCGGCACCTCCTCGACCTTCGAGCGGATGCGCTTGATGTGCACGTCGAGCGTCTTCGTGTCGCCGAAGTAGTCCGAGCCCCACACCCGGTCGATGAGCTGACCGCGCGTGAGCACGCGGCCCGCGTTGCGCAGGAGCATCTCGAGCAGCTCGAACTCCTTGAGCGGCATCGCGATCTCCTCGCCGCGCACCGAGACGACGTGGCGCTCCACGTCCATGCGGATGTCGCCGGCCTCGAGCACGCTGTCGGGCACGTCCTCCACGTCGACGCGGCGGCGCAGCACGGCCCGGATGCGGGCGAGCAGCTCGCGGGTCGAGTACGGCTTGGTCACGTAGTCGTCGGCGCCCAGCTCGAGGCCCACCACGACGTCCACCTCGCTGTCCTTCGCGGTGAGCATGACGATCGGCACCTGCGAGCGGGTACGGATCTCGCGGCACACCTCGGTGCCGGGGATCCCCGGCAGCATGAGGTCGAGCAGCACCAGGTCGACGCCCCCCGCGTCGAAGCTGGTGACGGCGGAGGGGCCGTCCTCGGCCACGGTGACCGTGTAGCCCTCGCGCTCCAGGATGTACGCGAGCGGTCCGCTCAGCGACTCCTCGTCCTCGACGATCAGGATGTGGGTCATCTCAGGGTGTCTCCTCGGGCAGGAGCCGTCGCCGGCTCGGGTGTGCGACTCGGGTGGGTGGGGGCGGTGCGCCGGTGCGCGCTGCGCTGCGCGGCGGC
>Ga0265797_10008347_pt1 | contig 13822 bp, 10 predicted proteins | sample P2T30metagenome_FD_192433 | JGI IMG/M metagenome (GOLD analysis project Ga0265797, IMG submission 192433) | Plant litter microbial communities from East Loma Ridge, Irvine, California - P2 T30 | ecosystem: Environmental > Terrestrial > Plant litter > Unclassified | place: USA: California... | reverse complement strand
GCGATGCGCCAGCCGTGGCGAGACAGGGTGAGGCCATGACTGCGCGTCGAAGTCAGTATGTGCCGTGCAAGTTATTCAAAGAACGTCACTTACATCCCAAGAGGAAGCGCAATACCATCAGACCAGCGAAGTTGTCCACCAGCGCAGTCGGTATGCACAGGATGATGAAGAAAAAGCCAGATACCGCATACGGAGGGTTCCTGCCGATGGCCGGTACTTCAGATAGCGGCGAGAAGAGCAGACATCCGATACCATAGCCCAGAACGTAGAGCGCAATGCCAAGCGAGGCCGCGACGTGACTGACGTCGAACTTGTCCATGACCGCTTGTTGTGAGGATGTGTATATTGAAGAGCCGACGTATACGGCAAAGGTGTAGACGCATAGTAGCACAGTCACAAGTATCTTGTGGGACTGAGGCCAGTTCTGAGGGTTGCTTGGGTCGTTTGGTCCATCCCAGTCGACGAGGGTGGTCTGGTGCTGCTTAAGCTCTGTGCCAACAGCGTCTCCAGCTCCAGGGACCGCTTCCTTTGGGAAAGGGAGATCGTCAGTCGACGACGATGTAGATATTGGCTTTGCTTTTGTACGCGCATAGTCAAATTTTCGATGCTTGATGTAATGGGCTAAGGTTCCGATGAAGGAGTGCTTGAAAAGGTATGACATTTTGGCGATGCTATCGTAAGGTTGTTGTCGATTGGGAGGGGATGCTAGACAGAACGAAGAGATAAGTAGAGGTAGCAGTAGCGGCCCTGGACTGCCAGATATGGGGAGAATAGGAAGGTTGCCGAGGAAGGCGGGCTTGTAAGATAAGTATTGAAACGTGGTGAGGTTGCACAACACTGAGAGTCTGTGCTACAGGCTTATATCCTCCATCGTGGCTGCTATCTTAACTCCACGTCTCACACGCCCAGCATCTGGGTTTGTCAGACTCTCGCGCAACGTGAAGGTACAGCTCTTGGCGCGAAAAATAAACGACACGATATGGACGTTGTGTCAGCGAGTTGAGCCATGGCGATAGCGTGCCCTTCGCATATGTCCCCGATAGCTCCTAAAACGGCAACAATCTACGAGGATAAGTCTCACTCTCGACCACGTACCGATGCGCCATTGCAGGCTACAGTGAGTACTAGGCCGATCTAGAGATTTCCAGCGATGCAACTCGTCGGACACTTCTCTGACGTTAGTTCAACGAAAAGCCTCTGGTGTTAGCGGAGTCAGCGGACATAAAACGTGATCGGACGTCAGATCTGATGATTCATCGACCAATACCTGCGGCATGTGTAGAGTGTGTACATATAGGGTCGTCGCTTGGACGGACGAATGTGCGGAGAGGTCGGAGATGCGAATGCTCGAGACACCACATTGGCGGGATAGGAAGCGAGGTAAGCATGTAACACCCGAAAGAAGTAATCACCGATCAGCCTCAAAGCCTCCGGTCGGAGTCATCCTATCAGTGTAGCCATGAGAAAGCGATGCGTACTCGAACATAATGAGATTACTGATAGCAGGCTTACCAAATTGTCAGTATATAGGGTATCAATAGTCGGTGGGAATGCTCGACAATATTCGTCCGAAACCACAAATTCTCCGGAATTTGTAAGTCGATATTGTGTGTGCGAAAAAGCAGGGTCGGAGCTGCTGACAAAGGAGGGCTGCATTATCAGATGTGGCTGCTCGCAGCTTCTGCTATTCGTCGAGCCAAATCTCTTGTTGATGGCGTAAGCAGTAAGCACTATGATGTCTTATCGCCAACTCATACATGTCGCGATGTCGCAAAAGAAAGTAGTCGATATGTGATGCTTCGTTGTCGAAGTCAGAAAAGGCAAAGGTCAAGTCGTTCTGTCTGGCCTCAAGAGCTAATGTTCGGGTGGGGCAACCACGTGATGCGGGGACACTGACGTAAACGCGTCCGTCGCGTCTGGCCCCTGACGCCGTCGCTGTCACCCAGAAGTCACCCATCACACTACCACAAGATGGCCCACCAGCTGCACTTATACGTCGCATCACCCTCGCGCAATCACTTCTACACGGGTTCTACGGAACGGAAGGGAAATTGATTGGACTAAAAAAAGAGTGCCGAGTGAAATCCACGGTTCACCATCGTGCCCCCTCGATGAAACGGCCATCTCGGCTTTACTACAATACGACCCAAGTGCCGTTCCTAGCAGCACACTAGGTTTGTACCAAGGACCCGGACGTTTGCTTCGCCCAAACGTCTAGGCCAGGAGCTTCAATTGGAGGCGCGAACGACTTTCGTGGTATGTTGCACCTGCTCCATTCTTTCACTCGCGCGCCTTCACCACACCCTTTGTCCTCGTTGCTTCGTCGCGATCTCCATAACCTTCCCTTCTCAATGGCACTGCAGTTGCGCAAGAACCTCGTCTCCTAATGCGCTGTCATAGATTTTACTCCTTCCGCCGCCATCCGCTATACTCAGCATTCCGGATACTGGTCCTTTTCTTTCTTGTCTGGGACTCGCTGCACTGTCTCTCCTTGTCCAAGTACCAGATATCTGCGACGACCGGCCCGCCTCCACCTCGTAATACGAAGCGCATATACATAGCCTCTCAGCACTGGAACGATGCGCGACTACTCCGGGAGCATTGGAACAACGCGCTGGTAGCATTGGTACAAGAGCTGGGCGTCGAGAACGTGTTCGTATCGATATACGAGAGCGGAAGCTATGATTACACCAAGGGCGTACTGGAAGAACTCGATGCTGCATTGGAACCCCTGCAAGTGAAGAGGTCGATACAGCTTTCCGACAGGTCGCACGCGGACGAGATCGCGCAGCAGCCGACGGACCACGGATGGATCAAGGCATCAGACGGGGAGACATATTTGAGGCGCATGCCCTTTCTGGCGACCATACGGAATCATGTCTTTGAGCCCTTGGAACGCCTGGCCGCGGAGGGCGAGCATTTCGATACCATACTGTTCCTCAACGACGTGGTGTTCACCCCAGCAGACGTACTGCGATTGCTGGACACCAATGGCGGACAGTATGCGGCAGCCTGCTCCATCGACTTTAAGAAGCCGCCGCAGTTCTACGATACCTTTGCGCTCCGAGACTCAAGCGGCCATGAAGCCTTGATGCAAACTTGGCCTTACTTCAGATCGTACGCCTCAAGGCATGCAGCCGAGAAGCTGTCGCCAGTGCCCGTAACGTCATGCTGGAATGGGATTGGTAAGTCAGCCATTGTCTAACCTTGAACTTACTAACAAATGCGCAGTTGCTATGCCTATCGAGCCCTTCCTCGCCAGCCCACCCTTACGCTTCCGCGGTATACCCGACTCCCTGGCAACATCACATGTCGAAGCGTCTGAGTGCTGCCTGATACACGCCGATAACCCTCTCTCCGCGAGCAAGGGTGTGTTCCTCAACCCCAATGTCAGAGTCGGCTACAACGGTACCTCGCATGACGTCGTACACTCGCCGGATGTCATACTGTCTCCTTTCCAGATCTTCCGATCGTTATGGAGGAGTCGCATATTGAGGTGGACTACAACCAGCCTGTTCAAGGAGCAGGTCGTACGTATGAAGTTGGGAAAGTGGACTGCGGAAACAAAGAAGTCGGAGCCCGGCGGCTTTTGCCTTGTCAACGAGATGCAAGTCATTATTGAGACTGGGTGGAAACACATGTAGCTGTGAAACCAAGATACTCATCCTAGTCGATGCAGGTCCTGCTAAGATTAATGTGTTGACTGTGGTGAATCTTTCGCACCATGTGGCTTCGATCCGTAAGAAGTTTGTTTAGACGCATATTTGACGTGCGTCGGGAAAGGAGGCAGAACTAAGACGCACAACTCAATCCGAGTTGATTCAGAAGCTGTATTCCTGACAAACTAGTCGTGGCTCAAAGGAGAGGACGGGCTTATTGCCTACGCTGATGGATTTCATCAGCGACATAGCATAAGTCTTCTTCGCATTGCTTCTTGGAGTCCGCGGGGGTGTAGGAATTCGTGAGACTAAACCAAAGCTCGCCATCCGAATGCGGCTTGATGGGTGTTGCATTGCTCTGCTATTAGCTTGACTTACTTGTTTCACTGCGCGCTTTTAAGTGCTGTGTTGTGATCTACTGCGTCTGTCTTGTCACTCCAGAATTATAAAGAGTAGGTACTCGCAGGCACAAGAGCATGCTGCGTCGCACAAAGACTAAGGCAGATGCTCGCTCCCTCTTCGTCGTGCTAGACAAGTTGCTAAAGCTGCTTGATAATGCAAAAAGCGAGGGTGTAGCGATTGATCGCAAAGGTATGTTCGCCTAAGGCTGCGATAACACTCCGGCGACTTGTTGCTCTCTAGACTTCTTACCTATGCTAATACAAGCGTAATGCGTACGTTGTAAGCATACAGCATCTTCACCTAAAAGAATCGCGAGCACTCTTGCGTGGCTGAACAGCGTGTGCTCGCTTAGCGGCAAAAAGAGAGATAGAGGCAAAAAGAAGACAGGAGCAGGAAGTCATGTACATAGCAGAGCAAAAAGGAAAAACAAAAAACAAAAAGTTCGGATCATCGTTAATCGGACAGCTATAGGGATTGAAGCTGCCCGACGATGATCCTAATCTTTCTTTCACCTTTTAGCCGTAGCCGAACCTCTTTGTTGCCGAACCTCTGTGTTAGTGACCTTATGAAAAACAGGACGTACCTTAGCCCACCATATTTATATACCGCCTGATGGGTGGCGGTCAGGATCGAACCTGGGTATGAACCACGGAAAGAGGTGAGGTGCCTTTTCCATTACGCTATGCGTCTTCACCGCGGAGGTGGGATGATGGAATATAGTACATTCGAGGCCTTTATATCTTGATAGGACCTGAGTTTGGGTATATCTGGTGTAGAAGTTGGTGAGACTTTGTGGGATCTTAGCGAGAGAGTTGTGCGGAGATGACGACGACGAGGCGGCAGCGTTGCGGGGATTGTATGCACACAGGGTCCAGTTTGTTTGGCCTGCGGCCCTGGTAACGGCAACGGCATTGGGGCGTGTCAGTAGGCGTATGTATCCCTTGACAGCATGCCCTTTCTGCTCCCATGCCTCGACGAGCATCGAAGGGCTCATGAGCACTTCAGGTCCCATGGAATAGGAGGCCTTCAGCTCTCTGAGTCTAATACTGCATTTGAGATGGACTCGACTGATGCTGAGACTCATTGCAGGGGCTCAATGCAATGTCTGATGTCCATTGGCAGCACTTAGGGGTTGGCCACCTGAAATAATGAGCTTCCAAAGGGTCGTGCACCATTGCAGCAAGCTTGCAGCGCCTCAATGCTTGTTGTGAAGCGATCCTGAAATCTCATGATGATCCTCGCAGACCATAACAACCCTTTGCCTCGACCAACAACAGACCGCCAGCTGCAACTCCTCAATGTCGAAGAAGAATCACTGCGGCGCTGCTGCGGAGCTCCTATTGAGAAACAAGGCTTTCACAATGCGAGGCGCTGCGAGATCATGTTCCTGTCCTTTGCCGCCTCTATGGCCATGGTGTTGAGCCTGGCGCTGGCTTTGGTCTCCTCCGCGGCCTCAACACCATCTCCAGACCACCACGATCACCGCAACCAGCACCACCAAACCGACAACGGCAGAGCTACTGACCACCGCAGAAAAACTCTTGTGATGCTGGAGCAGGTCTCAACAGCCTTGCTCTCGCTGACTTCGAGACTGACCAGGCTTCTGGAAGCGCTCCCTTAACAGCGGGCCTCTTGCGACAGCAGTACTATCGCACGACGGGCGCGCCTAGACAGCAACACCATCGAGCAGCCTTTGCGCAACATGGTCTCCTTCCTCGCGAGCCGCATGACCCCTGGAGCCTTGCCATCGAAGCGGACGTGTCTGCTCGACGACTTTATCGCATCCCCGAAGGCATCCCCGCAACGCCCGACAACTGTCTATACCGGCGGCGACGACAGGATAACGCAATGAAGTGGCTTGACGGAGACCTTCAGGCAATCCGCAGAGAGGAACGTGTGGGTATGAGGCGGCCGCCTTTACCTCCCCTCGGGGGCTGCGCCTGGAAACATCCTGAGAGCAACGAGCGGGCATCAAGCGATGCAGGAACAGCAAGCTCGGGAACCATCTTCTCTGCTTCTGCGGCAGTGCTTAGAGACTCAGACGATTGTCCTTCTCCTCATATCGCAGCGCCTCTCCGAGCAAGAAACACCCCGAAGCCCGAGTCGCCAGTAGCGCCCCACCAGCATGTCTGCACGGACGACGAAGCAGCGCCTTGAACAATGAATCATCAAAGACCTTGCAATGCAATGGACTTTCGCCTTCGCAGCTCATCGAAGGGAGCCAGACTACACGACAGACCCTCGACCGATCGGCTCTGACGAAGCGACATGGCTACAACGACCACAATGTTGGGTCTTAGCATTGAGACATAAACCGGTTGAGGAATACAGAGCGCTGAGATGGTCTCGAGGACATCGCCCATGAACGACTGGGACGAGGGTAGACGGCCAAGCCAAGCTCCCGAGGATACCGGCGATCTATCTGTTCTGACCTGGACGGAATACACAAGCGACGGCGACGGCGGATGCTAAGCATGACTGGCGACGGACCGAATGATTTCGAGTACAAGATGCCCTCAGCCCGCGGCGACACATCTCCACTTCGAGCTTGGGCAGCGTCGCGCTGCCTGCCTATGAACATCACCCAGGCGTACAAGGTTGGGCAAATCTGAGTGGACTCGACACAACCGGCCTCGATAAAAGGCAACACGATGGAGACTTCGTTAAAGTTTGTCGACGATGTTTGCTCTATCCTCCGAAGCTGCGTTACAGTAGAGCTTGGCGCAATTCCATACTGGGCTTGAGGATGAAGGCCGCTGTCGGTCGGCCTGTTCTGAACATTTCGCTGTCGACCCCAGCGTCCCGTTGACGTTGATGACCCGTCTTCATCCATCTCTTGCTTGACATGGTATCTCTAGCGACAGATGAAAGGACACTACTTCACAATCATCTATCATCCATGACGAAGATTGTCAACTCCTGTGTGTCTCGGGGACCATCTCCTTGCATGGTCGCACTAGACCTTGCAAGTACCCTCGCTGGCGCTTGAGAACGGGAAGACCCTGGTCATGCATGGCTGTGGACGTTCATGACCGGTAAGGCCCACATGCTTTATTGGCCATCTCGTCGATGACGAGATCCAGATACCAACTGTCATCGTCGGAAGATTAAAAGACCTATCATCGAGACCAAGAACGCGAAGAATCCTCTCAGCTGATCAGTAGACGGGGCGATCCGACATTCCTGGGTACCGGCGCTGAGAGAAGTTTGCAACCCTGGCGGACGTGCCATGCTGCTGTTGTACATGGCCGGTCCGATCCGATCGACCAGAAGCCCGACACAACGCCAGACGTTGTTGCTAGCCTGAGCAGTCAAGCAGGCTGATGCTTGTTCTTGCAATGCCCGGGGTTGAAGACATCCTCCTGGTGTTCTTGCTGCTAGCCTCCTATTCTGACCTTGGTTCATCAACGTCAAAACCCTGGGTGTGCCGTAGCCGTCCGGAGGTATCTTGTTCGTCGTTATTCGCGGCAGTGCCGTTCGCGCGCGCTCTTGGCCGGCGGTCACAGCATTCGACCTCCGTTGCGGTACCAACTAGAACAAAGGGACCTGTCGTATTGGGTGGGTGTTGATGCTCGATCCACGCAGTCTTGACGAGGGGCGCAGATCATAGATCGTACCGCCAGCTTCCCACTAAGGTACTGCGAGCTTCGGGTGTATCCCGGACTCCTTGTGGTAGTAGTGGATGCCGTCTTTGCATGGGGTGGGAGTTGTCGCGGCGCATGCGGCAGGCCTGGCTGAAGACGCGGTACATACATCGTGCTGAAGTCGCAAGTAAATCACGACCAGCGCTGAGTTTGCCCGCCTTACCGCGGTGTCGTGGTAAAGGTCAACGGCGATACCAAGTGAGGGGTGTACATCGGAAGTGAGCTTTTCGCCGTGTCGTCGGCCGTCCACCCTGGAGGCAGACGCTCCGCTCGAGGGGCTGCGATTTGCCCGACCGTCGAGATCGATATCAACGTCGTCATCTGCTGTCGATGCGATGAACACCCAGTCGCAAGCTGGTGTTGCGATCGATAGGCGGGGGGTGTATGATGTTCTGCTCGTAGTGGTAGCGGGGAGGTAGAGATGACGACGGTATCGCGGCTGCATGTCAGACTCACGACAGCACTCTGGTCGCAAGTAAAGGGAAGCTGCCATCATGGGCAGTCGGCGGAAACCAGCTCTCTTGACCTTGATCGCTCTGGTGGTGTCGCTGGTCGTGTCATGATTGCGGAGATGCCTTCGGAGCTCTGTCCGCCGCCGCCATCGATGTCGCGACGTCCTGCTGGTGCTGCAAATAGACTGGGCAGTCTCTTCAATGTCGAGGTCGCCTTTTCCAGGCCTCCTCTGCCTTGTATGATCGTCGTCGCGTTGGTGTGGAGAATGTAGAGTCCTGTGTCTGCGGCGGGCATCCGAACGAAGCTGCGGCGGCCTGTGAAGGGGCGGGAAATTGCTACCTCGAGCATCAAATCGACGATGTCGCGAAGGCGTGTCAGCAGAGTGCCGACTGCTCGTAGACGATGCTGGCGTTGCCGTGGAAGCGGTGGTGTGGATGTCGTGGGTGGGGGAGAAGTTGCGGCGGCCATGAGGGAAGCCACGAAGCTGTCGTTTAGCGGCGCCGCGAACATCGATGCGAATGAGCGAGCACTGCAAGACAGCAGAACACGCTGGCTGCATGCATAGCAGAGGGCCAACGCGTGTCTCGTGAGAGCGCGATGAGCAAGACGGCGGCGGACGAGCGAGGAGGGAGCAGAGTCGCCCTTGCTCACCCCCGAGAAGGCCGTTCTATGAGCATACGCTTGATGCATCTATGATCATCAGCGGCTGAACGTGGGCACTTCGCTCGCTTGCATGCTGCTGCTGCTGCTGCTGCTGTGAGCGAAAGAACTGCTTGCGTGCAGTCTCCGCGTCGCCGCAAGACGTGGTAGCCCTGGATGTCTTCAGGAGGCGCGTGTGCATCTTCAACGCGAGCTGCAACACCGCGACGAGCGATCTTAAGCCTCAAACAGATGGATTTTGATGCGATAATGATGGAAATGCCATCTCCAAGGCATGCAACGACGTCAAAAATGCACTGACGTAAACTTCGCCCTTCCCCGTTGAGGCATGGCTTCCGACATGATTCGCGCGCCATTTCGAACTTCATCCCATCTTTCTTCCTACATCCTCATGAAATTCTATCAACAGCAGCGGCACGACAAACCAACTCAAGGACTCCGCACGTTTTCTGAATCGCATCCTCTGCTCACCATGATGTTGCTCGTAAGGAAATTGCCACGCACGGTCCGCGCACATGGGATTTCGACCTCCAGCCCACCAAGCCCTTCACCACAACAATGCCCTGGATATATAAGTCTACTATTTTCCAGTTCCTTTGCCTTCAGGCATCTGGCATTTTGTAACGATACAGAGAAGCTTAGCATGGCCCCTGCACTAGGATGACACGCTCAAAGCAAAGAGTAGAAACCATTTTTTTGCAGTTTTTTTAGGCTCAAGAGTTCGATACCAGGGACCGACCTTTACGATCGCCGGGCGTATTGCAAATTTCTCTTTTTGGCAACGTGGCGACGCAGGTGTGCAAGGAGCGGTGCACTGCCGACTCAGTTTTCTGCCAAAGTCTAGACGATTCTCCAAGCACCTGAGGTCAACCCATTGGCATCGTAGAGCGGGCCACTTCTCGCTGATCTGGTACAGCTTGGATCCTACGATAGGATATTGGCTGTCTTATTTCAGAGCTTATAGCAGTCTCACGTACTTCATGCATGTACGAGAGGCTCAATCCTGTGGGACTCAGGAGCTGAGGAGCTAACATGTGTCTTCGCATCAAGAGCCGACAGTCACGGTACACGTCGTACGTGCCTGGAGAGTCTAAGAAGACACTGGATCTACAACGCTGCTGCTACGTATGCGGCAAGCTCCCCTGGTCCTGTCGTTGTGTTGTTGTTGCTGCCCGAGGATAGGTATGACGTGGTGGTCCCAGCGCGCACAAGGCCTTTGTTTGTATGCAATTTCTCACCTTTCCCCAACGATAGCTTTGACTGCACACTCACATCCCCGCGCTCCCAAAAATTCAGACTGTACAGACCTGCCACCACATCTTCTCATCTTTTCATACCACACACACACAGCGTCTATCAGCAAGTCGCAAGTCATCCACAATGTCACAAGCATCCTCTCTCCTTCCGCCCTGGGCAAGCCGCGAGTACTGGTTCCCGTCAGAGGGCGAGCGCGATCACTTCGCTTCGCAGTATGGAGAGTTCATCATCAAGATGCTGAAGAGCGAAAACTGGGACGAGTTTGACAGCAGGGACGCGGTCGTCCGCATGGCTAAAGCGTACATCAAGGAGATGTATGAGGATCCATACTACGACGTTCCCGCCCCCAGGGTATACGACCCCGCGACCTTGACCGAAGCCCATTTCGTCTTCTGGGCACATACCTCGTCAGGGAGACAGGAGGTCGAGAAGTGGAGAGACCTCCGAGGAATCGTCTACAAGGCCTTCGCAGCTCCCCGCTTCCTCCGCGAAATCCTCACCAGAGGTACTCGACTACACTCCGAGTGGTCGAGTGGAGGAGTCCGACTCACCGCCGCCCAGGATCTGGCGACAATAATGCTGCGATCTGAGACGGTCGTTTTCACGGAGGAGGACATTTCTGACTGCATATGGTGGGGCTACCGATTCCATGAAAGACAGGACAAGATCGATGAATATGTCTTCAAAGTACAAGACAATTTCGACCAGGACTTCCCTGTCACCGGGATGGATTTCCGTGGCAAAACCCAATTCACCATGCGGCCAGGGCAGGAGAACAAGATCTTCGCCCCATGGTACGATCTTGGCCAGATCGGATACCACGACATCCCCGACTGGCCCGCAAATTCGAACATCGCTTCGCGATTGATGACCGACCTGCCCGCCGAGCTCATGCTCATCGTTCTTGAAAACCTCTTCAAGTTCGATCAAGACATCCACATTGTCTTCGACCACGACGAAGACGAATATATATTCATTGTGGAGCGGGAGCAACACCTGAAGGAGTTCCCGCAAGGGCTTCAGGGTGTAGAGATGCCAATGGGCAATTTCTGGAAGCTGCCATGCTGTCACGAATTCTTCGCCTTTGGGGCGACTGGAGAGGCGAACCGCGCGATGATGATGGGCGTGTTCCACAGGAACAAGTTCATCGTACATGATGACTAGCCCTAGTCCGTGGGGACCTTCAAAGGTCAAACCGATGGCGAGGGAGACGGTATAGGTATGCCGGGCGGATACGTGGGCTGGGGAGGGGGAGCGGTGTCGCTGTGGTGAGGATGGAGGACCTCCTGGGGGCTGTATGATAGTTTGAAATTTGACTTTTTGTGTACGCCTGACGTATACCACACCACTACTTCTACATGATGTTGCTTACACGGGAACCCTCTGAGATACACCAGCCCAGTACTTACACCTCTCCTCTAGCAGAGCGATGCCACCTTGTCGTAGTCCACTCGCAGTGATCAAGAATTGCTTTCCCTCTTCCACATGCGGGACGCCGGGTATGCTCGAGTTTGTCACCTTGTGCGCATTCGGATTACCAGTCTGGATGAATGATCCCATAGCGCCAGCGTATCCTTGGTAAGTCAGAGCATCTGTTTGCTGGATTGAACCGATCGTGTTCCACTGAAGAAGTCAGTACCCTGCATCAATGTGAAAGAGACGGTATACATGGACTTACGTATTGCACATCACTCGCATGCTTAGCCGGCGAGATAGTATACTCAACCAACCACCCCTTCTCCGCCTTCTTCGAAAGCCAATACGACGGACACGCCAGCACGAGATCGCGGTACAACAAGCCAGCGCGGATATACGTTGAGTTCCAACTAATCTCCTCCGCCGTACCCACCGCCGGATACAACCTCTTCACCTCCTCTCTATCCCCCTCCGTGAACTCCGGGAGAAAACCGCTCAACCACCCATCAAACGACGCCTCCGATGCGTTAAACCCATCACTCCCTGTCTTAGCATTCGCAAACCCAGGCGGAATAAAGTTCTCCCCCTCATGCAAATTATAACTCGTCAACACCATCTCCGCATTAAGCCTCCCCTCCTCCACCACACTACTCAACTCCTCCTCCAGAAACCCATCATCGATCACCGGCCCGTACGTAAAAGAAGCAGTAGTATACTGCTGACTCGTACTCAACCTCAACGCACTATCCCTCAACGCCTGCACATCCACCTCTTTCAAACACCTAATCTCATCTTCCACACCCGCACAACCAACATCGCGCAGCGTCTGACTATACAGATCCTCCGCCCACGCGCTATCGTACCGGTACGTTTTAGGCCAGAACGGACTGCTCGCCAGGGCTTTCGTAAAAAGTCCTTTTCCTCGATTCCCCGTCGCAATCGTCTGCGCAACTACACTGCCGCCGCCCGCTGACTGCCCCCAGATCGTGACATTGTGTTTGTCGCCGCCGAAATGGTGGATGTATTTTTGTATCCACTTCAACGCGGCCTGCTGGTCCAGTAACCCGGGGTTGAGATCGACGTCTGGGTGTTCAGCTATTTTCGATCCGGGCAGGAAGCCGAAGACGTTGGTGCGGTAGTTGGAGTATACGACTATGTAGTCGTTGCTGCTGGAGACGTTGAGAACGGGGTAGCCGGAAGGCGGGATGCTGAAGCTGGCGCTTCCGCGGATGAAGCCGCCGCCGTAGAAGGTTAGGAGGACGGGTCGCAGGTCTTGCTTTTTTGTCCAGGGGCGCGAGTAGAGGCCGAGGTAGAGACAGTCTTCTGAGCCGTTTACGGTGCGTTGAGGGCACATGTCGAAGGCTTGATCGGTGTCGTATGTGCCATTGGTGATGTGGAGCGGTGGTTGTGGTGCGCGGAATCGGTTTTCGCCTGCTGTGGATGCTGCGAAGGGTATTTTGCGGTAGTATGTTAGGTTGTATTGGGAGGATGATGCGCCGCGGAAGGTACCATAGTCGAGATGGACGATGGGGTTAGATGCATTTTGATGGGGATATTGGGTTGGTGATGCAGAAACGGATGTGCCGCTTGCCACGAAGGCGAGGATCAAAGACGCTGCAGAGAGTAACATCGCAACCAATGTCTTTTAGCGAAACCTACGATCCAAAAACTGCGGTTGCATGTACATATACAGAATTGGAGATAGCAGTCTAATGCCATATGAGCCCCTTCTCCGCAAATTACAGCAACTCATTCCCGGCGCCCGGATTGCGGGGACGGCTAAAACCAGGATAACATGGAATGAACGTTAACAACAGAGGTCCATGAATCGTGACATTCGGTGTAATTTGCGCCGAGCCTTTGCTGGGGGAATGGGCTAGGCTCAGCTCTGGAAATGTTCCGTATGACGTCGATCATGAGTTTCTCCGGCTGATGCGACTAGAGCGGATATGGCATGGTAGACCTCGCGACACTCGAACAACATCATGTCCAAGAAGCAATGATCCAAAAGTATTGAAGAATGCATTTCCCAGCTGACGCTCAAGCTGTCTACTATCAACGCCGTCGTAACCCATAAAGCTAAGTCGTAACATCGTAATGCCAGCCATACAAGGCACGCTGCACGCCTACTTCCTCTCGCCCTTCCTTCCGGTCTTTTTCAACCTTGCCGCAAGATCCATCATACCGTCTGCCCAGACAGACATTTCCCTTTCTTCTTTGATCTCGTTACCGCAGAAGTCGCGCAAGAACGCGCCCATCTTCTCCTCGCCGTATTTCTCACCGTAGACAACCTCCGCTCTCATATTGACGTCGGTCTCGATGCCCTCCTTG
>Ga0265797_10008346_pt1 | contig 13825 bp, 14 predicted proteins | sample P2T30metagenome_FD_192433 | JGI IMG/M metagenome (GOLD analysis project Ga0265797, IMG submission 192433) | Plant litter microbial communities from East Loma Ridge, Irvine, California - P2 T30 | ecosystem: Environmental > Terrestrial > Plant litter > Unclassified | place: USA: California... | reverse complement strand
TGGAATTGCTGCGCAGACTGTCTCGTTTTACCAGACTGGTCTTTCATTTTACGCGTCTGATGTCCTACTATCGCACCAAGTCACGACAGTGGGAAGGATGATGAAATAGCGACCGACATCTGGATTGTTACTGACGAGAAGATACCTAGGTATCCAGATTCTCTGCAGCCTCATCAATCAACGTCGTTAAACTCTCCAGTGCAGCTGTCATGGAACCAATGGCCCCAACAATATCATCACAGATAGCGGCTCATCTCTACCTCACACAAAACTACTATATGTCTTTTTATCGCAGGCAATGTTGCATGATGAGGACATATGAGATTCCAGAGATCATCATCCGTCCGACTGATATTCCATGAGTGAAATGTCACCCCTCAATGGCGATCGCGTCGCATATCAATCGAGAGGCAGAACATCATGGCTCTAGACGCGTTCGTTTGTGCTTGAGCGGCCATGACAATTTCGGCGGTATCGTGTTTAAGAAAGACGGCAATGTATATGGCAGTAACTCAAAATCCAGTGGTCATGCATTGAAACGAAGACACGTCTCAATGGGCATCCCCGCCTATACAGCTATAGTTTCTTGTTTGCCCTGGCAGTGTCTCGAAGCAGAGATTTTTGCCCTTCTACTGTCCTCTCAAGGGATATCGTCATCGGCAATTGTCTGGTAGATTCGGTAAGGCCTTGTCCTAGTTCCAGTCTGTAGGACGCATATCGAGTTGCAATTCGACATGCCTCTATTGCTCTCATTGTGTGAATCAAAGAAACAATCGAACAAAAGTGAATGTCTCACCAGCAAACTGCACGCTGATTGGTGCGCATACAGCTCGCTCAATCGGGAGCTTGCGTCTTCCCTTTCCCTTTCCCTTGCCCTTTCCTGCGTGGTGGAGCGTGGGGAAAGCTGCTGCTGCGAGCCGTTTCGTCCATCATCCGTGCGTGCTATTGTCTTATTGTCCGACAATTGTAGAAGGGATTACGTATACCAAAGAGCAACATCTCCCTGGCATAATCTCCTTTACTAAACTCATAAAATCACCACCCTCAACAACTCCCACGGCTCTCACCATCACCACCACCGCAACAACACCATGGTCGCGACGCGCCGGTCGCTCGGCGGCCAGGCCTCTCCCGCAGCCTCATCGCCGCCAGCAGCAGCAGCAGCAGCAGCAGCAGCACCCTCCCAGCTGTCGCGAGCGCAACAAGCAGCGCTCAAGAAGTTGAACATCGCCGGCACGGATGCCCTCAAGGGCGATCCCAAAGCTGCCCAAGCAGCCAGAGAGGCGGTACAAACGTACCACTACCGCGGTGCTGTTTACGCCGCCGACGCCAACACCCCTTCGTCCTGGATCGAAAACCAGCCAAAGCGCTATCTTAAGCGCTCAAGGCGTTCTGCGTCGGATGGCGGGGAGGCTGGTGAGGGCAGCATCGCGGTGAGTGAGGAGAGAGAGGAGGAAGAGGAAGAAGAAGAGACCCGCCGCCCCGCGAAGAAGAAGACCAGACACAGCATGCCCCACCAGGGCCGCAATCACAAGCCAGTCTCGCAAACGGCGACTTCTTCACGTGGCAAGGGTCGTGCTGTTCGTGGCGGCCGACAGTCACTTCCTGCGAAAAGGAAGGCTGCGAGCACCGACGACAACGACAACAACGACACCATGAACGATTTCGACTACGCCATTTCTGGCGGCCCGGACGAGCGCGTATGCCTCCCTCGCACTCCCAACTGGCTCGCCGAGAGCGACACCGCACGCAGAGAACGCCTCAGCCACCGCGTCAACGCCATTCCTCCCACCAGATCGCCCATTCCGAACAGCAAAGCGATAAACAATGACATCCAGCGCCGCAAAAAGGAAGCCGCGCGCAATAACTACCAGGTCCAAGCCCTTGGCGAGGACGATATGATGAGCGAGAAGGACTTTGCGCGCGTAGCTCTTGTCAAGCTGGCGAAAAAGCAGCGACAGCTCAATGAGAAGATGATCGAGTGGAGGATGGCGAAAGAGCTGCTGGAGCTCAAGAAGAAAGAGGCCGAGTTGAAGGCTGCCGTGCCCGATATTGTCGAGATCGAGCCAGAGCAGCCAAGGGATCAATCAGCGATCTACCAGACCCACCCAGTCAAAGGCTCCAAAAACGAGCTCGACGAACAATGGGAGCGCGAACAAGAGCATAACCGCACCCACAACAAGTCAAAATCACATACCGACCCCGAGATCCGAGAGAGTTCTCCCGCCGCTTACGAAGAAATACCGCACATCTCCAACGCGACATACCACCCTTTCACCAAAGCAGGCGCCTCTCGCCCGTCTACCCCCCTCTCAACCACCCAAACTCCCCTCACAGGCGCCAACGCCCTCCCACACTCTGCAAAACACGGATACACCTTGCCACCCGCAACTCCCACCAGCGGCAAGAGCAACAGCAACAACAACAAAATCTCACCTAGCAGCCCTCCCAAAAACCAAACAGACGTCGACTTCACCGCCCTCCCGCCCAACGCCCCGCTGCCAAAATACAGCGCCGGCGGCGATCCCATGCGCTGGACCATCCAACGTCGCACAAGCATCGACCAAGCGACGGGGGAAGAAAGAGCCGAGTACGCTATTGATATCGCGCGCTTGGAAGGCGAGAGCAAGAGCGCGAAGGTCAGGAGGATTAGGAGGGAGAGGGCCGTTGTGGAGAGTTGGGGCAGGATTGATGGGAGTGGGGTTGTGGAGGTGGAGGGTAGTGGGCTGTGATGCTGATGGGGAAATTTGGATTGGGTTTGGATTGATGATGATACCCAGGTTTTCTTTTCGCGGCAGAGAAGAGGAGCTAAGTGCTTTTGCTTCTCACGGTTGGCGAAGCTACCATTGGAGCACGATTGCATGCATTTGCATACGGGTCGAAACATTTCGATCAGACCGAATGAATTGCAGAATGACCATGATTGACGAACAAATCTTCATGAATCACATTTCTTGCGATTATCCCTACTCCTGCTCGTTTGCCAGTATAGACTACGAGCGGACAACCGCTGCGCTCAAGTTCGGGTACGGGACCTCAGTGGCAAACAATATCTCCAAGGCGGTCAAATCGCTCAAGGCAAATGGTATTAGTACACCGGGCTCTCGCAATACAGAGGTGACGTGGACAATGGTCTCAACGGCTAGCACGCTTCTGAATTGTCTATGCCCACAGCCATTGATGACAGTATAGAAGCTAGAGCTGGTGTTTGAGTTGTACACAAAATTCCAGCGAACGTACACGTTAAGTTGCTGTACGAGGTAGATTGCGCTCACTGCCTCGCTGCGTACGTGGACATCTGACCGAACGAGGCGAGGCTGAAGTCTAGATATCTCCTATGTAGGCCGAGGAAGAAGCGTACATATGTAAAACTCGTCGAGATGGGGGGGAACCCGCAGCCTACTGTACTCCTTACACTATCAAAATCGCCCTAAGTACCCATCGAAAACATCACTCGTTTTGGTCCATCGCGTGAGCGGCATTAACTATCCGTGCTTCTTCTCGATACATTATCGTCGTGGTTCTGACCTTTGCCAACGATTCTCGCCCTCTGCGTCTGCTGTGCTGTGCAGCTGCTCTGGTCGCGGGAATCGAGCATTAAGAATTATTGCTGCCTTGTCGGTCGAGATCTCAGGTAGGCTGGTGGAACATGCATATCACGACCGCGCCACTGACGGGCTGGGGGCTCAACTGGGAGCAAGGCTGAGGGCGACGGCGCAGCGAGGCAAGTTGGACGCATGTAAGCGCCGTGGCGTTGGGCTGCCTCCTCACACACGAAGGACTCGAATGCTATGTCCCTTCAGACGTGGCAGCGGTCAATTCTTTACTTTCGTCTCATCCAGAACGTTAGAACCTGGATCACCGAGCTGCGGGCAGATTTGTTTGCCATCTGCTGCTAGCTGCTGGGGCTGTAAACGCAAACAGCAGCCTGTTCGGAAGATATGACGCCGCCACCGGAGACGCTGTTCTGGATCTGCATGAGCTGCGCCATGCTCGAAACTTTGCCTTTCCGGACGAGACTGACTCGGCGGAGCAATCTACGCGGCTAAAGACTCTCGTTTTCCTCGCGAACCACATGACCATTTATCTCATCTACATCATTTCCCATGCGCGCTCACATTCTGTGTCTGCACATGAGCCGCCATTGCAAGTCCAAGTCCGCCCATCGTGAGCAAATCAGGGGAGAGACCACATAATACAGCCAGCGATCACAGCATGGAAGAACCAGTCAGGGTTGCTGCTCCCGTGGAGGCAGCGGTCGTGACTGAAAGACATCGTGATACTCAGCCGTAGAACGTCGTCGTATCCCAGCAGGCGTCGGATGCAGAACATCGTCCTCAATCCCCTGCAAAATTGAATTCGCGATTGCTCGAGTAATCCGACAAGAGTCTGAACGGACAACATGAGGCGCCTCCTATAGCTGAAGCCTCTTGGCTGCCTCTAGACGCGAATTCTAGAAAGTACCTTGAACCAGAAGATACCTGGCGCTGGCAAAGACACAGCAAAATGACGTGTCAGTATCCGCAGCAGCCAGCGCATACTCGTGGCAACGTCAATCTGGCAGTCCAGACTCAGAGTTTGCCACCTCGGCCGCGGTCGTCAAGTCAGGCCCTAACGCCTACGATTAGAGTCACGACTGAGCGGCCATATACGCCAGAATCCCAAGCGCAGCCTCAGGGATCTCACCATACTTCAGCGACATCTCTGCACGCGCCCTATACCTACGCTAGCGCTCCGTACATTGATCACGGCACCTCGTTCTAACCCGATGCGAGTTTCGGCACTATGTCGACGGAGGATCAATCCCAATGCCTAATACCTCAAGTCGGGCAGTTCGATCAAATGGCAACTCAGGATGGGACCGCTTCACCTATCAGCGACAATCCAGCTCCGAGTAGACCAATCTGGCCTTCGTCTGTTCCGATGAACCCCTTTCACACAAATCAACCTCTGCCACCTCGTGGCGCATCGCTCCTTTCTGCGGGACACCACAATCCATCGGAAATGGGACCGTCACCGCTCAAGGAACACGAAATTATCAAAGACCTGCTTTCCTTCGACACTGAATTCTCGGCTGCGAATCACCTAGGGCATGTGGGACCCTTTGCAGCAACTGATGACACCAGCTTCAAAAGAATTGGCGAGTATCATCAACAGAGTTCGCGTAGGCCTCGGGGAACGACGCTTTCTGATGACTTTGACGATGGCGAATCATCATGCGCAGAGTCGGTCTTCTCACAGGAAACAACAGCGTCTACTGCGACCAGTTTAGGTGGCAGTCTTGGCACCACAGGCTTGCTCGAGATGGTGAATCGTACAGCATCTGCCCTCTTTGCCGATGACGTGGCATCCTCTATCAACTCTGCCGCAATGGAGGATTCAGCCATCGGGCTAGAGAGGTACCGCAGAAACATACGCCGAATGATAAAGACCTTTGGGAAATCCCTCAAGGCTGAAGCGAATACTGCCACGGAGCGTCGTATCGCAGCCGCGATGCAAACTAGGTGGATATCAACGCAAGTCGCCCAGGAGATAACGACAAAAGCAAAAGCCACGCGCCCTAGTAGTCGTCGCCCGGCAAATTGGAGCGAATGGTCGCAGGACCCGCATCACAGCGCTACACCCACCGACTCTGCAGACGAAGACGAAGCGATCATGACCCAGGAACCTGAAGATGAGGCAAAGATCCGAAAATTCATTCTCGACAGCGACGCCTGCTTGCAGTTCAAAAGGACTCTTTTTGAGTTCGTGCACAAACCGTATGAGAGACGGATTATGAGTGCTCTGGAAAGCAGTCGCTATGGAACACCATGTTGCGACAACAGAGACTATCTGGTGCGAGTGGCCCGAGAAATATCTTGGGTACCGACAAATTTGCTCTGCTTCTCGCACGATCAGTCTCTAGCATTGGCAGATCGCTTCAAAGATTATGTCGAAGACTTCATGGGCGAAACCTGGAACTGGTCGCCGTTCACGGCGAGACGATATCCACTTCGAGTTGGCTTCTGTCGGCTGAGTTGGAAGTCTGTAAGTCTTGGGTCCTGTTATGGTATGTATATAGTGCTTTGCTGACGTGCGATCTTAGCCAAATGGTGAAGCCCGATATATCGACCTACCGGAAGATGTAGAAGGTGCCGTTCGAGATGCATTCGACACAGCTCCCAAGATCCTAAACCAGGTGGATTCAACTCCTACAATCGGAACCGTTGCTGCGGGCGCTACCAGTAATTCCACTCCAACGATACCTTTGCCCAGTCATCAAGCTGGGGCCGGGAAAGCCTCTTCGCTTTCATCTGGACCACAAATACCGTTGTAATCTCCAGGAGCGCCCATTCCAAGCATTACTTGTGGTCTTCAACTGTGTGCACAAGCCACGCAAGTTCAACAGAATGGGCATCATGTATATCTATGCATGGAGGCCGGCTCTCGCGAGTTCGTTGGCTTAAGCTGCGCTGGCATACAAACGGACATCCAGTTCTTTGACAGAATCAAGTCCGAGTACAACGCAGCTCGCGGATGGTTTCGGCTCTGGTTTTCCACTTGGCGCTACGACCATTGCGAGTTCAGGCAATTCCAGATGATCGGTATAAGACTTGGCGCTCGTCTGCACATCGCATTCCCCCCACCAACCGATCAGCTATACGATTACATGCCAAAGCCTCTGAAGATAATGGAACGACCGCCCCTTGGCCCGATTTCTCCCGACGAGTTCCGTCAACATTACTACTACCAAGTCTGCCCCTCCCTGTTGAGCTGGGAGCGATGGCATGCCCGGCGAACAGGCCTCAGCTTGGCGGAGACAAAAGCCTTCAACGCGGCGCCGAAAAGAGTCGTTGAGCTGGACATGCAAACTGGCCGGCGAGAGGTTTTCTACGGCCTGTACGCAAAAGGGGCACGCAGTGCTCTGCGCGTTGCGATCCATATGTCGATCTGCTGCTTTCCGGGAGTTATTTTCTTCTTCTTGTGGCTGTATCAATGGGGCCATGGCGCTGATTTTCGTTGACATTGGTTGCGGGTTACCTTGGCGTACTGTATTGGACTCGTTGATATTCCGCGGATTGGAGTGACGAAATTCAGAATCCCGATCGAAAGACTCGGATGATAGAGTATAGAATGCTTTATGCGCCCAACATGCATGGACAATGTTTGACTAGTCACGAGCTAGTAAGTCGTCACATCATGATTGTTTCAGCCTACTGCCTGCTTGCCATCGGAAAGAACAAACCCAAGAGCGGCACCGTTGTCGCCTATCAATCTCCGATTCCCCAAATGAACTAGATCGACCGATCCCAGCACTATCGAGCTAAACTTCACACCACAGCTTCGAGACCGCTTTGAAGAACCGTCAGGCACGAGACCCATGTTGCAACTACCGCTCAGATCCATACCTCGGCCAAGCCTACAATAAGCACCAAACTCCAGCGCGGTACCAACAGTTCCGGTCCGGCACCTGTGAATGTCGCGGCGGATGAGTCGGCGGCGGGAGAGCCAGAGCCGGTAGTAGGCGAGGCACCGTCGGTCTCAGGTACAGAGCCAGACTCGGTATCACCTGGGGTTGTCGATGTCGATATCGTTGTCTCGACCGGAGGTGTATCATCGGTCGGTGGAGTGGTCGGAGCCTGGTTGTCCACTGTGGAGACGTCCGAGGCCTCCGCCGTTGGGGTGTCATTTGTTTGCGCCTCTGTGCCACTGCTTTGGCCGGCCTCATCAGTCGGCTCCTCAGCAGCAGGCTCGAGAACAAGCTCGGCAGTGGCTTGGACTGTGATGGTTTCTTGAGTTTCGGTCGTCAAGCGAGCTGCAGTCTGCTTCAGGTCCGTGAAGGAGCCGTTGAGCGTAGGCCAGTGAGGGGTGTGCGTATCGGTTTGGATGACTGTCTCGAACGACGTCACACAAGACTGCTCATCTCCGGATACCGTCGAGCACGAGACAGCGGTCGACGTCGACGTCAAGACTGTTGTGCAGGCGGTGCGAACTGGAAGAGCCGGCGCGCAAAGTGTCAGTGGGATGTCGTTGAATTGGTCCTGCACTGTGTCGAAGCTGTCGAGATAGCTGATCACGTCTGTGGGCAGAGGTCCGGCTTTGAGTGTGGGAGATGATACGCCGAGCGGGATTATGAAAGAGCCTTTGTCGAGAGTAGAGGGCAGTGTCACTGCAGTGGTACCCACTGTGCCGTCGCAATCCTTGTCGCCGTAGAAGGTCTTTGTGGGCTCGAACGTGCTCTCCGCTCGGCCGACGAACCCTTCCAAGGTGCCGTAAGTTGTCGGCCACGTTCTGTAAGATTAGTTCCATCCTGCTGCTATCCTGCAGAAATCGACTTACAGTGTGCGGCCGTGAGTGATCCAAGTGAATTGATCCTCATCGAAGAAATCGCACTCGGGGTCCTCCTCGAGCGTGACGGTAGAAAAGCTGGTCGATAGCCTGCCATCGTCGTACTGGGTTATGTACGGAATAATGGAGACAGTGGATGTCACTTGATCGATGTTGTTGTAGGGGAAAGATATGCACATGGTACTGGCACCGATGTTACAAGGCGCACAGCTCGATGGCGTGCATGCTGGTAGTGTGCCTGTGATTAAGTCGGCAATTGATCGAGCTTACTTGACTTTGGGTATTGGGACGCCCAAGCTGTCAGTAGACTTACTGTTCGCCATCTTGCAGGTAGTGCGCTAATGGTATGGATAGTAGGAGACGTGCGCAAAGCTGGTTGCTGGGGTTGTAATTGAGCCGCAGAGCGGAGTGTTGGTCGAGAGGGAGGTAGCTCTCTTACGGCACTCTGTAATTTCCCAGAGTTGTCTGGATCTCCCAAAGGATAAATAGTCACCATCCCATGGCTGCAGCATGCATTTCTAAGGTGTCTCACGGCCAAGCCTGGCACCATGCACCATGCGAAGAGTAGCAATCGAACGCGTCGACAGCTGATGCATCAATTTCAGTCTTGCGCTGTGCCGAGAGTATGAGCCACCCTAACACGCAACATGAACCAGTGCGTGAGCTATGGAGGATAGTTCTGGCGTGACGGCTTGGCGAGTTCTTCCTCGAGGATGGGTCTGGCCCGGTACTGCCAAGATGTCTCAGAGCCACGCTTGTGTTGTTCCGTGGGAGGCGAAGGATAAGCTCTCTATCTTGTGGTGTTTGCAGAGATTAGAGATGGTGCTGACTTGTTGTGAACCAAATTGATATCGGTGTCGATGCGGATTTCGGCTGGTGGGAAGCTCAAAGCTGCTGCATCTTCTACAAACACTGTCAGGAAGTTCGAAAACGAAACAACACCATCCATAGCATCGACGAAAGTGCTGTCCAACATCATAACGACGAAAGCTACAACAAAGCTTTGTACAAGGTACATGCCAGCTCAGGCTCTCAGGCAACAGTAAAGTTCTGACAAGCTACGTGGAGATCGACGCCAGGATCATGCGATGCTTGCAGCAACATCACGCCGTCCACCTGGCTGGATAGCTGTAGCTATGGCAGTAACGCCACCATGGCCACACCACACCATCAACATGCGAAACTTACTCGACGCTCAAGAGACGCCTCGTTGTCAGCGCATCCGGCTAGCCGCAACGATGCCGACTATCATGCTTAACACTCTGAGCGCGGGGAGATCTCACAACGCTCTCCCGAGGACAAACATCTTGCTGCGTGTTTGCATATCATGGCTACTTCTTATCCTTTGATACTAGACGCACAATCATGGGCTGGCAACGATGGCAATTGGTCTACCTGGCCAATCTACATAGGCTCACCAGCACAACGATTCAACGTCCTACCCGCAACGTCGCATGGTGAGATCTGGGTACCGCTTCCCGAAGGTTGTCAATCATCGTCTTCATCGACCTTCGCAAACACAAGTGACTGTGGAGCATCTCGTGGAGCTGGAGACTTCCAGGATGTCCAAAGCTCGGGCTTCCAGAAGAATGCGTCGACATCCTGGTCTGAGACTGGTATATATGCGCTGCCAGTGCAGGATGGGTTGTTCGAAGACGACCAGAATGGACTGTACGGGTCAGATGTTGTGAGCATTCGCAATGGAAGCGAATCTGTCGAAGTTGCTGAGCAGAGCGTGGTTGGTCTGGCGACGAAGGACTTTTGGCTTGGAAGTCTCGGGATCGCACAGAGAGCGTCGAACTTTACAGTCGAGAAAACTATCGTGTCAGGTCTCGTGGACACTCTCAAGAGAGAGAACATTACGCCTAGCGCTTCTTTTGGGCTCGATGTCGGAGCCTGGTATCGTAGGTGCTCGTCAATTCTTGTCAAGGCCATCTCTCCTGACATAACGATCGCAGACAACGCTCCCGGTAGCCTTGTCCTAGGCGGTTACGACCAAGGCGCTTCCGAAGGGTCTGGGATCTCCATCTCCAATGTTGCCAACCTCGCTCTGACAGTGAACGCCCGAAGCATCGTGCTAAGCAATACGCTGCAAGGAACTGTCTCTGTCACTCACGACCTTCTCAGCCTCCCCATGGCCCTCGACTCGACAGTTTCCCAGCTTTGGCTTCCCCAAGTAGTGTGCGACGAACTCGAGACATCTCTCGGCCTGACGTACGACCCTTCCACTGAGCTGTACTTGGCAAACAACACAGCCCACGCCAAGCTCATTGAGCTCGCTCCAACGATTGCGTTCACGCTAGCAGCGGACGGGACCTCGAATGATACCACAACCATTGTGCTTCCGTATGCAGCCTTTGATCTTCAGGCCAGTCCGCCATTGTACAACACTACCACAACTTACTTCCCACTCCGCCGAGCCAGTAAGCGCAGCGTGCTCGGTCGGGCCTTCTTGCAAGAAGCCTATCTTGTGGTTGATTGGGACAGAAGCAACTTCACCATTAGTCCCGCGGCTCAGCGATCGAATCGCACACGAGACATAATACCTATTTTTCCCCCTCTTGAGAAAAAGGCGTCAACCAGCCTGAGCACCGGTGCGATCGTCGGCATTGTAATCGGCGCTGTTATCGTGTTGATAATCCCGACCTTTTTTCTCTGGTGGAAACGTCGACGTCCTCGCCAACATCCGAAGGCAGAAGTCCCGGCCGACGTAACGCAGCCTCCGTCGGAGTGGCCGCAGGAAAAGAAGATTGCAGAAATCGAGCCAGATCCTCAGGAATTGAATTCCGGTGATGCGATACACCCAGAAGCCATGTCGACGCCGCTTTACGAGTTGCATCAGGAAGAAGCTCGCCATCAGCTCATTGCCGAGCCGGTGCGCTTCGAGCTTGCGGCGGAGACTGTTGGGCCTGAGCTTGAGGCTGAATCGGAGGAGGGAGCGCATCGTCTGTATCGGCCGATTTCTGGGCCCAGATTCTCGCAGGGTGAACAGGTCCAGTCGTGATGGTTTTCACGTAGCTGTAAGTAAAGCTCGTAGCCGGCGTTTGAACAATGGAATGATAGCAACCCTCACCAGAGACAGAGAATTTGAAGTCGCCATAGTATTAACTTCAAACCCTCTTCTTGCCAAGACTGGCCTCATCCCTCTCCTGTTCTTTGTGTATGTGAAGATACACGAACGGAAACGCCGTCTCCGGCAACAACGTAAGCCCCATAATCCACCAACTCAACGGAGAGCCAACGTAAGTCCAGTTCTCAGGGACGTTCAAGTATCGCCAAATGAAGACAGCATAAGCAAAGATGCAACCGATGTATCGTGTGATCCTGTTTCAAAGTCAGCCGCTGCTTCAAACTCTCGAGCAAAAAACACATCTTCTACCCACCAAATCTCCAAAGAATGACCCTTGGTACTCCGGTCCCTCACAAGCACCCACAAACTCCCCCAATTAATTGGCAACTGCAGCAGAATGCCTGTCCAGAACCCCGTAAGCTGCTCCCTCTCATCCGGCCACATCCTCGCCAGCGCCCAGAACACCACCAATCCCAAAACCACGCCTCCCGCCGTCCTCATCGCCACGCGCCTCCGCTCCGCAGCAGGATACGCAAAGCGAATCGCCACTGCGACAAAAGCCAGATCGAACGCGAACCACGCCATGAAGCACACGCGCTCGAACATCGTGTTCGTTGTGGCGAGCGCGTAGAAGATCTCGTAGGACATGGTTGAGCACATGTACTCGACGGGCCCGGAGAGGTGGCGGTCGCGGATCGTGCGCGTGATGTAGAAGAGGTAGCAGAGCAGATAGAGGAAGCCGCAGGCGATGATCAGGAAGTCTTGCACGAAGAGGTAGGATTGGGGCGGGTTGAGGCGGGCGTCGGAGGGTTGGACTATGAGGTGGGAGCGCTCGAGGGAGCGGGCTAGTTCGAAGGACATGTTGGAGTTGAAATCCGCGGTCTCGCGTGTCAAGTGGATTGCCTATGACCTGCGGTAGTTGCCCGCGATATGTCGAACAATGTTAGAGAAACGAATCGACGGTGTTAGTGTTGAGAAATTGCGAAGAAGAGAAAGAGTCATGACTTATCATCGAACACGTGTTTGCACTAGCTTACCGTCATCAATCATTATTGCTTGCGTCAATAGCGAGGCTGACAAACGCTCTGGAAGACAAACAATCGCGATCTCGCGTGAATGTGGATAAGCAGACAAGCGGAGTTCAAACGGCTTCCGCCAGCCTCCGGATGCACATCAACAACTCCGGTTTGCTGTGTCATCGCCACGCGGGACCTGCTGAAGTAAATTGTAAATTTTCCGCTTGTCTGGATATTCTGGTTTGGCAACTGCTGAGGAGTTGTACGTGCAGTGACAAGAAAATCGGCGCTGTCGCGAGTATAAGAGGTGAGACAAGCACTCGAAGACACGTTCAGCAAGTTCCGCCACCTCGAGCCAAGACCAAACTCTTCGGCTCCAGCTCCGCGGCTATCTTGGTCCATTTACTAGGGTTCCATTGTCCGCATCACTCCGTGAAGATAAATTGTGCAGAACGATCATCGTTGTCAACGGAAGGAAGACCATCCGGTCAAATAAATCTGTCTCTTGGCCTACTAGGATCGACATGTAGAGCCTTCGAATTAAAATATCATCGTAGGAAGTTTTGAGTTTCCCCGTCCCCACGCCATGCCATAACATCGCTTGTTTCGCCCCTAGTTTCCTTACCACCAAGCTTCAATTCAGGGTTATAAGTAGTTTCCTCAGAAGCAAGACTGCCATCCCAGCAGAACTCTCAGAAACAAGCTTCGCAGACCTTGGGCACTGTCGTTCCAGTCTTGCTGAAACTGCGCTGCAGAATCGCACAGCCGACGCAGGTAGGCCACTGCGAGTTTACGGTGCCGTTGCCCATCGTAGCTGAAAGGAGAGGTGATATGTCAGTACAAATGTTCGGATAGCCTGGCTTCTCGACTGAGAAGGAGAACAAGGAAAGAAAGCAAGAGAACTTACCGACATTGTACCCATTCTCGATGATCCCAGCCCTCTCGCTATCCGCATAGTCCATCTGGAACGTGCTCACATTGCTCATGTAGCTGTATGGCGCATTGGGAATGTACACGATCAATGGCGGCGGAACTGCCAGAGTAGAGTCCGGAGAAGAAGCAGAAATATTCCCAGCATCGCACCCGAAGAACACAGGCCTCCCGTTCAGCCCCAGATTGACAAAAGTGTTCACGTCCGGCACAGCAGGGAACGCCGTCCCGTTGGCGATGGGCAGCAGACTACACGCGTAGGTGGCGACGAGAGCGGTGCCGTTGGGCCAATTCTTGCCTACGTGCTCTTCGAGCGTGTCGGCTGAGGAATCGATGGCGAAGATGACGTCTACGGCGCGCTGGGGTTGGGTCAGAGGGTGGAGGGGCAGGTTTTGGAGGTCTTCGCCGCCGTCGACGAGGGTGAGGATCTTGGAGGCGGCGATTTTGCTTGATGTTGCGGAAAGGGTTGGGGTAGGAGGCG
>Ga0265797_10008345_pt1 | contig 13828 bp, 13 predicted proteins | sample P2T30metagenome_FD_192433 | JGI IMG/M metagenome (GOLD analysis project Ga0265797, IMG submission 192433) | Plant litter microbial communities from East Loma Ridge, Irvine, California - P2 T30 | ecosystem: Environmental > Terrestrial > Plant litter > Unclassified | place: USA: California... | reverse complement strand
CGTGCACGACATTCGTCAGTTACTATCCTGATATCGTCAATACGGTGATCGGGATGGCATGGACCACGGACCTGGAAGAAACTATACCCGCGCCGGCGCCATCCTCCTGCTGACCGTCGGCTGCCTGTATGTGCTGCGGCCCTTCCTGGCCGCGATCCTGTTCGCGGCCGCCGTCGTCATCTCCTCCTGGCCCTTGTACCTCAAGCTGCGCGCGCGCATGCGCGGCCGCCGCACGCTGGCGGCGCTGACCATGACGCTCACGCTGACCCTGCTGGTGATCATCCCGCTGGCGCTGGTCGCATACAACCTGGCCGACAACATCGCCGGCGCCTTCGACCAGATGAAGGCGGCGCTGAGCCACGGCGAACTGCTGCCGCCCGAATGGATCCGCGACATCCCGCTGGTCGGCGACCAGGTCGACGCCTACCTGCGCCAGTTGGTGGCCAGCCGCGAGCGCATGATGGAACTGGCCCAGCGCATGGTCGAGCCGGCGCGGCGCGCGCTGCTGGCCGGCGGCATCATGCTCGGCGCCGGCGTGGTCCAGATGAGCATTGCCGCCTTCGTCAGCTTCTTCTTCTACCGCGACGGCGAAGCCCTCAAGACCGTGATCGGCGCGGCCATGAAACGCATCATGAACGACGAGGCCGAGACGGTCACCGACATCGTCAGCCAGACCGTGCGCGGCGTAATGTACGGCCTGCTCGGCACCGCGCTGGCCCAGGGCCTGGTGGCGGCGATCGGCTTCATGATCGCGGGCGTGCCGGCGGTGCTGCTGCTGTCGGTGCTGGTGTTCGTGTCCTCCCTGATCCCGGTCGGCCCGCCCGTCATCTGGGGCGGCGCGGCGATCTGGCTGTTCTCGCAGGGCAGCACGGGGTGGGGCGTGTTCATGCTGGTGTGGGGCTTCTTCCTGATCAGCGGCGTGGACAACGTGGTGCGGCCGATGCTGATCAGCCGCGGCTCCAGCCTGCCCTTCCTCTTGACGCTGCTGGGCGTGCTGGGCGGGGTGATCGCCTTCGGTTTCGTCGGCCTCTTCATCGGGCCGACGCTGCTGGCGGTCGGGTATTCCCTGATGAGCGGGTGGACGCATACCAGGGACCCGATCGTGAAGCAGAAGGAAGCGCTATGAGGCTCCATACTGTCGAAAAATCTTACACTCGATAAAAGAGTAAAAAAGTTGTATTTCATAACTATTTGATTCTTTTGAGAATCTTTAGTTGATATAGATCATGGCATGTTTCCTGCTTGTATGTTCAGTCATTACAATCAGGGAGTAAAACATGCGCTTCAACCTTCTTTCGAGCACCGCAATCCTCGCCGCTTCGCTGGTCATGGCCGACGCCACCGCAGGCGTCATCACGCTGACCGGTACCGTGCGCGACTTCAACGCCTACGGTACGACTTACAACGGGGTCAAGGGTCACATCGATTTCGAAACCAAGCTGGGCGACGACCGCGGTATTGTCCAGTCCAAGCTCGGCGCCGACGGCAAGCCTGTCTACAATACCGCCGATGCCAATCCGACCGTGAGCAGCGCCGCCTCGTTCTACCAGTGGTATCACGACGATGCGAGCGTCAACCGGACCGGCAGCACTACGATTACCCTGAACGAAATCTCGCCCAACCTGTACCAGTACAGCAGCAACGCCTTCTTCCCGGTCGACGGCAAACTGCTGGGACAGACGACCTCGGGCCACAATTTCGGCTTCACCACCGAATGGCACACGAATTTCACCTACGACAGCGCATCGAACGCCACCTTCACGTTCACGGGCGACGACGACGTGTGGGTGTTCATCAACGGACAGCTGGCAATCGACCTCGGTGGCGTGCATACGGTGGAATCCGCTGTCGTCAATCTGAACAACTTCGCGGCCAGCGCCGGCATGACCAGCGGCGGTACCTACAATCTCGATATCTTCCAGGCCGAACGCCATACCAATGCTTCGAACTTCACGATGACGACCTCGCTGGCCCTGGTCAACGCACCGGCAGCCGTGCCGGAACCGGGATCGCTGGCATTGGCCGGTCTGGGCCTGCTCGGCCTGGCCATGGCACGCCGCCGCCGCTGATTGATCATCGTCAGGACGACAAATCGCTATTGCTGCTAAGGCAAGTCTCACCGTACACTGAGCCGATATGCTCATCTGAAGGGAGATTTATGAAGTTTGTCGTCCAAGCCATGCTGGGTCTGTCGCTCGTCATGACCGTCCCCGCATTCGCCGCGGCCGCGCCTGCAGGACAGGCAGCGGCCGCCACGCCCGCCCATGTGAAAGCCGTCCAAGACCTGCTGGGTGCCATGCAGGTCGAAAAAGTCCTGCGTGGCGTTGCCGCCCGCAGCCGCTTTGCCAGCGAAGCCCAGCGCAAGGCCGTGTTCGCCAAGCTCGACAGGACGCCGCCGGCCGAGGTGTACCAGCGCATGGCGCCGGCACTGGCGCCCGTGATTTCCGCCGACACCGCGGCCGAGATGACCCGCTTCTACAACACCCCGTACGGCCAGAAGGTCATCCACGACAAGTACAACAGCGGCACGCAGATCATGTTCCCGGGCGCGAAGCCGGTGGTGCCGCCGGAAGAGAAGAAGGAGCGCAAGCGCGCCGCCTATGTGCAGGCCAGCAAGGAACTGGCCGATGCGCAGCCGATGATCGAGCGCGAGGCGTTCAAGCTGTTGCAGCAGATTGACAAGGAAAAGCGCTGATCACTTGTCGGACAATGCATGCCTGTCATCCCACAGCCGATGGCCCAGTGGTGGGGGGCCAAGGATCTGTTACCGCTACGCTACAAACCGATATGTTCCAGACAGTAACATAGTTATACCGGGGAACCCGTGTAATGACGCCCATGATAAGCTGCACGGTTGCATTATTTCCCTTGGGTAAGAACCATGCCTGCTCGTTTTCACCGTATTGGCCTAGCGACATCGCTGGCCGCCGTCTCGGCCGTCATCATGCTCCTCCTGACATTTGCGACTTCGCAGCTGGTAGGCCATACCTTGGTGGAACAAGCAAAGACGGACATCGGCCGCAACCTGGCGGAACTTGCATTCCAGACTACTGACAAGCTCGACCGGGGCATGTATGAGCGCTACCGGGAAGTCAAGCTGATGGCCGAGCGCTATGAGATCACCAATCCCGACGTGCCGGTCGCGGCCAAGCGTGCCGTCCTGGAGAGCATGCAAAGCACGCATCCCTACTATGCCTGGATCGGCTTGGCCGACAATCACGGCACGGTCAAGATAGCGACCAAGGGCATGCTCGAGAGCAAGGACGTTTCGGCGCGCCCCTGGTTTGCCGCCGCCTACAAGGGCGTCAACCTGCATGACGTGCATGAGGCGGTGCTGCTTGCCAAGCTGTTGCCCGACCCGAGCGGCGAGCCGAAGCGCTTCTTCGATATCGCTTTTCCCTACCGTAGCCCGGATGGACGGATTCTCGGCGTATTCGGCACCCATCTGAGCTGGCGCTGGGCGGCCAATGTCGAGCGCTCGGTCCTGCGTCCCCTTGCCGAGCGCGAGGGCGTCGACACGCTCATCCTGAGCAAGGAAGGCATCGTGCTGCTGGGGCCGAAGGCGTATGCGGACAAGCGCATCGACCAGGAAAGTTTCCGGCATGCCGGTCAGGACAAGAATGGTTCCATTCTCGAGACCTGGCCGGATGGGAAGCGCTATCTCGTCGGCTACAGCCGCAGCGCCGGTTACGAGTCTTACCCGGGCCTCGGCTGGGTTGTGGTCGTGCGCCAGCCTGCCGACGAGGCGTTCAGGTCGGTCGACGAACTGCGTAACAGGATCCTGTGGGCCGGCCTAGGTGCGGCGGTGCTGGTGTCGCTGCTGGTCTGGGTCTTCGCCAGGAACATTACCCGGCCACTGCAGACGCTGACGCATTATGCCGACGCGCTGCGCGACAACCATGCCCAGACCATGCCCGTGGTGCAAAGCCGCCTGACCGAGGTGCGGATCCTGCAGCGTGCGCTGAACGCACTGTTGAAGAAGCGCCTTGCGAACGAACATGGGTTGCGCGAACTGAATGCAACGCTCGAGACACGTGTCGAGCAGCGCACGATGGAGCTGCATGCCGCCGTCGAAGAAACGCGCAAAGGCGAGCACCGGGTCAAAGCCATCATCGATACGGCCCTGGATGCCTTCGTCGGCGTCGATGCGCAAGGACGGATCACGGACTGGAATCCACGCGCCCAGGAGATCTTCGGCTGGTCGCGCGAGGAAGTCCTCGGGCGTACGGTCACGGAAACGATCATCCCGCCGCGTTTCCGCCACGCGCATGAAGCCGGCATGTCACGGTACTCGGTTAACAGCAGTTCCGGTGTCGTCGGCAAGCGTCTCCAGCTGGCCGCCTTGCGCCGCTCCGGGGAGGAGTTCCCGGTCGAGATGACGATCGGCTTGATCAATGCCGGGGAAACACATTTCTTTGGAACCTTCATTCAGGACATCTCGGTACGCAAGCGTATCGAAGACGATCTCGCCCGCGAGCGCGAGCTGCTCGATGCGGTTCTCGATTCGATCGACGTCGGCGTGGTGGTCTGCTCGAAGGCGGGCGAGATCACCATGTTCAATCGCGCGGCCCGGGCCATCCACGCCCTGCCGTCGACGCCGCTTCTCCCGGAAAAGTTGGCATCCTGGTTCCGATTGTTCGACGCGGAAGGCGGGACGGAGCTGACGCAAGCGCAAAGCCCTCTTTTCAAGGCTTTGCGCGGCGAGCTTGTCGAAAATATGGAGATCACGGTTGAACCATGCGAAGGCAGGACGCGTATCGTGCTCGCCAGTGGGCGGGCCCTGCACGCGCAAGACGGCACCGGCATGGGCGCCGTGATTGCACTCAAGGATGTGACGGCCCTGAAGGAATCGACGCGCCGCCTGGAGGCAAGCGAACGGAACCTGAGGACCATTACCAACAATCTCCCCGTCCTCATCGGCTATATCGACAACGACGAACGCTATCGATTCGCCAATGCCACCTATGGTGAATGGTTCGCGCTCCCGCCCGATGGCATCGTGGGCAAAACCGTCAAGGAGGTCATGGGGGATGGCTTCTACCTGGAACACCAGCATCTGTTACAGCGTAACCAGGCTGGCGAGACCGTCTGCTTCGAAATGCAGCTTCCGCTGGACGATGGCGTTCGCACGGTCGAGGTGACCCGCATCCCGGACATCCACGACGGCGTCCTGAATGGCGTGTATGTTCTTGGCGCAGACATCAGCGCGGCAAAACTGCACGAGGCCGAGCTGAGCAAGCTTGCGCGTATCGATACTCTGACGGGACTGCCGAATCGACGCGCCTACCAGGAGCATCTGGAAGGCGCTGCCCAGCGTGCCCAGCGGAGCGGACACGGCATGGCCTTGATGTTCCTCGACGTCGATCACTTCAAGCAAGTCAACGATACCCTGGGACACGCAGGAGGAGACGCGGTGCTGGTGGAGTTCGCACAGCGAGTCAAAGGCGCGGTGCGCGTGACCGATACCGTATGCCGTCTCGCAGGCGATGAATTCACTGTTATCCTCGAAGGACTCAAGTCGTCCGAAGAGGCATCGCTTGTCGCGGCGAAGGTGCTGAAAGCGTTCGAGCGTCCATTCGTGCTGGAGCAGGGAAGGCACGAGGTATCGACCAGCGTTGGCGTTGCTTACACGAGGTCTTTCCCGGTCAATACCGCAACGCTGGGCGCTGAAGCGGACAAGGCCTTGTATGTGGCCAAGAGCCGGGGAAGGCGATGCTTTGCCACCTCGACATTGAATGAACAAGACCGATAACCTCGACACGAATGCCAGGAGAGCAGCTTGCCCAATTGCGCAGACATCATCCTGCTGGCGGCCTACAACGCCAGCATGAACCGGAAACTGTATGACGCCGCCGCGCAGTTGCCGCCGGACGCGCTGCATGCCGACCGCAAGGCCTTCTTCGGTTCGCTGTTCGGTACGATGAACCACCTGGTGGCGGGGGACACGATCTGGCTCACGCGCTTCACGCTGCACCCGACGACCTTCCGCGCGCTCGACTCGCTGCGCGGGATGGCCATTCCAGGCAACCTGACCCAATCCTGGGGTGACGATCTCGCAGCCCTGGAAGCGCACCGCATGCGGCTCGACGGCATCATCACGGCACTGGCGGCCGAGTTGCGGGAAGACGACCTGGCGCAGGCGCTGGTCTACCGGAACACGCGCGGGCAGGCATTCCACAAGCCCTTCGGCAGCCTGCTGCTGCACTTCTTCAATCACCAGACCCATCACCGCGGCCAGGCCAGCACGCTGCTGGCACAGGCGGGTGTCGATATCGGCGTGACGGATTTACTGGTGCTGATCGGCGACGTGGAGTGAGCGTGCGGACCTGGCTGCGCTGGAGAAGCGGCGCCGCTACATCTTCGATGCCCTGGACAGCGCGCTCTTCATCGCCGCCGCGACGTAGGAGATCAGGATCGGCGTGCTCCGGCGCCGCATTTCGCCGCCGATCTCCGGCTGCTTTCCGGCCATCTTGTCCGCGTACTTCGACTTCGGACCTTGCGTGGCCAGCGAGCTCAATTCCTCGGACGTGAAGTGTTGCGCATAGATGTCGGCGAGATTCTTGTTCCACTTGCCCTCGAACTGGCGCGCATGGCTGTCCAGCTCCTTCGACACCAGGGTCTTCGCCGCCGGCGCGCCCACCTTCGAGGCCAGCATGGCAAAGGTCTCGGTCTTTTGCGCGGTGGCCAGGGCGATGGTCTTCAGGTTGCTGCCGAGATGCTGGCGCTGCACCAGGGACATGGCTTCCTTTTGCGCCGGCGCGGCGAGAAGCATCGGGGTCAGGGTCGACAGGCATGCGGCCAGCAAGCCGGCTCTGAGTAGGACGTGCATGTTCTATGAATGTGGTCGGGACTGGATGCCGGGCAGTGTACACGGATGAGCCGGCCATGCGCGTCCGGCTCACGCCCGCTCAGCGCAGCACCTGCTGCGAGGGCACGATGCGCACGTCGTGCATCTGGTCCAGGTAGGCTTCCAGGTAGGGCTTGTGCGAGGCGCCGACGATGACCAGGGTGCGGCTGCCCGGCAGGAAGCCGATCGCTTCGCGGATGTTGGCGGCCATGCGCAGATTGCGCGTTTCCCAGTAGCCCACGTAGCCGCGCCCGAACTGCTGGGGCGAGGGTTCCTCGAGCGCCGCGCCCATGTCGCTGTCGAACAGGAGCTTCGCTTCGGACGGGTCGTTGTCGGCGCGGTACAGCGCCATCACGCCTTCGGGTGTACTGGCGCCTTCGTCCAGGCGCTTGCCGTTCGCAAGACGTTTGGCGGTGGCTGGATTGTCCCAGGCCTTGCTGATCGCGGCGCCGGACGCCTTCGGGTCGGCGTCCGGCGCGTCCGCGGTGTGGTCGTCCATCGGGATCACGCGCTCCAGGCCCACCCTGGCCGCCAGCGGCGCGGCGATCAGCGCGTCTTCGCTGCGTTCGCCCATGCGGCCGTTCAGTAGCGCGACCAGGGCGGCATCGAGACCGTCGCCGGCGCGGCGCTCGGCATGCGGCAGGCGCAGCCACTGCACCAGCGCGGACACCGGCTCGCCGCCGGCCAGGAACACGGCGGCCAGATGGCGCCGCTGCGCCGGCGTCGGGTTGGCTGGCCAGCTGGCCAGCAGGCGCTCGGCTTGGGCGGTGGCGGCCGGTACGTCCAGGCCGGTGGCGGCGCGCGCCGCGGCCGGATCCCAGCAATAGCTCTTGATCGTGTCCTCGTAGCGCTGCGGATACTGGCGCATCCAGGCGCACTGCGGGCCGGACAGCCTCTCGATGGCGATGATGCGCGGCTTCCAGGCGGCCAGGTTTGCCAGTAGCGCTTGCAGGTTCTCGGGCTTGAAGGAAGCCGGCAGGTATTTGAGGTGCGAGGTGCCGAGCACCATGACCTCGTTGGGCGTTCCCTTTGCCGGTCCCTTCAGCTTGCCCGGATCGAAGATGGCCGGGGATCCCTGGGCCTGCGCGCCCGCGGCGCACAGCATCGTGGCCACCAGCAGGCCGGTTACGCGTTGCAGCATACGATCACTTCCTTTCATGGAGATTGCGTTGCACATGGCCGCCCCAGGCCGCCGCCGTGTCGATCGCCAGCCACGCCAGCGCCGATGCCGCCGTCGCCGCGCCGTGGAACCCGACCACGTCGGCCAGCGCCACCGTATTCACCTGGATGCCGAGGTACAGCCCGAGCAGGAACAGCACCAGGAACAGGCGCGCGCCGCCGCTGGCTCGGCCGAGCAGGGCGGCGAAGGCGGACAGCGCGAGCACGCCGGCCACGACGGCCGCACCGCGCACCGGCGCCACGCTGGCCAGGCGCAGCGCCGCCACCCCCGTGAACATCAGGCCCAGCACGGCGATCGCGGCCAGCTGGCGCCAGTAACGGCGCGCGCCGCCGTGCACCGCGTCGCCCATGGCGGCGCACCCGGCTTCCAGGTCGCGTGTGGGCAGCTCGCTCGCCAGCACGCCCCAGAACGCGACGCAGGCCAGCACCAGGCCGGGCAGCACGTGAACGTCGACGGCCAGCGCCAGCACCTGGGCCAGCAACAGCAGCGCGATCGCGGCCGGCGCCGATACCAGGGTCAGGGCGACGTCGGCCAGCGCATGGCCGGCGATGCCGGGCAGGCGCGCGGCCAGGCCGAACAGCGGCCGCACCAGACGCGCCAGCGGGTGCAGCCAGCCGTTGACCAGGGCCAGCGGCGAGCGGCGCGCGCGGCTGCGTCCCGGCCTGACGCGGTCGGGCGAGTAGCGGTGGAACACGCGCAGCGCCAGCCACAACGGGACCAGCGCCAGCAGCGCGGTCACGCAGCGCATCGCCACCAGTCCTCCGCTCCACAGCCAGGACGGCAGCGTCAAGGGCGCCACGCCCGGCTTGAACTCGCCCATGCCGATGACCATGCCGTGCTGGACGTCCGCGTATCCGGACAAGGCCGCCATGACAGCGCTCATGCCGCTGAAATCGACGGGAATGGCGGATGGTGCCGCGCTGCCGGTCACGCCCGCCAGCATGGCGACCTGGCCGATCCAGAGTCCGAAATACAGCAGGTCGCCGCGCTTGCCCATCAGCGGCGCCCAGCAGTCGAACAGGGTCGCGCAGCCCGCCGCGAACAAGGTCATCGGCACCAGCACCAGCGCATAGGTCTGCAGGTAGACCAGCGGTTCGATCGGCCCCTCGCCGCGCACCGCGTGGCACAGCAGCACGGCCAGCATGGACGCGCCGCACAGGGCCAGCAGGTAGAGCACGCCGCCGTACCAGCGCCCAAGCACGAAGGGCTTGCCGCCGCCCGCGCTGGCGCCGATCACGCCGCCCAGGCCGCTCCTCATGTCCTCGGCCATGCGTCCGCGCAGCAGGTAGAAACCGGCCAGGCCGAGCAGCAGCGACGCCTGCGCGGCGCTGCCCAGCGCCAGGGCCGAACTGGTGTAGCGCATGCGCGCATCGCCGACCACCAGCAGCGCGCTGCCGCCGGCCGGATCCGAGATCATCAGCCAGCTCAGCGCCACCACCGCCAGCAGCGTCACCAGCGTCGAGGTGCGGCGCAGGCGCACGCGCGCCTCCAGCAGGGCGAGCGTGCGGACAAGATGACCGTTCATGCCGCTTCCTTCACGGCGTAGCGCTGCGCCATCAGCGCTTCTTCCAGGCTCGGCTCGGACAGCTGGGCGCCATCGCAGGGCATGCTCGGGTGGGCGATGCGCAGCGCCACGCGGTTGCCCTGGCGCAGTGCCTGCAACACGTGGGTGGTTTCGCGCAGGATGTCGTATTCGACCGGGCTGACGCTGGCCGACCACACCTGGCCGCGCGCGCGGCCGAGGATCGCGTCCGGCGTGTCGCAGGCCACCAGGCGGCCGTTCTTCATGATGGCCAGCTGGCCGGCGATGCTTTCGACGTCGGACACGATGTGGGTCGAGACGATCACCAGTTTATGGAAGCCGAATTCCGCCAGCAGGTTGCGAAAGCGCAGCCGCTCTTCCGGGTCGAGGCCGGCGGTCGGCTCGTCGACCACCAGGATGTCCGGATCGTTCAGCAGCGCCTGCGCGATGCCCAGGCGCCGCAGCATGCCGCCCGAAAAGGTACTGGCCATGCGCGACGCGTGTTCCTGCAGGTTGACCAGTTCGAGCAGGCGCCTGATGCGGGAGGAATCGCGCACGCCCTTCAGCGCCGCGAAGTACTGCATGAATTCGAGGGCGGACACGTTGCGGTAGACGCCGAAGTCCTGCGGCAGGTAGCCCAGGCGCGCGCGGATTGCTTGCGGCCTGGCGGCGATGTCGGTGCCGTCGAACAGGATCTGGCCGCTGCTCGGGCGCGTGAGCGTGGCGATCATCTGCATCAGCGTGGTCTTGCCGGCGCCGTTGTGGCCGATCAGGCCGACCACGCCGGGTTGCAGGCTGAGTGACAGGTCCGCCACCGCAGTGACGTCCTTGCCGAAGGTCTTGGTGACGTGGCGCAGTTCCAGCATGGCAGTGCTCCGCAGAGTAGCGATGCTGCCACTCTAGGCCGGCGCCGCGCGCCGGTCGCGCCTCATGCGACAGGCTGCACGTTTGGCGGTATGGATGGCAAGCCGGCCGGATGGCTGCGGCGCGCCAGCGCCTCGGTCAGCGCCGGCATGTAGGTCCGGCTGGCGCGCAGCAGCGTGCCGTCGCGCAGGCGCAGCAAGGCATCGCGGTTGGTCAGCGCCCGCAGTTCGACCACCTGGTCCAGGCGCACGATGGCCGAGCGGTGCACGCGCTGGAACATGGCCGGATCGAGGCGCAGCGCCAGGGCCTGCAGGCGCTCGCGCACCAGGTGGGTCTTGCCGCCCGCATGCAGGGTCGCGTAGTCGCCGTCGGCCTCGATGCGCTCGATGTCGGCGCAATCGACCAGCACGATGCGGCTGCCGGCGCGCACCGTGAAGCTGCGCGTCCACTCCGCCGGCGCGGAGGGCGCATCGGTGCGGCGGTAGGGGAAGGCGCGCAGGGCACGCTCGAGCGCCTCGTCGAAGCGCTCGTCGTCGATGGGCTTGAGCAGGTAGTCGAGGGCGGCCAGGTCGAAGGCCTGCAGCGCGAAGCCGTCCCAGGCGGTGAGCAGGATCGCCATCGGCCGCTCCGCACGTGGCAGGCCGGCCAGCACCTCGAGGCCGCTCTTGCCGGGCATTTCGACGTCGACGAACACCAGGTCGGGCCGCAGCAACGGCAGGCCTTGCGCGGCGCTGTCGCCGTCGGCGTATTCCGCGACCACCTCGAAGCCGCTGTGCTGCGCCAGCCGGACCTTGAGCGCGAGCCGGGCCAGCGGTTCGTCCTCGATGATGGCGACGCGGATGGCCGCATTTTCCCTGACATTCATGCTGCCAGTTTCTCCGGCGGCGCGCCGGCGGCAAGGATGCGCAGCGGCAGCGTGAGCCGCACGTGGAAGCGGCCATCGTCGCGCCAGCCGGCTTCGAGGTGATGATCGCTGCCGTACAGGTGGCGCAGGCGCTCGGCCACGTTGGCCAGGCCGATGCCGGCGCCGCCATCGCCATGCTTGGCGCGTGCGCCATCATTGACCACCTCGATCAGCAGCCGGGCGCCATCGCGGTCGATGCGGATGTCGAGCCGGCCCGGCGTCGCCAACGGTGCGATGCCGTGGCGGACCGCGTTCTCCACCAGCGGCTGCAGCACCAGATAAGGCACGGCGGCATCGAGCAGGTCCGGTCCGGCCTTCATGGCCAGTTGCAGGCGCTCGCCCAGGCGCGCCTTTTCGATGTCGAGGTAGGCGTCGGTCAGCGCCAGTTCCTCGGCCAGCGCGTGTTCGTGGCGGCCGTCGTTGGCCAGGGTCGCGCGCAGGTAGGCGGACACGCTGGCCAGCATGCGGTTGGCTTCACGGTTGGACTGGGCCGTCACCAGGGCCGAGACGGCATTCAGGGTGTTGAACAGGAAGTGCGGGTTGACCTGCAGGCGCAGCGCGCGCAGTTCGGCGTCGCGCGCGTGCGCCAGGGCTTGCGCCAGGTGCAGCTGGGCGCGCTGCAGCGACAGGTAGTACACCGCAACCGCGTGGATCGCGCAGAACGAGATCAGCGCCAGCCAGCAGCCGTCCAGGCCCCGTGGCAGCTCGCTCCAGCGAAAAGCCTTGGACAGGCCGAGCGCGATCGCCAGCCATTCGCCGAGCATGGAATTCACCAGCGACATCGCATAGCTGGCGCCCAGCAGCACCAGCGCCGTGGGCAGCCAGGCCCAATCGCGCCGCCAGAACGCGCGTTGCAGCAGGGCCAGCGGCACGATCCACAGCATGCAGGCGCAAAAAAACAGGGCGCGGAAGGCTGTGGCATAGGTATCGGCCAGCGCCGGCAGGCCGAGGATGGCCATGCAGGCGCACACCGGCAGGGCGGCGAGGACGGGGACGAGTGGCGGCGCCTGTTCTTTCACGCGTAGGTTCCGATGCGTTGATGATCGCGCAATTCTAGCCTGTCAGCGCCCGGCCGAGTACAGCATCGCGGCGATCTTCCAGCCATCCCCGGCGCGCACTATCTGCCAGGTTTCGCTGCCGCGGTTGGTCACCTTGCCATCCTCGAGGAAGTCGAAGTCGAAGTAGACCGAGCCCACCGCGCCATTGGTATCGATGCGCACGTTGTAGAAGCGTTCTTCGACCGGTTTCGGCTCCTTCTGGATGGCGTCGGCGAATCTCTTCCAGGTCGAGGGCTTGTACTTCGGCGCGTCCGGGTGGCGCTTCTTGACGTCAGCCCAGGCCGCGTCGTCGAGCACTTCCAGCCAGCTGTCGTGGTCCGGCAGGAACAGGCCGCCAATCGCCTTGCCGTCGTGGTCGATGATGGCGGCCTGGAATTGCTGCACGACCTGGCGGATGGCGGCGACGTCGGCTGCGGGGCCGCTGTCGGCGGCGTGGAGCGGCGCGCAGAAGCAGGCGGCGGCCAGGAGGAGGGCGTGAAGGAGGCGCATGATGGTTCGTGAAGTGATGGAGGCCTCACGATAGATGCGCCTTGCGCGCGCGGTCCAGCAGCATGCGCCGGACCGTGCGCGGGCTGCGGTGAAACGGTTGGACGTGCTTGAGAAATCCGTTGACGTTCACGATTACGCGTGTAATCATCATGTTCAATTACACATGTAATCGGAGATCGACATGCCCGAACCCGGCTCGATCAGCGAGTCCGAATCGCTGGTGATGGACATCCTGTGGACGCGCGCGCCGCAGACCGCCGACGAGATCGTCACCGCGCTGTCCGCCCGCACCGACTGGCAGGAAAGCACCATCAAGACCTTCCTCAACCGCCTGCTGAAGAAGGGCGTGGTGCGCGCCGAGTACGAGGGACGGCGCTACCTGTATTTTCCGGTGCTGCGGCGCGCCGACTGGGTCGACGCCCAGAGCCGCTCGGTGCTGGACCGCCTGTTCGGCGGCCGCGTGGCGCCGCTGGTCGCCCACTTCAGCGAGCGCCAGGCCTTGAGCCGCGACGACATCGCCGAACTGCGCAAGCTGATCGACGGGCTGGACCCATGAGCGGCGCCAGCCTGCTGCTGCGCCTCGGCCTGGCCACGCTGGCTTTCACGCTGCTGGCCGGTGCGATGATGCTGGCGCGGCGGCCGCTGCGCCTGCGGCTCGGCGCGCCGGCCGCATATGCCTTGTGGTTGCTGGTGCCGCTGGGCGTGGCCTTGTGCTGCTGGCCGGCTCGTCAGGAAATCATGTATATACCCGCTGCGGCGGAGGCCGTAGCGCATGCGGACGCGGCGCCGCAGGCCGCGGCGGCGGCGGCCGGGCCGCAGTGGCAGGCCGGCGTGCTGCTCGTGTGGCTGTTGGGCGCGGCCGGCAGCCTGCTGGTCCTGTGCCGGCGCCAGATCGCCTTCGTGCGCGCGCTCGGCCCACTGCGCGATGAAGGGCAGGGCGTGTGGACCGGCATCCGGGCGGATT
>Ga0265797_10008344_pt1 | contig 13829 bp, 12 predicted proteins | sample P2T30metagenome_FD_192433 | JGI IMG/M metagenome (GOLD analysis project Ga0265797, IMG submission 192433) | Plant litter microbial communities from East Loma Ridge, Irvine, California - P2 T30 | ecosystem: Environmental > Terrestrial > Plant litter > Unclassified | place: USA: California... | reverse complement strand
ATTCAACGGCATCTCCACGAGCCCATTCCTTACGTCGACGGTACATGAGCAGCAGCTCACTCAAGCTGACTTTGAAGAACTTTTTCGTTCAGATACATCCAACCAGCCAAACTTCTCACTAAATAACCGTGAATCTCTTGATGGGTTTCACTCGAACGACAGTCATCTCTCTGTCGTCCCATTCGCTTCCTCGAACTCGTCCACAACATCGACCTCAAGCTTCTTGAACTATAACTTCGGCCAGCGATCTCCAGTATATGCCACTCCAGATAGCTACGCACCTCATCCGTACCCAGTCGAGCTCCAGCGAACATACCAGGCAGGTGCCTACCAACAAACTGCCGCCCTTCGACCTCTACCTTTCAGATCACATACCAATGATGTCTATCATCATCCAGCACACCTACCGCAAGGCTACGAACGACGAAGGTCACTGAGTCACGGCGATGCAGACCGTATCGCTGCAGCGAATAGCGTCGCCAATCCGACTTTTGTCCGCCTCTCGGCGCCGCGTGCGACATCGGCCATACCAGAAGATAACAAGAGGAGCGGACGATACTCTCAGCATGGAAGGAGTGCAAGTCAAAGCCCTGGCCCCCGAGGTAGGCCATGGAAGCCAACAAGTATGCCATACAAAGGTACCCCCCTGGTTGATGGTATGCTGTCTGTGCCACTTGGGACGCCCATGAATGAGGTCGAGTATCCTATCCACCCACCCCTGCACAAGAGCCAAACTCAGGACATGGGCAGATCTGGCCTTTTGGTGCATCCTTGTGGACCAACCTATCGTCAAATGACACGTCCAGACGAACTCGCACGCAGTCGCCAGATCATTGAAATTGGTGCTATGGTCGTCACCACCCCTTCGAAGCTCGACCCGAGGCTCGAGCCACAGCCATCCCGCAGCCAGATCCTAAAGAGCCTGAACAATATTGAAGAACATCTGAAGGAATCGACAGACGAGGAGGCGCTTCGTAGCTGCAAGTTAATTCGTGAGGCACTGGTGAAGACCACGGTGCAGGATGGTATGATGGGCACAAAAGAAGAGATTTCGGAAGACGATATGGAGGCGCCTAGCAAGGTTCTCGAGGAGAGCGGCTATGATATCTACAGCGCGCTCGATGACAACGATTTCATGGCAATGTTGATGAAGCATAACGGCCTGGATGACGAAACTATGGAGGATATTGAGGACAAGGAATGAGAGACCAAAAGGCTTGAAGAAAGGAGCACATGGATGAGAAGCATGCATAGCTTTGAAGTTGTTGATTCTCACTTACATGTGTATAGAATAGATAGGCACGAATAGAAAAGTTGAATGATAGGTACGGGCAGGACAGAACGAGTGAAGATATCTAGTTCCTTCATGATGACCATTCTGAACAGCATTCTGTAGTAATTTAAATTACTACAAAAAAATCGCTGCTTACGACTGAATGGTGTGAAGCTATGCCTAAGAGTGACTTGCTCGTATCTCAAACACGCTAACTCGCGACTTCACATGACGCATCCCGCCCCACCGTCTCAGCTGATGCTGAGCCACAGGGCAACCATCAACGTGTCCAGACAGTCCAGATCTGCCATCCAACTACTCATAACCCCCCCAGAAGAAATGATTCTGCGGGTAGCGCTTTTAGCATCAGCTCTGACGCTTTTCCAGAATGCTGCCGCGGAGTTTGCACCAGAAATTACAACTGCGGCGGAAGGCTACAACATAATCGCCAAGCTTCCATGCATCGGCTGCCCATTCCTATACCACGACACGTCAAAAGGCAGCGACTCGCCGTGGACACAGCGAAAGGATGAAAACGCTCTAGTGAGTTCTGTTCCTTGTCGCCGAGTGGAGTTACGGTAACCTTACCTGGCTAACCAAGGCACCCTCATCAGCTCCTCAACATCTCTCTCCCCTTCGACTCGGCCCATCTCAGCATCAACAACGCCCCACTATTAACAGAGTCCAAGATCTTGCCCCGCATCTACGTCAACCAAGTCTTGCAAGATGTTTCCAAAGATGACATTGAAAAGCTTGTTGTTTCGAACCAACTAGACGATTTAGGTGGCGCCTACTTTGGCGCATCGTACTCGTACTCGCTGCGTCACTTGAAAAACTCCGAAGCACGTGTCTTGCATTTTGACATTATGCAACTCTGGACAGACCTGACGAAACCTCCGCTTACCGTTATCCTCGACAAGGCGGAGCAGAAGATGCTAGAAGTGGTACTGTTGCCACGTCCATTATTGTCATCTGGTGACCCAGCGAATGCCTACGAAATCGTCCGCGCTGGTTTAGTTCCGAGGCCAGCAGAGATGGATAAGGGGTCGGAAGGGCCGGGGAAAGTCTCAATGTGGTTCCACGACTGGGATGCCAATGGCAAGAAGGGTACGGCAACGCATATTGTCAACTCTGCTTCCTCTTCTTTCGTCGATTATCTTTCCTCGGGCATGTGGGCATTGTTTGTTTTCATAATCGCAGTCATCGCACTGTTCGTTGTGGTGTGTTTGTTCTGCATCTTCGCGTGCGGGTGGCACGATGACGATTATGAGAAAGCGCAGTATAGGAAGAAGAAAACAGGGGGGTCCAAAGGGGCTTGGGCAGGGAGAGACGTAGAGACTGCAAGGCGGTTTATGAGCCCTGAAGAGTTGGGCTTGAGGGGTAGCGGGACGGTGGTGGGTGTTGGGAAGAGTGATTGACCAACGGGAAGCTAAACGTCGTGTTTCCTCTTTTTCTGTAGGCGCGGCATTTGATGTTTTATTAAAACCTCTTATTCATTTTCGTTACTATCGTTTGATAAGAAACATATACTACTATTATACAGGTCAATCCCGTCCCACAGAACCTTTACCTCGTTGCGCATTGCGCATCACCATCTGTCCCATTCGCACCAACAAGCTGGCGCGCACCACCACTACCATCATCCTAGCGCCGATCACATCCACCCCAGACGCCCTCCCATTCTCACCCATCACCAAGCAAAACCAAGCCGATGCTCCTCTTCCAGATGACGGCCCACCATCGCATATCACAAAACAAAAACCACTTCAGCCAAAACCTATCACGCTAACCGGTCCACGATGATGATATCCCTCTTAGCGACGTCATCCCGTATCCTTCCCGCAACCCTAAACGTCATACACCCAGCCTAGCCTCGACATAACGTGCGACGGCGCCGTTAGATCTCTGATTTCCATTGCACGATGTGTGCTTGGCTGGGTTAGTAGAGCAGTAGTGAGGTGGGAAAATGACATACACACAGAGCCTACGCAGAGGGCTACGCAGAAGCCTGGAACGGCGGGGATAGAGTTTGGCAGGTGGAGGTGTCCGGCGTCATGGTGTGGTGTGTGTGGTGATGGCATGCGTGTGGTGTGGTAAGGGTGGTATGACGGCGTTGGCTTGAGGGATGGTTAAAAGCAACGTTGGGGAGGTGTATTGGTATTTCTACTCATTTTCACATTTGTCTACTCGGGTTTAATTGTTAATACGACAAACGCACCGGCTTGAGGACCAGATCCTCTCAGTCCATAAGAATGGCCATCACAAACACCACCAGTTCCGTGCAGGGCATCTTCTCCCTGCATGTCATAACAGCCGGCAGTGCCATAATCTTCTTGTTGGGCGCAATCTTTGTGCTCCTGCGCCAACTCTCCGGCGGACCCGGTCAACCGCGTACATTCAGAAAGTTTACACGGTCAACAGATATCAGACACAGGTATACACTTTCACCACTTCTTCCGCCCTAAACCTGCATCAAAACTAATTCACCCAATCAGCTCAATGGCAACGCACCTCTTCCTCTTGCTTGGCCTTACCACCCTTGCCTTAGCCTACGCCACGCAATCCTCCATCGTCGCCCTTCAATCCCGGCTAAACTCGCCTTTTTACATCACCTCAGCCTACGCATACCCACAATACACAGCACCCTACGGCTACAATCCAGAGATACGTTATGGCAAAATCATTTCCATTCTGTCATTTACATATCAGTGCGCCATGATCCTCATGAACGCGAGCATCGTCGGCGCGATCTGGATCACGGCAAACTACCTCCAGAACAACGGGACCGGCATCCGCGAACCGGGCATGGTAAGCTGGGTATTGAACGGGATGTGGTTGGCGGCGATTGTAGGCCTGGGTTTTGCGAGCTGGGGGCTAGGACTGAGTAGACGCGGAAGTGGGAACGGGGCGCTGGCATACCCGACGCTCGTGGGAGGGGATTACATGGTGAGGACGTTGTACGTCGTCTATGTATCTATTGTCATTGCCGCGTCGACGAGTGCTACGCTTGAAGCGGTGCTATGCTGGACTGGCATGAAGAAGCACGGGTTCGCGGGTGTAAGTCTTTTTTCCTCTCTTCCCTCCCCTTTGTTCTTTTCCTAAAACTGACTTGTCCCTTTAGACTCGCTTTCGGTCGGCGCTGACTCGCTTTGTCATGCTGGTCACCCCCCTTGTTTGGGTCCGCAACGCCTTTTCCATCGCCCAGCTTATCATCCTTTACCGCAATGTCAATGCGTGGTCGCGCACTACGAACCAGGCTCTGGCTTTCCTGTTCATCATCTTCGGTGAACTATGCGATTTGGGTATCCTCGCTTTGGTGCTTCTCGCCGCTTGGAGCTTTGGACGCAAGGAAGAGCAGGTGCCGGTGCCCGCGAAGGAGGAGAGGTACAGCGAGAGCATTGTGGCAGATGGTTATGGAGGCAGATCAAGCACCAATCCTCTGGTTCGTTGAGCTAGAGACGTGTGATCAGTGTAAACATATGTAAGAGAGAAGATATGGATTTTTTTTCCTTTGCTTGCTTAAGGCTTGCAATGTCAAGTTAGTGAGAATACGTAATTTGTAATGTATTCTTCGATACTACATGCTTTGGTCGCATCCTAAAAAATCCCCCCGTGTTGCGCCGTTTGTATCATGTGCATGCAGTTGATACGATGAAACAATGCCTTGCTAATTGGGGTCTCCCGGATAGCTATCGACGTAGTTGGAGCACAATGAGTGTAATTGGTATAAGGAAGAAACGTGTACAGCCACTGGATGTAAAGATGGGATACATTCTCTTTCAAGGGTCTCTGGGGTAATCATCCGTTTGTTCTCACCATGCTAATCATGGTCAAGAGTATGTGTTGTCATACTGGCAACACATGGAAATGCGCGATGATCATGACGGGGTTATGCGTAGAAAGAATAGATGGAAAGAGAAAAGTCAAGTTCAAAGTGTAGTGTGCCCAGCCAAGGCAGATCTCACCTCTACATTCGAGTGTACTACATACACTTGTGCACGTACAGCTAGCCTTTTCTTACACTCACAATATGTGGTGTAGGAGAGTGTAATGTATTTTTCACTGAGTCATGCTATGCTTTATGCTAAGTTATGCTTTCAGATGTTGGCATGCGTCCATGAAACCTGCATCGTTGAGTAGCAAACCACCATGCCGTTTACTTTTCCGGATGCATATAGCCTAATAGAGAGATGTTTCAACACTCTGCGTATGATTGTCATCATGGTTAATTAGCAGATCCACTTGAATGTTGCCACTTCATCATAAGGCTTGTTTCATGAAATTAGCAGTCGTGGCATGCGAGCCAGAGCCTGGAAGACTAAAGTCCGGACGGGAGATGGATGAACGTGCATAACGTGATATCAAGGGAGTCCGGTGTCGTGTGCATACGAAAGTGCATACGAAAGTGCATGGGTGAGGCTCACAGACTAGATCCAAACAAGACTAGCTCCCGACATGCATCTGCAGGAGCGATGACGATGACGCGAATGAGCTGTTGCTTTACCATATGCACAAAGTCGCTTTCCAAGTAGACAAGCAAAGCGATTACATACCCTACAAACAACCCCATCTCACGTTTGTGGCGAGAGGTGTGCACCAGGATCCCTCAAACAAGCAGATCAGTGCGTGAGTGGGACACCCCACCATCCCACCAAAAGTCCCCGGCCGGCCCATTGATCACACCAATTTCGCGCCTTTGACTTGAGAAGCCGAGACGAACTGGATGCATAAGCGGCTGCACAAGTATGCCTAAATCCACGGATATTCCATCCTTTGCCGCCTCGCAGCTTACGCTACTCGACGCCGAACTTCAAGCCGAACTCTCAGAGACCAATGCGCTCCTCTCCTCGCACACCCCTACCTCACTTTCGCGTGCTGGTCTCGCAATCCTGAACCTTAACGTGTCCTCTATACGTACCGGACTCGGGGGTAAGACCGTAGTCGAGCTGGGACTAGACTCGGCAGTGGTGGCTAAAGGCGCAAAACCGGATATACCTGAACACGGGATCCGCGTGGGCGATATAGTGGCAGTGCAGGACCAGCCTAGCGGAAGCGCAAAGAAGACGGAGAAGAAGGAAATAGAGAAGAAAGGTGCTTCGGGCGTGGTATTGAAGGTGCGCCGGGAAAATGTGGAGATTGTACTTGACAGGGAGGACGCGGATGTGCCAACGGGCGGCAAGTTGTGGATGTTGGTTCCCATGCCGCGGGAGAAGATCATTGATACCAGAGCACTGACATTTATACTAGAGTCAAGTTGGCCAACGATGTCACTTACAAACGGTACGTCTTCTCTATTCTGATCTAATCAGACGTATGAGCGCTCAACTACGATAGGATGAACCAGACGATGAGCCGGCTTCAGAAGCTCGGCGATCAAGACTACACTCCCTTCATGCGCGTGCTCTTCGGACAGGCATCGCCAACGCCTCTGCCATCAGACCTCAACGACCCCTCTAATCCCCTGCATAAGCTTGAGTGGAACGATGCATCGCTGAACGAAAGCCAGCAAGAAGCCATCAGATTTGCACTAGGTTCGAGGGAGGTTGCGTTAATTCATGGCCCGCCAGGCACAGGCAAGACGCACACTCTTATAGAGCTCATTCTGCAGCTGCTGAAGCAGAAGCTTCGACTTTTAGTATGCGGTCCCTCAAACATATCAGTAGACAACATAGTCGAACGATTGGCTTCGCACAAGGTACCTATGGTTCGCTTAGGGCACCCTGCAAGGCTGTTGCCATCAGTGCTGAGCCATTCGCTTGACGTACTTACGCGAACGTCGGAGGCTGCTGCATTAGTTCAAGATGTGCGCAAAGAGATGGATGATAAACAGTCTTCTATTCGGAAGACTCGCAACGCAAAGGAGCGACGTCAGATCTATACTGAGCTTAAAGAGCTGAGGCAAGAATACCGAGAGCGGGAAAGGGGATGCGTCAATAACCTGGTTGGCGAGAGCAAGGTGGTCCTTGCTACTTTGCATGGCGCAGGAGGCTTTCATCTCAAAGGGCAGGAGTTTGACGTCGTCATCGTTGATGAAGCCAGTCAGGCGTTGGAAGCACAGTGCTGGGTACCCTTGCTGTGGGTCAAGGCGAACAAACTGATCTTGGCTGGTGATCACCTTCAGCTCCCGCCCACGATAAAGTCGCTGAATTCGAAAGAATCAAAGGCGGCAAAGAAAGATGCAAAGAAGAACAAGGACAGGGCCGGCGATGCGGACAAGGCCACTGATAACATGACACTAGAGACTACGCTCTTCGATAGACTGCTGGCCTTGCACGGTCCGTCGATCAAACGCATGCTAACTACGCAATACCGGATGCACGAGAAAATCATGCGGTTTCCGTCCGATGAGCTGTACGATTCGAAACTGATTGCAGCCGACTCTGTCAAGGAGCGGGTGCTGAAGGACCTAGGCTACGAAGTCGAGGATTCAGAAGATACTCGAGAGCCGCTGGTCTTCTGGGACACTCAGGGGGGTGATTTTCCGGAAAAGGTCGAGGATGAAGGTGTGATTGGCAAGGGTGGCAAAGGCATGAATCTTGGGGACAGCAAGTCCAACGAAGCAGAGGCGGCATTAGTCAAGATGCACGTCGGCAATCTGATACATGCTGGAGTGAAGGCGGCGGACATTGCAGTTGTTACGCCGTACAATGCGCAGGTGAGTATTGTGAGAGCGGTGCGGAAATTAGAAACGCATGTTGCAAGGAAGCAGCATGGCTGTGTATATTGTGTTGCTGACGACTGTTGACGTTACTAGCTCGCATTGCTTGGTGGAATGCTGAAAGAAGCATATCCTGGAATCGAACTGGGGTCTATTGACGGCTTCCAGGGGCGGGAGAAGGAAGCTGTCATTGTCAGCACAGTGCGAAGCAACTCGGAGCATGAGGTTGGGTTCTTGGGCGAAAAGAGACGCCTCAATGGTACGTCACGATTTTAACTTTGGGTCAGGACAAAGCAATGTCATGGCACAACCAGGGTGGTGCAAGTGGGCGCAGATGTGCTAATGAGGAGATGCAGTGGCGATGACACGCCCAAAGCGACATCTCTGTGTGATCGGAGACTCGGATACCATGAGCAAGTAGGTGCATGTTCCTTCCTGTTCGATACCCCCGGCAAGCCCTTGGTTCCTTGTCTGTCGCAGGTCATATCGGTAATACCCGACAACGTGGGCGGACGGAGGGTCTCTGCTGCGAACAAGCAAATAGACAATCGCGTATCACGAAACTGCCGTGACACGCTCCCCTGTCCGTCACCAGAGCTCCTTTTGCCCGTCCCCCACCGGACTCTCGGGATTGTGTGGGCCACAAAGTCCGATGATGACAGCACGAAGACAAGCAGACGGGGCATGGTTGTGTGAGCATGTATGGCTGACCACGGTGTGTTTGCAGGGGCTCCAAGTTTCTCAAAGATTGGATGCAGCATCTCGAGGACCATGCGGATCTGAGGTACCCCAATCTGGCAGACGTGTACGTGGACCAAGAGCAGGACGGGTGAGGTATACGAGCAAGCGAGGCTGTAACAAGGGCATGCAGTGTGGCTGTAGCGGGCTCCCAAACAAACGCTGTCGGAGTGACGATTCGCTGGTGGTGGTTGCGGGGGAGTCGAGGCGCAGTGGTCTCAGCGCGCGACTCGCTATGGTTTGGTTCGCGCGATGCTGCAGCGCGTGCGGCGTGACGTTAGCTGCAGTAGTCCCGCGTCCAAGCGCCGGTCGAGACATGTGGCCATGTCGCCAAAACACCAAGGCCCAGTATCGCAGAGGCGCGCATAAGGCAAACTCCTGCTGCGTATACGGATATAGCAAGTAGTGTCAGCATGCCCAGGCCGAGAGAATGAGGGAATAAAAGAGAGAGGGAGAGAGAGAGCAAGAGATGTATGCAAGTGTGATGCACAACAGGGCCGACGTGTGCGAGTAATGTGCCCGTGAGCTGTACTCGCTGTGCTGGGTATGAGATAGAGTGGAGGAGTGCGGAGTGAAGGAGTGACATGTTGGCGAGTCGTGCGCGTGCGCCAGATTCCAACAACTGTCATCATCGTCATCCTCATCATAATCGTCGGCAGACTATGTAGAGCTGCAGAAAACGGCGCGCCTATTGCTTCGCCACGCTGCAGCTCGCAACGGCCTTTAGGCAGGCCAGGCCAGCCAGCCGGCGGCGGTTGGAGCGAGCATGAGCAGGAGCATGAGCATCATGGCCTGTCTGTTGCGTCGAGGCTACACGCGGTAGAGTACCAAAGATGCACGATAGACGGTGTGGTGTGGTGGTTCGGAGCTTCCGCCCCCCCCCTCCCAATCAGCCGGCCCTTCGGGTTAGCAGGTCGAGCGTCTCAAACACGTTAATGCACGCCAGGCCCGGGTTTGCGAGTTAGTCGACCGAGAGAGGGTCCATGACTTGCGTCTACAGTACAGTATGCCTGCTTCCACCCTTCCACCCTACCCTCAGGCCTAAGCTCGTCTTTTGGCGACGCTGCCGTGTGTCGTGGTCCTATGCCGCCGCTCTTGGTCGTCCATCGGCAGCTGGCCTGCCCCAGCTGGCCTGTCCTGGTAGCGTTGGCTTTGGCGCCAGAGTCGGCTGGGCTGGCTGGGCTGGGCTGGCTGGGCTGGCGGTAGGTTTGAGGGCGATACATGGAATTGAGGTCGAATCCGTCCAAGCGCGACGTTTCAAAAGTACTGAACAAGACGGCAGCCGAGCGCGCGTGCATGCACGGGATATCGATTGCTGTACCGCTTTCGCCAACCTGTGCAGCGCCGACGCAACTCCAAAACCCACGGCCCCAGTACCAACAACATGAGGATCCATTTGCTGGCATCTGCAACCTGCAACGCTTGTGCAGCATCCCCATCAGGCCTTGAGTAGTCTTGCCTACTTGCAAGCCTACTTGCTTCGGCCACATCACCCCACCGCCTGCCTGCATGCCGGGTCTACTTCTTGATTCGCAAATGCACCATCAATAATAATCGCCTCCAACTTCCCGCCCTACCCATCTCGGACGCTCCCTCCCACTTTAAACCCTTGTCCGCAGCTCCATGACACTGCTCCTCCGTGCCATACATAGATAGCTCCTTGACCGCGCCCGCCCGTTCCCCTACCTCTCACCTCCCGTCGTGTCGTCTGCTGTACGTGTTTGCTGTTTACCATTGTCGCTCCTTCTTCTGGTCGAGTCCCGCTTCACTTCTGGTGGCTTTATTGTTAATCGGGTTTTGTTGTTTGACTTTTCTTCTTCTTCTTCTTCTTCTTCTTCTTCTTGTCCTTGTCCTTCTCCTTCTACTTCTGCTTCTTCTTCTCCCGACATCTATTTTTGGAAAGTCACGTCTGGCGCGCTTGTCGCTTTGCTTCTTGAATGAACCGACGATCGTACAGGTGGTCATGGTAGTCGATTGCCTCCACACTACTGGGACATCCCTGTAAAAGCCGCATGAACGCAATCTCCAGAAATCGCCCGCAGAACGAACAGTGTCCCGGCCGCACACCTCAAGTACAGCCAGCCAGGCCAATCGACATCCACATGCTCCAACAAGAGGGATTTGTCGTCGCGAGTATGAGTGCGCCGACTCCTTCGCCCACGCCGCTGCAGCGGTCCAGCTGGAAGGCCGAGGCGATCAGGAGAGGGAACTTGAAGATTAGCGGCCCGATTCCAATTACGGAGCATGTGCCGCTGAACGACGAAGAAGAGAAGGAGTACGCGGAAAATGGTGCGCTGGACCGGTCATTGCAGCCGCAGGACGCACCCCAGGACGACCAGCAGCAGCATCAACAGCCACAACCACAAACTCCACCACGACCACTTCAATCCCCACCGCCCATTCCTGAGCATGCTGAGCATCCCACGGCACTGGGGTCAAACCCGGTTGTAGAGCAGCCACAGCAAGAGACGGAGACGCATGAGCGCCCGGTTTCAAGGTCGCCGCCAAAGCTGCGACAATTGAACCAAGTGCAACGTGGAAGCGTGCTGACTTCAAGTCCGCTTGCCTCCCCGACACCTTTTCGGTCCACGCCAGAAAGCGCTGCCATGGCTGCCCAGAAGAAGAAGCGCAAGAGTGGGCTCCGGAACGTTTTCCGCAAAATGTTTGGCAGAAAGAGTCCAGACAGGGCTGAAGAAAATGAAGATCGCGTCCAAGAGACAATGACACGCGGTCACAATTATCATCGCAGTGTAAGCTTGGTGTCTAGAAAATGCGTTGGCGAAGATCAGTACTGACTTGAGCCCAGGAACCAGAGTTGCGGAGAACATCGCCGCCAAGAGAACCACCCAGGACACCCACTGGACCTCGAATATCAGATCTACCCGTCAAGGAGCTCGAACCGCTCCACCCATTAGGCCAGCATCTCCCCTACCCTATGAATGTAAATGCACCTCCAGCAAGCCCACCCAAGGAGTACCTGGTTCTCGACACACAGAGACCGGATTTTGGCCGCCGAAGAGCAACTCTCGCTACTGTGCCCGGCGCTGTCAATCAGCGTCACAGTATGGATGAGCCACGAATCAAGATGACAACATGGGACGAGGGGCATGAGGAAGATGCAATTTCATCATCAGGTATCGGCATCGCACTATCCAGTCCGACTCAGCCAACTCCCAAGCACGACCGACGTAGATCAAGAAGCGCAGACGCTTTGCATAACCTGTTCAAGGATCGCGCCTCAAGCGACAGGAACAGAAGCGCAGAGATCAAGTATTGGAGGGAGAGTTACATGTCAGGCAGCATCTACAGCAGGCCGGACACAGCCAGGACCATTGACAGCACTCCGGAGACGGCCAAAACGATGGAAACCATTCGCAGCGTGCAGATGAATGAGCCTACTATCCAAGAGCCGGACACGGAATCCTTCAACGAGATGAGTGCTACGCTGGTACAGGCAGATGACCCTCAGACGCCAACACCCATGGCAGAAGAGCCGCCGACACACGAGGAGCACGAGGATGGCTACCCCCCAGTCTCAGCCTTCAACTTTGGAGAGCTCAAGACCGCGGCATTCGATGCACCAGCAGAGGCTACTGTAGAGAATCGCCATTCCACAGACGTTTCAGCGCCACCCGCCCCACCAGTTCGGAGGGAGAGCCGCGTCTCACTTGAGGATCGTGTCAACCACCTCGAGTCCAGATACTCCAACCTAGAATCCATGACGCGGCGCATCTCCTCGCGCAACAACCGGGAAACCATTATCCTCGAAAACGCACCCCGGAACCTTCGATCTCGGAACAGGAGTGTATCTGCATCTGCCGCTGGATCACGGTCTCACTCCCGGTCCGCGCCCAGCATCCATCAAGAGCCCATGCGCCACAGTGTCGAAACAGCAAATGCCGACTATGCTCCTGGTTCGCCAACGCACGTTTCAATGCCCCCTGCCGTCGGAGAAGACAGCGCAAAGGCCCTCCGATACGTGTACGAGGCGCTAAAACACGAACGCAGTGCCCGAAAAGCACTCGAGTCCCAGGTTCGCACACTCCAACACGACGTCTCCGACTTGCACGCCCTAGTCAACAAGCTCATTGCCAGCGCAACCGCCACCTCACCCTCATACCCGACGCCATCACCAGACACCCTCGTCAGCACGAGTGAAGTCGATCAACACATGAGCTGTTCCACGCCTAGGGCTCCCACGCATTATGACCGAGGCCATGGGTACAGCAACGACGCAAATCAGTGGAAGCGCGATAGCGGGAGTTTGTACGATGGAGAAGCAGAGTCTGACAGGCAGCCAGCCTTTGATGAATCCGCCACACCCGATGTGTGGGCAACGCCAAAAGAAGAAGGCTTCAGTAATAACGGTGGGTTTTTCAGCAGTGAAGACAAAACAAGGGGGTACGCTTAAACGAAGGCTTTTTTTCTCAATTGATCTACCAATGTTCACCTTCTTCTTCTTTTTTCTATGACCTTTCTTTGGTCTCTATTTTCTCCAAATGCGCCAAGAAGGGGTTTTTTTTGTGTAGAAGTGGTGGAAAGGAATTGTAAGATAAGATACCCAGCGCTGGCGTTTTTTTGTATTTGGTTGGTTGGTTGGTCGGTTATAGTTTTTACTTTGTTTTCTTTCTTTCCGAGTGGAATGCGTTGCTACTACATGGTGTGCCGTATGGGAAGCGGAAATCGCCCTTTTGTAACTCGCCTGTTTGTGTGGTTGAATTGAGCGAGCGAGCGAGCAAGTGTTTTGCATCAATTTTTTTCCTTGCGTGCTGGGTGGCTGAATCCGAGGAGGGAGTTTTTTTTCGTCGGTGTGGCCGACAGAGACGGAGAGAGACGATTGAAGATGGATGCGAATCGAGTTTCTTGGAAATAGGCAATGCTAATGGTATTTGAGACTTTTTACTGTGTCGTTTGATTTTTGTTCCTTTGATTGCTAGACTGCTGTCTTACTGTGTGACGTATGGATGAAGAGGGTGAAAGGTAAAGGAAAGGTGGTGGTGATGGAGATTCGCCATTTCCACTCTACTTTTATACACTCTTTTTCTTTTCCCTCTCTTTTTCTTTACCTTCCTGCCCTTCTTCTTCTTCTTCTTTTTCCCTTACTCTCAAATCAGAGTATCCTAGAAAGACGGTCTCATGTTTTTTTCTCTTTTTCTCTCT
>Ga0265797_10008343_pt1 | contig 13829 bp, 19 predicted proteins | sample P2T30metagenome_FD_192433 | JGI IMG/M metagenome (GOLD analysis project Ga0265797, IMG submission 192433) | Plant litter microbial communities from East Loma Ridge, Irvine, California - P2 T30 | ecosystem: Environmental > Terrestrial > Plant litter > Unclassified | place: USA: California... | reverse complement strand
TGTATTCTTTTCTGCGGCTTCTAGCTCGACCTCAAGCTTGTCAATGCGTTCTGTGGGAAAGTACGATACGGGCCTGAAGACAACATGATATTAGCGTAATTCTCTAACAATACTATAACATCATAGTTGGAGCATATGCTAATTGACAACGAGTGATCTCATGAGCTCAACAGCTGCTGAAGTCAACCACATCGAGAGTGTAGGCCTTGTAGAATGTATGGCTTGATGGTCTGCTGAGATGTAGAGCTTCTAAAATTGCTGTAGGACGGGTCTTGGAGGTGACGAGCTAGGCCCAATCCAGGCAAGGCTCGGCAGATCCTCAGCGCCTGACCACAGGCGACATCCCAAGGCAAGCCCCATGTTTCCGGAGCTTTGCCGGTAGCGTTGATTTTGAACAACGAACCACAACAATTGACCGCTGCTCCTGCAAGAAGCGACTGTGTACATGGTTTGATTTGCAACCTTACAATGCCATCCGATCGAAAGAAACCAGAATTAAGTTCTAGTCGCGCTACACATTCGTATCCTCGAAAAAGAGCTCTCGCCGCGTGTAGTACATGCCGTGTGCGAAAGATCAAATGCAATAACGCAAGGCCTATTTGTTCATCCTGTGAAACTAGCGGTGCGCAATGCATCTACGAAGACCATGGAGATTTGTCCAAGTAAGTTGACGTTGTACCAAGTGGCCTAGATGTTCTTGTTGAAATGCGATTGCTCCCTTATTTCTGGAACACCCCTAATAGAGACTGAATGGTATCTGATGGTTCATGCAGGTTCGATCCTGCAAGTCTACTGATATTAGAGCGTCTAGACCAAGTTCTGCATAGGCTGGACCAGATACCGGGCACCGACACGATTTCCGCGGCCTTGCATGCAGAACCCGCAACTTTGGCATTTCCAGATTTGGGTCAGCAATCGAATGGCACCGAAAGCTGGGCAGATCATCTCAGTATACCTGCAGCACGTATTGGCCCGGACACTGTGCTGGCGTGGCCGGTGTTTGGCGGTCAATTCGACCGGGGACTGTTCAATAGATCAGTCGCCTGCGTTCTCCCCCATGATGCAGATATGGCAAGCCAACTGGACGAATGCCCTGAGATCTTGTGGCAGTTGGTGGAAAACTTTTTCGAGCACGTTCATATAAAGAACCTTGTTCTCAACGTCGATCGCATCTGGGATTTGACTGCTGAAACCATCGAGCATGGCCTGACAATGGAAAATTCTTCCTGCCTATTGGTGAGCCTATCCAGGGATCTAGTGCTTCGGCGATACGTATGCTCATCATTGGTAGCTGATCATTTGCGCTCTCGGTTGCTTCGCAAAACCTCTCGAGAGTGACCCTGAGTCTGGGGCGCAGAAGCGAAGCTCACACGAACTCAGCTCGATCCAAATGGCTCAAAGATATCACCGCGCAGCAATGAAACGGCTCGGATCTCTGGTTTGCGACTCAACGGCGGTACAATGCTGGTTCTTCAGCGGCGTCTATCAGATGTACATGTTGAAGCCTTTAAATGCCTGGCGATACTTTTCCCAAGCATCTGCAATGATTTACACAATCTTGCATATCCATGACGCAACAGAAATCTCCGAATATCCTGACGAGATGATCGCTCTGTATTGGACATGTTGGAAATCGGAAATGTATTTCAACCTACAAACCTGTAATGTTGTTATTCAGGCAAGACTAACATAGTGGACGCCAGTGACCTTCGTGCGGAGCTTTCACTGCCAAACGGTGTTCTCCCGACCGTCTCTATCCGAAAGATGCACCCATCTCCACCGCAAAGTCGAAGCGGACCCGAATCACACTGCAACATACGAATCAATCAATCCAAAGATGGATTGGACTTCAATCGTCTTCAGCACCATGCATGGCTCTACTATCGGTCTGACATTACATTGAAAAGACTAGAATGCCAAGTACTAAACACCTTCTACAAAGACGACTGCCCTCGATGGAGCAAGGAAAGCATCCCCTATCTTACCAGGATGACACGCGGGTTTGAATCTCAGATTGATATATGGTAAGTGGGACGCTCCCTTGCAATACCAGTTTCTAAGCAATTACAAGGCTTCAGAGTCTCCCGGAACGTGATCAATTAGGACATGAGTGGGACACTGCACCGAAATACGAGTTGTCCTTCAACTTACAGGCACGCATACTTGAACTCAAGTCCTGGCTCTATCGACCTTTCGTGTACATTGCGGTCCATTACGAGATTCCGTCTGCCTCGAGCGATATTGTCGTTGGATATGTGCAAAAAGCAATTTCCTGCAGCTTTCACATTGGCCAGGCCAAGCCGATCAGACACCGCCACCACGGAACTTGGTTTGCATTACGCATGGTCTTATCGACCACACTTGCCATGCTTGCTGCACTGAAGGTCGGGGGACTAGTCGATTATCTGACGGATTGGCGCGACGTAATTGAAGACGCAGCGGCAACCATGGAATACTGGGAAGAAGAATCCCCTGACATGGCCAAGGGTAAAGAAATCATTCGATATCTGCTCAAACAGATTGACGAAACGAGTCATTCAGGAGGAAGCGAAGGCCAAAGCATACTTTAGAGGTATTGATGTTTATTCAAGTAAGATTCATTCTTGATATTGTACTCGGTTTACGAGGAAGCTCTATCAAGCTTCCACTACAACACCTCTCTTGGTAGCCACTGGCGTACCAGGCGCATCCTCGACCATTTTCACTGGCCTGACTTTAACAAATCTACTGATACCGACTGACGAGGCACGAGTGTGCCTTGAGTCTTCGACGTAGCCTCGGGAAACCCAGCAAGAATCTGTTGCGAAACATCTCAAGACACCTGTTGGTCGAACACATGTTTCTCTGATGACAACAGATCGTGTAGAGGGAGATTGTGGTATAGGATAGAATGTTCCTCAAGTACATCCATCATCTCCTGGCCAAAGAGCCGAGCCAAACGCTGGCTTGGCACAGTCATGTGCGATTACGTGCCAACATCATTTTTACGACTTTTTGTGTTTGCCGGGTAGAAGCTTTGTTACCCGTTATTTTTTGGATTTGTGATATCCCCCGCCTATGGCATCAGAAAAACAATGATGCCCTGGCGAAAGGGTTGATGTTTGCTCTGCCGGCGAATCCGCGGGTGATGCTCATCCGGTTGGCCGTGTGACAAACCGGGTTGGCCGTGTGACAAATTAGCTTCGCCCGCGACTCCCCGAAGAGTGCTTATTGGCCTTCCGATGCAACTCATTAGTCTTCGCCCGCGACTCCCCGACAGGCGATTGGCCAGACTAAAAGCTGACGTCTACTTCTGGTAGACGATATATAAAGTCTGTATACTACAAAAGCACCTACACTGGCCGCTGTAGTCTTCAAAGCCATTGATAGGCTTTGTTACTCATTTTCTATCACTATGTCTGACAAGATTCTACGTGTCTCTGACGAAAAGTCAGATGCGCCTCCTTACAACGTGGTCGCCAGTGAAACAGTCGCTCTCGAACTCCCTAGTCAGTCTTGGAAGTCCGCGCATCTTCTTCGGTTAAATAGCTGCATTCTATGTCTTGTCCTATTTGGTACGGCCCCTTTCGTCTGTTTGACACCATAGTGCAGCTAATCAGACTTGCCAGCTTCGGCAAATGGGTATGATGGATCCCTGATCAATTGTCTCCAAGCTCTTCCCAAATGGCAGGAATTCCTTGATACACCTACCGGAGCATGGCTGGGTTTCATCGCTGCCGTCTACTGGATCGGCACGCTACTTGCCTTTACAGTAGTCGCGTCCATTTCCAATCGGTATGGAAGAAAGACGGGGCTGTACATTGGACTCGTTTTCGTGGTCGTGGGTACGGCACTTCAAACTGCCGCTACCAGCTCCGCCATGTTCGTTGCGGCGAGGGCTATTCTTGGCGTAGCGGCAGGTTTCTGGGGTGCCACTGCTCCCGTGCTAATCAATGAGGTTGCGTTTCCAACGCATCGAGCCGTGGCTAGTGCCATGTACCAGTGTGGATACTATGGGTACGTCGGGTCAACTTGATAGAAACATTGCTTTACTGACCGGCTTTTAGTAAGCTCTGCCAACCGTCACCATCGCGTTGTTGACTTCTAACCTCAACCTAGTGGGTGGCACTTTGGCCGCTTGGGTAGCTTTCGGAGGCCTTTCGTACGCATCTAGCTGGTCTTGGCGCCTCCCTTCTCTCCTCCAAGCCTGTATTCCCATCTTGATACTTCCTGGCGTCATCCTCGCTCCACAAAGCCCGCGTTGGCTTGTGTCCAAAGGCCGAGACGATGAAGCTCTCCGCATCATTGCTGACTGGCACGCTGGTGGTGACACCCTTCATCCCTTGGTCCAACACGAGATGCGCGAGATTACCGACGCCCTAAAGACAGAGAAGGTGGCTACACAGGCGAGCTATCTTGACACGATCAAAACAGCAGGCAACCGCCGCCGTCTGTTTGTGACATTCACTTTAGCTTGGTTTTCCCAGTGGTGCGGGTCCGGTGTAGTGTCATTCTATCTTACCTCCATCCTCAGTAGCGTAGGTGTTACAGGCGCTCGTGAGCAGTTGACCATTACAGCTTGTCTTCAAATATGGAACTTACTCTGGGCTGTTGGGGCTGCTTCGTTCGTCCAGAAGTTTGGCAAGCGCTTGCTATTTCTCACTTCTGCAGTTACCATGCTAAGTAGCTATACCGTCATCACCGCTTTATCAGCTACGTTTGCCGACAATGGAAGCAAGGCTGCTGGTCTGACCGTTATTCCATTTCTGTTCATATTCTTTGCGGGCTACGATATTGCCTTGTAAGTCTCCTCGCTGTGCTCATAATCGATCCGATCAACATGCTTACAACGCCTTGGTAGGACTCCGTTGCTTGTCGCGTATCCAGCGGAGCTCTGGCCGTACAACCTACGATCTCGTGGTGTCACATTGGTGTGGTTCTTCGCCAATGTTTCTGCAATCTTTAACATTATTGTAAACCCCATAGCTCTAGACGCCATTGCGTAAGTGTCTATCAACCATTCCTTGACCTACTCCACGCGGGAACTAACTGTCGTTCTTACTACAGATGGAAATACTACTTCGTTTTCCTTGCTTTTGGCTTGGCGTACTGCATGGTCGCATTCTTCTACTATCCTGAGACCAAAAACCTGTCGTTGGAAGAGGCCGGGGCATTGATGGACCAACCTACAAGGTCGGTGTTAAGGAGAAGGAAGAAGCCAGTCTGCTAGGTGTATTTTAGAGCTTCTATAATGTACCCTATGTACAAGCGACATCTAAGGATGTCATCTGACTGTATCAACGCTCTTCCGTAACCCCTCTCAGATGTTCTAGATAGAGGATGATTAGCTTAATAGTAAAGGTAAAGAATTGATCAAATTCCCGTACCATCAGACACAAGTCAACAGCAGGTTCAACATTATCAAATAACCCTCTTGGTCAACCTTACAATGTACAACTTAATGTCCCAATCATCCGCTCAACCGCTCCTCGCAAAACAAGACCAAACTAATCGATTTCGCAATGCGGCTTGTTTGAGTGGCTAGCGCACCTCGGCGCTTGGCGCTGGTGCATGTGCCTTCCAAAAGTTCGTGACTCCATATGGCCCGCCCGCTGAAGCTCAACCCCATGCCGCCATGAGCTTTCGACCAATACTGCCACGGCCAATTGCAGTGCGGGACGCGAATTCACTATGTCTGCGATGCTGGCGAAAGCTCGCCAAGGCGCCACTGCAATCGCGGCGGTCATTGTCGTCCATTTCGTCGCATAGAGAAGGCGCTGTAGCGTCTGCAGGCCGCCCGCATACAGTCGGCAAAGATTACTTTCGAGCGAATCCGATATTAAAAGAAACGTTCTGGACTTCGAGGCAAGAGCTGCAGAGTTCGATTGTGTCCATCCGGAGCGGGAATGGCAAGCAGGCAGCAAAGGAGAATGCCACAGCAGAAGAAGTGCTTCCACATAGACGGCGGAAGAAGGCAAAGGAGGATGCAGCAGTAGCAACAGAGAATACCGAGGCGGCATATCCTATTCCACACGATGCATCGTCGAAACTGGCACATATATCCTCGAGCCTACCGCAGCAGTCGCTAAAGCGCATACTGACTACGTACCTCTCGCTGTCGAAACCACGCCTCTCCTTCCTCGTCGTTCTCACAGCCACGGCCGCGTACTCGCTATATCCCGTCCCTGGGCTACTCGCGCCCGCAGCGACAGCTACACCCTCCCTCTCGACTCTCACACTGTTCTTCCTCACATCCGGCACGGCGCTATGCTCGGCATCTGCGAACGCCTTCAACATGATCATGGAGCCTGCTCACGATGCCAAAATGAGCCGAACGCGCAATCGACCGCTCGTGCGAAAGCTGATTAGCCCTCGCGGCGCCATTGTCTTTGCCGTCGCATGCGGGCTTGTTGGCACAGGCGCCCTCTACTACGGCGTCAACCCCACCACTGCCTTCCTCGGCGCCGCGAACATCTTCCTCTATGCCGGCATCTACACACCGATGAAGCGCATGCATATACTGAACACCTGGGTCGGTGCATTAGTAGGCGGTATCCCGCCGTTGATGGGCTGGACGGCCGCGGCGAGTCAATATGCACACTACGGTACATGGGAAGAGCTGCTGTTCGGCGAGGGCTCCGCTGGCGGATGGCTGTGCGCTGCGCTCCTGTACGCCTGGCAGTTCCCCCACTTCAACGCGCTCAGCTGGGCTATACGCGACGAGTACAAGAACGCTGGCTATCGAATGACGGCATGGGTGAATCCTGCTATGAATGGTCGCGTCGCGTTGCGATATTCGATACTCATGTTTCCTATTTGCATCGGACTATCCTACTGTGGCGTCACAGACTGGAGCTATGTCGCCACGAGCAGCGCAGTTAATGGTTGGATGACGCTCAAAGCTTGGCAATTTTGGAAGGCCGAGGGACACAAGGGAACAGCTAGAGGTCTGTTCTGGGCAAGCATCTGGCACCTTCCCATTGTCATGGTCCTGGCTATGGCTCAGAAGAAGGGACTGGGAGAGCGCATCTACCGGAGTTTATTCGGATATGCCGACATTGACGAAGAGGATCTCTATTACGAGGCCGGTGAACTTGAGGAAGAAGAACAGAAACAGCTAGCCATGGCCGAAGGTAGGCGAGAGGCATAGGATCCACATGTTCTAGACTTCTGAACCTACATTGCGTACCTGAAATCTTTCCGACATTGGCTTCGCTCTTACCGACGATCGCTCGATCAACAGGTACATGTTTCCATGCCCCACTGCATCGTGTATAATCATGACCTATCTAGGCAGCTGCACTCGGGTGTAACGGAAATAAGCTTCGTTGTCGATAGTAATTCATATCGTAGTCCCGGGGTTCCGCTATTGCACCTCTACGCCAAGTCATCGTATAACTGACTCTACGTTTAATATCGCTGCGCACCCAAGCAATCCTACACACTTCCTAAAACAGCAGCCTCGGTAGTTCACACGCGTGGTAGGACACGGGCAATCTATCAGGCACACAAATGCGGACTATGGGCAATATATCCCACGGGTCAGGTGTTTCAACTGGCAGCCAAGACCTTGAACATTGGGCTAATGGCCTAACCTAGCGCCACCAAGCCTATCTAAACATGAATTTGTTTCTCATCGATTAATTGCTCGGCTCCGCCATGTCGAAGTGCAAGCTCGGCAGCAGCCAACGCTCGCAAACGTCTACCCGCCGGCACTGCGCCATGCATCGCGTGCGCCAGCCTCGCCAAAATGAAGTACCACACGCCCGAGTAATGGGTGCTTGTACCACAATCTGGAAGCCCACCCCCCGTCGTCGTGCGTGTGACAGCTGCAACGACGCCATATTGGCAACCATATATATAGAAGAGTCTTGACAGCGTTGTTGTTACCCATCAGAACATTCCTTCCAGCCTCTTCATCACAGTTCACCAGCTTCTATTAAAGATGAAGTACACTCTCGCCGCCCTCCTCGCTGTCGCCAGCACGGCCAGCGCCCACTACACGCTCCCCCAGCTCACCGTCAAGGGCGTAAAGACTGGTGAATGGACCTACGTCCGCAAGACTACAAACTACCAAACCAACGGTACGCCTTCAGCTCTCTACTACCAGACATTTTTTTTTCTCAGACTAACAACTCCATCTAGGCCCCGTCACAGACGTAACATCAAATGCCATCCGCTGCTACGAGCTCTCCCCCGGCACAGGCGCCAAAACCTACACTGTCAACGCTGGCGACACGGTCGGCTTCACGACCTCAATCGGTCACCCAGGAACGCTCCAGTTCTACCTCGCAAAGGCACCCTCTGGCAAGACTGCCGCTACCTGGGACGGCTCAGGCAGCGAGTGGTTCAAAATCTACAGCCAGGGCCCCACCTTCTCCGGCGGCCAGCTCTCATGGCCATCCAACGGCAAAACGGAGGTTTCCGTCACCCTGCCAAAGTCGCTGCCCAGCGGCGAGTACCTACTGAGGGGTGAGCACATTGCACTCCACTCTGCCAGCACGGCCGGTGGTGCGCAGTTCTACCTCAGCTGTGCCCAGATCAAGGTTGAGAACGGTGGCAACGGAAATCCCGGACCCAAGGTCGCATTCCCCGGCGCGTACAAGGCGACTGACCCGGGTATCATGATCAACATCTACTACCCTGTTCCTACCAGCTACACGGCGCCTGGACCGGCTGTGTGGAGTGGATAGATGACGATGAGGGGGGGTTTGGTGTTTCATGTTTGATGTTTGATGTTTGAAAGTGTTCAGAGAGTGGAAAGGAAGATGAGATTTGATTGTTTTATGTAAATATCTATGTTCTTCTTCTTCTTCTTCTTCTTCTTCTTCTTTTAGATTGATATTTGACAGTGGAGGAGAGTATGATACCAAGGCATTTTCTTGGGAAGAAACAAATTCACATGTGGTTTTGAAAAGTGCATTGATTTGTTTTTATTGTTCTTTGCTTTGCGTCTCTAAACGTTGTGATTTTTTTTCTCTTGTCCAATCTTTGGGATACATTCGTGAATATCAGGTATTCCATTTTTTTTTCTTCGTCAACATCATCTTCATTTCATATCGCCATACCATCATGTCTGTTGATCCATTCACACCCTCTTTACTTTGAACTAGAGCCGGTATGCGAGCCCCCATGTTTCCTTCGGCTCGAGCTCTTCTTCTCCTTCTTCTCCTTGCTCTCTTTCTCGGGTTTCTCAGGCTTCTCAGGCTTCTCATGTCTCTCTGGCCTGTGCTCTTCGACTTCCCTTACAGCCTCGCTCTTGCCATCAATCCTTCGCACAACCCTGACGATATCGTCGGCTCGCTCAATGGCAACTTCATGGCCCACGCCATCCAGCACCTTGACACGGACGTTGTCTTCGCCGAGGACAGTGCGCGCGTCCTCTGTGATTTCGTCGGCAACGATGATGGGGTCGGTTTCGCCGAGGACGAGCCATACTTCTTTTAGCGGACCGGCGCGGGTCTCGATGTTTTCGCGAATGACGGCCCAGCGGTCGTGTTGGCTGTAGATGGGGGCGTTGCGAATGGTAGAGATGAAAGCCGGGACGAAACCCTTGTGGTTCTTGATCTGCCAGTCTACAACCGATGAGACAGTGCTGTACGGGTTTCCCGGTAAAAGCATCTGGTTGCTCGACACATATGTCGCGTTGCCTTCGCTTGCTGTTGTAGTGGTTGTTTCAGCGTTTTCCACGGCCTCGGGGTCTGTTTCTACTATCTTGGCACCGGTCCAGAGTCTGTTTGCAACGAGCCTTCGAACCATCCATTCAGGCATCCAGGAACTGTTGTAGAGCATTTTACTCGACACGGACATGTGAGATTTACGGATAATGCCCCCTGGGGCGACGAGCACGAGCCCCTTGACCAGGTTGGGGAAGTAGGATGTAAAGTCTGCGGCGATGAGGCCGCCAAGCGAGTAGCCGACGATAGTAAAGTTCAACCAGTGGATGGGTGAGGATTGAAGGGCGAGCAGCACTTGTGTGGTGTAGAGAGTGGAGTCATATTTTGTTGTGTCTGGCGAGGGTCCATCCGAGTAGCCGCGGCCAAAAAGGTCTGGCAATGAGTGGTTAGCGTTTGATTATTTGTAAAGTTTACGATGCAGAGTCTAATTGAAGATGGCGTTTCGAGCATGGACTTTTGCGTGGTCCCACGTGGGAGGAGTAGCTGTCGTGCACGTGGCCCACCGTTGGGTAGGGCTGGCGGGCCCCTTGCCCAAAGGGGTAAAGCAGAGGGGGGGAAAGGGCGATCGATGGTGTCAAAGTTTAACGTGGGGTATCAAACAAGAGATCTGACGGAGCGCAGGGCAGCTACGCCTCTTCATTTGGAGATTGAAATTTTCCAAGACACATTTCCAAGATTGTGGAGATGAGGACGAGGCGGAAATGGCGACAAGGCAAACTAGTGACCAGTGACAACAGGAAAGGGACCCACCAAACAGCATGACACGTCGACCCCTCCCGACCAATTTGTGCGCAAGATCTGTCAACGCGATACTCGGCGTCGAGATGCCATGAATCAACAGCACCTTTTCTCCGTCCCTGGGGCCAAATTCGTAGACGCGAATGGATCCAAACGGAGTGTTGACGTCCCGGGCTCCTGGTAGGGCGGCTGGATGGTAGGGCAGCTCGGCAGCATCCTCATCAGACAGCTCTGAAAGCATAGACTCTCTGGGAGAGGGGATGGGCGGGCGTCTGGCCGGCTTTGATGAGGCTGTCAATGCCCAGAGAAGAGACAGGCCGCCGACCGAGGCGGCGCCAATGATGGCATATCGCTGGGCCTGGGGAAGACGCTCGAACCGCGACAATTGGGTTGCTGAGATGCTTGAGATCTTCTGGATGGCAGCCTCAGCGGCTTTGGGCGGCGGCTTCTCGCCGGCGAACAGGGAAAACATGGCGACACAGGAATAGATGTAGAGAGTCGGGCCTTGCGGCGGCGACAAAATGAAGTGATGGCCATGGCGCTAAACTGGGCGGTTGTGGCGCGCCGATGCGTGTCTGCGCCACAAAGCCACAGTGCGGACGGGGCTGACGGTCACGCTTACGAGCTTGCATCTTTTTTTGTATCAAAAGTACAGTATAGTTCTCGGTTCGGATACGGCGCAAGGCCGGCATGACGATGCTAGAGCTGCAGGCTGCACGCTCAACCGCCATGGCGACATCAATGCTCCGACCAGAGACGGTGATTCGGACGGCGCGCTGATCTCGAGGCGGCTAGCGGCTGGCCAAGGTTTAGGAGCGCGTCAGCTCTTTGCTCCCTGTGGCTGTGTGCACGCATAGTAGTCCGGAAGAGCCCTAGACCTTCTTCCCCAAGGTATTCTGGGCGCTGGCCCCCTCCCGGACACTTACGACTCCCCCTTGGGTGCCCACGGTCTTTTGCGCTGTCGCCGATCCTTCTCTTCACTCTTTTACCTCGCCCCTGCTGCTCCTTGTCCGGTGTCTGCGGAGCTTTGCATGTCCGCTTCTTGACGTCTGCGGACCCCCGAAGACATACCGTACGAGCAAGTCTTGTCATCTCCGCCCGTGCTCATCGCACACGATAAAACAAAAGGGCCATATACTTCACCCTTCCTGTGTCCGCGCACGTGCTTGAGTGTCTGCACACCACACGGGGCCCCAGGCAGCTCACCATGGACGAGTGGACGTCGAAGCAGCTCCCTGAGCGTCTGCCCTTCTCCAAAAAGCGACTGCCCAAGAGCGTCATTTTCTCGTGCGTCGGCATGTTGCCCAAGTACCACATGAGCGTAGGCTGACCGCAACAGATATATCGGCGACTATCTCATTATCTTGTAAGGCCGGCCCCTCCCCCCTCCGGTGCCCATGCAACCAGCTTCCAAACTCGAAGCCGGCTAACAGCAGCTACAGCGCATTGTTAATCATCTTCACCGTCGTCGACAAGATCCCCCCTTTCCACCAGCACTTTGCGCTCGAAAACTACACCCTCCACTATCCCTTCGCCACAAAGGAGCGCGTGCCCGTCTTCTGGCTATGCGTCTACGTCATCCTCGCGCCCGCCGTCATCATCGGCATCTACACAATGGTCATTGATGGGCTCTTTTCCCATCAGGCGGCAATGCCTGTCGGCAGAGCTGGCATCAAACGCCTCTCCGGGAGGTACAGGTTCAAGGATCGGCTGTGGGAGTTGAATTGCGGAATACTAGGCTTGGGTCTGAGCATCGGCGCCGCATACACCATTACGGGCGCATTGAAGAACGCCATCGGAAAGCCGCGGCCGGATCTCATAAGCCGGTAAGCCATACGTACCCTGGCCGGCCCAGGCCATCCAACTAACCGACTCCAGCTGCATGATAGACGAGTCCAAGGTCAATAGGGCCAAATACGCTCTCCAAACTATCGACATTTGCACCCAGACCAACAACTACATTCTGCAAGATGGCTTCAAGAGTTTCCCGTCTGGACACAGCAGTGGTATGTGGCAACCAAATCTGCCGACCTGCAGCACCCCTAATACTTTCTAGTTTCCTTTGCCGGTCTCTTTTACCTCTCCATCTACCTCGCCGGCAAGCTACATGTCATGGACGCAAAGGGTGAGGTCTGGAGGACGTTGATCGTCCTGGTTCCTGCACTGGGCGCTGCTCTCATCACCGGCACGCGTATCATGGATGCCCGCCATCACCCTTTTGATGTCATCTCAGGCGCCCTTATCGGAATACTGGTGTCTTGGGCTTCCTATCGACAGTATTTCCCCCCCGTTACCGAGACCTGGCGCAAGGGACGTGCGTACCCGATTCGAGCCTGGGGCAAGGCATCTCGCGCTCCCCCGTCTGACGCCATGATGATCGACGACGACGCACAACCGCTGCAACAAATGGGCAAGCCGGCAGATGAAGAACGGGGAGAAGCGTCTGGTTACTCTTCCACGACTGCAGTGCCCGATAACATCGACACCACAGGCAATGTCTTCCGTCAACAAATTCACAACTCCCAACGAAGGCGGCAAGAATCAGGGTCCCAATATGGCGTAGATAGAAGTGACACGGCCGCATCGAGCAACTACCGGACCGGTACAATGGGATCTACTATGACTGCAAAAGTCAACAAGTACCAAACCCAGCTGCCAGCCACGAATCCTTTCGCCGCCGATGTTGCACGTCAACGCCAAATGGACACCTACGACTACTCATCTTCTGAAGACGAAAACCATTATGAGCTTCAACCACGGGGTGCTGGTGCTTACAACCCAGTATCTGGCAGACTTACCGACACAGGATATCATCCCCCCACAGGCATCTCGCCCGCTCCTACACCGCCACCTCCGATGAACACTATCCTATCCAATCAACACACCATCATGTCACCAACGGGAGATTTGGCTGATAGGCGAGATATCGGGCCGCCACCTCCGCTGCATGCTCCTGGTACTATGCCCCAGCAGATATGAAAGAGCGTTCAATTTTAGCTGCGAGCGGCTGTGTTCTGGTAGTCTGGACTGCTATCTTGTATCCATATGCACTTCTCTTCACGAAAACGTCCGAACAGGCAAACAGGCGTAATAGGTGGATAATCATGCTATCATTTCGGGTTCGATAAGATTCCATATGGAGCACTCTAGCCAGGAGCACGGAGTTGGGTGTAGCCTGCGATTAGGTTGGGAACTGTTTTCACGCGAGTACATGGCGCTATGCACTGGTAGCATATTTGACTATTAAATCTGAATGATGACTACTCCAAGTACACATCGATCGACTGGTCCAATTGTGTCTAGCATTTCCGTCCGAACATGTTGGTTTCAGATTCTATTTTAGCCCATTGAAACAGGGCACTATATTTTTGCTTGTAAAAAAGTGGTCTATGAAATGTCTCCATCGTACCAGCCTAGCAGCTTAAGAGAGAAGCA
>Ga0265797_10008342_pt1 | contig 13829 bp, 14 predicted proteins | sample P2T30metagenome_FD_192433 | JGI IMG/M metagenome (GOLD analysis project Ga0265797, IMG submission 192433) | Plant litter microbial communities from East Loma Ridge, Irvine, California - P2 T30 | ecosystem: Environmental > Terrestrial > Plant litter > Unclassified | place: USA: California... | reverse complement strand
CCCCGGCGGGGCGGGGGGGGGGGGCGGTGGGTTTCTGGGCTTTGGGTTTGCGGGTGGATTTTGTGATTGTGAGGGGGTCGGAGGGGAGGCTTGAGGTGGATTCTGGGCTTGAATATGGTGGCTCCGACGAGAGGGAGTCTTCGAGGGGTGGGAGGGTGGGGTAGGAGATTTCGGGGAGAGGGGGGTCTGCTGCTGCGTCTGCGTCTGCCAGGGCGTCTTGGGATTCGATGTAGGCGTCTAGAGCTTCGAGGTCTTTGGGGTTGTCGAAGATGCCGTCGCTGTCGTCGTTTGGCTCCTCTCGGAGAACTGCAGGGTCGTCGAGAGGGTCTTCGAGAGGGTCTTCGGTCGCGTCGACAAGTTCTTCGACTTGGCGGGGTTTGACGGGTGCCGTCTGTCCATCGCCGAGCATGATGGGCAGTCCCAGCTCGTGGAAAGCCGGGCGCGGAGGCTTTGATTTCATGGCTTTCCTCCGCCTCTCGAGCTCGTAGAACAACCTTAACCCAGCGTAAGCATCGGACGCGGCGTATTCAGCTTGAGAATTGTCCAAGCGTTTCGACCACGAGCTGGTTCGCACTTCGCCTTTCGCGAGTGGCAAGTGTAGATGTTCCGACACCTGGACCGCAAGAGCGCAGAGACCACGGTTGACTTTGGCCGGATTGGTCTCGCCGTATTTGACCAGTTTGTACAAATGGCTGAGTTCGATGTTGCCCTGCATTTCCACGCCGAAGCATCTCTTCAACCGCGACGCGTCACCGCCGATGTTGACACCGACTTTGATGATCTCCGGGTTCTCAAGAAACGAGCGTAGAGCCGGCGACAACAGTGCTGCAGTGGAATCGCCTCGGAAGAGTGCAAGGTGCAACAGCGCGATTTTGTCTTCGCAAGCGATCTGCACCAGAGACACGCAGCGTTTCGCACTGTCTTCGCCAGGTTTGGATTTCCATCTCTCCCATTCAAGGTCAAAGCCCACGACCTTTTCACCAGCAAACTTGGCAAGCTGGGCTTCGGTCTGCTCGAAAGTGGTGCAGTAGTGACGCGTCGGCGCCTCTCCTGCAGCATTTTTGTACATGCTGTATTTCCAGAAAGACGCGGTGGAATTCCGGGAAGCAATGAGAGCATTCCTTATGTCTGCCACTGGAATCTCATACGCAGGCAGACTTTCCTCCTCCAGTTCGGCCATGTTGCTAGGAGATGCGGATGTATTGTTTGTTGATGGATGGCTGGATGTCGGCGAAGAAAGTGAAGCTGAAGCCGGCTGCACATTACTCTTGGCATGATCGTCATCAGGGGCGGCTGCACGTAAAGTGCTGGTATCGGAAAAATCATTTGCAACAACACGTTTCCCGGGGGAAAGTGCCGCAACGTCTTCAGAGTCGTGAGCATGAATGACACGTGCCGCATCATCAAATAAAGCTGCAGTATGGCCGAAGGAAGATTGCCCTTGTGCCATTGACTGGAAAGACCGCCGCTGTTGAACAATCGCTCCAGGCGGCTGATGCTTTCCAAGAGCCGTGCTCCAGGACAAGTCACCAGTGAAGTGCAGCCCCATGTGAAGCGCATGCGCTGCTTGCTTACTTGGCGTCGAGGTCAAATTCAAGTGTCTCGTCGCTGGATGAAGCTTGCCCGAGTCTGAACGGGGCGTGAAAGAAGTCCGTCCAACCCCTTCCGACATCCTTCTTCTACGAGTCGACGCCCGCCATTTGCTGTTATTGAGTCCAGCAACTTGCAACTGGATAGATTCCTGCATCTCTTCGATTTTGAGCGTGAGTCGCTCAATTTCTGTTTTTTTGGCATCCCTCTCGGGCAAGAGAGCATCCCTTGACGCAAGCAAGGATTTCAATTGCTCCTCGATTACTGTGCGTCTAAGAGAGTTGATTTCTTGACTCAGAGGAGCAACTTCTGGCGCATGTGGTCCTTTTTTTTGAACGATCTCAAGCCTTGAGAGTTTCAGCTTTGAGAGCTTTTGATTTGCCAGATTTACTTGCTCGCCCGTCATTCCCCTCGGGCTGGTCGAGTCCATCTTGGTCGTCGCATCGTCCTCTTGTCGTTTCGATAAAGTATCGGGTACGCCCTCGCTTTCGCCGACGTTTGCCCATGACGATGGAGCAGTCCCATTCGCTAAATGATCTTTCACACGAGCGCGAGCTCTCTGCAAGCCTTTTAAACTCCACTTGTACTTGCTGTTCGAGTCTGATTCACTCCTCGTTCTGGGTTTAGCGATCAGTTTAGCCTCGACCTGCTCGATCTGGAACTCCGCTACTCGCAAGGAAGTAGTGAGGCACTGCTTTACTTTTTCCGCCCTTGTCTGGGTGTCCATCGTTGCAGCTGGGTCGCGAAGTTCTGCAACCAACTTATTTTTCAACGAGCAATCTTCAGCATATCGCAGGGCGTCTAACTTTCCTGACTTTTGTAGTGGGCTTGAGCTTGGCTTCGACGTTGCGAGAGCCCGCGTAGGACCTGCACGCTTAGCCGCAACACGTGCTGCTTTGTGGCTTTCGAAGAGCGTTTCCCTCTTCGCACGGATTCTTTCAAGCAGGGCGGCAATCCTGTCATCAATTATCCCGTCTAACCGCCGTTCGTGCTCTTTGTGCTCTTCAACGACTTCAAGGATCTGTGCCTGCTTTTTCGCCAGCATCGCAAGCTTGTCGAGTGCATTGCGATGCAGGCGCCATTCTCCGTGGGAAAGGTCGAACTGTGTCTTCCTCTTTTCACGAGCTCGGGTTGCCGCATCTTCCAGGTCTGACTTCAGATCTTTGGTAGCCATGTACGAGGCTTTGTTGACGTAACTTTCCGTCTTGAGGGTTCTCAACTCCTGAACTTCGCGATCCAGATATGCGAAACTAGTTGCAGCGTTCAATGTTGACAGCTGTGCGAACAAAGCATCTTTTTTCCTCTTCAGTTCCTCTCGCAATGTGGAATTCGAGGCATTTTGCATTTGCGTGCTGAGTTCATCGATTTCTGCATTCGTCATGGCCTTGACGCTTCTCCACGGCACGACGCTCATCATGTAGAGGCACGCGCCCATTGAATCGGCGGCAATTGAGGTGTCACGGTACCTGGTGATCGTCGTGAGGAGCCTGGATGCGTGGGCCGTTGCTGAGGTTTTTCCATCAATATCGGCCAACTTGTTGCGGACATCTGCCACTTCTTTCTCGAGAGCTTTCAATTCTTGAACGCTCCCCGGCTGGTCGATTTCCGCTTTGAAATGTTTTTCCAAAAGATTCAGTTTGTCGTGCAGGGCGTACCGATCGTCGTGGATTTTCTGGTAAAGGGAGCGGTAAGCACTGTAGTCGCCTCTTTGCGTCTTCCGCTTCAGCATGCCGTCTTCCTTGAGCTGAAGTTCTCTCGAGACCTCGTCGAGCTTCTGCGCAGTTTCGGTCGCGGCTTGCTTGGTTTCTTTCGCATTCTGCTTGACCAATTCGTCGAATTTGTTGATTGCATCGTAGCGGTTTGCGATTTGAGACTCGAACTCCGTCGTTCTGTTGATGAGCTCTTGTTCCCGTCTAGTGACCTCTTTCAACAGCTTCTCCTTCTGCACCGGCAATTGCGCCTGGGCGCTTTGCAGCTGTCGACCAAGGTCTGCTATGTGCGCTTTCAACCCCTGCACCTGGGACTCCGCAGCGCGCGTCGCTTTCTCTGTAGCCTCTTTCTGGGCGTCTCTCCTGCCATTGGAGTACATTCTTGTTTTCTCCTCTTCCATCAGTTTCCCCAGCTCTTGATTCTGTCTTTGCATGCTGCGATGCTCCGCCTCGGCTTCCTGCTTCTGCTTTTGTAATTCCGCAATCTTTGCTTCCCGGGCACTGAGTTGTCTGGACATATCCTGCTTCAGCTCCGCAATCTTGGCTTCCTTGTCACGAATCTCCCTCTCCATCTGCTCTTGCTTCGCACCTTTAGGCGCAGTAGTGGAGGCGGGCGTGGGCGGTTTCTCCAAAGAAGGCAGGCCACCTGAGCCAAAGACTTGGTCTGCAGGTTTTGAGACGCCTGTTGGTCCATTTCGGGATGGCCGGGTCGCATAATTCCTTCGCTGGTCTAGGCGACCTGCGAATACGATCCCGCGCCTCGGTGTCCAGGTGTGGTTTTTCAAGAGATGGGAGCGCTCGGCGAAAACGAGACCTCGTGACTCGTCCCATCTTCTGTCGAGAGGGCGTTGGGAAGGGAGACGCTGGAGGCGCTCAAGATCCTCGTAGATGGCGCGGGCGCCAGTGTTGACATGATGATCCGGCTGCGTATCGCCTTGTCGAAAGCTGGGCATGTACCTCGAGATGTTGAGGTTTGTAACTCGGGCTGCGGCATCGCTGCATGTTGGCCTCAAATATGACATTCCTTGCCGCGAATCGATGGGGATCGATAAGCTGTGAAGGCAAGGAGGGAGGAATTGAAGGGATGGAAAGAATTACAAGGCAAGACTTATTAGGTAGACTTCAGGTCTGTGACGATTGATTGTTAGACCTCCGCCTCCGCCAAATAGACTTCAACCGTCTCGGCGGCTCGGCGGGAGGGGCCTCGGGAGCGGAGATGCCTTTGCCGAGCTTCGCGCCCTCACGTGATACTGTAGCACTTTGGAGACGGGCTGCCCGTGGAGAGCACAAACGTCGTCGACTTAGATTGAGCCATATCACAGTCAACATCGGACAAAATGGCATCCCAATTGATGCCCCTGGAGCTGATCGATCGATGCATTGGCTCGAGAATGCGGGTCATCATGAAGGGTGACAAGGGTGAGCCTTTGATTGCGAGTGACTGACTGGTTGGCACTCGAACTAATCACCACGACAGAATTCAGCGGCACCCTGCTCGGTTTCGACGACTTCGTTAGTAAGTGAACACACGTCCGGTACGGATACGAGTAACTATATACTAACAACCTCCCAGACATGGTGCTCGAAGACGTCACCGAATAGTACGCCACTCCGCCAACCGAGAAGACGACTCATCAAAGCTGACATGCAAACAACAGCGACTACTCCGGCGCAACCTCCAAACTCCCCAAAATCCTTCTGAACGGCAACAACATCTGCATGGCAAGTACACGTGTCGTTAATACTCATTGCGTCGACATTTGCTAACACCGTGCGCAGCTCATCCCCGGTGGCATGCCAGAAGGCGACTCATGATTCAATGCCACACTTTTCCTCTTCCATAGTGTTATGAACGACCAGCATTTTCACCGGCCGGTCACCATTACGCGAGCAAATGGTCAAAGCATCTCTGTAAGCTTTTGCACGAAATCTCTCTGCACAGCTGCCAGATCGAAGTCAAGTAATTCTGTCGAAAGCTCGCATTCGCGTTACAGCAAAACGCCGACATACTGCAATGCAGGACAATTGTTCCGCCAGCAGCACCGGTCTTGTGCAAGCCATCGCTTCCTTCGGCCTGAGCTCAGTGGTGGATGCGACGAAGGCTTTTGTCGTAGTGTATAGTACCACCATACCATAGCTATGCAATGAACCGTACGTACGCTGATGTCTTACGCGAGTTGCGCATGTCGTGAGATGGACTAACAGCCCTATCTTGTATTGTCCTTCAGGCAGTCATCATGTATAAGTATTGTTGACATTTCCTTGGTACAATTCCACTCTCCCAAAAGATATTTACCTAAGCAGCACTTCATTTTCGAGCCAGGCCACCCGCAACGCAAATATGAAAAAAGAAACCTACACTCCAACCTCACTTACACAACCACCTCCCCACCCTCCAGCTCACAACAATCGACAACAACAAAACGGCCCCAACCCACACAATCGCCTTCTCCAACACCACAGGCGACTGACGCTGGCTCCTGCCTCGCCGCCAGCCTACGCGCCGAATATACCTGCACAGCCCTAGCACGCTCCCCCGAAAGACTCCAAACCTCCCTCACAGCTAAAGGAATAACTCCCGAAACCCAGTCCCGCTTCCTGACAATAACCCAAGGCGACATTCGAGATGTCGAAGTCGTGAGGACAGTCTTATTCCCCACTGGCGATGACAGTAGCAACTTCTACCCGCACCCCAACCTACGTCGCACCCATCGGGATCCATGATAGTACGCGTAGGGGAGTTTGTGTGATTAGGGAAGATATTTGGAGTGCTAAGGTAGGTACCTTAGGTAATGATGGGTCAGGGTCGTGGGGTGTTCTTTTTGATTTTGCTTCTGGGTGGACGCCAGGCGCGGTTTGTCTTGTACTTCGTATTGGTTTGGGATTACAAACCTATTTATCTAGCCGCGACGCCTCGAATGTAATCTGTAAAGTGATGATGGTATATTCAACTAAGATACTGCAAACCAAGTTATCCATTCTAACACTTCTCTACGCGCTCGATGTGTAGGCGAAATTAATAACGTTATCGCCTTGGACCAAACATCTCGTAATCGCCGAGTCTAGAGCCTCAGACCCTTCTTTTACCTTTACCCTCCCCGCAAAAGGACAGACAAGCTCCACGATCTCTTATCAGCAAACGATTGGTCTGCGCTGCTTTCTTACTTCCTGCCGACCCTCGAGGAAGAAGTCTCTCACTCGTGCTCACCACTTCACTTCCCTTCCGCCCTCAGCCGATGACATAAACCTCGAGTCAAGCTTTCTCTTCTTCGCTAGCTTGACAGTGCCAATACCAACCTACCTTGCCTACCGACATTGGCGTAGACGACGCGCCGGACTTGAACTCACCACCTACGACAGCGACAGCAACAAACAGCAACTACCTCGACAACAACAACACACCAACTGCCAACCATGGCTCTCCGCGGCGTCGCGCCCTTCGCAACCTTCCTCATCGTAGGCCGTAAGCCCACCCCCCACCCCAAACACAACACAAAAACCTCCCCCAAACTAACCATCCCCCCCCTCCCAAACAGCAACCTGCTTCTTCCTCGGCGTCCTCTTCGCCAACTTCCCCTACGACTACAACGTCCTCTGGTCCACGCCCCCCACCCTCGACCCGCTCCTCAGCCCCCGCGCCCCCTTCTTCGACCTGCAAGAAAACCACCTGAAATTCCTACACGCCAGCCCACCCCTAATCTCCCGCGTCTTACACATCGTAATCGGCACAGGCCTCCTCGGCTTCCTGATGAAACTGTACAAACCCAGCGAAGCCAACATGCTGTTCGACGGCGCCTCCTTGGCGCTCTATCTGTGCGGCGTGGCGGTTTACGGGGCGAATATCGTGAAGGGTTTACGGACTGTGACGGCGGGGGCTTATGGGGGGGCTGTGCTGGGGGAGGGGGAAAGTCTTGTGGGGAAGGCGATGGAGGGGACGGATAGTGTTTATATTGGGCGGGAGGATAGTTTGAGGGTGCTGGCTGCTAGTGATACTATTTTGGCGCTTGTGTTGGTGGGGGTTTTGGTGTTGCAGGCGGGGCAGTGGTATGCGCAGAGGAAGGAGGAGGAGGAGATTGAGGCTATGGATCGGGCTAGGGAGGAGAAGACGAAGGCGAAGACTGCTGCCGGTGGTGGTGGTGGTGGGGGGAAGAAGAAGCAGTAGTTGGTTGGTGGTGGTGGGGGGAGGGGAGTGGTTTGGGGGGAGGGGTGGGAAGTGGTAGGTTAGTCTTGTTGATGTTTTGTATGTGCATTTTATTTGTACAAGTGTTGGTGTGTACTTTCAAAAGACATCTATCAGACAGCCAACAGCCAGTTACTGTGAGTACCTAGTCCGACATGAATCGATGGACTCCGGGCTGAGTCCGTACGTATGATGAGGATGGTGATGATGAGGACGACGATGAGGATGATGATGAGGACCATGATGAGGATGATGTTAACTACAGTAGCGACAGGCGACCATACCATATCATACAACTCCCAAAAGTCTATTCGCTACGTCTAACAATTCTAGCGATAATGATCTGCCATGAGTTACATGTAATCCTTTTTTTTTTCAAGCCTTAAGCAAGCATACAGCCAGCTCATGAGGTAGGCTGATGTCGTAAACAATCGGTACTAAAAGCCCAGCCAAAGAGAAAAAAGAACGAAAACGAAAACGAAAAATACCAACACTGCCCCCCCTTCGACTAAACATCGCCCCTTTTGATCGAACACCGCCCCCATGACCGACCCCTCGTACGACCGCGACCGTTGGTTTAAATCGCTTCGCGGATGGTGAGTCGGGTGGGTGGCTCTCGAAGGGCCACCCACCCTCCCCACCACCTCCCCCACCCACCGTCCCCAGAAGACATGTCGACGTGAATGGCCCCGGGTGGAGGATTGAGAGCCGAGTGGGCGAATTCGACCAGTCTACTCTAAAAAAGGAGATCTAGTGGCTTGGGTCCAAAGTGCTGGGAGATTGCTTTTTGGCTTTCAAACGCAATCCATCTCATCATCCAGTGCTTCGCGTCAATATCCGAACCGCAATCATGTGTGTTTCATCATTGCGGCGCATCTGCACGCTATCTCGAAAGGTCGAACTCATGTTCCCGGGAATGAGCTTGAGCCAATGGCGTATCAGCTGCGAGATCTTCCTCCCCCGTCCGCGTCTTTCGCATGGGTCTCGCCCGCTGAATCATCCTCTTCTTCCTCTTCTTCTTCTTCTTCTTCTTCTTCTTCTTCTTCTTCTTCTGCTGGTTCAGGAGACTGAGACTGTTCCTTCTCATCCACAGCCTTCGCACGACTCAAGGCTCATCCTCATCATCCCCCTTCTCCGGCCTGCCCTCCTTCCGAATCGGAATCTTGATCCCCTGCGTCGCGAAAGCCTTGCTGAGCGGAGTACTCTCGATGACGCCGGGGAATTTCTTAGCCGAGAAGACCTGGAAAGCGTCGGAGTAGGCCCATGCTAAAACTGGGCATTTTTGGCGGTTGAGGCCGGCGTCGGCGGTGGGGTCGCCGAGGTCGATGAAGTTCATTTTGAGTCTGAGATTGAGATTGAGGGGTTAGTTATGTTACGTGTATGTTACTCTTGGTGGATGGGATTGAGGTGTGGATGGATGGGAAGATGGGAAGACGAACCTGAAGAAACCTTCGGTGCGGACGGAGAGGTCTTGTAGGACGAACCAGTAGCCTGGTTTGTCTTGCGTGTCGTGGAGGAGGGAGGCATTGACCGTTAGGCTGCCGATCAGATTGCGAGTGTACATGGCGTTCGAAGGTGGTTGCACGGGGGGTTGAGGGTACTGGGGCATGTACATTGACTGGGCGTAGCCCATGCCTTGCGAAGGATCATAGTATGGCTGGCCATCATGCGGTGCGAACATCATGTTCATCGGCTGGCCGAATTGGTTCAGCACTGTGCGCTCTTGCGGTGGAGGGTAGGAGGTCGTGGTCGCAGTGCTAATGGAAACCGCTGGAGAAGAAGAGGATGCGCGGACGACGTTGACTTCGCGCGTGGCGTCTTTGTCCCAGAGATCGACTTGCAGGATGAAGAAGTTGCCCTCTATGGTGTCTGGATCGACCTCCTGGCCGGTGTCTTTATGGGTGATTATCAGACGGACGCAGGGAGGGGGCGTGATGGGGCGTCTGTCCTTGTCGCCGAAACCACACATGCGGGCTCGCTGGGGCTGCTGCTCGACTCTCAATTCGTAGCGGTATTCGCCTTTGATGCCGCTGAAGGACATTGCCTTTGGCTCGGCCTTTACTTGGGGCGTCATGCTTTGCTGGGGCGCACCGTACATTTGTTGTTGATTTTGGGGCATCATTGAGGGCATTGATTGGGCGCCAGGCAACGCGGGTAATGTGTTAGCAGACATGCCGGTGTGCAGTGGTGGGAGCAAGCCTGGTTGGCCGGGGGGTGGCATGCGCGGAGGCGGGATAGAAGACTGCATTCCGGGATAACCGGGGTGCTGATGGTGTTGCTGGGATGGATGTTGCTGATGCTGAAGATGTTGTTGTGGATGTTGCTGTTGGTGTTGGTGTTGTTGTTGGTGGTGCTGTTGATGTTGTTGATGTTGCTGCTGCTGAGGATGTTGGCCGTAAGGATACATATTTGGACTCGAGTGTTGATTGTCAGAGGAAAAGGGCGGTTCTTGCTTGTAAGACTGGCCAAGGCCGAAGGAATAACCAGAGACAGAAGCAGATTGCGATTGAGAGTGCGGGCGTGATTGAGAATGTGAGTGTGCGTGCGAGTGAGGTTGTGACTGGTGAGAAGGAGGATGGCCGTGGTAGAAATGGTCCGGAGAGGGGTGGACTTGCATGTCTTCTAGACGAATGGATGGTGGCTGTTAGGTGGCGAAAAAAAAGTGGCCAGGTGCGCGCCAGAGAGAGTCAGAGGTGCTGAATTGTGCTGAGACGTCCAAAAGGTAAGGTGAAGAGGCTTGGATATGAGCTAGCCAAAGGCAAAGGCCAAGATGGGTCGAGGCAGAGGTAAGGCACTGCGCTGTACTGGACGAGAGGCGAGGTGTTGTTGTCTGGTACACTTCTTCTGTACACGCAGGCACACGGTGGCAGGGCAGGGCAGGCAAGCAGGCGTGCAGGCAGCGCAGCGCAGTGCAGGAGGATGATGTAGACGTAGACGAGACACGAGACAGACTGGAAGAGAGACAAGACGAGACGAGACAATCATGCGGCGGGCAGGCCAGGACAGCGATCGATTTTTAGCAGTGCTGCAGTCCCAGGTTCTCGGTAAAGTATATGGCCACTGGGAATTGACAGACCTGCCCTTGTTACCAATCTCAACACCGTCACTCGGCACTTTGACGACAAAATGGGAGGAAAGGGACGGGAAGGCACATGTAGTAGCAGTAGCTGCATATGCACGGAGAAGCACGGGAGCCCAGTCATGTCGGTGTCAGTTAGACCTGAGAAGGGAGGCTGAGGTATCAACCATCTACGTAGCTGAGGTACAGTACATAGGTCTAGTAGTACTCCAGGCACGCGATAACAATGGCGCTGACCTATGTCTAAGACATCCCTCGTACACACCAGCCAGCTCCTCGACGATGGTGAGAATGGCTAAATGGCTTGCAAGGTGTCGTCCATGCTACATCTTCTCTCTTACTCTCAGCGTACCTACGTATGACAGACAATCCTAGAGATACACCACATGTATGTATACATTCCCGCTGCATGTCCACTACATATTCCACCACATACATCATTATTACACGCACAGGCACACTGACACTGCGGCCGGCCTGCACCGCGACGCCGTGCTCGGCGCGACCACACCCACCCGCGCCGCCGTGTCGATCGGAGCATTACATGGATCGGAGGATTAGCAGTGCGTTGTTTGCTTGGGAGCTTGCCTTGCCTTGCTCCCTGCAAAGAATGCGGATCTGCCATTGCTAGACGGTGATTGGGGGGGAGAGACTAATAGACTGACAGATCATGAAGGCGAGCTCGTCGGTGGTTGACTCGATTACACAGTCTATCTATATCATCATCACGTTAGAAGAACAACAGAAAAGAGGTACCATCGTACTGTCCAGGCCATGTGTACTGTAATTACTCTCTCATGCAAGACTGCCCTCCTCCTGCACAACCAACCAGCAGCAGCACACAGCAGCCACAGCAAGCCCTTGCTGCACTCGTGTGCTGTTTCTGAAGCGTGTTTTATGTACTCTAGTCGAGTACTGTAGTACGTAGTCTCTACCACGCGCCGCCGCCCACATCCACATCCCTTCCCACTGCGTCCAAGCGAGAAGAGCGGGCAAATTACCTACCTTACCACTTAGTACATACTTCTCGCGAACCACAGACTACTGTTACGAGTTTTGCAACCGTGTGTGTTGAACCGTCCCGTCTGCAGAAAAGACTAGTACAGTACATAAAGTATGTAGTAGTAGTAGTAGTAGTAGTAGTAGTAGTAGTAGTAGTAAGTAGGAAGCAAGTGCAGTCGTCCTGTATCTGCACACTGACACAGCACACGAGCTACCTGTCACATCCTCAACACCGGGTCCGGCATGTGGGTGGGAAGGAAAAGAGGCGGCGAACAATCCGACGATGGCGTCCAACGTTCCCGGATCCCATTTCCACAGTCCACAAGCGCGGCTTTCCCTCAAGACCAAGAGACACGGCCTCGGTGCCGGCCTAAAGCAGCTCGCCCTTTCGAGCCGAAGATGGTGTGGATGCTGGGAAACGCCTCGCATCGCGGCGGCCGCGTATGTAGGTGGCATCCCGACGACTCACGAGAAATACTGTAACGTCTGCCCCGTTGGATGAGCCGCACTGCACTCGCGTTTTTGGGTGGCTTTCTTCGCCCGCGGCAGTGCTAGTTTAAGGGCAGTGCGCTCGTGGCAGCAGCCCACTCACACAATTTCGTTTGATGGAGAGGCGAGTGGTTGACAGGACTGGATTGTGAGAGCTTGCCAGCTGCCAGGCGAACTTTATTTCCTGAACTCTCAGTAGTGCTGTGCATTAGTGGTGGGGAGGGGCCGCGAGATGGAGGATCCACAATCATAAATGATTTGCTGCTGCTTGTTGTCGGCTTGAGCAACCGAGCCCCGTCGGGGTGTTCCTGTAGCGCGTTTGCGTTTGCGTAGCGCCTTTACTGACACCTATCCTTGCTACGTATCATCAATCTTTGTCGATTCGCCTTTTCGGAGGGCTGAGGGGTTTGGTACTGTACTGTAGAGAACTACATCCAGCACGGCCGCTGCGTCAACTCTTGTTAAGAAAGGATACGGCGGTACTTTGCGGTGGTGGTGGTGTTGGGTTACGCTGTCAGTAAGCAGGTACCTGCATCACATCCTCCCAATCCCAATCCCAGCATCGATTAGGGCAACATCATCCTCATCATTATCTATCAATCAATCGGTAGCCCACGCCCAGACTCCCACAGATCTGACAATCCCCAAGATCCCGCCACGTACCTAGGTGGCTTTTCTCCCGCACCCCAACCATCTACCCCGAACCCGACGAGTCGAGTCGACCTTCGACGCCCATGCGAATAATGCAGGCGACGCGATGCGTGAGATGAGATGAGATGAGATGCGATGAGATGATATTCGTCACGGCCACCACCGGGCCCGAGGTCGTGGTAGCGAGAGAAAAAAAGGAACCCGCCTTCGCGTGCTGTGTGGCGGCGAGATTGATTGGTTGATTATGACATTATTGATTGATGCCTCCTCCTTGGTGTCCTGCTTCACACTTCCAATTCGCGTGTCGTCAGTCGGGAAGTCGGAATGGATTTGCGGATTCTTCTTCGTATTCCATTCTGTATGTATTAAGCAGGAGTACACGACGCATTACATGAGATATCGGGTCCGGTGCTTCACCACCATGTATGTACTTTGGTGTCTGGCCAGCTAATGCGGGACGCCGCATTCTAGTACTGCTCAATGAATAATCGTAGTCTCATACGCAAGTTGCAGACACTCGACGGTCTTTTGCTGTATGTATGTATGTATGTACCTAGCCTGTACCGTATATACATACATACGCGTGATTAGCGAGACTCGGCACTTGGCTTCGTAGCTACTGTATGGGTGGGCTATTGGGTAAGGTTGTTTTTTTTCCCCGTGCCTTACTACTATTACTGTCTTCATCAGTATGTACTACCTACATACTCTTCGGGTGCGTAGGACTCGTAGGATTGCGAATAGTGCATGGTTTCGTTGCGCTTATGTATGCGTGCTACACGCGCTACTTATGTACCCTTCACGTACATGTAGTTGCATCCATTTTATCGCTGGCGAATTAGGATGCATTGGACTCTTTTGGCTCGGTTTGGTTCTTCGGTTCGGTCCGGGCTCGAATGAGGCTTGCTGGGTCGGTCCGTGGTGGGTTGGTGGGTTTTTGTCGTTTGTTAGGTTGTTGGTTGGAGTAGGCGAGGGAATGATTATATACTGATGAGTGTGCATTGGTATCCAAGTCGTAGATTGTTTGAATATGGTGTTCAACGATCTTGTCCGACACAACGCCACTTTAGATGCTGCATACTATCTATCACAGATTCAATGGTGATAATTCACACACACGGCTGAAAAT
>Ga0265797_10008341_pt1 | contig 13831 bp, 12 predicted proteins | sample P2T30metagenome_FD_192433 | JGI IMG/M metagenome (GOLD analysis project Ga0265797, IMG submission 192433) | Plant litter microbial communities from East Loma Ridge, Irvine, California - P2 T30 | ecosystem: Environmental > Terrestrial > Plant litter > Unclassified | place: USA: California... | reverse complement strand
TGGAGATATGTGCGTCGAAGGATCCGTATATGTTGCTCCTGACAGCAACTTATATATTCGCAAGGGACTTTGCAGACGCGACGGGAACCGTTCCTGTCATATCTTCGACCACTCTGGAACCTTTTCATTGACTGGGTCTCGACAAAAAGGTACCAATCACAAAATGGCTTCTTCTCTTATCCGCCTCAGTAAGTAACACTCGGAACAGCATACTGATCGATCGAAAGACTGGAACTCGTGCTAAAGAGCAACGTCGACCTGTAGACAACCTTTCTAGAGCCTCCTCCTTCTGGCCGGCGCAATACTCGAACGTTTCAACACCAGCATCGCACTGGACAATCCGTTCCCTCTCCAGGTCACCAATGGCGAAACCGAAGACGGAAACCCCACCGAGTCAAGTTACATACCAACCAAAGCAATCATCGACACAATCGACGAGCGCCAACACCCAACCGGCTGAGCCAAAACCAAAACGCAACACACCAACAACAACACTGTCCGACCACGTTCTCGCCCGCCAACGCCTCAACCGGCCCGTCGCTCCTCACCTCTCAATCTATCGCCGCCAAATCACCTCTGTCCTCTCCGTCCTCCAACGCCTGACAGGCCTTGCCCTGAGCGGAACCTTCACCCTCTTTCCCATCCTCTACCTCTCCTCCACACATCTAGGGCTTGGCCTTGATCTCTCCGCAGAGTCCATTGCGGCGTCGTTCGGCTCTTTGCCTTGGGTTGCTAAGTCCGCTGTCAAGTTCGGGGTTGCGTGGATTTTCACTTTCCATGGGTTGAACTCGCTGAGGTTCTTGGCTTGGAGTTTTGCGAAGGGAGTGGATAACAGGAAGATTGCGGCCACGGGGTGGGTAGTCGTCTTTGGATCTGTAGCCGGAGCGGCGGGGTTGGTTTGGGTCATTTGAAGGGGCGTTTCTTCTTGTGAGAGCTATCGGTGGTTTTGTCGGCTGGCTGGTGGAAGTCAACTTGATAGCCAGCCGGAGAGGGATTGAGAGTGTTTGAAGGATTGTGGAGCCAAAGCCAGATCGAGGCTTGCGTACCATATGGTTTTTCGAGTGATTTTGAAAGGCATATTGATGTACAATGTCCTGCTTCTTGTGTCTATGAGTCGTCATGTTTTCCATTCCTAGAGAATCAAGCTAATCGCAGCGACCGACAATCTGTACAGGGTAGTACTAATAGAACAACTTCGATGGGTTAGCATACATCATGCCATTGAAAACAGTTGCAGGCATGAAACCCTCCAGCCACTCCAACTCGGCAGTCTCATTGACCGGCAAGAAATCCCCAGGAGCTAATCCCGCTGAAGTATTGACATGTGGCCAATCCGAGCCCCAGATCAAACTTTCCGGCCCAGCAGCGATCAGTTGCTCGATAACAGTCTTCATCTCGTCCTCATGACCGTGAAGGCCGCGGCGATGTAGGGCATTGATCTTGACGGTGATGATTCCCCGTTCCATCAAGCGAACAAGGCTTTCTAGACCACGTCTCGACTCGTCGTCCAAAGGCACGTTAACCGATCCCAAGTGTTCGGCGATGACTGAGATGCCCACGAGCTTCTCTTCCCAGGGGAAATCTTCGAGCAGTGTCCAGACTGCTGGTGGCAGTTGGAAGGACACCGCCCAGCCATACTTTCGAGCTGTGTCTCCCATGCTTCCCATCAGAAGGCGTTCCATTTCGTCGGCGGTTGTTTGCGAGTCGTTGGACAAGCGGGCGTAGCCGCGCAGAACACGGACGCCGGAGTCGTGGAAAGTCTGCAACTGGGCCTCGCTGTAGTTGGTGTCTTCGCCGTAGATGATCTCGCCGCGCACAATGTTTCCAGTCGTCAAATTGCTTTGTAGCTCATCGATATGAGCCAGCAGGGCTTCGGTGCCGTTTTCCACTGAGGCTTGGACTAGGAGAAAGCTTTTTCCTGGAGATGAAGCAAGCAGATCGGCTGGCGTGGCTGCTTTTGGCGTGTAAGAGCGAGAATCGGAGAGGGGGAATCGTTCAGGGTCGAAGAGGTGTACGTGGGTGTCCCATTTCCTTAGTAGTACGGGCGACTCTTCGCATTGTGTGGTGTTCATCCTGGTACTTGTAGCTGTGGTTGCCAGCCAGGTTGCAAGCAGCAACAGGAACGTCTTGATAGCCATTTTCTGTTATAGATGAGTTATCGCTAGATAAGTAGTGTCAACTACAAGAGATCAATGCCCATCATCGCCAAGTGTAAGAGCACACGCTACATATGTACATCTCTAGGCGGCTCATCTTCGCTATGATAAATCGAGTAAGTACAAGATGAATGAATCGGTGGATGGAGCAGTGGATACCAGATCCTGGCAGTTCGGGATGGAGCTGACGTGACCAATCGGACCATGACCGACGATTCGGACCTGCACCGAAGATGTCATTCGACACTTATAGTCGGGATGTTTCTTCCTCCAGACATGGCGAAGGCTAGCGCACATGCACACATGTACCAAGTCTGTATGAATACTGTGGAGAAAACTTGTTTGCCTGCAAACAGCTCAGTTCGAATCAAGTCTGCACACTAGATTGGCTAGCAGACGACGCGAGATGCAAGAGCATGTCTACACAATTTTGTATCACTTTACAACAAAAGACAGTTCCGTTCACGGGTCGCGACTCACTCTATGAATTAGAGACGTGTGGTCATTTCATCTGAAATGGCAGTCGATCCACATCCATACGATACCATCATTAGACGTGAAATTCACTGGGATTCCTCTTGTCTGTGGAAACTCGTAGGCAAGCCTGAAGAGAGGAATAGCCTCATCTCGAAGTTCTGCATTTAAGGCTGAGTTCTAGATTGTATCGATAGTTGCTTGCAGGCTTGCTTTCGATGCAATCGCAAAGACCCATCCAAGGATCGGTTCTGCGCAGATCAACAATAAGAGTGGTGAGTTAGTCGTTCCTGCATACCTGCGCTATCCTACATACATGCAGCTGTTCGCTGGTTGGTGCCGATGGGCAGCACAGCTCGATTGTCTGGGTCAAAATATTTGTACACTTTCTCTGCTGTGAACAAGCGGACGCAATCAATTTTGCGATGTTTTGACGGCTTGCTCCTGGGAGCCATCTAGTGTATTGCTGGCGAGCGGCATTCCGTATAGTCCGGGTTTCGATGAGCCGGTCTCGGTCCAGATCGTAGCATGAGATGTAAGATCGAGGCTCGCAGCCTACGAGCCCACAATTCTGGTGCAAAGTGTGATCCCAAGAATCCTCAACGCGGTACGTCCACGTTCTCGTAGCTGTCCAGAGATATAACCGAGTCCGAGATGAGCGATCGGATTTGCATCACCTTCGGTTCATTCCTCCGTCGTTCGTTACTTTCCGAACCAGCTCGACCCGCTCGTCTTCGCGACCTGACTCTTTTCTGGCTGGTCCAGCTTGACACGGTCCAGAATCTCAGGACTAGGGTGCTCGGCCTCCGCTTGCCTGTGCTCGAAATGCTGTGTGGGCTCTCCCCTCTGCTCTGCCGCCAGTCTTTGCGCGCGAATCGCCAGTCGCCTCTGCTTTAATCGCTCCAGCTCTTCAGAGATCTCCTCTCGCTCATACGGCAGTTGATGGGTTTGGCCGGGCTTAGGCCAGAAGTCGGGCACGGCGAAGCGCGAGTCCAGGTTTGTGCCAAAGTAGTACATGATGCCGATTGGGAACATGATATACATGCCGAACTTGACGAAATGTCAGTTTCGTGGGTTGCTTGATGTTGTTGGTAAAGGGCGCATTCTTACCTTGAAGACCTCGAGGTTAGGGCCGCCCATTGTAACTGATTCGGGGACTGTAGTGGCTAATGAGATGTATCGAATCTGTGCAGTGGAGTTGTGGTTTCCGAGTCCTCGTACATGTAAGTGAACACTCGAATGCGCTTACCACTCGGATAAGGCCGAGATCGAACGGAGGTTCGCCGCATCGTCTCGATTGGGTTTGGCGCGATCTAGATTATTCCACGCCGTCATCTTTCTTTGGGACTGTGGGGAACCTCGGCTTGCCCAAGACTCGCTTCACAGGAGCTCGGCTGTCGAGTGATCAGGTACTGTAGTGAGTGAGTGAGGTTCTTCACGCACAAGACCCCCAATCACTGACTGACCCAAATCAAACGTCCGTGATTATCTGTGATTCACTCTCAAGCAAACACGTCTCGTGATTCTTCACTGTATCGATAGCAGATAAGCTTTTGCGTAACTTGAACCGCCAGTCTCAAAACACCACCGCCCTTTGGCACAACCACAACTTTTCCACAATCTCGACAACAAAGGAAACATCTACCATGTCTGGACTCGACCCCGAGAAAGTCGTGACCCTCGAGGTGCGCGGCAGAGTCGCCATCATCACTCTCTGCAATGAGAAGAAACTCAATGCCATGACCCAAGATACCTACTTCCGCCTGTCGCAGCTGCTGCGTCAAGTGGCCAAAATGGACGAGGTCTTCATAACAGTTCTCACCGGAAAGGGAAGGTTCTTCAGCGCGTAAGCATTCCCTTGGTTCAAAGAAGCAAAACGACTTTCACTAATATTCCATCCCAGCGGTGCCGACGTCTCCATCTCCCGCGAAGCCAAAGAAGGCGCCGATCTTTACAAGCAATGGCTCGGCACATTCGTCGCCAACAATATCAACACAACCCAAGCCTTCTACTCGCACCCCAAGATCCTCGTCACAGCCCTCAATGGACCCGCCGTTGGCCTCAGCGCTGCTCTGATCGGCTTCTCAGACTTCATCTACGCCGCTCCCCACGCCTTCATCCTTACCCCCTTCACCAGCCTCGGGCTCGTAGCCGAGGGAGGAGCGAGTAGAGGCTTCGTGCAGAGGATGGGCATCGCGAAAGCCAACGAGGCGCTGATCATGAGCAAGCGCATCACATCCGAGGAGTTGGTCAAGTGTGGCTTCGTCAACGAGATCTTCGACACGAAGCCGACGGAGCAGGAGAAGTTCCTGGAGTTGGTGCTGAAGGAGGTCGACAACAGGCTTGGTGATCATCTGGTTAGTGACTCGATGACCAAGATCAAGGCGTTGATCCGCAAGCCCGAGAACGACATCATGGATGCGCAGGGAGTGAGTTGCAAAACATTACCACAACACCATACGAGCACTTGACTAATCTGAACGATAGATTGCGGAAGCCTTTGGCGGTTTGGAGAGGTTCATGGCCGGCATTCCTCAGGCTGAGTTCAACAAGGTCGCCAGTGGCACAAAGAAGCACAAGTTGTGAAGGGATCGTCCTGAGTGGGAAAATTGTGTGAGCGTGATGGTTCTCTGGTGTCAAAAAGGCATTCAATGATCGATGGCGTTGGATTTGAGTATCGGTTTGAATGACGTGCTACTGTAGTATAGCACCCGAAGACATCAGCCATTCAAGACATTGAAGAAGTCTTGATTGAGGAATTTGACGTCCTTGCAATGTTGCTCTCCCTTTGCAGTCACACACCCCAACCCTAACCCTGTACGGGTGGTCGTCAGGTAGCAACATTGGTTGAAGGAGATTGAACAGAAGCCTCGCGTACTGCTGAGTTCATAGAAATCACTGGATAACTTCGGCTAAAGGTAGAACACTTCATTCCACGAGATTGTCACAGCGTTGGATTCCTTTGATAGCTAACTCACAGCCAATTGATCTGACATGCCTGCAATGATCTGGGTGTTCGGAACTCCAACTCACCCAATAATGGAATGCAACCCTCGATGACCTCGCCATGCCAAAAAGGAAGAAGGAAAGCACCAAGAAGATATCACTTCCGACCGCTTCTAGCTTTGGACACTCGCAGACTTATGTCTTGACGGCCTCCCCAGGTCAACAGTGCAAGTGTATCTTGGAGGGTGTCAGACTATTCCGAGCCGAAGGGGTCTACAACTTCGCTAACTTATCACGCCTTAATAACTGCGCTAAGCGGAGCGCTTATGACATTGTTAGAATGTGAAATACATATGGAGATTATAGGTAGCCCTAGATTTTGTGACGTCATGTGAAGTGAAGTGAAGTGAAGTCGAAAACTAGTTCTCAACCACGTACGGGGAAGAATAACTGCCTGTCTCAACCAGTCAGATGATCTTACATGTATATCATGGAAATTTAAGGGTTGAGATCACAACGAGAACAGCAGCATGCCTTAGACACATTTTCCATTCAAAAGTTCATGTACCACCTTTCTAACGTTATCGAATCTGATCTACTGTATGTACCAGCCAAAGCACCAGGCCTTGCATCAGCCGAAGGGTCTATGTATCAGCCCCAAGTGCAAAGTGAGAAATCTAAGCAGAGAAAACGCGACCAACAGTCCTCCTGAGCTTAGAAGCTGCGCCAGACCAGAGGCTGGGGCCGGGGATGGGGTAAGCGGAGTTGTCGCCGCTGTAGATGTCGTACTTGATGCCCTCGTCGGAAGCGGTGTAAAGAGAAGTGCCGGCAACACAGTCAGCGCCGCTGCTGCAAGGGTCGGCGGAGCCGGAGCCGGTGACCTCGATGTTGATGCACTGGGGGTAGGCCTGGGCGCCGTTCTCCTGTGGCTGTTGTTAGTTTGTGTGGTTGTAGTTTTCGTCAACATCCGATCTTACCTGGCCTGCGGAGTGCAGGGCGATGATCTCGTGGCGGAGGACGTAGTTGCCAGGGGCGAGGGACTCGGGGATGTTGACGGTCCACTGGTTGCCGTCGGCGATGAGCTTGTCGGAGCCCCACTCGTCGGAGGAGGCGTCGATGACACCGACCTCAGCGAGCTTGAAGAAGCTCAGGCTCTCCTTGTCGGCGTCGGTGCAGTCGCCAGAGCACTTGGCCAGGTAGTCGATGACCGGGCCGTGGTGGGACTCGGGCCAGGTGTCCCACTGGAGAGTCATGGCGCTGCCGGCAGCGACAGGGACAGAGGACTTGCCAGGAGTGGCTTCCTGAAATGGGGGTTAGAATCATTGTGACAGGTTGTAGAAAAGAGCTGCAAGTACCTTGTGGCAGATGATGTCGGGGCTGCCGAACGAAGAAGGCTCAACAAAACCGTTGTCCTGGTTGGCAGCGTACCAACCGGGAGTGTTCTGGTCGTTGGAGACCCATTGAGGGGTGGTGCCAGGAACGGTCTCGCCGTTGGCGGTGATCTCGGCGACGTGACCGTGAGCGGAGACAGAGGGCATGGCAGCAAGAGCCGCAAGAATGGCAGCAGCGCTGGCAGCGTTCATCTTGATAGACATCTTGAGGATGGTTGGTAGTTGGTGGTGGTTTGAAAGTTTGAGATGGTCGTGAGGGTTGTGAGAGCGAAAGGATGAGCCGGTCAACGGTCTCTGGTGAGTGAAAGTGGTAGAGGAGAAGAAGAGAGTTGTTTGGGTTGGTTGATTGTGACAGAATGGAGGTTGGAAATCGCCCTATATATACTTGCTATGCAGTCTCATTGAGCCTCAATCTTCTTGAAATCGAGCCGCTTGCTCGCGTGCGAAACGAGAGCCGCTGCTCATCGCACGCTGGAGATCGCATGGACGCGGTGGGTAAAGTGCAATGCGTCCGAAGACCAGCCTAACAGCCATGTGCACCTTGCGTTGGTGATCGTTGACCAAACAGACGTCTGCAGTGGATACGCATCCGGTTTGACAGTAGCCGATCAGGCAAAAATCGCATGGCGTTCGGTGCCGTCGTGGTGAAACTCATCAGAACACCCACGCGAGACGGAAGGGATGATGCTGGGCGTGGTATGAGGTGCGATCTGATCTGGTAACAAAAAGATTAAGGTCCGGCAGTCCGTCCGTGGTAAGGGTAAGGATCGTCGTTTTGAAGGCTTGGGGATCCTTCGAATCCTGACATGCGGTGTCACAGTAGAAGCCAAGCGTGGCACATAAATTGAACATATGGAGAGGCGGTTCGAGCTGTGAAGTTCCGCGCTGTCTCCGTGCGGATTCAGATTAGGCCATCTTGGCGGGACCACAAGCGTTTCGAACCGCGTCAGGTAGTGCAAGCGAAGCACTCGCAGATGACTCTCCTGTGGTAATAATGAGAAGCCTCTAACTTCAAGCTGTCGGCGATAGAGTACGGCGGAACCATAATGAGACAGCTTTCGGAGCGAGGTGGCCGTCTAGACTCTTTTCGACAGCGGAGTCGAATAATGCCCAGGCTCCTCAGGAGGAAGTCGTCACTGTGTGGGCGTCAAGATCCAGCACATACATACCGATTCAGTAGGTAGCGCGTGGGCGATATAGCCATGGTATGCTGTTGGTCATCTGAGATCCGTTGGAGTAAGTCTGCAGATGGCAACTGCAAGAAAGACAGTAGTAAAGACACAACGACTGCAAGCGACCAAGCCGAGTCAAGACTCGAGCTCATGTCGAGGGGATATAGAGAATCTTTATACTTGTCTTTACGCCCTCTCGAGCTCGCAAACTTGCTCAAAGTGGCGTCGAGTGGTCTGCGCGAGATGCAGGATGGTGAGATCTAGAAGGAGTCTGGGCCCTCGGAGGACGAGAACGACTGGTTGCAAGCAATGCCACCGCCGGCTGAAGATGGTCCGCAGGCTTGCATGTACAGTAGAGTGGATGTTGGATACGAGCTGGCGTTGTGAACGTGGACAACATGTGCGACAAGCAACTACACAGTCGAGTCTTTGAAGAAGGCGCGAATCATGTGACGGTCTGTGAATGGGGACTGCCAACCTTCCCTTGTTGCCTTGTTCCTTCCCCAAATGGGGAGTCGGCTTCAACATTCGCCGACTTCACCGTTCCAGTTCTTCCCTTGTTCGTCCGAGGGGTCGTATAGTGTTGGACAGCTTGGTCAGATCCTGGAAAGGATGTGAGTTCAGGAAGATCGCGGGCCTGACGTTTTGCTCACATGCTATCGCAGTAGTAGAATGGTAAGGAACATCATTTCAGAAGACTATCTTAGCAAAGTCGTAGAAGACGACGCTCAGGCGGTGCGTTCTCTTAGTGCTACATAGTATGCTCAATGCACAATAGCCAGCACACAAATACAAGCCGTCCAAGTTTGCATTCAGTAATGGTTATAATTAGACTTTTGGAACCTATACATGTTGTGTACATATAGCAATAATACAGACTCCTTGAACCCGATGTGTACATGCGAATGATTGCCCGCCCCACATGAACGCCATGCTCTGCAGTTAGGGTACAGAAATCAATTGCCCCCCATAGGTACAATGCAATAGAACGGAAATATGCGAGTTGAAACACAGGCATCAACAAACCCTCAAGTCCTCTCAGCGTCCAGCGCGTGACCAGTCGGGCCGCATAGACTGTAGTCGGCGCTGACGAAGCAGCGGTCGACCTCTTTAAGGCCCTCGCAGCAGTACTGCAGAGTTTCGACGATGTCGTGGGTGAGAGACAGAGGGGTGTCCTCCTTGAGCAAGATGTCGTATTCGACCCAAATTGAGTCGCCGGCGTGATAAGCAGTGACGCTCTTGAAACCCTCAACGACAGGCGAGAAGCGGTAGGCGAGGTACAACAATTTCTTGTTGATCTGATCGTCAGCAGCCTCGCCAGAAAGACGGGTGACATTGTCGAAAGTGGTGTGGCCCCAGTCGTAAATAATGAAGAGCGAGAGGAGACCGGCGCCGGCAGGGTCGAGCCACCAGAGATCAGCCTTGTAGCCGATGAACGGGAAGAGGAGGGAGAAAGTGTTGAAGATGACGTCTGTCTGGCAATCCTGCGCCAGCGCTTGCACCTGCGTCGTCTTGATCGGAATGCATCCGAACCAAATGATGCCCTTGACCACAATGGTGGCCAGCAGTGCTCCGACGGCGACCCAGGGAAGAGCTTCAGCTTCACCTTTCAAAGGCATGAGCTTTTCGACTGACTCTTGCAGAATCTGGAGGAAAGAGATCACCATGATGATGCTGAAGACCAGGATTCCTAGAGGCTCGATGCGCTTGCGGCCGACGGGGAACTTGCGCTGAAGGGCGCTCAGCCGCCATGAGACGAGACGGTTGGTTGTCCAAACGATCATAGTGCACAGCAGGTCAAGGGCAGAATCGACCAGAGAAGCGATCAAAGATAGCGAGCCTGAGAAGAAGGCCGCGACGACCTTGGCAATCAGCAGGATAACATTGGCGATGACATTGATGTTGATCGCCCACTTCGCCTTCCACTCCGCCTTCTCTCTCCGCTCCTTCTCTTCATCGGGAAGGAATGCGTAAATGTTGCCGCCCATGGACTGCAAGCCTCCTCCTCTCTCCTGGTCGCCATCGTTGTCCGGATCGGGATTCATCGATTCGAGGACATCGTCGGCAACGGCCGTAACAATAGCGTCGACTTCCAACCAATCGTTCAAACGTTGATTCTGATCCTCGTAGAACTTTCGCAAGCCTTTGTCCTTGATATCCTTGAGCTCTTTATCACTCTTGCGGTAGTCTTCGAGCTCGTCGCGGTTGATACCGTGCAGAATGGCCTCTTTCAGCTGTTCCCTGCGTCGGTCTTCCATAACCGTGTTGGCAGCATCCTTGAACCTCCAGAGGTTGGGTTTCGGCTTGCCACTGCCGTTGGCGAGTGAGCGGGCAGAGTGGTTGCCGTTCATGAGGCCAGGTCGGGCTTTGGCATCGCCATTGGAAACATTGCCCATCCCGGCTTCAAGATCGTCTTGTCCAGCTCCATTGCGCTTCCTGCCTGCCTTGAATTTTGCGCTGGGACTTGCGGGAGTGACTGGGCGGCTGTTGGAGTCGTTCTGTTCATCGTTGCCGCCTCCCCAAAATGACAAGGAGCGTTTGCCGACCATGATGGGCAACGGGACTTTGCTTGCAAACACCGCTACTGACGAGCGATTGACAATGGACGGAACACAGGAGTTGAGAGAGTGTAAAGAGAATGAGACTTCAAAGAACGATCTTGCGGGCCCAGCAGTTACAAGAGCGGGTAAGAGACTACTAAGGTTTCTTGGTCAAGTCGTTAATGAATCTTGGACAGAAGATCCATCTTCGGCGACTGATGACGCGCCGCGGAGAGGACTAGACGGTGCACGCGTAAGGTACGGAGAATCTGCAGCCACACAAAAGCCACAGGCAAGCACGGCAAGCTTTGGCGTCAACAAAGCTCTAAGCCCTGGCCGATCTAAGGTTTGTGCCGCGGAGCCGGGTTAGCCGAATCGCGAGATGCTGTGGCTTTTCCCGATCTGTTAGTGACAGTGAGGTTATTAAACATGATGGGCGGCGGAGGTTTTACGAAGAAGTAGGTGTTGCATGTACAGAAGGTACGTTGGTTGATCAGAATATATATGTATTGTGTAGGCTGATGATGCATGTACATGTCAGACCGTAAGGCGTGGCAAGGCTTAAGTCTCGATCATGACGACGGAGATTTTGAGTCGTTTACGTGTGGGCAGAAACAACGACACATGCTTAGTAGAACACTCAACGTGCCTAGTATAACGTCTGCCACGTTTCACGACCGCATAACCGGTTTTCATACTTGACGACTGATTGAGAACCTCCAAACCGATCAGCCACAGACCACTCATCACACTTAGGACTATACGCGAGAACAACCCGCGATTCAGCCTCCCAGCACCGTAACGCGTACAACTCAATCTCAACACCATCGAGAACATGGCAACATCTCCTCAAAATCCAACCTTCACAACCCTCTACACCAACCTAACAACAACCCTCCCTTACCCCGTCCTGCCACCACCCTCCCCAAATCCCTCCAACCCCTCCCTCAGCAACGAAATAGCCTCACTCTCAATCCACCCCACCCTCGAAGCCCTCCTCCACATCCTCAATCGCGACCTCTCGTCCGCCCACTTCCTAGTCCGCCACATGGAAGCCAAACCCGCGGTCGAAGGCATGTTCGTGCACGGCATCCTGCATCGTGTCGAAGGCGACTATCGCAATGCCGAGGCCTGGTATGGGGATGTGAAGGATAGTGAGTGTTTCAAAGCGGTTTGGCCTGGGAGTGAGGATGGTGATGGAGAAGGGATGGGGGGTTTGGAGGGAGGTTTGGCGTTTATTCGGAGGGTTGAGGGGTTGAGGAAGGAGGGGAAAGGGAATTTGGAGGAGTTGCAGGAGGAGAGTGGGAGGGAGTTGGATGCTCTCAAAGACTTTCTCGTGGGAAAGTTTGGGCTGGAGAGGGTGGCGGATGCTACGAAGGTGTGGGTTGGGAAGTCTGAGGAGGGTAAGAAGCAGCATGCTGGTCAGCTGGTGGGTGGCGAGGGATGGAGGCAGTTTTGATGCTGCGTTGAATATGTGAGAGTTGCAGTGCTGCAGTATCGGTATATTGGCGGTTTCCTGCTTGTGCTGTTCTAGCTCCAGTATCATACAATGCCGTCTGATCTTCCTGTCGTCAACTGAATACATTGCTGACAATTAACCTCCATGTTCGAGTCGTGCCCAGCTCGTCTCAAATGACAAGCTCCTCCACGCCAACGGCCGCTCCTTTCGTCCGCCGAATCTCATAAGTCAGCAGTGAGTGATCCTGGAACATCATCAACAACCGCCACCTCTTCTTCGCCTCATTCTTGACGCTTTCAGTCCCCTGGATTGGACCCACGGCGATACCATGCAATGGAGAGAAGGGCCTCTGGCCCGCATTTTCCTGGCTTTTGAAGGGCAAGATGCACTCAGTCCTCATGGCGTAATTCGTTTTGAGACCAAGCTTTGAATCGATCTCCACTGGGTACTGCATATTCTGCAGCACGCGAGTGAGAGAGATAACGATGGCGCGACCCTTTTGCGAGGCGAGGATCACGACCCCGAGTGTGGGAATGTAAGCGTGCATGCTCAGTCGGTCGAACTTATTGAGCATACTGTACTCGGCCTGGATGCTCTGTTTGAGAGGCGCTGCGAGCCCGACCATTGGAGGCAAAAAGGGCTGGTTCGCGCCGTGTTGTTCTTGTGAGGGCTGCAACAGGTAAACGTTGCGAATCGATGCGTGGAGGACCGGGCAAGGTAGATCATCGCAGAGATTTGTGCTCCGGACAAATTTTGGTACGTTTCCGCATATCCGCTCCCCGCTGTAATATGCGGCTGCTGGGATTGAGTCCTCGGTGTTTTCTCCTTCGGAGTCGTCCAGGTCGGACCACATTTCTATGTCGTGCTCCAAAGACTCGTCTTCGTCTTCATTCGGTTGAGGGTCGGGATTGGTACGTGGAGATAAAGCGTCAAAGTCGATTGGTACGCCAGAATTGTCACCATCATCATCGTAATCATCATCGTCGTCGTCAGGTGAAAGGTCGCCCGAGTCCGCTTGCTCAAGCGTTGTAGCCAAGGTCGTCGATATTTGTCTCGATGTGCCTCGATCTGGCGACGGCGAGCTGGCACCGCTGCTTACCTCAGTTGTTGACTGTGATGGGGATAAAGCTGTCGTTCTCTGTTTGACCGGCTTGCTAAAGGCATGCGATACGTCGGGCATGAGACGAGTGGTTTTACTGATATCCCAAATTCGCATGTCGCTTTTCGCATCGGGTAGGACGTCAGTTCCATCCATTCCTAGAGCTTCTTGCATGGTGTCTTGCGCAATGAATGACCGTTTGTCGAGGAATATGATGCCCCATCCGGCATTCAATCGATCGTAGCCTCCGCCTTGAAGTGCTGGAAAATAGGGCCCGAACCGAAACGCTTGCACAGGAGCAAACTCGTGCAAGTCTATCGCACGACATACGCCACTAATGTCGGTAGTGAGCAGCCACCGGCCGTCTGGATCATCGCCTGTATTGCAAAAGGCGATGTGCGGTATGTTAGCTTCTCCGTTCAATACTTGTCGAGTCACATCTGCATCGCGATCAGGTCGAGATTTCATGTCGTCGCTTCTGCTATCCCGACCAGAACCGATTCCTGATTGACCAACCGAACCCCTTGCCGCCTGACTTTGAGAAGCGTCTGGCGAACCAAGCTTAGTGCCCACAAGACCAAAGCGAAAGACAGT
>Ga0265797_10008337_pt1 | contig 13840 bp, 10 predicted proteins | sample P2T30metagenome_FD_192433 | JGI IMG/M metagenome (GOLD analysis project Ga0265797, IMG submission 192433) | Plant litter microbial communities from East Loma Ridge, Irvine, California - P2 T30 | ecosystem: Environmental > Terrestrial > Plant litter > Unclassified | place: USA: California... | reverse complement strand
GGCACGCGCAGGCCAATCACCACGTCGACCAGCTTGAACGCGATGAAGGCGGTCACGGCCGACCAGATCACGGTCACGCCGATGCCGTGCGCCTGCACGATCACCTGGCTGGCGATCGAGTAGCTGGTGCCCATGGCATTGGTGGTGTAATCCCACACGCCCTGGCCGCCCAGCGACGGGGCCGCGAACACGCCGGTCAGGAGTGCACCGAGGATGCCGCCGACACCGTGCACGCCGAACACGTCGAGCGAGTCGTCGGCGCGCAGCATGCGCTTCAGGCCGGTCACGCCCCACAGGCAGATCACGCCTGCCAGCAGGCCCATGACCAGGGCGCCCATCGGACCGACGAAGCCGGCGCCCGGGGTGATCGCCACCAGGCCGGCCACGGCGCCCGAGGCGGCGCCCAGCATCGATGGCTTGCGTTTGAAGATCCACTCGGCCATTGCCCACGACACGGTCGCGGCGGCAGTCGCCAGCAGGGTGTTGATGAAGGCCAGCGCGGCGACGTCGCCCGCTTCCAGCGCCGAACCGGCATTGAAGCCGAACCAGCCGACCCACAGCATCGAGGCGCCGACCATGGTCAATGGCAGCGAGTGCGGCGCCATCGATTCCTTGCCGTAGCCGACGCGCTTGCCGATCACATAGGCGCCCACCAGGCCGGCAACCGCCGAGTTGATGTGCACCACGGTGCCGCCCGCGAAGTCGAGCGCGCCCTGTTGCCACAGGTAGCCGGCGCCGGCGGTGACGGTAGCCAGCGAGGCCGCGTCGGTGATCGCGTCAGGACCGGCCCAGAACCAGACCATGTGGGCGACCGGCAGGTAGCCGAAGGTGAACCACAGCACCACGAACACCAGCACCGCCGAGAACTTGGCGCGCTCGGCGAAGGCGCCGACGATCAGCGCGCAGGTGATGGCGGCGAAGGTGCCCTGGAAGGCGACGAAGATGAACTCGGGAATCATCGCTTCTTTGGTGAAGGTGGCGGCCATGGCGAAGGTGCCGGCGACCGGGTCCCAGATGCCGTTCAGGAACGCCCGGTCGAAGCCGCCGATGAAGGCGTTACCGCCGGTGAAGGCCAGCGAATAGCCGTACAGGCACCACAGCACAATCACGAGGGAAAACACCATGGTGACCTGCATCAGCACCGACAGCATGTTCTTGGCGCGCACCAGGCCGCCGTAGAACAGGGCCAGGCCCGGGATGACCATCATGACGACCAGCAGCGTGGCGACGAACATCCACGCGGTATCTCCCTTGTTGATGGACGGCGCCGCCATGGCCGGGAGGGCCGTGCCCAGGCCCAGCATGGCGGTCAGGATCGTTGTAGTGATACGCTTCATATGGAACATTCCCTCACAGTGCGTCGTTGCCGGTCTCGCCGGTACGGATACGGATGACCTGGTTCAGGTCGGCCACGAAGATCTTGCCGTCACCAATCTTGCCGGTGCGGGCGGCGCCCTGGATCGCGTCGATGACCTGGTCGACGACGGCATCGTCGACGGCGGCTTCGATCTTGATCTTCGGCAGGAAATCGACCACGTACTCGGCCCCACGGTACAGCTCGGTGTGGCCCTTCTGGCGACCGAAGCCCTTCACCTCGGTCACCGTCATGCCTTGCACGTTGATTTCCGACAGCGCTTCTCGCACTTCGTCGAGCTTGAAGGGCTTGATGATGGCGGTGATCATTTTCATGGTATTGCCTCTTTTGCTATCAAAAAGTTTTTGAAACGGACAGCACGGCGGATGACTTGCCCAGGTTCTTGCCTTCCGGGCTGAGCGACACGATGTTGGCCTTCATCCAGGCCAGCGACACCGACGCCACCCCGAAATCCCTGGTCACGCCCACCTTGTAATCGGTGTACGAGAGCGCGCTGTTATTGCGTACCTTCTGGCGTCCCACATGCAGGTTCAGCACGAAGCCGCTGCCCACATCGAGGTCGGCGCCCACGTCCAGGTAGCCGCTGCGCTTGCTGTCGGCGGTGCCGAACAGGTTGGTCGTCGCATGCGAGTACTTGATATAGGCCGGACCGAAGCCGAGCTTGCCGTACAGTTCGAACGTGTTGGCGTTCGGATCCAGGCTGTTGTCCGGATAGTAGTAATACAAACCTCCGACGTCATAGCTGACCGACTCGGTCAGCTGGCCGCGCTTGCCGGCGTAGACGTCCCATTCGATATTGCCGTCGCCACCCAGGTCCTTCGTCCACTTGATGGTGGAGAGCCAGGTGCCCACGTACACGCCGGTCGGGCTGTGCACATAGTCGACGCCGCCCTGCAGGGCGGGGTCCAGGCGTGTCTGCGACAGGCCGCGGTAACGGTAGTCGCTGGTGATGCTCGCGTTGTAGCTCACCTCATGTTCGGCGGGTTGTTCCTGTGCGATGGCTGGCAGGCTGGTGAGAGCCAGGATTGCCAGGCTGATGGCGCTGAATGATGCATTGCACTTCATGAATAACCCCCTTGATGACAGTTACTGCGTTTGGAATCCTCTTGTCGTTCGTCGTTACCATTCCATTTAGCAGGATGCGTGCCAGCGCATAATGGGACGGCAACAGGGCTTGTTTTTTGATAAAGTCGCCCAACATGCGTAGCGACCGACCATGATCGGCCGCAGACCGCGTTCCACATGGGGCGTGGCGCACCAATTCAGGCGGCATCGCACCACGGTGGTGCATGCAGCCCCTGCTATAGGGAACAGGGATATGAACAACAGCAACTTCTTCAGCGATTTGCAGGGCAAGATCAACCAGGCGCTCGAAAGCGGTCCGGCCAAGGACATCGAGCGCAACGTCAAGGCGGCCATGACCCAGGGCTTCGCCAAGCTCGACCTGGTCACGCGCGAGGAATTCGATATCCAGGCCCAGGTGCTGGCCAAGACCCGCGCCAAGCTCGAGGCGCTCGAACTGCGCGTGGTGGCGCTCGAGGCGGGCCTGAACAAGGATGCGTCGGCGCCCAGGGCAGCGGCGGCGGACGACACGCCGCACATCATCACCCCGCCGGACCTTTCCAAGAACTGATATCGCTAGCGTCCCTGCAGGCTGGCCAGCTGCTGCGTGACCTGGCGCTGCTCGCTGTGGTCGAGGGGCGGAATGGCCGCCAGCGCGGCGCGGTAGGCGGCGATCGCGCGCGGCCGGTCGCGCCGCGCCGCATGCACGTCGCCCAGGACCCGGTACACATGGGGACGCGGCGCGATCGACACCGCTTTCGCCAGATGCATCGCGGCCTCGTCGAGCCGGCCCTGCGTACGCGCCACCAGCGCCAGCCCGTAGGCGCCCTGCTCGCTCGACGGCACCCGCCGTCCGAGTTCCTCGAACAGGCGCACGCTGTCGGCCAGCCGCCCGGCCTTGAAATGCGTCTGCGCCAGCGCCCACAGCAGGTCGCGCTGACGGTCGTCCACCAGCACGTAATCGAACAGATCGGCCGCCATGATGACCTGCTCGGCATCGAGCAGCTTGCCTTCGTCGAAGGCGCACATGGCGCGCATCAGGCGCGCCAGGTCGGGGTCGGTACGCTGCGCCTCGCTGCCCAGCTCACGGGCGCGGCGCCCGCTGCCGCCCAGGAAGAATGGCGTATCGAGATAGAACCGCAGCAGCGCCACGCGCGCCCGGTAGTTGCTCGGGTCGAGCCGCAGTGCGCGCTCGAAGGCGTCGCGGGTGGGATGTGCATGGCGCACCACGGCGATCAGGCCGCCGGCACGGGCCTGCGCCGCCAACGCCCGGCCCAGCGCTTCGGCGCACAGGCTGTTGTCCGGATTGGCCGCGACGCAGCGTTCGGCCTGTACCTGCGCGGCGGACGGCGCATCGCGGCCGCCGCGCGCCAGCAGCAGGTCGGCCCGGGCGGCCAGCGCGCCCGGGTCGGACGGCTTGCGCGCCAGGTCGGCATCGATCTCCCGGCCTGCCTCGGTGTAGCGTTGCTGATGGACCAGCAGCCTGGATGAACCGGCCTGGGTGGCATGGGCATCCCCACCCAGGACCAGCCACAGCGCCCCCAGGACTGCCCATGCCTTCGTGTTCGCCAGCATTGGATCTCCCTCTCATCGCAGCGGCCGGTCTGCACGCCGGCTCACTGTGCCCATGCGGTTTGGATCACCATTAGTGCTGTTTGATCTACAACAAATCGTTACATAGCCAGCCGCCATACGTCAATACTGCGGTGGTATCAATGTTTGTCGCTTTATGGCATGCGCATGGAAGCAGTAAGAACTGCTAGGTTTCCCGGAGGGGCGCCAATCGTCCTACTCGACGCTGACCTCCTTGCGGTTATCGCGCGACACCCGGTCGATCATCTTGTTGTACGGATCGACGCCCACCTCGAACGGCCGCTCCTTGACCGTGACCGTGACGCTCGGATCGGCGCCCGTCAGCATGCGCTTTTCGAGCAGCAGCACGCGTTCCTGGCTTTCGGCGGCGCCGCCGGCGCGCGCGAACACGCCGATCTCGATCGGCTCGTCGTAGGCGCGCGCCGTTTCCTTGCCCTTGCCGTCCGCTTCCATCTTGGCCAGGTGCAGCTGCATCGTCACGTCCCACTGGCCATCGGCGCGCTTGACCGCCTTCGCGGCGAGCACCCGGTTATCGTAGAACACGATTTTCTCGAACATGTCGGCGATCAGGGCGTGCTTCCCGGCTGGGGCCTCGGCGCGGATGTAGTCGACCAGCTCGGCCGAGGTGGCGAACGGCGCCTCCTGGTAGCCCTTGTCCTGCAGGAAGCGCTGCAGCGCGCGGTTGACGGCCGCCTCGCCGATCTCGTCGCGCAGGCGGTAGAAGATCAGGCTGCCCTTGCGGTAGTGGATGTAGTCCTGGTTTTCCACCCGTACCAGCGGCAGTTCCTCGATCGCTTCGCCGCCGCGCGAGCGCAGGTAGCTGTCGAGTTCATGGCGCAGGAACTGGCGCATCTGGTGGCGGCCGTATTCCTGCTCCATCACCATCAGCGCCGAGTACTGCGACAGCGATTCGATCAGCATGCTCGCCCCTTGCACATTGGCGGCGGTGACCTGGTGGCCCCACCACTGGTGCGCCATCTCGTGCGCGGTCACGTAGAACACGTAGTCGATCGCGTTCCTGTCGCGCAGGTCGGCGATGAAGCCGATCGATTCCGAGAACGGGATCGTGTTGGCGAACGACTGCGCGAAGCGGTGGTAGTTGGGGAACTCGATGATCCGCACCTGCTTGTGCTGGTAGGGCGTGAAGCGGGTGGTGAAGTAGTCCAGCGATTTCTGCGTGGCCGTGATCATCCGGTCGACGTTGTAGGCGTGCTTGCGGTCGTGATAGATCTCGATCGGGATGCCGTGCCAGTCGCCCTTCTTCACCTGCCAGTCGGCCGACAGGTAGGCGAAGAACGGCATCATCTTGCGGTCCATCTTGTAGTGGTAGAAGTTGCGGCCGCTTTGCTTGTCCTGCCACGACTTCTGCAGGTAGCCCGGCGCCAGCGCGATCTGGCCGGCGCTGGTCGACACCGTGGTCTCGAAATCGATCCAGTCGGCGCCGCCCCCGAACACGGTGTCGGCGCGCGCCGCTTCGTCTTCCAGCCTGGCCATGCGTACCGGTTCGCCCAGCCCGCGCTTGCGCCGCTCGTTGCGGTCGCGCAGCTCGTAATCAGCCTGGTAGCCGATCAGCGGGAAGAATTCGTGGTTATTGAAGAAGGTGCCGTTGTAGTTGATGGTGTCGGACTCTCCGCCGTTCGGGAAGCCTTCGCGGCGCACGTCGACCGTGAAGTCCAGCGCCAGGCGCGCGCCGGGCGGCAGCGCTGTCGCCAGCCTGAGGATGCTGAAGCCGAGCTCGGCGTCGTCCAGCACCACCTGGTGCGGCGGCAGGTTGGTCCAGGCGGTGTCGACGTCGACGTTGCGCTGGAAGCGCAGCGTGTCGAGCGGCGCTCCGGTCTTGTTCTCGAGGACGTACTGTCCCTTGATGGCGACCCGGCGCTGTTCGGGGTAGATGTCGACCGCGGCGCGCACCGCGGTGGCCTTCGGGTGCGGCAGGTTCATATACTGGCGATAGGTCTTTTCGTACCTGGCCTGCTTGTCCATCGACACATTGGCGGCTTCGTAGTGCGCCAGCGTGACCGTGTTGTGGAAGACCCAGGCGCCAGTCGCCGCGCAGGCGAGCGAGCACGCTGCCAGCGCCACGCCGGAACTGCCGCGCAGGCGCCGGCCCGCTTCGCGCACCCGCGCGCGCCATGCGACCGACAGGCCGCGCACCCAGAAGGCGTGGGCCAGGATCAGCGCCGCCAGCGTGAACAGGCTCCAGTACACGGCAAACCAGGCCCACCCCGTGATGAAGTGGCCAAAGCCGTTCATGTCCGAATACGGCGTTTTCGGCAAACCGGAGAAGTTGACCAGGTTGTGATCGAAGTGCAGCACGCTCATGACGATCTGCGAGATGATCAGGAGGATCACCAGCCCGTAGCCGATGAATTTGTTGTTGGTGACCACCTGCAGCACGATGGCGATCAATCCCATCAGGATGTAGGGCACGCCAGCCAGCAGCACGCCTTTCAGGTACACCGCCAGCTCGATCGGCGCCCCGCCCTTGTAGGCCTGGACCGCGATCGCCGTCAGCACGCCCGCCAGCAAAAACACGACCACCACGCCGACCAGCGCCAGGCTCTTGGCCACCAGCGGCGCCCAGTTCGGCGTGGGCATGGCGTCGGCGACGTCGGCGATACGTACCTGGCGCTCGCGAAACACCAGTTCGCCGGCATAGAAGGTGACGATCAGCAGCAGCATGACGTTGAAGCTGCCATTGAGCAGTTCGATCATCAGGTGGGTGCGCGGATACACGCCGGTGCCGAACAGTTCATCCATCTGGCTCGCGCCGCCCGCCATGTTCATGACACCGAACAGCAGCATCACCATGAACGGCACGCTGCGAAATACCGAAGCCGCATCGAACACCAGGATGTGCCAGCACTGGAGCCAGCGCGTCGACAAGGTGAAGCGCGGCGCGCTTGTCGGCAAAGCGCGCGGCAGCTCGGCGCGCGGCGCGACCGGGGCGGCGGCCTGCTGCCTGGCCTTGCCGAACAGGCGCTTGCCGGTCCCGGCGCGCTGCGGCTTGAACAGCACCAGGGTCAGCCCGAACAGCACCAGCGCCACGGCACTCCACAGCGCCCGGTTGGCCAGCATGAAGCCGCCGATGGCGGGCAGGCCGGCATTGGCTTCGGCGGTCGAGAAGTAGCGCGTGGCGCGCGCCAGGGCGCGCACGCCGAACGGGTCGGCCAGCACGGCGATCCATTCATTGTCGATATTGGCCGTGAAGGCGCCGGCCACCACCCACAGCACGAAGAACGCCAGCACACCGACGTACACCAGCATGATCGAGCGGGTCACCGCGGCCAGCAGCATCAGGAGCGCACCGATGAAGAACAGGTTGGGCACCACGATCACCGACAGCGCCCACAGGTAGGCGCCGCCCGGGAACGCCCCCACGCGCTCGGCGTCGACCCACGGCATCAGGGGGCCGAGCATCATGCCGATGGCGACCAGGGCGAAGATGAACAGGCAGGCCACCAGGCCGGCGGCGAAACGCCCGACCAGGTAGTCGCGCTTTTTCATCGGCGTGGCGAACAGCATGTCCGAGATCCCGACTTCACTGTCGCGCAGCACGCTGCCGGCGATGAAGATGGTGATCACGAACATCGAGATCAGGCTGAACACGCCGAACATCTGGGCCACCACGACAGGCGCGTTGCGGTTGACGTTGCCGATGGCGCCCCCGACCTGGACCGCATCGCTGGTGGTGGCGCCGAAGGCCATCGCGCCGAGGATCAGCGCGCACACCCACAGCAAGGGCTGGCGCAACTGCGTGGCCAGCTCGAAAGTGAAGAATTCCTTTAGCATCGCCGCTCCTTACACCGTTGCCGTGACCGGCGCCTCGCCTGCCGGCGCGTGGCTGGCGGCGCGGCCGGCCTGGCGGATCTGCAGGAAGTACACGTCTTCCAGGTCCGGCTCGACGCTCATGAAGCCGTCGTCGGGCTGCGACTCGGCGTACACATTGATCTGCGGGCGTCCCGCCACCAGGCGCGTGGACAGCACGTTGAAGCGCGCCTGGTAGTCCGGCAGCGCTTCCTGGCTGACGGTGCGGCGCCACACCCGGCTGCGGAGCGTGTCGATCGCCGCCTGCGGCTCGCCCTGCAACAGCACGGTGCCCTTCGCGATCATCGCCATGCGCGGGCACAGGTCGGTCACGTCTTCGACGATGTGGGTCGACAGGATCACCACCACCTGCTCGCCGATCTTGGCCAGCAGGTTCAGGAAGCGGTTGCGTTCATCGGGGTCGAGCCCGGCGGTGGGTTCGTCGACGATCACCAGGCGCGGCGCGCCGAGCAGCGCCTGGGCGATGCCGAAGCGCTGGCGCATCCCGCCCGAAAAGGTGCCCAGTCCACGCTTCCTCGCTTCCCACAGGTTGGTCTGCTGCAACAGGGCTTCCACCGCCTCTTTCCGTTCGCCCCTGGCGGTGATGCCTTTCAGGACCGCGAAGTGGTTCAGCAGGCGCTCGGCGCTCACCTTCGGGTACACGCCGAAGTCCTGCGGCAGGTAGCCCAGCTGGCGGCGCAGGCCTTCCTTGTCCCGCAACACATCGAGGCCGTGGAAATGGATGCTGCCGCTGTCGGGATCCTGCAGCGTGGCGATGGTGCGCATCAGCGACGACTTGCCGGCGCCGTTGGGACCGAGCAGGCCGAACATGCCGGTGGGGATGTCGAGGCTGACGTCATTGATGGCCTTGACGCCGTTTGCGTAGGTCTTGCTGAGCTGCTTGATCGATAGCATGCGGTTCTCCGGATTGGGCGGGTAATGATTGTCTTGAGGATAATGTAGCGTTAATGCAATGCAATGTCAGCGATTGTAGACAGACGGTCGAAAAGCGGGGTTGAACGACGCGATCGGCGGCATATGCATCTCGCATGCGGCGCGAATGCACGCACGCCTGTCCCCTCTCAAACGCGCCCGGATGGGGCGTTCTACGATGGGCCACCCGATCCCCTGCGAAGGAAAAGCGATGAGCCTGGCCGTACTCAGGAGCCGCGCGCTGGCCGGCATGGAAGCGCCGGCGGTCAGTGTCGAGGTCCATCTCGCCAATGGCTTGCCGGGTCTCGCGCTGGTGGGATTGCCCGACACCGAAGTGCGCGAGTCGAAGGACCGGGTGCGCGCGGCGCTGCAGAATTCCGGCTTCGACATGCCGGCGCGCCGCATCACCGTCAACCTGGCGCCGGCCGACCTGCCAAAGGAATCCGGGCGCTTCGACCTGCCGATCGCGCTCGGCATCCTGGCGGCATCCGGCCAGATACGCGGCGAGGCGCTGGCGCGCTACGAATTCGCCGGCGAGCTGTCGCTGTCGGGAGAGTTGCGGCCGATCCGCGGTGCGCTGGCGATGGCGTTCGCGATGGTGCGCGAGAGCGAAGGTCAGCCCCGCGCCTTCATCCTGCCCCTGGCCAATGCCGACGAGGCGGCGCTGGTGGAAGCTGCCGCCATCCATCCGGCGCGCACCCTGCTCGACGTGTGCGCGCACTTCGCCAATCTGCCGGACGCGCCGAAGCTGGCGCGCCATCATGGCGCGGCACTGACGCGGCAGCCGCTGTATCCCGACTTCGCCGAAGTAAAAGGCCAGCAGCACGCCAAGCGCGCGCTCGAAGTCGCGGCGGCCGGCGCGCATTCAGCGCTGCTGATCGGGCCTCCGGGTGCGGGCAAGAGCATGCTGGCCGCGCGCCTGCCCGGCTTGCTGCCGCCGATGAGCGAAACCGAAGCGCTCGAATCGGCCGCCGTGCAGTCGCTGGCCGGCAGCTTCGCGCCCGGGCGCTGGCGCCAGCGGCCGTTTCGCAGCCCGCACCACACGACGTCCGGCGTGGCGCTGGTCGGCGGCGGCAATGTACCGCGCCCCGGCGAAGTCTCGCTGGCCCATCACGGCGTGCTGTTCCTCGACGAGCTGCCCGAGTTCGACCGGCGCGTGCTCGAGGTGCTGCGCGAGCCGCTCGAGTCGGGCCAGATCACGATCTCGCGCGCGGCGCACCAGGCCGATTTTCCGGCGCGCTTCCAGTTGATCGCGGCGATGAATCCGTGTCCGTGCGGCTGGCTGGGCCACGCCAGCGGCAAGTGCCGCTGCACCGAGGACGCAGTGCTGCGCTACCAGGGCCGCATCTCGGGGCCGCTGCTGGACCGCATCGATTTGCAGCTGCCGGTGGCGGCACTGGCGCCGGACAGCCTGGGCGCCCGGGCCGAGGGCGAAGCGAGCGCGCTCATTGCGGCGCGGGTGGCGCAGGCGCACGCGCGCCAGGTCGAGCGCCAGGAACGGCCCAACAGCCAGCTGGGGCCGCGCGAAGTCGATGCGCACTGCACGCCGGACGACGCCGGACTGCGCCTGCTGCACAACGCGGCGCGCCACCTGCACTGGTCGGCGCGCGCCTACCACCGCGTGCTCAAGGTGGCGCGCACGATCGCCGACCTGGCCGGCGACACGCATGTGACGTCCAGCCACGTCGCCGAGGCGATCGGATACCGGCGCGGGCTGCGCGAGCACTGAGAAGCTGTCTCGATAGGCGGGAGTTGCGGTTGCCGCGCAGGGCAAGCATCAGCATCGCTCCGCCTGCACAGACAGGTTCCTATCATGCACGCGGCATGACTTGCCTGCTGCAGTCCCTGAAAAGTGCAGGGAGCCGGTGCGCTGCTGTTACCATCGATCGATGCCGACCACGAATGTGCTCCGTTCCTCCGCCACGCTGCTGGCCCTGTGCACCCTGTGCGTGCTGTGCGTGCTGGCGGGCTGCAATCCCACCTATAACTGGCGCGACCACACCAGCCAGGAGGGCGCCTACAAGGTGCTGTTCCCGGCCAGGCCGGCCAGCGTCACGCGCGCGGTGGATCTCGACGGCCTGACTGTGCAGATGACGATGACGGCGGCCGAGGTCGACGGCGTCACGTTCGCCGTCGGCAGCGCCACCGCGCCGGATGCGGCGCGCGCGCGGGCGGCGTTACCGGCAATGCGCACCGCACTGCTGCGCAATATCGGCGCGCCCGATGCGCCGCCGCGGGACGCCGCCAGTATCGATGTGCAGGGCCGCGGAGCCGATGGCCGGCCGGTGCGCCTGGTGGGACGCTTTGCCGCGCGCGGCGTGCGCATCTACCAGGTGATCGTGCTCGGCGCGCCGGGTGCCGCGCCGCCCGAGCAGGTCGAACAGTTCCTCGCTTCATTCTCTCCCTTGTAAAGCCACTTCATGACCCATACTGCAGCCCTGCGCCTGGCGGGCCTGACCAAGCATTTCGGCCGTCCCGCCGTCGATGGACTCGATCTGACCGTGCGCCGCGGCGAGTTCTACGCCCTGCTCGGCCCCAACGGCGCCGGCAAGACCACCACGCTGCGGCTGGTCACCGGCCTGCTGGCGCCCGACCGCGGCAGCATCGAGGTACTGGGCATCGACATGACGACGGCGCCCGCCGCCGCCAAGGCAAAGCTGGCCTACCTGCCGGACGACCCGATGTTGTACGACAAACTCAAGCCGTTCGAGTACCTCGAATTCGTGGCCGGCCTGTGGGGCGTGCGCGCCGAAGCGGCCGAACCGCGCGCGCGCGAACTGCTCGACTGGCTCGACTTGACCAGGCACGCGCACGAACTGACCGAAGGCTTTTCGCGCGGGATGAAGCAGAAGCTGGCGCTGGCCGGCGCCCTGATCCACGATCCCGAACTGCTGATCCTCGACGAACCGCTGACCGGCCTCGATGCGGGCGCGGCGCGCCAGGTGAAGGACCTGCTGCTGGCCCATGTGGCCAAGGGCGGCACCGTGATCCTCACGACGCACATCCTCGAAGTGGCCGAGCGGCTGGCGCAGCGGATCGGCATCATCCGCCAGGGGCGCCTGATCGCCGAGGGCTCGCTCGATGAATTACGCGCACAGTCGCAGGGCGGCAGCCTGGAAGACGTGTTCCTGCACCTGACGGCAACGCCATGAGCGCGGCGCCGGGAAGCGTCGGCTGGCTGCTGCGCCACGAGCTGCGCATGGCCTGGTACAACGCGGCGGGCGGCAAGGACAAGGGTGGCGCCGCCAGGCGCCGGCCCGGCAACTCCACCATCGGGCTGATGGTGCTGGTCTGGCTGGTGCTGCACGTGGTGGCGTGGATCGCGGTGCGCAGCCTGGCCGGCCTGGGAAGCGGCGATCCGCGCATCCTGCTGCTGGTGTCGGCGGTGCTGCTGGTGGTCCTCACCTTCATGCTGTCGACCGCCATCAAGTCGAGCGTGCTGGTGATGTTCGAGCGCAGCGACCTCGATCTGCTGCTGTCCTCGCCCCTGCCCTCGCGCAGCATCTTCACGGTGCGCCTGCTGCGGGTGACGCTGGCGGCGGCGGCGCTGTACCTGGTGCTGCTGGCGCCATTCGCGCACGCCGGGCTGGCGTTGGGCCAGTGGCGCTGGATCGGCATCTATCCGGGCGTGCTGGCGCTGGCGGTGCTGTGTGCCTGCGCGGCGATGCTGCTGACGCTTGGTCTGGTGCGCATGCTCGGCGCGCGCCGCACGCGCGTGGTGGGGCAGATTCTCGGTGCGCTGGCGGGCGCGTTCCTGTTCCTGGTGTCGCAGGCATTCAGCCTGTCGTCGCGCGACGCGCAGGGCCAGGCGCGTGAGTTCGCGATCGCGCTGGTGAGGCAGGACAGCGTACTGGCGGCCGACAGCCTGCTGTGGATGCCGGCGCGGGCGGTGCTGGGCGAGCCGGTCGCCATGCTGGTCATGGTGCTGCTGGCGTGTGCAGTGTTCATGCTGACGGCGCGCTTCACGCATCGCTATTTTGCGCATGGGCTGCAGCAGGCGGCGTCTTCGGGTCGCGCGCCTGCGGCAGTCAAGGGGACGCTGCGCCACCGCTTCGGCCGCAGCCTGTTCCAGACCGTCGTGATCAAGGAATGGCGCTTGACCGCACGCGACCCACAACTGGTGTCGCAAGTGCTGCTGCAGCTGCTGTATCTGCTGCCACTGGCCTTCCTTGTGTTCCGCAATGCCGAGCTGCAAGTACAGGCGATCGGCGCCGGCCTGGTGCTGTTGTGCAGCTCCCTGGGGGGCGCACTGGCCTGGATCGCACTGTCGGCAGAAGACGCGCCCGACCTGCTGGCGGCCTCGCCCGCCTCCGCGCACACGGTGCGGCGCGCCAAGCTGGCAGCGGCCGTGATGCCGGTGCTGGCGCTGGTGGCTGCGCCGCTGCTGTGGCTGGTATGGCGTTCGCCGCTGGCCGGCCTGGTCACGTGCGTGACGGTGAGCTGCGCTGTCTTCGGCGCCGGGCTGGTCGTGTTCTGGTGCGGGCGGCCCGCCCAACGCAGCAACTTCAAGGTGCGCGGCAAGGGTGGCTTCGTGATGAACATGCTGGAACTGGGTAACAGCCTGGCCTGGGCCGCGCTTGCCTGGCTGCTGGGCGGTGCGACGGTGGCGCCGATGTCGGGCCTGGCGATGCTGGGCGCGGCAGGCGCCCTGTTTGGCGCCCTGCTGGTGTTGCTGGCGGCCTGGCTGATGAGGCGGCCCCGGGTGTGAGGCCTTGGAGCGCTGGCGCACTGTCGGTACGAACCAGACGTGCTATCTTGAAGCCACTAACAAAACCAAGAGATAGCCATGTTGATTACCTTTAAATGCAAATCCTACCCAGAGGTCCTGATGTACCAGGAGCACGCCAAGCGCGTGCTCGATCTGCTGCACAAGGAACCCGAACGCGGCGTGATCACGTCGAACGAAGCGGCCAAAGCGGTCGAACTCGTTGAAGTCGAGATCGAAGAAAGCCGCAGGCACCAGCCCACCGACCAGATGGCGCAGGACATCCAGGCCCACCATGCCAATGAGGATGACCATGATCACACACCGATCCAGGCGGTGAGTTTTTCGACGCGCATGTATCCATT
>Ga0265797_10008336_pt1 | contig 13840 bp, 10 predicted proteins | sample P2T30metagenome_FD_192433 | JGI IMG/M metagenome (GOLD analysis project Ga0265797, IMG submission 192433) | Plant litter microbial communities from East Loma Ridge, Irvine, California - P2 T30 | ecosystem: Environmental > Terrestrial > Plant litter > Unclassified | place: USA: California... | reverse complement strand
ACGAGAATCCATAGGCCGGGACGCCCAATGGGTGCGATTACACCGTTCAGTGACAAGTGTAGAATATCCAATTAATACGGAAGCAGGCACAAGATCTCCATCACGTTGGAAGAACTAGGCCTCCAATACAACGTGCACAAGCTCGAGTTCAGCAAGAACCAGCAGAAGGAGCCATGGTTCCTGGAAATCAACCGTAAGATCTAAATGCCAGATTCAATATTTGTTCAGCTCACTCAGACTGGTTGTTAACGATGCCTCCTTGACAGCAAACGGACGTATCCCGGCGATCGTCGACAAGACATCCGGCAAGCCGAAGCGTGTCTTTGAAGGTGCTAGCATGCAATTGTACCTTTGCGAGAAGTACGACAAGGACCACAAGATCTCATTCCCATACGACAGTGATGAGTACTGGGAAACTGTCGAGTGGCTTGTCTGGATGGTAAGTCTGAAGTTCCATTGAGAGAGTGTGCTTGTACTATCACACATACATCAAACGCCACCGAGCTGGACCGTATAAAGCTTCTGCAGATGCATACAAGTCACATTTGCTAACACTGTGAACCACAGCAAAGTGGCATCGGCCCCATGCAAGGCCAAGCAAACCACTTCTTCAGATGTACGTCCAAATATCCCCATATCCACTCCAAACCCACAGGAAACCCCTAACAAAACCCAGACGCCCCCGAAAAAATCGACTACGCCATCAACCGCTACCAAACCGAAACCAAACGCCTCTACCAAGTCCTCAACGACCGCCTCGCCGCCCAGCGCAAAACCCACAACATCCCCGACGGGGAAGCCGCGTACCTCGTCGGCAACAAGTACACGCTCAGCGACATCTGCGTGTTCTCCTGGGTCAACTGGGGCGAGTGGGCGGGCGTCGAACCGTCCGCGTTCCCGGAGATCAAGACCTGGTTGGAGACGATCGAGAAGCGGCCTGCGGTCAACAAGGGCATGAATGTGCCCGACGACTTCACAAAGATGAAGGAGACGATGAAGGATAAGAAGAAGTCGGAGGAGTATGCGAAGCAGTCGAGCGGGTGGATTATGAAGGGGATGAAGGATGAGGAGCAGAAGTTGTGAGTGGCAGACTGTGGCGAATAATTATGACCAGGATTATCAGAATGATTGAATAGCTTGGAGATTTGGGAGACATAATATAGTATGGAAGATGACCGTGGAAACGGCCGAATAATAACGTTCATTGTTGCCCATGCACACTTTGCAGCGAAGCCTAAGTCTGGCTACCATTCCAACTATTCATACAAGCTTTTTGACTTGCAACTCGTGTCTGTCCTCCATCCTCGGTCTCAAAAAACCATCGTGACCCGTACATACTTGTCTAAGATACAATGCCCTCGTCCGCGACTCTGTCGGGAGTCGTCCTGCCTGGCAGAATAAGCTCCTCCTCGGCAGTCTCGCCCGCCTTGAGGCTCTGGAACCTGTCACTCTTTCCGGCATTCTCGTCCCGCATCGCCGCCTCGCGGTCGAAGCCCTCTCCTCCAGCTGTCCAGACCTTGTCCTCGAATTTGCCACGCTTCTGGCCTTCGGCGTGCTTGTACACGCAGTTGGCGTTCAGGCAAGGGTTGTAACGGCACATGATCTTGGAGTGCACAAACTTGCAACCGGGAGTAGTGCAGTCCGCGCCATTGCGGCAGGCTGGCATGTCAGGGTGGCGGAAGGGGCAGTTCGGGTTTGTGCAGTTGGGGTAGAACTTGCAGTCGACTTCGTCCTTGAGATGTTGTCGGCGCTGAGCTGGCGAGGGATGTTTACCCGCACACTTCTTGTTTTCGCAGGCCGCGCCGAAGGAGCAGCGATCGGAGAGATCGATGGTCGTACCTGGTGGTGCCGCGGGAGATTGGTGAGCATAAGGACATGTGCTGACTGTGCATTTGTCGTTGAAGCGACAGAGAGTGTCGAAAGGATCCTTGCGCTGGGCGCTGCCGTCCTCGTTGGTAGTATCCATGTCCATCGCGCTGTCGCCTGTGCTCATGCCTCCGTTGTGAATGTGCTGGCGATTGTTCTTTGCACCGCCATTTGGGTGTTTGTTGACTCGTTCGAAAAGGCTTTTGCCAGCGCCCCTTTGTTGTTGTCCAAGGTTTTGCATGTTCGGTGGCTGACCATTGAACATCTGCGCCATCATCTGGCTTTGCATCTCCATCATTTGCAAGAACTGCATCTGTTGCTGCGGGTTCAAAGCTCCGCCGGGTTGCTGGGGCATCATGTTCTGACCAGGGCGACCGTTCATCATGCGCTGCATGTTGTTCGCGATACCGCCACCACGAGGTCCTCTGGGAGGCTCGCGTCCAGCATGTGCGTTGATGCGACCAGTTTGACCTCCAGCCGCACCCCTGATTTTCCTTAGAGGGTCGTCTTGCGAGCGATCGAGCTGTCTGTTGAGTTGACCAAGCATGCGCTTATCCCTACCCCGTCCACTGACACCTGCTGCGCCGTTGCGCATCGCTTTGGGTCCACTGGGCCTGCTTGGTGTTAGTTCGTGAGGATAATTATTTTGGGGAATAGTATACTGCGCCAGAGGATCCGCGGCATATGCGCGGCGCTTCCTTTTGCGATACTTGGGGTAAACATACACTCCATCTGGTGCTCCTGCGTCGTCCATCATGGAATCCTGTGCTGAGGGTATAGGCTGGGGTGCGCCGTTCTGGGAGCTCTGCGTTTGCGCATCAGATCCAGATACATCCATCGAGTGGTCTGCATCCTGCTGTCCGCCACCGTTAATTTGCGCATTCAGTATAGGGACCTGCTGGAAAAGCCATCGTGCCAGTTCCGCCACTGCAGGATCGTCTTCACCGACGCCCAAGAGTTCTGTGCCAACTTCTGAAACGACTTGTTGCTGCGTCTTTCCGTTTGTGACCATGAGAGTGATGTACTCAGAGAGCTCGGTGTCGGCGTCTTCAGCTACCCAGCCATTCTCGACGAGTTTGGGCTGAACCGCAGCTTGAATCGCTTGCGCAAGAGGCGATCTGTCGGCCATGTTTGCGTCTGGTTGGTTCTGCAAGGCGAGAGTTGGGGAGGTGAGTCGAGTGGGAAGAGAAGAGGAGCAGAGCCTCTGTGTTGAAGGCTGAGGCGCGGCGCAGTGAAGGCGACCGTGCTTGATTTGACAGCGAGGGTGAACACGTGATCGAACTGGTGGTGTTTGATAGTGTGTTTGTGTTTTCCAGAGTGTAGTAATGGTATGGCGAAGTGGAAGTGAGTAATCCGCTTTTGTCGCGTAGGTAATGGGCGCCTTTGTTTAAAGACGACGCAAGACGCTTTGGGTTTGGGGGAGAGACACGGCAGGCGAGAGCTTGTTTCGGTCCGAGCTTCTCCCGGGAGACGTTCTTCGAGAGCAATCTATCAAATGTCAAGTGTCTTACTTTACATGCATTTATAATCGTATGTGCAGCATAGGGAGATTCAATTTGCCACATGGCCGCATACAATACACCCATCTCATCAGTCCACGTGTAGGTGCTGTTGGTCATAGGTACTACACTAAGCATGCTGGCCATTGAGATAAGACACCGGAAACCATGTCTTGCCACCGGAGGGCTCGATATGCCATTATCACCAAAGTGTATGGACCGACACAGCCCTCTTGACCATCGAACTACTATGCAAGTAATCCTTCGACGAAATAATGGCCTTTCGAAACGTAGCAAAACCTCTCCAGCTCCACGGATCTCCGTGTCAAGCAAACATATATGTACTTAGCATACACTTGTCAAGGGGAACTGCCGCAGACAGAGCAACTAACTTGACCACATCGCACAAGTTGCCCCGATCTCTCCTGAGCGATACAGGGCACTGGTCGAAGGATCAGCGACCATTTACTGCTTGAGTCCAAACTGGAACGTTGATCTTGAAGAGCGTATGGGACCTTACACCATCAATGGAAGAGAGTGCCATAGATTCTTTGCTCGCGACCTACTTGAATATTCGTTTGAGCTGGTAATCATCTAAAGCTCACCAGCACATGTTACTGGGCTGGATTCCGAAATGCGACCGTTGAGGCATTCGCTTTCACAGTCAAAGAGCCTCGAGCTCGGCGAGATGACTTACACGCATGATTGGCATCTCGAATGGATTATCTCTCATGGCGGGACTTTGACACAGCCGAGCTTGTGAAAATCTCATATAGTGCACGATATCTGGATAGACCATACTCTGGGTGCCGAGGGCTATCCCATACACATTTCAGAAGAAGAATTCACTTAGGACGAGACGTCTGGAAGTCTCGGCGATTGGTGTAGCAATGGCGCTTGTTGGAGGTAGAACAACCATACGAACACATCTACAGTGTAATTACTACCAAGGAAAAGGGAAACCTCGCAGATAACACCAGCCAGCCTTCTCGCGCCCATTGACGAAGAAAAGAAAAAGAAAAGTTGGAGTGATTGCTCCCTCGGCCTTAGAATCCCACCAAGTCTTCCAACGATGACTGTAGACCTGTACTCCCAGCTCACTGCGAAGCTGCTCTCCTTGGAACAGGAGGTCCCTCCCCAGAGGCTCCTTCAGCAGAAGCTTCCTCCGCAGAAGCCCTCCTGCTGTTCCTCCCGCCATGAACAGACCCCGTCGTCTCCTCAAACTCGTAATACTCCACCTCGCCATGGTCCTTGCGCCTGAACCGCAGCTTCAACATCGCCCATCGTCGTCTCAGCGCTGTCACGATGGGCTCAAAGCAAACGACGCCAAGGATAAGGAGCGTCAGGCCGAGGCTTGCCTGCAAAATGTCTCAGCACATGCTTGTGTTTGTTTGAACCGGGCGTGTTGTGTTGGAATCACCGCAACCGAGATGATTATGACCATCTTCTCCTCTTCCTTAGTCCAATTCATGCGGCGCATCAGGTCGTCCATTGTGGACACGACCATTGCCAATGCGGCCATCTTGCGCCGTCGTGATGGAGGGTTTGGTGGGCGTTGTTGCGGTGGGTTTATTCCTTTCTGAGATGTATGTGAATGCGTCTGCTGGTAAACGAACGAGTTGGTCGTGCTGGCAATGTGCGAAACTGATGTTTGAAGCGAGTTGTGCGGAATTGTGATGCTTGAAGATGAAGCTGGTAATGGATGAACGCTTGTTGGTAGCGATGTGGTGGTTGTGTGATGAGAGATGGAGCAGGTGGAACAATTGTTGTCGAACAATCATGAAGGCGACGGGAGCCATGGCTCACGGCGAGCAAGAACAACAGTACCAGACCGCAACTGCTTGACGATACCGTGCCGGTGTCGAGGAAGGAAGCAAGGCTGAAAGATTAAAATTTCGAAGGTCTGTTCGCTCTAGGAAGGCGAGATATGAACTTGACGAAGCTTCGTGAACATTCAGTCTTTGAGACAATGTTGGCGTACAGAACTTATTGCGCGTAGATGGGCCTCGGCGGCGTCTAAGTGAAGGCTGGCATGCGTGCCTGCCCTCTCTTGTTTGTAGTCACTGTCAGAACGGACTTTACAATTGGTTGGAAGTGAAGATATCAGCAAATATCATCTCAATTTGTATACCAGACACCTGTCCCAATGCAGGGGGGTCATAGCTACTACACCCAATCGTTGCTTTGGGAAGAAGAAAGTCTCTGCCACAAAGCCCAACAACACCGCGCCCAACACGCATTTCAGGAATCCGCACTCATGTGCTCCAAGCTCTCGTCCAAGTCTCACCCTCCACCTGAATTATTATGTCAGGCTTTCGCCAACTCTGATGGCAATTGCCGCTGTCATGTTATTTTCAAACATCCATCGACAGGAACAACCACCGATCGCTCAACGTGCACTCATGCCCGGACCATTCGTCCAGCATGGCGATCTCGAAACCCACCCAGCCCAAATCTTTGGCCAGGTCTTTACATCCATCGGCTTTGCGGTCCAGGCAGACGATCAGCTGATCGCAGTCGATGCCGTCGGCACCTGCAAGCTCGAGGAGGGAGGTGAGGCTAAAAAAGAACATGATGTTAGTACGAGTTGTCGGTGCTGTTCGTTGAGAAGAGTACTTACCCAGGCTTCAAGTCCTGTTCCATCACCTCACTGTCGAAGAAGACGAAAAGAGCGCGTGAGACACCCTGCTCAGCGACGAAGCTTCTGAAGCGAACGCCACTAGAGTGGTAGTCGTATACCTCCAAGTATTCCCTGATCATTCCTCCTGAGTGTACCGGGTTTTCAACAGTCGTGCCCGGCGAAGGCGCAGGAGTCGGAAGGGAAGTTTGGCGCGATCGCTGCTGCTGGACTGGCATTCCAACGGCGTATCCGTAATCGTGGGTCTTCTTCGACATGTCGGCCACATTTTCATCCATGCGGCCTTGTTCAAACGCACCCATCACCAGCGAGTTCCTCTCGGCGCCGGCGTTCTTCTCGACCAAGAACGCGGTCCGGAGCGTCTCGCAGAAGAGTCTCTCACACTCCTCCGTGATGTTGTACGCGGCGTCTCCGCTGCGCGACTGCCTTTGCAGCTGCTGCAACTGCGCGGACCTGCTGTGGTCCTTCGCAGCCACGCGCGGAGACGGCGGTGGGGATAGGTTACCCAAAGGGACCTCAAACGCACCACCCCACTCCTGCGATTGTGTTAGTACTTGAGGTGACGGTATCGCTACTCTCAAGGTGTGTACATACCCCCTGCCCCGCAGGTAGAGTACTGGTAGGCCGTCAAGTCCATGGTGGCGGCGTTGACGACGTAGGCGGATGCCGTGGTGTTGGATGCGCTGCGACGACCGCTGGACTCAGCGGACGACGAGCGGCGGTAATTACTACTACTGATTTGATTTTCCGATAACATCGCCATTGCGTGAAGCTGCCACGGTTGCTTGGGTTTGGTGCGGGTGGTGGAGTTGGGCCTGAAGGCGGTCGCGTGAGGGTCTGGAGAAGGTGGGGAGTGTTGTACGAGCGTTGGTGGCGTCGTGTGGGCGATTTTTGCAAATTCGCAAGCCTGGGAGCGGTGCGCGGTGCTAGCTGTGTTCGTCGACGGTATCAGAGACAGGTGGTGGTGGCAGTGGTGGTGAGCGAGAGGAGGGCGTGCAATGCTGGGCTCCAACCGGATCTTGGCTGCTCGGCGTTGCTGTGGCGCTGGGCTGCGCTTTCTTTGAAGCTTCTGGCGAGCACGTGTTCTAGCACGTGCATTCTTCACTCAATTGCATGTTTCAAATATGGCGTCAAGTATAATTGTACATATAACATGCCGATCTCATTGTCAGATGTATGGTTTCGTATAGTACAGACCTCGTGACTTCTCATCTCCCCAAGCATTAATGGAAAACATGCTCCAACGCCGGCAGGCTTTGACTGCACCAACCCCCGTGGTATCACTTTTGCTGCCTTTATAACATAAAACGCCGTAGCCCCAGTGCGTTTGCACATGATTCGCCCTTGAAACATCTACGAAGCCATCTTCGGTTTGGCCTTCGCCTCCTTCTTGGCTTTGGCTTCGAGCTTCGCCTTTTTCTTCTTTTCCTCCAGCTTCTCCTCGTTCTTGCGCTTGAGTGACGCTTTCTCCTCCTCAGTCTTCTCTTTCGGCTTGAAGAAGCCCTCGAGACGGGACTGCTGTGATGACTTCAACTGCTTCGTCAAGCGCGCAGCACCCGATCGGACACGGTCCTCTGAGAAGCCCTTCTCTTCAACGAGATACTTGACGAGGCCGTCCACATCTGGTGCCTCCCATTTAAAGTCGCACTCTGGGTCGTCTGCGCTGCGAACGTCGGGCTCAAGGAAGAGCAAGCGGGCATCCGCGTAGGGCCAGTCTTCGGGAATGGTGTACTTTGAGTTTTTGGAAAGGTGCTCGACAACAGCCTCCAAGTTCTTGTACTCGCGAATGAGTGACAGCGCCACCTTGGGTCCAACGCCTTTGATTGGGTCGAGGTAATCGCAGCCGAGTAGAATGCACAGATCAATGAATTGGGGCAAGTCCATTTCCAGGCCTTCGAGCGCTTTGTCGAGGTGGACCTCTTGAATCGGTTCCTTCCGCTGCTCAGCGAAAGTGAGCTTGCGTAGGAGCACAGGTGCGTTGAATGTGAGAGTGTCCATATCTTCTGAAGCAGCAGCGAAGACCTTGCCTGCGCGCGCGAGAACAGCACACTGAGCTTCGGCCTCAGTGGGAGCGATGATGTAAGGAACGCCCATGAGCTTGAGTAGCTTCCGCGCCTCTTCGTTGTGCTGTCTTGTCACTCTGACTGTCCGCCTGCTGAACTTCTCCACATCCTCAGCCGTACCAGTCTCCCTTGCCTCTTCGTGGTTCTCCTGTGCTTCACTCTTGCGTGCGAATCGCTTCGCAAGCTCGCCAGACTTAAGCTTAGGTGGGGCACCGTCGAAGACATAGACGGGCTTGATGCCGTTGTCGACGATGCGCAAGGTGCGGTAGAACATGCCCATCAAGTGAGAGGTAGTCTCGCCGGATTCGTTCATGAGCTGTTGACCTTCGCTGCGGACGGCAACCAGGAAAGAGTAGAGCGACATGGAGGCATCAATGGCGACTTTGCGACCGAACTGGTTTTTGATTTCGCCTTCTTTAATGGCTTCCGGACAATTCTCCTTGAGGACCTGGTAGAGGTTTTTAATACCCATGTTGGCGGGTGCGTCGATGTGAGGGGGGTTGCGTGTGGTGGAGTGTTTGGTTGGAGGATGAAATGTGAGATGGCAAAGCTCAAAGTGGTGGCGCGTGTAACGCGTCGAGCGAAAGAGCCCTGGAGAGCTCGGACTTACTGTGAGTGCGGGCAGGAACAGCGCGTCATGCCTGCCGACTTTGAAGAGGAAGTGGAAGGCAACTATGCCCTACTTCAATCGGCCCAACATGCACATGCACCGGTGAGAAGATCGATCGAACTAGTCCCTTATATTGACTTGCAACAAATGGATATCAATTATGGTAATTTAGCAGAAAGCACCAATCGGCCAGACTAGCCGGCCGGCATAGCGTATTCGCCCACCCTTCTGTAACGATATCGGCCAATTTCGCCGTACCGAGGTCGTTGCAAGGTGGTTGTACTTTCGGCTTTCAATGCAGATCGCCGCCATATACAAATGTAGATCTTGAGGTAATCTATTTCTCTTCCTCCAGTCTTGTTGTCCCTCTCCTCTCATCTTAATTTCTACACTTCTTCCAAAATGTTCAAGTCCGTCACAACTCGCGCCGCGAGGCGAGTCGCACAGCCCTCATCATTCGCATCGCGCCGCCTTCTACATGCTCCTGTAGCATTCGATTGGAAAGATCCTCTAGGTGTACATCACCTGTATACCGAGGATGAGGCAGCTATTGCGCAGGTCGCAGAGGATTACTGTCAAGAGCGCATGCTGCCGCGTGTTCTAGGTGTGTCAGGAACTCAAGACAATTCTACGCACTACGAGGCTAACTACGTCAACAGAGGCCTACCGTAACGAGAACTATGACCAGAAAATCTTAGAAGAGATGGGAGAGCTTGGCTTCTTGGGAGCTACTATCAAGGGCTATGGCTGTGCGGGTGTCTCGTCTGTTGCATCAGGCTTGATCACTCGTGCGGTCGAGCGAGTTGATTCGGGATACCGTAGTGGCATGAGTGTGCAGTCATCACTCGCCATGGGTGGTATTGAAGAGTTCGGTTCTGAAGAACAGAAGGAGAAGTTCTTGCCCGGCATGGCAAAGGGTAAAATTGTGGGATGCTTCGGCCTTACAGAACCCAATCACGGCAGTGATCCTGGTAGCATGGAGAGTGTCGCCAAACCTCACCCCACCAAGAAGGGCTACTACAGCTTAAGCGGTTCCAAGACATGGATCACCAACTCTCCCATTGCCGACGTCTTGCTGGTCTGGGCGAAGCTGCAAGAGACTGGCAAGATCCGTGGATTCCTTGTCGAGCGCAGCCAGTGCCCACCTGGCACCCTCGAGACACCAAAGCTTGACAACAAGAACGGCCTACGCGCTAGCATTACTGGTATGATCCACATGGATGGAATTCCCGTGGCGCACGAGATGATGTTCCCAGAGGTCGAGGGCCTTCGTGGTCCATTCTCTTGCCTCAACAGCGCACGCTACGGTATTGCTTGGGGCACCATCGGAGCGCTGGAAGACTGCATTGCACGTGCCAGAGAGTACGCTCTCGAGAGAAAGCAATTCAAGGGCAACCCTATCGCCAAGTACCAGCTGGTGCAGAAGAAGCTCTCAGACGCTGTCACTGATGCTGCATACGGTATCCAAGCGGCGTACCAGGTCGGCAGGCTGAAGGATGAGGGCAAGGCAGCGCCAGAGATGATCTCAATGATCAAGCGCCAAAATTGCGACAGAGCATTGATCAACGCACGCACACTGCAAGAGATCTTTGGTGGCAATGCTGTTAGCGACGAGTACCACATTGGAAGGCATGTGTCCAACTTGTTCGTGACACAGACATATGAGGGACAGAGTGATATTCACTCGTTGATTCTCGGCCGTGCGATCACTGGATTACAGGCTTTTGTATAGTGTGTTTGACCGCAACGGTATATATATATCGATGATATATAGCCCAAATTTGACACCAGAGTGTATAAAACTTCAATTAACGTATTTAGCATGCTGCCTCTGTGCATGAACCAATTAATGCGAACCGGACCATCTTCGGCGAAATCAATGCAAGGAAGTTCGTTTAGACGATAGTGATAACAATAAACGTGGGGTCGGGGGGGCACACGTGGGTTTGCAACATCTTGTGATCTGGTAAACAGAAGACACATTTGCCACTACTACATCTGTACATACTAGAGCAGACCTGTTCTCCCGGAAGACTTACCATTCTTACTTCAGAGTCTGCACGTTGATGGCACAATAGAAGCGCACTTCAGCGACTCCTCTTTCCTCCCTGGCTTGCTCAAACTTTTATAACAGCCAAGCAACGACCATGGAATCGATCTCTAGCCTGGCCCAGCGCTGGCTGGACCTTGACAAGGATGAGGCGTCAAGGAAGGAGATCAACGACCTCCTTGAAGCAGGCAACGATGCTGAGCTGGAAAAGCGGCTTCGCACCCGTATTGCTTTTGGCACAGCCGGTTTGCGTTCAGCGATGAAAGCTGGCTTTGCTCACATGAACTCTTTGACGGTTCTTCAGGCTTCTCATGGACTTGCCGACTACATCTTGAGCACTTCAGAAGACAGCTCCGTCAAACACAGCGTTGTCATCGGTTACGATGCACGCTACAACTCGGAGAAATTCGCACGACTGACAGCTGCCGCTTTCCTCAGCAAGGGTATCAAGGTCTATTGGTTTGGACAGTTGGTCCACACTCCCATGGTTCCTTACTCGGTCGGTCTATACAAGGCCAGCGCTGGTATCATGGTTACGGCTAGCCACAACCCGAAGAACGACAATGGCTACAAGGTCTATTGGTCAAACGGATCTCAGATCATTCCTCCCAGAGACTCCGGCATAGCAAAGGCTATCAGTGCCATTCAAGCTATTAATACATGGGACCCTGAAGTCGTCGACAAGCACGAGAATGTCGAGCGTATCTTTTCGCAAGCCAACAAAGAATACCTTGGATCTCTGCGCGAACTGGTGTGGCCGATGCCGAGTGTTGAGATGGTCATGCCGTTCACGTACACGCCTATGCATGGCGTTGGTCTCCCGTTCCTTCGCCAGATTGCTCACGATATGTGGTTCAGAGGAAACAACATGCGTGTCGTCAAAGCCCAGGCGGATCCTGATCCCGAATTCAGCACTGTGCCCTTCCCGAACCCTGAGGAGAAGGGTGCACTTACTCTCGCTTTTGAGGAAGCTCAGCAGAACGGAACGACTATCGTAATCGCGAACGATCCTGACGCCGACCGCTTCTCCTTCGCAGAGAGGATTGAAAAAGACAAATGGCATCAGTACACTGGCAACCAAATTGGCATCCTCCTTGCATCGCATGTCTTCGACACCTACCAGGGCAACCGCTCTAGACTCACTATGCTCTCATCTACTGTGTCTTCCAAGATGCTCGCTTCCATGGCCGCCCACGAAGGCTTCCACTTCCGCGAGACACTGACAGGCTTCAAGTGGCTCGGCAACGTAGCTCAAGACCTCAAGAAGGAAGGCAAAGAGCCTGCCTTCGCCTACGAGGAAGCCATCGGCTACATGTTCCCGGGCGTTGTATGGGACAAGGATGGTGTTGCAGCAGCAGCCGTCTTCCTCTCCGCATGGCAGCGTTGGAAGAAGCAGGGCCTCACACCCTACCAGAAGCTGCAGCAGCTCTACCAGACCTACGGCTACTTTGAGGACGCAAACACCTACCTCATCTCGCCTTCGCCAACCACGACGAACAAGGTCTTCGACGACTTGAGGGTGTCGAACAACGGCGCTCGACCGGAAACGGTTGGACATCGCAAAATTCTGCGCTGGTGCGACCTCACGCTCGGCTTTGACAGCGGCACGCCCGACAACAAGCCTGTGCTTCCGGTCGATGCTTCCGCGCAAATGATCACATGCGAACTGGAAGATGTTGTCTTCACTGCGAGAGGGTCTGGAACCGAGCCTAAGATCAAGCTTTACATTGAAGGCAAGGCGGATTCGTCTGAGAAAGCCCAAAAGCTTGCGGATGAAGTGCTGGAGGATCTTGTCAAGGAGTGGTTCAAGCCGGAGTATGGACTGAAGTTGGCGGGCACGTGAGTGATGATGAGCATGGTAGGGGCGGTTGCTAGAGTCTAGATGCATGGTTTGCTTGGTTGGTTTCTCAGCGTGCGAGCAATGTTTGTATGATTCGATCGCTCAAAAATAGAAGTCATGACTTGGACTCTGGTATCAGCTTGTACGCAATTCATAGTATCTGTGCTCGCTCTTGAGATACTGATCGATTTACGCAAACAACTCAACGCCTACCATGCCAGACATGCAATCTCAGTACATTTCAATGTAGAAACATGTGTCACAGTTCTTGTCGACGTCAGATGAGTAAACCTAACTCGCGGCCCGGGCTGTCACTAGGATTGGATGCCTACTTATGTGTATCACGATTGAACTTGATCAGGCCGTATGTAGAGCACCTACGATAAGATAGACAGATGGAAGCTCAACATCCACACGTGACGAATAGAAGTCCTCAGGCAAGCGCTCAGCAAGACTAGGACCAAAGTGGGGAATTTGTGCGGCTTGGCGTGGCACTCGAAGTTCGGGCGCCGCGAAATCACGACGCCGGAGCGATTGAGCGCACCACCACGCCCAGCGACCCTCCGACAAACCTCACCGCCCTTCGACGACCGAAATACCGTCAAAATGGTAAGCGAATGCCCGGAAACCGAACTGTGCGCCATGGAAAGTGTCTGCTGCGAGGGATGCGTTGGGAAGCCGGGAAGAGAGGATGGAATCTGAAGGATGGGCCGTGTGGCTATGGGAAGAAAGAGGGAGACATGCTTGTGGACTGCAGAGGGAAAATTCATCATCAGACTATGCGCCTGTCTGTGATGAACGCTGCGTGTACTGCAAACATGTCTCGTGGAATTCAAGAAATGGGATGACTGGATGTTGAAATGGGACAGCGGTGGCAACTACACGCTTCGGATACACGATCTTGCTGCAGACACTTTCTCCGCGCACATACTGATCATTATCATTGCAACAAGAACATGCGCACTGATACTCTTGCGCCTACAGGTCAACATCCCGAAGACGCGCAGGACTTACTGCAAGGGCAAGGACTGCAAGAAGCACACCCAGCACAAGGTCACCCAGTACAAGGCTGGCAAGGTTCGTCAACAGCCGCAACACGACCATACCCGGAGCGCATACTAACACACCATTCAAAAAGGCTTCCCTCTTCGCTCAGGGTAAGCGTCGTTACGACCGTAAGCAGTCCGGTTACGGTGGTCAGACCAAGCCTGTCTTCCACAAGAAGGCCAAGACCACCAAGAAGGTCGTCCTCAGATTAGAATGCACCCAGTGCA
>Ga0265797_10008335_pt1 | contig 13842 bp, 9 predicted proteins | sample P2T30metagenome_FD_192433 | JGI IMG/M metagenome (GOLD analysis project Ga0265797, IMG submission 192433) | Plant litter microbial communities from East Loma Ridge, Irvine, California - P2 T30 | ecosystem: Environmental > Terrestrial > Plant litter > Unclassified | place: USA: California... | reverse complement strand
GGTTCGGCATAACAGGCTCCACAGACAAAGTGCCGCGATTATAGGGGCTGTGTGGATCTGAACCCAGACGCCTCGCTCATTTATCGCGCAGGGGCAGAGTTTGCTGGCGCAACCACCCTCATTTGCCAGATAATCTCGCGCCTTGCAATTGGCGTCATAGCTTTGACGTCGTGATGGTGACCGGGTATTCGCAGCGCCCAGATGGCCTGCTTGCGGTCAATGCCCATCTCAACACCCGCCGTTTCAGGAGGCCAGGATGCACAATGACGGGAAGGTGGTGCCTATCAAGCAGGCACAGGCCACGCCATCGCCGCTTGCACGCCTACCAGTGGTGGTTTTGCAGGTGCGCGACAAAGCGGCGCAGCAACTGCAACAGGGGTTGCAGGAACTGTTCGATAACGCCGACGACACCCTGTTCGAAATGGCCGACAAGGCCCGTAGCACCGTTGACCAGCATATTTTCTTCGAGGCCATGCGTGACCTGCGCCTCAAGCGCAAGAACTTCGAGCGCGTGTTCATGGAGCAACTGTTTGCCGCCTTCGCCAATCTGGGCCTGGCCCATAGCGACGAGTTGCATCCGGTGCCGGTGGTGTCCTATGAGGTGCCTTGCAGTACGCAGGCCGATGAGCGGGAAAAGGCTGTGGCGCTGGAAGCGATGCTCGGTCGGGTGCAACACCGTGACGGTCTGGCTCTTGGGCAATTGAACATGCGGTTGAGCGAGGTGTTGGGCCGGCGCATGAACGATCAGCAAAATCCTCTGGGCCCCGCATTGCTGTGCCGGTTTTTTCTGCAGGCGGGCCGCAGCCTGGGGGTGGAGATCCGGGTCAAGCTGATCATGCTCAAGCTGTTTGAGAAATACGTTCTCAGCGATGCCGACCAGCTCTTTGGCGAAGCCAATCAACTGCTCGTGGCCACCGGGGTTCTGCCCGAACTCAAAAGCGTACCGTCCCGTCGCGCGGGTGGACGTGCGGCGCGTGAGCTGGAGCACCAGGCCCGTCCACCGGCCGCTGAACCGGCGTGCGACGAAAGCGGCCAGCAAGCCTTTACCGCGTTGCAGGGATTGCTGGTCACGGTGCGCGGCAGCGTAGCGCCGACCCTTGAAGCCAGTGCGCAACCGCAACCCATCGCCACCCGAGACCTGCTACGCCTGCTTTCGCATTTGCAACAATATGTACCGGAGCCTGAGGCCGAGGACGATTTCGACCTGCGCAATCAACTTGAACAGTTGCTGACCCGGGTCAGCGTCAAGAGCGGCAAGTCGCGGGTGGTGGAGACGGCGGACGAGGACGTGATCAACCTTGTCGCCCTGCTTTTTGAGTTCATCCTCAATGATGGCAGTGTGCCCCACGCCTTCAAAGCCCTGATTGCACGCTTGCAGATCCCGATATTGAAAGTCGCTGTGCTGGACAAGAGCCTGTTCAACTGCCCCGGGCATCCGGCACGACGCCTGCTCAATGAAATCGCCAGCGCTGCGATGGGTTGCAGCCCGCAGAGTGGCTATCAGCAGGACAGCCTGTACGTGCGTATCGAACAGGTCATCCAGCGCCTGTTGAATGAGTTCGGTGAAGATCCGGCAATTTTTTCGCAACTTCTGGCGCAATTCAGCGCATTCGTTAAAGAAGAGCGCCAGCGCAGTGAGTTGCTCGAACAGCACACCCGTGATGTCGAGGAGGGCCGCCTGCGTACCGATGTGGCCCGCCAGCGCGTGGCGCAGGTGCTCAACCGACGATTGCAGGGCAAAGCCTTGCCACCGTTCGTGGTGCAGTTTGTGCAACACACCTGGAGCCAGGTACTGCTGCTGGCCTACCTCAAGCATGGTGAACAATCGGTGCAATGGCAGACCGGACTGCGCACCCTGGATGAATTGGTCTGGAGTGTCGGCCTGCGCGAAGACACCGAGGCGGGCCGGCACTTGCTGGAGCAATTGCCCGTGTTGCTCAAGTCGTTGCGCGACGGGTTGGCGAGTGCGGCGTTCGATCCTTTCAGCACCCGTGAATTCTTTTTGCGCTTGCAGGCCGTGCATGTCCAGACCTGCGAAGGCGAAGGTGGCGATGGCCTGATTGAAGTTTGCGAGCCCTTCGTTCTCAGCGCCAGCTTGTCGGACGCGCCCGAAGACCTGCCGCAGGATGATCCGGACGTGCGCAAGGTTCATCAGTTGCGGGTCGGTGGGTGGGTGGAGTTCCGGCAGGACGAGGACAGCCTGCTGCGGTGCAAGCTGACCGCGATCATGGCACCGACCCAACGTTATATTTTCGTCAGCCGCACAGGGCTCAAGGTTCTGGAGAAAAGCGCCGGCCAATTGGCCATGGCGTTCAAGCAGGACGCCCTGCGCTGCCTGGACGAGGGTTTGCTGTTCGACCGTGCGCTGGCTGCCGTGGTAGGCAACCTGCGTCAACTCAATCACGGCAAGTGATCGCAACCGCAGGGCGGAACGCGGCATACTGGTAACACTTCGTCTCATTCAAGGAGCCTGTATGCAGTTGGACCCCGTCAGCGGTTGGTTCGAGGGCATCCGTCATTGCCCTTCGCCCAACTTCAACGAGCGCCCGGCAGGCGAGATATCGCTGTTGGTGGTACACAACATCAGCTTGCCACCGGCGCAGTTCGCCACCGGCAAAGTCCAGGCGTTTTTCCAGAATCGCCTGGACGTTTCGGAACACCCCTACTTTGAAGGGATTGCCAGCCTACGGGTGTCTGCGCATTTTCTGATTGAGCGCGACGGCACAATCACGCAATTTGTGGCCTGCCAGGACCGCGCCTGGCATGCAGGCGTGTCCAGCTTCGACGGACGTGAAGTGTGCAATGACTTCTCACTGGGGGTCGAGCTGGAAGGCACGGACGATTTGCCGTTCACTGATGCCCAGTACGAAGCGCTGATTGACCTCACCCGCCAGTTGCTCGCAGCCTACCCGGCGATCACCCCCCAACGTATCTGCGGTCACAGCGACATCGCCCCCGGCCGCAAAACCGACCCGGGCCCGGCTTTTGATTGGATGCGCTTTCGCAGCGCGCTGCAGGATGGAGGACACACACAATGAGTTTCCTGGTGCTGGTACTGGCGGTGTGGATCGAGAAGTTCTCGGCCTTGCGGCAGCGGTTGCAGCGTGACGGCGGGTGGCTGCGCGAGCTGGCCAAGCTTGAGTCGAGCTCGCGCATGGGCAAGCGGCCCTGGCTGATCCTGTCGGTACTCGTGGCACTGCCCGTGGCGTTGCTGGGCTTGTTGCTGCTGGTGCTGGAGCCCGTGGCCTATGGCTTGCTGGCACTGCCGGTGCATTTGCTGGTGGTGATTTACAGCCTGGGCCGTGGCGATCTGCTGGCAGGGCTGGGACCGTTTCGTGATGCCTGGCGTCGTGGCGACCTGCAAGCCGCCGAGCACGTGGCCGAACGTGACCTGAAGCTGGGTGCCGACAGTGGCGAACAATTGCTTGAGCGTGTTCAGGGCCATCTGCTGTGGCAGGCATACCAGAGCTTTTTTGCGGTGATTTTCTGGTATTTCCTGCTCGGTCCAGTGGCCGCTCTGGCCTACCGCCTGCTGGCGCTGGCCAGCGAACACAGCCAGAACCCCCTGGTGGCCGAGCGCGCCACGCAATTGCGGCATGCCTTTGACTGGCTACCGGTGCGTCTGCTGGCGGCGAGCTTTGCCCTGGTGGGCAACTTCGTCGCGGTCAGCCGGGTGATGCTCCACGAATTGCTGAGCTGGGATATCAGCGCTGCACAGTTGGTGGAGAAAGTCGGCCTGGCTGCCGCAGAAATACCGCCGCCCGTGGTGGGCGCGGAGGGCATCGTCAGTCTTGATCGCTTGTGGGAACTGCTCCTGCGCGCGGCGGTGCTGTGGTACGCCGGGTTTGCAATCTGGACCGTGTTGCCCTGAGCACTTCGGCAGGGGCCACCCCCTGCCGTTAACCTTACGTTACAAAACTCCCTTTCAAATTGAGCTATACAGGCAGAGCGCCAAATAGTGGCTATCTGCCGCCGCCCTGCGCCTCAATAAAAATAAAAGAAAGGGAGATCGCCCGTGAAGAGCTTGCTCTATCCCGCTGTCGCGCTGATGAATCGCCTGAGTTTCGGCATGAAGTTCAGCCTGATCAGCGTGCTGTTCCTGCTGCCGATGCTGGCGACCAACTATTTTCTGGTGCGTGACGCCTGGGCTGAATTCCAGGGCACCCGCATCGAACTGCAAAGCCTGGATCTGCTCGGCAGCAGCCTGGTGGTGCGGCGCGAGCTGGAAGCGCTGAATAACCAGGTGCAGATCAATGCGACCCTAGGCCAATCCGGCAAGGCCGGCGACCTTGAAGCCAGGATCGGCGCTCTGGAGCAGAGTGTTCTCGACCGCGTGCAAGGGCTCAGCGCGATGACTACCCAGCCCGAGCAGGTTGCAGCCTTTGATACCAAACGCGACGAACTGATCGCCGCGTTCAAGGCCCAGCAACAGGAAACCTCACTGCTCAACAAAAGCGCGCTGATTGGCAAGTTGCTCAATCAGGCCCAGATACTCAGCCAGATCATCGCCAGCCAGTCCGGCTTGAGCCGAGATTCGCAGAGCGACCTGCGCCAGCTCAGTGACCTGATCACTGCCGTCACGCCACAAGTCACCCAGCTGTTGGGGGAGGGGCGTGCGATGGGCGCGTATTCCCTGGGACAGGGCTTTATCAATTCTTCCTCCAGCACACGGTTTGACGAACTGCTGCAGCAACTGGAAAAACTCCAGGGCGAATATGCCTTGAAACTGCAGGATGCGCTCGGCGCCAGCCACGCCGCGCAGGCGGCACTCGACAGCGCGGCGCAGGCCAGCCGGGCCAGCCTCAAGCAGGGCGCAGAGGTGTTCGAAGAACAGGTGGTGGTGGCTGAGACCCTGGACACACCCTGGCAGGGCTTCTACGACACCGTCAGCCAACTGATGGCCAAAACCTATCAACTCGACGACGCCACCCTGACATTCCTCAAGCAGCAACTGGAGCAGCGCCTGGCCCAAAAGCGCCTGCACATGGTGCTGCTGGTCACGGCGTTGGTGGCGGTGTTTGCGCTGATTTTCTATCTGTATGCAGGCTTCTATGCCTCAACGCGCAGCACTTTGCGCAGCCTTGGGACGATGATGGACAAGGTGGCGGCTGGCGATATGACGGTCAGCTTCGTTGCCCAAAGCCGCGATGAACTGGGGGATCTGGGTCAGGTATTCAATGGAACAGTGGCCAAGATTCATGACCTGATCGAACGCGTCGGGCACACCGTTTCCCAGGTCGAACTGCAAGCCGGGCAAGTACAAGTGGTTTCGGCGCAGAGCAATCAGGCGGTGTCCGGCCAGCGCAGCCAGATCGAGCAAGTGGCGACGGCGATGAACCAGATGTCGTCCACTGCCCAGGAAGTGGCGCGCAGCGCCGCAGCGGCCGTCAGCAGTGCCCGCAGTGTCAACGATGAAACGGTCAGCGGCCGAGGGCTGGTGCAGTCCCAGCAAGGCAGCATTGCGCGCCTGGCCTCGGAGATCGATGAGTCGGTGCGGGTGATCAACCAGTTGGCTGCCGACAGCCAGTCCATCAGCGGCGTATTGGAAGTCATCAAGAGCATTGCCGAGCAAACCAACTTATTGGCGCTCAACGCGGCGATCGAGGCCGCGCGCGCAGGTGAGCAGGGGCGTGGATTTGCCGTGGTGGCCGATGAGGTGCGCACCCTGGCGCGGCGTACCCAGCATTCCACCGAAGAAATCGAACAGATGATCGGCCGCTTGCACAGCGGCGTCGGCGCAGCCGTAAAGGCCATGGGCGCCAGTCATGACATGGCCAGTGGCACGGTAGGGCAGTCGGAAAAAGTCCAGCAAGCCCTTGAGAATATCCTCGGTGCGGTAGGGATGATCGTCGATCAGAACCAGCAGATCGCCGCCGCCGTGGAGCAGCAAACGGCCGTCGCCCATGAGATCGACCAGAATATCGTCGCCATCAATCGTGCCGGTGAAGACGCGGCGCAGGGCGCCGGCCAGACCGAGGCGGCCAGCCATCAGTTGTCGCAGCAGGTGAGGGAACTGAAGCAATTGATTGGCGCGTTTCGCGTGTAGGAATGGTCGTTCGGATTTGATTCTGCCTGGCGTGGCCCTTGTCCTGATTTCACTGACAGCCTTTCAAAGCGCTGTGAATAGGCGAAGATTTTGTCACCTGGTCACGGTCTCAAGGAGGCACGGCGATGGCCGCTGTAATCGGCATCAAAGGGCATTGCGCCCAGTGCGACATGACGTTTGAACTCAAGCCCTGGCAACTGAACGCCATTGCCATCGATGAACCCTTTGTCTGTACGTATTGCCATGCCTGCCTGCAGCTGTGTTGCCAGAAACAGCTACGTCAATTCCGCGCCCTGGACCATTGGGCTCTGGTGCGGCCGAGCATGATCATGCTGACCTGCGCGACCCTGCTGGCGGCGCTGTTTGCCGAGTGGCTGGGGCTGCTCAGTGTGATCGGGCAGTTCAATATTTCGCTGATGACGCTGCTGATCCACTTTCTGGTGCTGCGCTACGCCCGTCATCGGCAAAAGATGACATTGAATCTGCAAGCCGTCAGCCGGCTACCACTGGAACAGCTCGCACGCATTGCGTGTGCTCGCCTCAGCCAGCCGTGAAGCACTGATGCCCATCCGCTCGGCCAGGGCGGCGCAGATGTCCGGCAAGTGCTGCGGGCTGTTGCGCTGGCCCGGGTACATGGCCGGGGCCATATCCGGCGCGTCGGTTTCCAGCACCACGGCGTCCAGCGGTAATTGAGCCAGCACCCTGTGCATGCGCAGCGCCTGCGGCCAGGTGGCGGCGCCGCCCAGGCCCAGCTTGAAGCCGAGCTTGATGTACTCGCGGGCTTCTTCCTGGCTGCCGGCGAAGGCATGGATAATGCCGCCCCGCGGCACCCGAATGCGCTTGAGCGTGGCAATCACCGCCGCGTGGCTGCGGCGGACGTGAAGCAAGGCCGGCAGTTGGAAGTCCACCGCGAGTTGCAGTTGGGCCTCGAACAGCGCTTGCTGGCGTTCACGGTCCAGGTGCTGCACAAAGTAATCCAGGCCGATTTCACCCACGGCACACAGTTGTCGGTGGCCATGCAGGCGCGTCAGCCAGTCGCCCAACTCCAGCAGGTCGGCAGAGCGGTGCTCATCGAGATACACCGGGTGCAGGCCGAAGGCGGCGAACAAGCCTTCATCGGCCATCACCAAATCCCACAATCGTTGCCAATTGCGCTGATAAACACCGAGCACCACCATGCGCCGTACCCCGAGTTCACGGCTGTGGGCGAGGACCTGCGCACGATCACCGTCGAAATCCGCAAAGTCCAGGTGCGTGTGGGTGTCGATCAGTTCCACGCTCAGGCCTCGTGAATGCGCTGCTTGAAGGTTCGGCTGATCCCATGCACGCCGGGCTGGTAGTGTTCCTCTTCGATGGCGGCCAGGGCCAGGCGCAGCGCGGTCTCGGCGATCAGTTGATGCTGCTGGGCCATGGCATTGACCGGCAGCGGCAGGAAGTCCAGCAACTGGGTATCGCCAAAGGTGCCCAGGCGCAGGGGACGCGACTTGAGTGGGAAGTCGTGCAGTGCGTCGAACACGCCTTGCAGCAGCACGTAGGACGTGGTCACCAGGGCGTCAGGCAAATGCCCCAGGCGTTGCAGTAATTGCTCCATCAGCTGTCGGCCGCAGTCTCGGCTGAAGGCTTCGCCCTGTTCGATGATCACCTCACCGGTGAAGCTATCCAGGGCTTCACGGAACCCCGCGGCACGTTCCTGGCTGATGCTCAGCTCCGGGCGTGCGCCGATCAGTGCGATTTGCTTGGGCAGCGGTTGCAGCAGGCTGCTGGTGAGTTGCTGGCAGGCCTGGCGGTCGTCGCTGACCACCGAACAGAACTGGCTGGGCTCCATGACCCGGTCGATGGCGATCACCGGCAAGCCTTTGGCTTGCAGCTCGCGATAGCTGTCGTCGCTGTCCGGCAGGCAGCTGGCGACAAACAGCGCATCGCAACGCCGCGCGCGGAACAGTTGCAGCAGCTGGCGCTCGCTGTCGGCCTCATCATCGGAGCTGGCGATCAGCAATTGATAACCGCGCGCCCGCGCCCCTTGTTCGAGCAATTTGGCAATCCGTGCGTAACTGGGGTTTTCCAGATCCGGCAGGATAAAGCCCAGGGTGCGCGTGTGCCGGCTGCGCAAGCCGGCGGCTTGTGGGTTAGGCGTAAAACCATGGGCCTGGACCACGGCTCGCACGCGCTCCACCGTCGCGTGACTGATGCGCTGTTGTTCGGCCTTGCCATTGATGACATAGCTGGCGGTGGTTACGGACACACCGGCCAGACGTGCGATATCACTGAGTTTCAAACCGGGTTTTCCTTGTTTTTTAGAGCGTGCCCCGACATTTTGTCCAATCCTAACCGATTCCAGCCCACGACCAATGTGCCACAGCAGGCGCCGAGTGGCCCTTCAAGCTTGCGCAATTACCGCGTAATCTGCCATAAATTCTAGATTAAACGTTTCAGCAAGCGTATTTTTACGATGTTCGCCGCTGAGTGGCTACTGCCAATTGACTGCTCAGTCAGTTGTTTTCGAACGCCGCTAAGCTGATTTATTCAAAACAATACCTAGTGCGCACCCCGCACTAACTAGGAGAACGGCATGCTCGAGCTCACTGTAGAGCAGATATCCATGGGCCAGGTGGCGGTGGATAAATCTGCTGCCTTGCACCTGCTCGCTGAAAAACTGGTGGCCGATGGCCTGGTCGCCGACGGCTATCTCAGTGGCTTGCAAGCCCGTGAAGCCCAAGGCTCGACCTTTCTCGGCCAAGGCATCGCCATTCCACACGGCACCCCGGAAACCCGCGACCAGGTATTTTCCACCGGCGTGCGCCTGCTGCAATTTCCCGAAGGCGTGGACTGGGGCGACGGCCAGGTGGTGTACCTGGCGATCGGCATCGCCGCCAAATCCGATGAACACCTGCGCCTGCTGCAACTGCTGACCCGCGCCCTGGGTGAAACCGATCTCGGCCAGGCGCTGCGCCGTGCCGGTACCGCCGAGGCCTTGCTCAAACTGCTGCAAGGTGCGCCGCAGGAGCTGGCCCTGGATGCGCAGATGATCAGCCTGGGTGTGTCGGCCGATGATTTCGAAGAACTGGTGTGGCGCGGCGCGCGCCTGTTGCGCCAGGCCGATTGTGTAAGCAACGGGTTTGCTGCGGTGTTGCAGCAAGTCGATGCGCTGCCCCTGGGCGATGGCCTGTGGTGGCTGCACAGCGAGCAGACGGTCAAGCGTCCGGGCCTGGCGTTCGTCACGCCGGACAAACCCATGCGCTATCTGGGCCAGCCGCTCAATGGCCTGTTCTGCCTGGCCAGCCTGGGCGAAGCGCATCAGGCATTGCTTGAGCGCCTGTGCGCCTTGCTGATCGAAGGGCGCGGCCAGGAATTGGGTCGCGCTACCAGCAGCCGCGCAGTGCTTGAAGTACTGGGTGGCGAACTGCCGCCTGATTGGCCCAGCGCCCGCATCACCCTGGCCAACGCCCACGGCCTGCATGCGCGCCCGGCGAAGATCCTCGCGCAACTGGCCAAGGGCTTTGACGGCGATATCCGCGTACGCATTGTCGACGGCCCGGTCGGCGCAGTGTCGGTGAAAAGCCTGAGCAAACTGTTGAGCCTCGGCGCGCGGCGCGGCCAGGTGCTGGAGTTTATCGCCGAGCCGACCATCGCTGGCGATGCGCTGCCTGCCCTGTTGGCCGCGGTTGAAGAAGGCCTGGGCGAAGCGGTCGAGCCGTTGCCGACGGTGAGCGCCCAGCCTGCCAGCGTCGATATCGAACCGGTTATCAGCGCGCCGCTGCCGGGCAGCCAGATCCAGGCGATTGCCGCCGCGCCAGGGGTCGCCATCGGTCCCGCACATATCCAAGTGCAACAGGTCTTCGACTACCCCTTGCGCGGCGAGTCCTGCGCCGTCGAGCGCCAACGCCTGCACAGCGCGCTGGCAGATGTACGTCGCGATATCGAAGGTCTGATCGCACGCAGCACTTCCAAGGCCATCCGCGAGATCTTCATCACCCACCAGGAAATGCTCGACGACCCGGAACTCACCGACGAAGTCGATACCCGCCTCAAGCAGGGCGAAAGCGCTGAAGCCGCCTGGATGAGCGTGATCGAAGCCGCCGCCAGGCAGCAGGAGTCGTTGCAGGATGCCTTGCTCGCCGAACGTGCCGCCGACCTGCGCGATATTGGCCGCCGCGTATTGGCGCAACTGTGTGGCGTTCAAACCACTCAGGAACCCACTGAAGCCTACATTCTAGTGATGGACGAAGTCGGCCCTTCGGACGTCGCACGCCTGGACCCGGCTCGCGTCGCCGGCATCCTCACGGCCCGTGGCGGCGCCACGGCCCACAGCGCCATCGTCGCGCGTGCCCTCGGCATACCGGCGTTGGTCGGTGCCGGGGCGGCGGTGTTGCTGCTTGGCGCCGGCACGCCGCTGTTGCTCGACGGCCAGCGCGGTCGCCTGCATGTCGACCCCGACGCCGCCACCCTGCAACGCGCCACGGTCGAGCGCGACACCCGCGAACAACGCCTGCAAGCCGCGTCTGCGCAACGCCACGAACCGGCGCTGACCCGCGACGGCCATGCCGTGGAAGTGTTCGCCAACATCGGCGAAAGCGCAGGCGTTGCCGCTGCGGTGGAGCAGGGCGCCGAGGGCATCGGGCTGTTGCGCACTGAACTGATTTTCATGGCCCACCCACAAGCGCCCGACGAAGCCACCCAGGAAGCCGAATACCGTCGCGTACTCGACGGCCTCGACGGGCGGCCGCTGGTGGTGCGCACCCTCGATGTGGGCGGCGATAAACCGCTGCCGTATTGGCCGATTGCCGAAGAAGAAAACCCCTTCCTCGGGGTGCGCGGCATTCGCCTGACCTTGCAACGCCCGCACATCATGGAGGCGCAATTGCGCGCACTGATGCGTTCCGCCGATAACCGCCCGTTGCGCATCATGTTCCCGATGGTCGGCAGCGTGGATGAATGGCGCGCCGCCCGCGACATGACCGAGCGCCTGCGCCTGGAAATCCCGGTGGCCGACCTGCAATTGGGGATCATGATCGAAGTGCCGTCGGCCGCGCTGCTGGCGCCGGTACTTGCCAGGGAGGTCGACTTTTTCAGCGTCGGCACCAACGACCTGACCCAGTACACCCTGGCCATCGACCGTGGTCACCCGACATTGTCGGCGCAGGCCGATGGCCTGCACCCGGCTGTGCTGCAGCTGATCGACATCACCGTGCGCGCCGCCCATGCCCATGGCAAATGGGTCGGCGTGTGCGGCGAGTTGGCGGCCGACCCGCTGGCAGTGCCGGTGCTGGTCGGCCTGGGGGTGGATGAGTTGAGCGTGTCGGCGCGCAGCATTCCCGAAGTGAAGGCGCGGGTGCGTGAATTCAGTCTGAGCCAGGCCCAGGGCCTGGCGCAAAAAGCACTGGCGGTGGGTTCCCCCGCCGAGGTGCGTGCTTTAGTGGAGGCCGTGTAAATGGCAAGGATTTTGACCCTGACGCTGAACCCGGCGTTGGACCTCACGGTACGCTTGGCGCGCCTGGAACCCGGCGACGTCAACCGCAGCGAAACCCTGCTCACCCATGCCGCCGGCAAAGGCGTGAACGTGGCGCAGGTGTTGGCGGACCTCGGCCATCAGGTGAGCGTCGGCGGCTTTCTCGGCGCGGATAACCCCCAGGCGTTCGAGGCGCTGATCGCCAGCCGCCAGTTTGGCAACGCGTTCATCCACGTGCCGGGCGAAACCCGCAGCAACATCAAGATTGCCGAGCAGCATGGCCGGGTGACCGACATCAATGCACCGGGGCCGCTGGTGAGCGAGCACGCGCAAAATGAGCTGCTCAAATTGATCAGCGCCATTGGTGGCGAATTCGACGCGGTGGTGGTCGCCGGCAGCTTGCCGCGCGGCGTCAGCCCGCAGTGGTTTCAGCACCTGCTCGAACGGTTGAAAAGCCTCGGTTTGAAAGTGGCCCTCGACACCAGTGGCGAAGCACTGCGTGCCGGTTTGAAGGCCGGGCCCTGGATGGTCAAACCCAATACGCAGGAACTCGCCGAAGCGCTGGACAACGCCCCGGATGCCATCCACCAGTTGCATCAACAGGGGGTGGAACATGTGGTGGTCTCCGACGGTGCCGCCGGCGTGACCTGGTACCGCTCGGGTACGGCCTTGCATGCCACGCCGCCGACGGTAACGGTTGCCAGCACCGTAGGCGCCGGCGATTCATTGCTGGCCGGCATGCTGCACGGCTTGCTCAGTGGCGACACGCCCGAACAGACCCTGCGCCGCGCCACGGCGATCGCCGCGATGGCGGTGACGCAAATCGGTTTTGGCATCAGCGATGACGCGCAGTTGGCGCGCCTCGAAAGCGGCGTCGATGTGCGCGCGCTGACAGAACAATAAGAGGGTTTGTGATGAAGTTAGCCATTGTTACCGCCTGCCCGAACGGCATGGTCACCAGTGTGCTGTGCGCCCGCTTGCTGGACGCCGCCGCACAGCGCCAGGGCTGGAGCACCAGTGTTGAAGTGGTGGATGTGCAACGCCCGCAGAGCCAGCTTTCCCAGGCGACCATCGATGACGCCGAGTGGGTGTTGCTGGTCAGCAGCACGCCGGTGGATATGCAGCGCTTTGTTGGCAAGCGTGTATTCCAGAGCACCCCCGCCCAGGCGTTGGCGGATGTCGACGCGGTGTTGCGCCGGGGCGCCGAAGAGGCGCAGGTGCAGGTGGCGAGCCAGGCACCTGCCCAGCAGGCGCCGCGCATTGTTGCCATTACCGCCTGCCCCACCGGCGTGGCCCACACGTTCATGGCCGCCGAGGCCTTGCAGCAGACCGCCAAGCGCCTGGGCTATGACTTGCAGGTCGAGACCCAGGGCTCGGTCGGTGCGCGTACGCCGTTGAGCCCGGAGGCCATCGCCAACGCCGACGTGGTGCTGCTGGCGGCAGACATCGAAGTGGCCACCGAACGCTTCGCCGGCAAGAAAATTTATCGTTGTGGTACCGGCATCGCCCTCAAGCAATCCGAAGCCACGCTGAACAAGGCGCTGGCCGAGGGTGCGGTGGAAAACGCGGCCAGCGGTGCGGTGGCCAAGTCGGAAAAAACCGGGGTGTACAAACACCTGCTCACCGGGGTGTCGTTCATGCTGCCGATGGTGGTGGCGGGCGGCTTGTTGATCGCTTTGTCCTTCGTGTTCGGCATCCATGCCTTCGAGGAAAAGGGCACCTTGGCAGCGGCGTTGAAAACCGTCGGCGACCAGGCCTTCATGTTGATGGTGCCGTTGCTGGCGGGCTATATCGCTTATTCGATTGCCGACCGTCCAGGCCTGGCGCCGGGCATGATCGGCGGCTTGCTCGCGGGCACACTGGGGGCCGGTTTCATTGGCGGGATCTTCGCCGGTTTCCTGGCCGGCTACAGCGTCAAGCTGATCTCACGCGCGGTGCGATTGCCGCAAAGCCTGGAGGCGCTCAAGCCGATCCTGATCATTCCGTTGCTGGCGAGTCTGTTCACCGGCCTTGCGATGATCTACCTGGTGGGCCCTCCAGTGGCGCGGCTGCTGACGGGGCTGACGGATTTTCTCAGCACCATGGGCACGACCAACGCGGTGCTGTTGGGCATCCTGTTGGGCGGCATGATGTGTGTCGACCTGGGCGGGCCGATCAACAAGGCCGCGTATGCGTTTTCCGTCGGGCTGCTGGCAGCGTCGAGCGGTGCGCCGATGGCCGCGACCATGGCGGCCGGCATGGTGCCGCCGATTGGCATGGGTATCGCCACCTTCCTGGCCCGACGCAAGTTCGCCCATACTGAACGCGAAGCCGGCAAGGCGGCGATGATTCTCGGGCTGTGCTTCATTTC
>Ga0265797_10008334_pt1 | contig 13843 bp, 8 predicted proteins | sample P2T30metagenome_FD_192433 | JGI IMG/M metagenome (GOLD analysis project Ga0265797, IMG submission 192433) | Plant litter microbial communities from East Loma Ridge, Irvine, California - P2 T30 | ecosystem: Environmental > Terrestrial > Plant litter > Unclassified | place: USA: California... | reverse complement strand
GGAGCTAGATGAACACAAGATCTTCTTGGGTTTGAGTTTCGAAACGCGAAAAGTTCTGAACTCCTACTCAGCGCGTCCGGTAGGTCTTTTCGGAATCGCAGACTACGTTGCCATATCCAGATATAATAGAATGTAAGGTATGTGATATTTATGTACGTCAACCCCATGTATTGAGACAGAGGTCAGGGTTTTCTTCGTGCCATTTGCACATGGTGTCTTGGAAGGAGACGTGCTGAGACGACATGGCGTAGGTATTGGGCTTTTTACAATGTGAAGGAATCGGCGTATGCGAGCTCACTCATGAAAGCTTGGTCTCGGAATTTGAAAGTTGTTAGAGCATGTGAGGCCAGGTATGAAGAGTATCTGTAGTTATGTTTTGGCAATGGCTAAATACAGAGTGTGTAATGGAAAGTTAACAACAACTCAAAACGATAAGTTCCATACTCCATGAACGATCTCGACAACACATGGATCAGTCGACGGAGTGTTTTGAGATATTCTTATAGAATCTAGTGAGGGGCGGAAAGCTCTTCCGATAGCCGTCTGAATGTTTAGGTGGTGTTCAACTCGCGAAGTCGTTCCAAGCTTCCATTAGCTTCTGTGTATTATTGGAAACGTGGTTCACAGCTTCATCTTCAGTGGAGGACATAGGCCAGATTTTCCGTGTTTTGAATTCAATTTGAGTACCCCAGGAACATTCCAGCAAACTGAAACTGTTTTTTATTCTCCCTTCTGCAGATCAGAAACATAGACTGCATCTCTATCGTCTTTAGAAAGTCCCAAAGGAGGAAAGACATGGTGTCAGCTCGTCTTTAATTTGGAAGAAAACAGACGCGGGCGGATGATGAATAGGGACAGAGGAAGCTCGTTGCTGAATTTATATATCATGGAAACCACGCTAGCAGCCATAAACATATACAGCGATAATTCAGAGGTCACACGAAGAGCACATAGTGCAAAGACCGGGTGCTTTTTGTGACTTTCTCAAGATCATCGCGCACTTCGTCGCACGTTTTGGAGAATCAAATGTCCGCTGAGTTTCCTTCCATGAAAGATTTGTCTTCGTAGAAAGATGTTTTGGAAGTGGTCGGACCGACGCAGGACTCATGAACACAATCTGGCTACGTTTTGGCTAAGTGAAAAGCGTGTTGACAATCGAGACTTCCGAAAGAAGAAGAGCATGGCTTGGCTTTGTGAAGACTATGATTTTGGAAAGAAGAATCGTAAAGTAAATGATGTTGAGCAAGAAGGGGGAATGTCTAGCTGGTTTTATATAGCGTATCAACAGCACTAAGAGTCATAAAAAAAAAGCGAGAATAACTTTTGGTGAAGCGGCCGGAATGTACGCACACTTCATTGCAAGAAGAAACCGACATGGGTAGAGGCTGTCATCATTTGGATCCTTTCTTCCCAACGCATTCTGTCGCATTATATCTGAGTTTTTGCGTATACTCGGAAGGGTCACAAAGATCATGAGTGTGTACCATCGGCTTTTTGGATCTATTATGAGAGCAATATAGGCTTCCAGAAGTCTGTGCCATTTTATCCATGCTTGATATCTCGTTGGGTTAATTGGAAAGCGGAAACACATATACCGAATATATCAATATTCTAGACAAATGTTGCAATGCTGAGGTGCAAAGAGAATGTGTCCCCAGCTTGCGAAGACTGAGTATCGAGAAAACACCACGCTAGATAGATGCAGGTGATATGGTTGACCATTGTATTAGCTCCAATTTCCCAACACGAGTATCATACTCGTATTGTCCTATTCACGTTCGTGTCGACAGTAAGCGTATAAACAATGTCCCTAAAACGCTCCTATAGTGGAGTCCCTACCTTAGCTTTCCTTGGTGTCAGCGCAACCTACTACGAGGTCGTAGACCTTACCACCATCATCACCTAACCTAACTAGTCTCAACCCTTAGTCGCCCTTTCCCAACCTCTCCCCATACAAACGCCCGCTTCATACACTCGGATCTCGGACCTTACTACCAAACCGTCTCATCACAAAGCTTCCTCCATCAAGGACTTACGACACTCATCTCCGAACCAAGACACCAACCAGAGTCCACGGCATTACCCCTCACACAAGCCCGTTGCCTCATCCCTTCCACCGTGCGACTCCACGCCTAGTGCTCCATGTCTCGTACTACCACATTACCATAAGACCGCATCCATGGACGCTCGCACATACAGCTGGCCCACGGAAAAGTGACACAAGATCGCTCGTGTAACTATCCGTAAGGATCGCTGGGAATGCGATGTGGGAGAAGGCGCTTACGCTGGCTCATGTACCAAAAGTGGTGAAACATGCGTCTTGTGCATACATGCAAAGGTGGAGGTGGTGCAGTGTGTGTGTCGTCATGTCGCTTTTGCTTTTGGGGGAGGCGTTGTGGAAATGCTGTGGAGGGTGGTGTGGGATATATTGCTTTGTAGGACGAGATCCCGGGAGATGATCAGCTGCTGGGCGGCTCCGAAGTGCTCCGAGGAGTTATGCGTTTGATCATGTATCTGTGGCCTAGTTAATCGAAAGCATCATATCTCCTGCAAGCTGTGGTTTTGTGGTCATCAAGGCTGTGGGGGTCTCTTTATGGATTTGTAGCGAGACTGAAGCGCTCGTGTATGGTCCTAAAGCCAAATGTACATCTCCGTAAAACTAATGAGTGAGCTACATGCATCATGGATTTGCCGACTTCCCAAGCTTCACGGATTCGGATCTTCAACATGGACAACATCCAGCTCCTCGACTTTAACACCATGCAACATCCTGACCTGCACAGGTTAGCTCCCGGTGCTATAACATCATCCCCATAGTCATCACATACATTAACTCCCAACAAATCCGGTGGCGCATCCCCAAACTCGGCCATCCGTGGATCAAACCAAACCGCACTCCCACAACTACCACAAAACCTATGCAAATTCCTCTTCTTACCAAAAGAATAGTCCCTCAACATCTCCTCACCGCTCTTTACCTGTAGCTGCGATCGCTCAGGATACACGAGCAAGTAGCCGTTGCGCGTGCAGATGCTGCAGTTGCACGATACGACCTTCGATTCAGCAAGTGGCGGCGAGAGCAAAACAGAGTACTGTACAATACCGCAATGGCAACTCGCTGGGTAAGTCTGGCAGTTCTGCGGGTCGAAGACGGGTAAGGGAGGTTTGGTAGGTGCGGGATCGGTCATGGTTGGAAGCGTTGGAAGTGATGGTGGTGCAAAAGGTGGGGTTGACACAGTAGTAAAGTAGCTATAGGTAAGTTGGCTCTGAGAGTGTGAGGCGAGTGCTACATATACTTTGTTTGCTATAGGCACGAGACGGGGGGCCAGAAGCGGGTTTTCATCGTTGCTAGACGGGAGCTATGCAAGAGAAGGGAGGTGGTTAGCAGGAAGAAGTCTCCGGTTCCGAGTCACGGCGAGTATATGTCTCCGAGACCGTTGGTGTCGCGAGGTATACGGGAGATATCGTTAGATGTAAAAAGATGTACTGCCGAGGGCAGCCTCATGCTGTGGTATGGTGATGTTGTAAGCCGCGTCGTTGCCTGATAGCTTCTGGGATGAACAGCGTGGTGCATGTAAAGTGGAAAGAAAACATGTCGATTATTTCATGACATCCTCCACTAGCATGGGGTCATTTTCGGGAGGCCATGCGAAGTTCCTACAATACGAACTTTGCCATCTAAAGAAGGACATGTATACCTTCAGGCACACGGTGTTTAGCACGCTTGAACGTAGTGTTGGCGGTGTCATATGCAGTGAGTAGACAGCGAACGTATGCGTTAGGCCCAAGGTGTTGAGGTTTGGATAGTGTCGGTTGATCAAAACATCGTTGGGCTTGAGAATGAATGCGTCCCAAGGGTATAGTGATAGAGTTGACAAAACGATACAGAACATGCAATCGAGGTGCCCGCCAATGCCAAGCCACTACTATGCAGCCTCGGTGAAGACACCCCTGCCCTCAATTCGCGTCATCTTCATAATCCAAGTCCACCAAATCTCAACCTCTCCAATTGCTGCGCCTGGGCCAGCAGCGAATCGCAAGCATGTCTCAAGCGCGCCTTCTCTACAGTCGCACCTTCTTCAACACATCCTACCTAACCTTGCGCCAAAACTTCTTCTCCACCAGCTACCATGCGCATCACTCCGTTCCCCTCCCCCTCCAGTCCCGAATCCGCTGGTCCTACCTCTGGTACGCTAGCATCCTCGCCCTGGGAATAACAACAGGTCTCGGTGCCCGCCACTTTGCCGCGCCCCTCGGTCTCCCCGAACCCGGCTCCCGAGAAGACGAGCTCATCCTCGAGTCCCTCCGCCGCGACATCGATGCCATAGAAATAGTGCAATCCCTACGCTCCCAGTCGTACAACCTCCATACCGACACAGCCTTGCGATCGGGGCCAGGCTTGACGTCTTCGCCGCCAGGTTCAAGTCGGAAGATATCAGCGTATAAAGGATGGCTAGAACTAGATTTAGGTTTCGGGAGGGAGAGTGGGGGCAAGGAGGGGATATTGGGGGTTATGAGTGGGACGAGGGGGTTGGGCGTACAGAGGGCGTTCTGGAATGCCGAGACGAGGGAGATGGTGGCTGTGGTTTGGATAGGAGGCGGATTAGCTGGGTGGCCGGGCGTTGCGCATGGAGGGGCTATTGCGACGGTCATGGAGGAGGTTATGGCGAGGATGGTCAGGGGACCTGAGGGGGTTATTGGTAAGTATACGGCTTTCAACGACTACAATCATACAGAACAAAGTTGTGCTAATGCAGGAGACAGAACCGGTCCATCGTCCAGACTCCCTCAGTGTAACCTACGCGAAACCGACCTACAGCCTTGATTTCTACATACTCCGTGCGAGCTTCTCGAAACCTGATCTCCCGCAATCTGAACCACCGCCAGAACCTGAGACGGAGCCCACGAAGAGCTGGCTAGGATGGTTGTCGCCTCAGAAGGACCTTACAAAGAAGACTGAGGCTTCAAGGTCAAAACAGGAGATCGTTGCTACACTAGAAAGTGTGGGTGGGGATCTGTGTGTCAAGGCGAAGGGCACATTCAATGGGGGTAGTCCGTCAATAACATAGATGGAAGGCATGCATGAGAAGCCGCGTCAATGTTGAGATACCCAATAGCGAAAGAGTAAGGTCAGAGCAGATCTCACAATTCCGTGGACTCATGTTCGTACGATGACCCAAGGACATTAGATTCTTCAGCAAATTATCGCCACCTCCACAGACCGGCCATATCGAATCTAGATTTGAGCTTCACAACAGCGTCAGATATGTGGAGGATCCTCAATTTATGGAATTTCGGATCCGATAATGCTGTCGAATGAGAGAACTCGCAAGTGCGGTGTATATGCTCGGATCCGACAAGCCTCGTCCCGCAAGCGTATGGAAATGCAGCATCAACATGTGGCAACGACTTAGCGCTGCATACGTAACATCTATCCCGCCGCTTTTCTCCGATTCCGCTCAAATGCCAGTGACTGCTTAATTAGCACGCCCGTCGTCGCAAGCGAAACCCCCGGACCAAACGCGGGCGAGCAATCATGATACACCGAGAAGAAGCAAATAACCAACTATGAGGTGCCCGATCATCAAGAACGTAGTCCAAGCCCGGGAAAGCCGCCTAACCGTAGCAGCAAAAGTCGCAAAACAATAAATACCATATGAAAGTCTGACAAGCTGGGCTCGTTCCAACTCATATTTCACTTCCCTCATACTCTTCACTTCTCGCCGTACAACCCAGAAACATGCCTACCACCGTAGCAATCGCTGGCATAAGCAGCCGTCTCGCCCTCCTCGTCACAAAGGCACTGCTGGAACGACCGGACGTCCACATCCGTGGCTCCTGTCGTGATATCAACAAACTCCCCGACGAGCTCAAGGACTCTCCCCGTGTAGCCTTAATCCAAAGTGGACCCTACGATACCGAGAATCTTCGTGCCTTGATCGGCGGTAGCGATGTGGTGATGTGTGCCTACTTCGCAGACGACGAAACTATGCTCTCCGCACAAAAGCTGTTGATCGATCTGTGTGCCGAAAAGGGTATCACCCGGTACATAGCCAGCGACTACACAGCCGATTACCGGAAGCTCGACTGGGGCGACCTAGCGGGTAAGGAACCGATGAAGCATATCGCCAAGTATGTGGAAGAGAAGCAGGGATTGGAGGGTGTACACATCCTCATTGGTCTTTTCATGGAGACTTTCCTTGACTACTTTAATGTGGTGGACAAGGAGGGGAAGAAGATGAGCTACTGGGGCAGTGGAGACGAGAGGTGGGATCTTACGAGTTATAAGACGGCGGCCGAGTACATCGCTGCTGTGGCTCTTGATCCCACCGCCACAGGGTTCTTCAAATGTAAGAAATGTCAATTCATCTTCTTAAAACATTCTCCTTGCTGACAAAGGAATCCCCAGTCCGAGGCGAGCGTAAAAGCGCCCGTGAATTAGCCGCCGATGTCGAATCCGGATATGGCTTCAGGCCCACGATGGAATCACGTGGGTCCTTGACTGATTTGCAGGCAAAGTTGGATGGGAAGGGTAATAAGGAGATGACTCTCGAGTAAGTACTCTGTTCTTCTTTCCTCTTTCGTCAAGCAATGGCAACAGTCTAACAGATATTTAGTGCTGCAGTATACTTTGTACTGACCGGAAAGATTACGTTGGGAGAGGACGTGGATAATGGGAAGTATCCTGAGGTGATGCCTAAACGGTTTGCTGATGTGCTGTTGCGACACTCCAAATAGGGTAGTTCTGGTATGAGAAAAAGTGGTGTTGACCTGGTTGGAGCCGGTGGTCAAGCGTCGGTCTAGTTGTACAAATTATAGAAAGGAATTCTGAGTACCTTCATGCGTGCTTAGCGGAAGTTGACGCAGTCGTGAACAAGTCATACTCATAACTCTTTACAGGACTTGTACACTCCAATATACTAGTAGCGTAGAGTGGACTGACTATAATGTGACTTGCCCTTGTAGCCGACTTAGGGATGTCAAAGTTCCGATGCTTCGGGATATTACCAACCAATCAAGTGCATCTGCTTTATAATTGTGCCATATGCCCCGGAATTTGCCGCGGATGACATATGCTTCGGCGAATTTAGTGACAAGCAGCAGTCTGTCCCTTGCCATCTATTCACAACGCACACCACGCGACTTACCTACTCTCCTCACAGCCCTCTTGGATCCTCGACACACTGCGACCATGTCACTGCCTCGAACCACGGCCGCCGTCGCGCGCTCCAGCTCGACACTCTTGCGATTCGCCGCCCCGTCCTTCACTCCCCGCAGGTGCCCGCAATGCGCGCGGACGTTTGCCTCATCGATAGCGTACCGACAGTCAGCTAAGCGGCAGATGCAGACAGCGACTGCGTATCAGCCCTATTCGCTGCACCCCCAGCCGCCACCACCGAGAAATGCTGGTGTACCTGACACATCGATAGCGGGTGGAGCAGCCGAGGCAAACAAAGCGAAAACCCCACAACTACCGCCGCAAGAGCACGTCGCAGCGACGCCATCCGAGCAACCGAATGTGAGCATACCCGAGGGCGAGGCACAGAAGTCGCAGCAAGCGCCGGGCTCCAGCAAGCCTTTGCGGCCGCGCCGTTACAACTTCGGTCCACGGAAAGCGACTATCAAGCTATCGCCCTCGGCGGTGTCACACCTTCGCGAACTTCTCGAGTTACCGGAGCCAAAGCTGATCCGGATAGGCACAAGGGCAAAGGGCTGCTCAGGACTGGCGTATCACCTCGAGTATGTGGACAAGCCAAGCCCGCTGGACGAGCAGGTGGAGCAGGATGGCGTCAAGGTTTTGATCGACAACAAGGCGCTGCTGAACATTATTGGCAGTGAGATGGACTGGTTGGAGGACAAGCTGAATGAGCGATTCATCTTCAAGAACCCCAACATCAGTACGTCTTACTCTAGCATAATACGAGGAACAGAAGCTGACAAATTCTAGCTGAGCAATGTGGTTGCGGCGAGTCCTTCAGCGTATCATGATACCCTTACGATTCCATCACTATGCATTAGAGGAGCATTACCGGCGTTGCATCTTGGGCGTTACATATACATATGGCATAATTGGATTATCATCATCACAGAGTGTAGTGCGCTTGCTACCTCATTCTCGACACGATATTTACATCCTCCCTGGTTCATAATCAAAGACCTTGACGCCATTCGCCACTCCTCCAGCGAACTTGACGAATTCTTGGTGCGCGGGATCTTTGTACACGTAGTAGTCGCGGTCCTCTTCATTGTCAAACTCGACTACGAAACCGTGGGTCGAATTGCCCTGTGCATGTCAGCAGCTGCAAGGAGGATCTATGGGAACTGCCTTTACGCTGTGACCTTCAGGGCTATTGTTCTTGCCACCAGAGAAGGACTTGATGTATGGCTTCTGAGATGTTGGGTGAATGCACTGGTCTTTGAGGCCCAGCATACGATTGCACGCCTATGAAGTGTTAGTACATGTACGATGTATGTTTAGATAAATACAAGAGGTACTTCTGAAATTTGGTCTGGGGATGCTGTGGGCTTCCATTCGAAAAGTACAATGTGAATGATTGTCATCTTGGAAGTTATTCAGTTGCTTCGATTGAGACAGAATGCTGGACGTAGTGACGCGGTGCATGTGTAAAGAGGGGCACTCGACTTGGTGGGCTATACTTCGGATATAATGACCTCAACGCTGCTAAGCTCCGGGGAGCTGCCGCGTCGATTGCGCGAACAGCACGACCCGAGCGAAACGATCCCCGCCTAAAATGCTCAACGACCACAAGAATTGCGATTAATGATGCCACGACCTTTATGAAATAACTCGGACCGATATTCACATTCAATCTCTCGCTCGTCTATGCCCCACCTCTCGAACCCGCCGCAGTCTTGTACATCCAACACCATGGTGAACGCGACAGCTCTCCCCGAGCAGCTCATCTACTTGATTATACGCTTCACAGCGTCCGTACCCGATCTCCCCCTCTCAATCCACACACCTCGCACAATCGCAACTCTCAGCCTCAAACAGCTTATACGGCAACACCTCCCGTCCGAACATGCCTCAGCGCGCCTGCGTCTGATCTACGCAGGCAAGGTCCTCGCGGACACGGATCCACTGTCTAAATCGCTGCGACTCGCGCCGCCACCCGCGCCGCCTCCAAGGAACGCGAAGAACAGCAGCGGGGACGGAGGAGGGGAGGGAAGTAGCAGGGCCAAAGGGAAAGAGCCGTTGAGGGAGACACCAGCTGTAGAGTATGGAACCACGACGGAGATGATCCCGCAAGATGCAAAAAAGTACTACATACACTGTTCTCTCGGCGATGGGTTATCCGCGTCTGAACTCGCTAGCGAAGCCGCACTCGCTCAGAGTACTGACATGGCGTTGAAGTCGCAGCACGCAACCTCATCCACTACCCCTTCTCAGCGACGCGCAAGTAGTAGTAGTGGTAGTGCAACAATAGACCACAATGCCCGGCGACGTAGCTCCACTGCTACCGCAAATACAGCGAATACTGTCCCCGCGGCACAAGGCTTCGACAGACTACTCTCCTCGGGCTTCACGCGCGACGAAGTAGCTTCGCTCCGCGCCACTTTTACTCAAAACCTCTCCTTCACACATACCCCCGACACCATGCCCACGCCCGCGCAAATCCGCGTCTTGGAAGATCGCTGGTTGGACTCGTCCGCCAACGACCCTTCTGCTTCCCTTGCCAATCCTTCGGCAACTGGAGGAGGAGCAGGTGCTGGTGGAGAAACTGGCTGGGGCGCGGGCTTCGCGGTGGAAGAAGGTGGGCTGGACGATATGCTGTATGGGTATTTGACGGGCTTCTTTTTCCCGCTGGGTAGTCTGGTGTGGGGGTTTAGAGAAGAAGGGGTTTGGACGCGCAGGAGGCAGGTTGCTGTCGTCATGGGGGTTTTGCTGAATTGTGTTTTTGGATTTATGAGATGGGGTGGGTAGGTCTCTGGATGCACAAGTCGACGCGTACATGGAAAGGAAGAAGAGTATCAGGAGGATGTGGTGTATGCACCAAGGGGGAGGCCTGATCACTGGGACGATTCATGCTTATTGCTTAGGGTATACCCTGGAAGGCATTGATTCGGTGTCATCGTCATCATCATTGTCGTCATATACATGGCTGATCCAAGTCTGGAACGCTTCTACCACAATCGCGCTCAACGCATCATACCCAACAATTCCTCTCTCGGTCACCAGTCAACGCCTACTATCTACATCATTGCCCATTCTATCCTATCCTTCAAGCCCCCACTTTACAACTCGATCGTCTCCTTCTTAGGAGCACCCATGTAGCTCAACGGCCCCTTCTTAACCATCAAAGTCATGACCTCGTAAAGTGTATCCGCAGCAGCCATGGTAGTAAGCTCAGCGTTGGTATCGTAAGCAGGAGCCACCTCGACGATATCAGCAGCAATGAGGTTGATACCCTCCAAGCCACGGATGATAGTGCGGAGTTCTCGGGTTGTCCAACCACCCGTCTCGGGCGTGCCAGTTGCAGGAGCGACTGTTGAGCAAAGCGGTCAGTCTTTTGTCGCAAATTGAGAAACCAAGCCATGTCCCACCTCTCAAGTCCCCATCATAATCACAGCCACCATCAAGGCCAAACCAACCAACAGGTTAAACTTACAAGCAGGATCAAGAGTGTCAATGTCGATACTCAGATACACGGGCTTCTCGGTGCCTACCCTGTCCTTGATCTTCTTGACAATGCCATCGATGCCAATCTTGTCGATTTCGCGTGCCTCGACAATCTCAAAGCCGCAGTAGCCGTCGTTTTCGTAGTCGGAAGGGCCCGACAGCGTGGTCCGGATGCCGGCGTGGATGTTGGTGTCGTTGGCGAGCAGGCCTTCTTGTGCGGCGTGGAAGAAGTAGGTGCCGTGGTTTATGCTGGCTTGTTCCGAGGGGGCGCCGCCGAAGACTTTGGGACGCCATGTGTCGCTTGCAGGTGTTAGATTATTGTGCTGTTGTTGTTGTTGAAGGGGTGGGTGGAAGGGAGTGAGAGAAAGGATGGGGTGGATTGAAGCTTACAGATGGCTGTCAAAGTGGATGACGGTGATGGGACCGTATTCACGGTTGATGGAACGGAGGAGAGGAAGTGTGATGGTGTGGTCGCCTCCGAGGGTGATCAAGCGAGGAAGTGTAGTACCCTTCTTTGAGGGACCAGGCTTGTCGGCATGAGTATATGGTTCGCGGCTCAACAGCAAGTTGTGACCTTGTTCAATCTGCTGAAGCGCATATCCGTTGTCGTACCTGCACACATGACCAAATCAGCATCTTGCTCGCTCCACGCATTTTGACCCGACAAGGCCCCACGAGAGTTAGAAAAGCAACTTACGAAGTCACAGGAATGTCACCACAGTCAATGACCTTGGCCCACGAATTAAAGGGGTTCGCCTCGAGTGGGACGTTGTAGCCACCACTAAATCCAATTCTGCGTGAGCCTTTGATTCACCCCAAAGAAGTAAGCACATGATTGCTTGCAAGGAAACATACTAGAGATTGAGGCGGCGAGAACCTTGTCTGATACCGCTGGGTCCAAAGCGAGCACCCGGGCGGTACGATGTGCCAGTGTCAAAAGGCGCACCGATAAATGCAATGTCAAACTTTGTGTTGCTAGACAGACACGGGTGGTAGGGGAGACGACCGAATGTAGAAATGCCAGAGAAGATGGAGTCGGCCTGAGGTGAGGTCAGTTAACTGCTTGGGCGCGTCGTCCCTCGAGTTGGAAGCGCATACTTGAGTTCCACCGTCACCGGGAAGCGTGTTGTACCACAATCCCTCGTGTGGTCCAGCCAATGGTTCTTGGTCGTGGCCGTGGTCGCCGTGCGCAGCTACAGTAGCCGCAAAGCTCGCAACAATCGCGGGAGTGAACCTCATATTGCCCTTGTTTTTCAAGGTGTGGATGCGGCAGAGAATGGAAGGGGAGAGAGAGATGCAGAAACAGATCTGGAAGACTGCGGAAAGCTCGCAGTATATAGCTCGAGATTATGGTCGTCTTCTCTATCAGTTGCACCTTGACCAGCTCACGTTAGGTAAACTGCTTTTAGGTAAATAGCTGTTAGGTAAACAACTTTTTTGGAGCTACCCCTGCTCCATGATGATGTCGTCTGCAGGCATAGCACCGTTGTGCCTCCAATCGGTTAGTAGCTTCTTGGGGAAGCTTCAGGCCTCGAGGTTGGGTTGATGTGTGGTGTAATTCCGGAGCTATGTTTTCTCAACGCAGAGCTGGAAGGGTACAGAGATGAGCTTCCGACAAAGATGAACCAGATACTCTTCAGCATACCGCGTCTAGCTTTTTGTGCAGACTTTGAGAACACCGTGATGGTCACATCAACTTTCCTACCTCCCCCTTGTTCAATACATCCGAGCGACCTCATTCTACATTGCCGAGGAGTACATGCACTGGCCGTTGCTGATCGATGTGGATACTCAACCCCGCCATGTACAATGACGAGGATCCCAGATCCATGATTAGAAAAAAGCCGGGGAAATCAGCCAGTAAGCTTCCCCATAGACGATATGTAAGAACAGTATTCAGCGACTCCGATCTCTTGGTATCGCGTCTTATCTCAAGCGAGTCAAGACCTGTATGATCCTACGCTACTAATGCATGCAAGTGCGTCTCCGATGCGTTCGTTACGTAGTCTGCAGCTTTACATGTTCTACGTAAAGGTCTTTCGTAGCTGTTATACAGTGCCTGGATTGGCTCGATAAGAATTGAGGTGATCCGGATGCATCCCAAGTACGATCTCCGTGGCAGGTTGGGCGGTCAATCGACGAAGCCTGTCTTTAGTACATGCAGCAAGGCCGGATACGTGATCCGCCCCAAAGTCACGAAAGCCCCTAGATATTTTATTGAGAGGCAAACTTGCCGTGGGGTACGCAGCAACTGGGTAGCCGTGCGGAGGTGGTGAGGCGATGAGAAGTGAGGTTCAGACGCGGAGACCAGGATTCAGATACCGGCCGCGCTAGCACCGTTCGCTTAACGTATCGAGTAATATTTGGCACTTCTTGCATTAGTCGTACCGGACAGCTATCTATCTCTATTCCGTGCGCAATGTCTGAGAAGCGTTGCTAATACATCCGACGCGACCAACCTCAGCCGCCGAAACCTGAGGCGACTACCTATGTACCGGCGCAGCTTCCTCTGGAGCAACGCCCAACTCTGCCCTATCATCTGAATCCATCCTTTCGAAAGCTTTCTTGACCTGGTAATCCCAGTTACTCCAAGCAACAATCGCCCATTCTGCAAATCCGACAAGGTACAACGCAATGCACTGACCGACCCACAAGCCGCCGAGGCCCCAGCCGTGGAAAGCAAGCCAGATGCCCAATGGCAAAGCTCCGCAGTAGTAGCTGACAATGTTTACCGTTGCTCCAATATGTTGCCTACCCATGCCTCTGAGAGCTCCGCCGCAACTGCCATTAAGTCCATCTGCGATTTGAAAGAGCGCGACGTAGGGCATTACTTTTGCAGTGAGCTTGATGACTTCCACGTCGTCGTTGAAGATCTTGGCATAGAAGTCTTTGACTCCCATAAGAACAGCCAGCACAAGCGTACCGAGTAACATACTGAGCACAGCGGCTGTGTTGGCAGCTCTAGCTGCGCCTTTGGCGTTCCGTGCGCCGAGGAGGTTTCCGACACGCGACGAAGTGGCAACACCAACTCCGAAGGGAATGGTGTTCATGACTTGATCTGTAGTCATGATAACACTCTGCGCAGCCAGTGGTATAGTGCCGAGCTTTCCTGCTACAAGCGCAACAATCTCAAATGCCCACCATTCTGTACCCACGTGTATCACGCCTAGGAGAGCAAGTCGGGAGAAAGTCCAAAGGTTC
>Ga0265797_10008333_pt1 | contig 13845 bp, 6 predicted proteins | sample P2T30metagenome_FD_192433 | JGI IMG/M metagenome (GOLD analysis project Ga0265797, IMG submission 192433) | Plant litter microbial communities from East Loma Ridge, Irvine, California - P2 T30 | ecosystem: Environmental > Terrestrial > Plant litter > Unclassified | place: USA: California... | reverse complement strand
AGTTGGGCCTGCAGTCAAAGAAGTAAAGGTGGGAGATCGAGTCATCATCTTGCCGGTGATTGCATGTGGAGAATGCTCCTACTGCAAACGCAAAGAATTTTCTCTATGCGACCGAACCAATCCATCGCAGGAGCTGGAGCAAATGTACGGACACCGCCTCTCGGGAATCTTTGGATACTCCAAGATCACCGGAGGATATCCTGGTAATCAAGCTGAGTTCTGTCGTGTTCCCAATGCAGATCTCGTCTGTGTTAGAACTCCGAAAGATATCCCAGCTACGAAGCTCGTCGGTCTTGCAGATGTGACCCCTACTGCCTGGCACGGTTGCGAGCTCGCGGAGGTGGGTAAGGGTGATGTCGTTGGCGTCTGGGGCTGTGGCGCTGTCGGTCTTTCCATTCAACGTTTGGCCAAGCTTCGCGGAGCCCGTAAGGTCTACGCTGTCGACAAGGACGCCAACCGACTTAAAATTGCGGAGAGCTTCGGCATGATTCCCATCAATGTGAGCGATCACTCCAATCCAGCGGATTACATCCTCTCTGTCGAGCCACACGGTCTAGATCGTGGTATCGAAGCAAGTGGCTTTCGGAGTACGAATTCGGTCGCTCATGCAACTATGAGAAAGCTGGGCGTCGAGGGCGACAGCTCGGACACCGTGAGCGCCGTAATCAAGGCAACGCGCAAGGGTGGAAACATCGCTCTGATTGGCGACTTCTTCTACTCGACTAACAACTTTCCTATCGGTATGTTGATGGAAAAGGCCATCACTCTGCGCGGTGGACAACTTTACGCCGAGAAGGTAAAACAACTATATTTATCTACTGCCATAAGAGCCAAGTGTCGCTGACCCTGATCATGAAACTTGTAGTATTTCCCATACCTTCTGGACCTCGTCGTTAAAGGCGAATACGACCCCTCATTCATGTTCACTCACACAGGTTAGCAAAGCCAAGCTTAGTACTTATTGTCTTTATCTAATAGCTATTCTGCAGACAAGTTCGAGAATATCTCGGAGAGTTATGATGCGTTCTTCAACCACAAAGTACCCGGGGGACTCAAGGTGTGCCTTGCGACTGCATTCGGTCGAACTCACGAAGGCTGATTGGCTTTGAGTTGGGACGCTTGAAAGACTCTGGTACGCTCTGAGTGCGTAGCCAATTTCACCCCAAGACTGTGTAAATTGGACACCATATGTAGTTAGTGGAGTGTTCATCACGACTAGTAGAACATGTGTTTGGTTGTAGTAAAGAAGGATTGTTTAATAGTGTCTGGATGATTGTGATTTGCTCTAAAACAAACTTTTGATGGCCATATCCTTGGTGTGAATTACATTGTCTGCATGGACCCTCTTTGATAACCCTAATATCCCTTTCTGCTAGCCCTTGAATTACTGCATGTACCCCGTACGTTTAGATGTTTGTGGTCGCTCGCCATGTAACCCACTTCGCAGCCCTCTCAGCAGTTGGATACGGTATCGCAGGTATGCACTTGCCATTCCCTAAAGAATGGTTTGTTATTGCGGTCACCAGCACAGCCGCCGTTGGGAGAGCAGCACACACTAGCGTTGGTGAAATCTGTACCATAAAAGCACACCGAAAGCGCTGAGGCTGAGGCTGCCATGGCAGATAGGACGACCAGACGCATCAACATGGTCTTTACATATGGTTAGCGCTATGCAAGTTTTGGACGCTTGCTTAGACCATGTCTTTGGGCACTTACTGAGTGGTAGGATGGGTGTTGAAGAGTATAGCGTGTTGAAGTCTGGAGATAGCGAGAACTGGACAATAGTCGCTGAGTTGATGGTAGGTGTGTTGATAATTAATTTGGATACAGAAAGAAATCAAGTTCATTATATATGTTAGAGCAAGCCTAAGAAGGAATTAGCACGGTAGTTGCCAAGGAGAAAGATGGAGAAAAGGCCACCAATCTGAGTGACCGGCAAAAGGTTACGGTAAGCTATTCGGAGCGATGGAATAATCACTCGAGATTTGGAAGTGGAGTAAAAAGACGTATACACAGTGCAGACCGTAGATCAGATGCCTAGCGTCGTGTTTTAGGTAAAGCGATCCAATAGCGTGCCTAGATTCGTATACGTAGTGCTTATGTCTATATATTAGCTTGACTCGTACTCGTAATTGCTGATATTGTCAGCACGGCACTTTTGCTCTTGTTAAATTTTGGCCAAGACTTCTGCACAGTGACTATAGCTAGACGACTGGGCTTTAGACGCAATATACTTGCATCTATAGAGCATTCAGAGCATATAACTACACATGCAGTCGCATAGCGACAGTGCCATGGGCAAGTGAGTTAGTATTTAGAGCGATACAATAGCCATCATGCTCTCTAGTTTTACTACCTAACCAACTGTTGTCGATCTCGGCTAAGCAGCGCGACAAGTCAAGATTGAGTCGATTCTTGCCAAGGTACCGAGGCTCACCGTCTATGCAACGATCCATCCGGCGTAACGACCTCAGCTATCCGATCACCTTGTTTTGTTTTGCGACGAGCTGTTGAGCTGATATCGCGACATTGAATTGTACATTGTAAAGCTATCCGATCACGATAATACTTCATATTCAGCACGCGATAATCCCGCTAATACAACTCTAATCAAAGATGTGCTGGTCGAGATGTGTCACATGACTGGTCTTGGCAATGGTATATAGAAAGATCCTCAGGATAGTACCAACATGGAATACATAGTACCTCAACTCTGACAAGTTGGGTTGGTCGAAATGAAAATCATTGTTTTGTTTTGCGAACGAGCGGTTGAGCTAATGATCGCGATATTGAGTTATACTACCTATGTATTATGAGTATAAGATAGTAAATAAAGCTTAATCTGTTACTTCTAATACATATTTGCTTCCCAATTGCATACTGTGATTTCTGGAAGCGATGTTTTGAGGAACTCCAGCAAGGCTTGGATTCCGACACTGTTAAGCGGTTGCGGCAATGCGCTGGCATGATGCGCTTATTACAAGACATTACCAGGGCTAAGGGTCCACACTCGACAAGATGCACGCAAGGCGTATTTCGAGGACTGATTCAGCAACAGATATTACAACTGGGCAGGGATAACTAATAGGATTACTACTTGCAGCGCGAGAAAAGCTTCGAAGTAGGTGACAAGCTTTTCAACCAATGTTCTTTCTTATATCTAGCTCTCCCATCGGAAACAGTCTGTAGGTAGCCTACCCGCTGAAAATTCAGCAGTATGCCCTGCAAGTGCCTAGGAACTGTCGTCGGTAACGAAATCGGCGGTGCACTTCCTAACCGGCTTGACTCCGAGGGTAAAAGGTACGCCTGATTCGAGTTGGCAGCATTGGCCCTAGAAATGTTAGCGACTTTAGAAAAGGCTAGGGTAGATTTTATGTTGTCTTACCCAGAGCATATTGTAGGCACAGCAGAGCTCGTACTGAGCGTACAGGGGCATTTCATTCAGGTTTGGGGCCGCTGGAGGACATCCATCAGCGCGGGAAGTGATGGCAGCGCCCTGAACAGCGGCAGTGGCGAGAGCAGCGGAAGCAGCGATGAAGAAGCGCATCTTGAAGGCTCAAAGGATTCGTGAAATGGAAGAGCTGAAATGAAGAAGGAATTTGATGCGGTGCCTGAGGATAGTAGATGAAGTCGAATGCAGGATATTGCAGATAGACAAAAGTAGTTGCGAGGGCAAGGAGCTTTATAGTTCGAACCAATTTATCTCAACAGGTATTTTACTCTATTAAACCGGATCACTGACGTCAAGTCGCTATACGCCCTTGAGTAAGGCCTTTCATTATTAATCATTGCATACCAAAATGGCTAGAAATCCGAACAGAGGAGATAGTTTTGTTTGCATAGAGGGTGGCACAAAACGATTGACACCGTGCTGGAATTTGCCTTACTGTTTGCGCAATCGTGATCCGTGCAGTGTGCACGGCCTTAAGCCTCATGCTAAGACAAGGTATTCGCTGCTATTAATGAAGAACTCACGCAAAGTCCTTACCGGCATCAAAATATGTGCCTTGGTACCGATTAGGACAGAGCATTTGAAAGAATCCATGCAATATATTGTCATCTGGTAGGTAAGAAAAAAGCAACTAAAAGACAAGGCAAGACAGCATTCGCAATTTAGTAAAGTGCGAGAGTTTTAGTATCCCTATTGATTCAATCTACCCCTGAACGTTGACTACAGTAGGTTTGTATACACTACTTCTATAGAAACTTACTAACCTGTTCTCTAGCTTTTACTTTGCGCACCTGATTTGAAGCTATAGCGTGGCTAATATAGCTATACAGACGACCGGCGTATTGACAAGGTAGTGGTCACTAACGTGCCGAGATTAGTACTGAAGCGCTCAGCCGTCTTGGAACAGTGCCTGGATTTGGGGGGTTGCAATTGTACATGTCTATGCGGCGCGAGTGATGACAGTCTTTCTTTCTTTGTTTCACCGCTTGGACTCTATCACATGTGACGGATGCTCCACGTTTACTTACATCGTGGAAATTTAATCTCGGTAGAGCCTCGGTACCCACTAATTCCTCGCCCAATTACCCTCGTCCTTCCACCAACGACAGAGCTTCTCACTCTTCTGATGTCTCGCGGAAACCGGACCTGTCATTTCCGTTGAGCTCGCCAAACAATGCAAGCCAGGTCTCCAGTATTGAACTGGAGGCATCACTGCAGCGTCTTGATAGGACAAGGAGGAAAACTACCGAGCAACATACCGTCGTTGACCTAGCGTTGACGGGTTTTCGGCACGGCACGCAGTTAGTTCGTTACTTGTCGTTCGGTTAAGCATGCCGACGTATTTTCAACGGCGGCATAAAGCTGTACCCTACCTTATAATTTCAAGTCCAATAGAGTTGAATTGATGCAATCTTTAGCTCCTCTATTAACAATAGAGTCTAAACAAAGCTACTGTTACTACACGGAAGTTTCAGTAAGATATTTTTCCACCTTTATGACTAAACCTCCCATACTCATGATGGTAGTGCTAACTGCCGGTCTGAACTTTCGGTGACTGCTTACTGGCGGATTTTTGAATCTGAGCCGCCTTTTTCACCTCCCGAGCTAGTAATTTGGGCAATCTCTGAACGCATTTTCCCATTCGGTATTCCAGTGCCAGGTCTGTGAGGTGCCGTTCAGAGGCTGCTTCGATAGCGTCGTAGTGATGCCATTCGTGGGTCCCGATGTGCTCCAGCCACGGACCCTACTGAGGCGGATAAATGTCACATCGCTGTGACATTCTGGCCACGCTTTGATGTACTATTGTACGGACAATTTGCTCTCTGTATAATGGCCTCTGATATATTGAAAATTGAGAGCCTCCAGAGAACTATGGAGAGTCTCCCAGTCTTGATCGCCTAGGCCGATTGATATGAAGCAACCGACTCGCAGATTTACGGTTTCCTTGGCCGAGCTCCAGATGTTGGTCGATTCTCTGCGTAGCGCCAATTTGCCAGCAGTGTCAATGTCACCTGGGCCATACGTATGATCTTCAAACTTGAGGCTCCCAAAGATTCCCGCGTAAGAAAGCGTAGCGATCATGGCCTAACGGATTGTCGCCGGTGTGGTCGACTCCTCGCTAGCATATGTACGAAGATGAATGGCGCGCCTTACAGTCAAGTCAAAAGCAAAAGCAACTATGTTCGTGTTAGCCCACGTACACCTTGTACGGTCACAGCGCTTACGTTGGACATTGCTGGCTAGCTTCGTCATTGAACTGCTCTGTCGCCGATATTCCCTTCTGCCGGAGCATCTTTCTAATCGCAGCATCTAAGTTACGAGTGAGGAAGACTGGCGCTGCTCTTGTAATTCGCTCTCCCCCACTTCATGCAGACCTGAGGCTACGTTCGTCCATAAACAGGGCTTTCATGGTGTCGTAGTATGAAACTACACGATTGTCTATACTCGTTTCGAGCCGAGCAAGCAATATCGCAATGAGACTTAGACAAGGTTTTAGATGTGCTCTCTAATATGCAATGTTCGCTTACCCCACAACTCCGGTGCTTCCAAAAAGGTTGAAAACCCCGTATAGTTTTTTGAGGATTCATCCCCTGCTTCCTCATTCAATCTATCCATGATACCCTTCGAGGTGTAGAGCTAGGATAGTCCGTGTATATATTCATAATCAAAATATAGGATTTAAAAACGTCTAGTCTAGAAAGAACTGATTCGCTACCTAACAGAGATAGTGCTCCTTGAGCCCGGTTTTGGCTTCGGGCTCCAGAGGATTTTAAGATGGCAGGAAGTTTCCCCTATCTTCTTATTCGACCGGATCGATCAGGGGTATCAACAATATCTTAGGTATCCGAAGGGCCAGCAAACAGAAGCTCTGAACTCAAAGTGCTTTCCTCAGGCTTGTTAGAGCTCTCTTTTGTGTCCGTTATATCCTTCTAAGTTAGGTCCAGACTGATATAGGGGATTAAGAACCTTTGGTCGTCTCTAGAGACAAGTAGCTCAGCGCTTACTTCTTCTATCGTATTTAATAAACAGTCATCGCACCGGCCAGACTTTAGCGTCGTCCTCATAGAATATAGAACAAAAATTAACGGGAGTCGACTCAGGTTTAGTATTAGGACAGCATATGTACATATAATAGGACGTCTTCCATCGTCCGCAGAAGCAAAATTGTGAATTCAATCGCCTATCAAGTTAGAGATTCTCTGAAGGTCTATCTATGAGATCGAGTCGTTATACGTAGAGTCATCAGAATTATCATCCTCGCTATGAATCGTTAGGTATTAAGTTAGAGTTGGAAAAAAGACCCGCTTCATAGCATCTAGATAAAATAGTCAGCGAAACTCAAATCCATATCCTCGCCCGTAAGCCTTTTGCTCCCGCAGCGCTTAATACCGCCATCTTATCGCAGGACCTAGCAGTTGCCCCTCTTCCTTCAGGTGGGAATATGCTGTCGTCCAAAATTGACGCACCTGAGCCCTGGCCTGACAATGAAGGGGGTTCTTCAGTGATCTTTCTGGACTGGCTGGGGAGCTGAGACCCTGAAGGAACGTGAACTGTTGGCGGCTGTGTCAGCAACGGTTCCTGCGACAGATAAGCACGAAGTCCAGACTATGCAGCTGATCCATTGTTATTGCCAATGCCGATCTCGCACATCAGCACATAGTTTAGTATTCGCGATGATATCTATAGCAGATATCAATTCGTACCGTAGTTTCCTTATTCTTTATCAAGACTTCTTTCAGTTCTCCCCAAACTAGTTTGAAGACTCGGTTGGGATATGATTTGTTTTCTGCTCCGTTGAATGATCCCTGGAGGCTCCAAAGAGTTCGGAGAGCGCTGCCGACTGCGATCACGATGGCAATTGTTTGACCCACTGAGTCAATGCCGGAACTGAGTGGAGCTTGAGATCTTGGATGGTGATTTCAGCGACAGCCATTTGAGTAAGTGAAAAGAACGTGTAAACCATGTAAGATATGGATATAGTAGCCGGATACTTTGAAAAGAAGATCTGGGCTACTATATTCGTATATCGGACACGTAATTCGCTGAGTTTGTTTCGTTCACTAGTAGTTGAATAGCATCTAGATAGCGACCTGCCGAGGCCTACATAGCTTACCAGCCGCATATTGAATTGCGAGATGACGGTGCTTGTACATGGTGTACTACCGGTAAGTATATCCAACATATCAATTTTTTCGCCCTTCTCAAGTCTCCACAGTAAGATGGCATGAGTAGCTCGTCCAATGACGGAGGCGAAGAGGATGGGATATATAGTTGGGTCCTATATTAGTAAGCGAACAGGCGACACAAATGTGACTGCTAATAAGCTCACCCATTTTGAAGCTTGCTCGAATCTCTTAGCTGCTTGTTGATGCGTAATAATGGTTTTACCGTCGTATTCGTTGACGAACAGGGCAAAAGTGAGAAATGCGATTGAGAGTGCGAGTAGAGCAATATCGACAAGAATGTTCCAGACGATGGTAGTGACAGAGATCTTAATAGTTTAAGGTGATATTGGCCAGTTTTGCGGTAGTCTAGGCGTCTTTTCGAGCTAGGCGCGTTTAGTAGACTTACATACGCTATGTGTACTTTCTTCTGCGCTTAAGACAAACTATTTATCGCGACGGCAAGGTCCGAGCAGAGGTGCATCAGTACCGAGCTGCGTTTCAGATACAGGTTGTTCCTCGCTATGGGTGAACCTAATCCCGGCCTCAGACGTGCTGCGATAGGATTCTTTCTCCGGTATGGTGACCATGGGGCGAGATCACGAGAGGATCGCAAAACCTTCGCGTATCTCTACAGTGAGGATCGAAGAAGAAATAGCGCAGCTAGCTCAAACTGCTGCCTGAGCTCTCTTCTACGCTGCTCATTGAGGTTGTACCTTAGTGAAAAGGGGAAGAAAGCCATTCAAGGGGCTGTGTACAAGCATAAGTGTGCCAGCCGGCCAAACGGCAACATAACGTGCATTTACACGTCTCAAAATGTTATTATATAACAACGCCACGATCGCCGATCCTATCTATTAAGAGCGTAGTTAGCGAGTAAAAGTACTTAGAAAGAAGGTTGTGGTGTTCGTAGGGTTGGCTCGAGCGGCGATAGCAATTTCATGAAAAGGTTCAATTTTGAAATAGAGGGTGTTCTCTATCGCTATGTCTGAGTAGGTTAAGCAATTCTAATCATATAGATATATTCTTAGTATCATTGTTGCACTAGTAATAACTGTGATCCACATAAGCCACTAGTAGCTTATCTTAAAAAGAAGCTTATACAGTATAAGGGATACAATAATTAAATTTAACAAATTACAAGCTATCGAGTATCTACCATATTGTAACCCACAGGTTTAGTATTTGTGGCCGACCAAGGCACTAGTGCCTTTGCCTTCGTGCCGTCGAGTGATAGGCACGTGACAGTGGGACTTATAGTCAGGATCGGATCCGTAGCAATATTCAACCATAGCAGACGAGTACCTCATTAACCACGTTGGGGTCGAAGCATTTCTTGTCCCAAGGACAGCACTTCTTTTTACCGCACTGCGAATCGCTTTCACAAGCTATAATAGTTGTTAGCCTAGTACTAAAATACGTCTCTAAATCCCATGTCAAGGTCTACTAACATTGACGGGTGGAAGTTCCACGGGCAACCTGTTCTAGATTGTTCGGCGTACCATTATCTAGTAATTACTTGTTAGTATTATTTGACATATATACATATATAAATTATAACGCTTACTATCAATAGGGCTTGCAGTAACTGAGCAGGCTGCTATCAATAGCATAATCGCGCTAATAAACCGCATCGTGATTGGAGTAGTTGGTGTGATTGGTAACTTTTTGTAAAAGAGTAGAAACTGTGTTAAGGATCAAGGGAAGCGTGATGCAAGCTTAAAGAGTGGAAGTCAATAGATTTATAGGTAATGCGTAGGATTGATTAGGCTTGACTGAGTGCCGAACGTAACTGTGCGCCGAATATGACTCCGCCGAACGTGCGCCGAATGTCCCAACCGGCGTCCCTGTTGGAGTTTGGGAGTGTACCTGAGTTTTTTGGGCAGGCAACCGTATTAGTAGTTATAATTTTAGTCCTTGGTAGAGGTTAACAATACTAGTAATCTAAACATCCTAGATCTAGCTATTGTTTAATTCCCTTTTATAATTTTTAAACTTTTTACCTTTACTTTTGCGCTTAGATTAGTAGGCTAGCGGCCTCTCCCTATTTAGAGTTACATATTTCTGTTGTATCTATAAGACCCTATAGAAACCAGAAAAAGTGAATAATGAAAAATAATAGTGCGCCGAATGTAACTCCGCAGAACTTGACTGAGCTCCGAACGTAACTGTGCGCCGAACTTGACTGAGCTCCGAACGTAACTGTGCGCCGAATGTGACTCCTCCGAATGTGATTACTCCGAACTTCACTACGCCGAACGCAATTTTACTATTGCACAACGATAGTCTACTGTGTTTGTGTACCTTATACTTGGATTTATATTGTGGCCCGCCGAACAACATCTTAGCGAGGGGAAAGTGAAGCTGTTGAGCTACACTAAGAGGCTGTTATCGCGAAATCTTCTACGCAGATATGAATTAGACGTCTGCAGTAAATGTGTGATATTTTAATCCCTCTAGAAGGTTGATGTCGTGGCCTTAGCGGGTAGTTCGTGGTAGAGGAGCGAGCTGATCCACCATCTCGGGCCTGTCTAGGAACTGCAATAGTAGCTACACGTTCGTCGCACTTAGGCTTCATAATAGATACTTTTAGAACCTTTTGGTTACTTCTTGGCGAAGACTATATAGCTTTTTCTGGTCTTGCAGGCTGCTTTCTAGCGCGTGTGTTTAGCAGCCTTTTTAGCCTTCTCCTTCTCGCTTATCTTTTTGACTACATATCTCTCTATACGCTTTTCATTGATTATCTTCTACTTGTGCTGCTAAGCTTCTTATTGTAGTCCCCTTGCCTCTGCTTTCAAACGCTTCACTACTATCTCATCTCTCTCCTATGTAACCTTACGAGCTAAAGCTTCTCTTAGATTTCGAGGAGACTAGAATACAGCTATAACATAGTACCCTTACTACTGATAAGGTCTCCAAGCTTTACTCTTACTCTTTCACTTTTGTTATATTAAAGGTCCTCTCTTAGTCTCTTATCAACATACTTCAAGATCGTGTTCTACGCAGATAGTATAGTAAGGAGCTAAATTTCTTTAACTCTTCTTATTATATATCCTTGAAGGCAATGCGCACTAAATAATGAAGCTTTCTGTGGTCACTATTAGAAAGCCTAAATAATGAAACCCTCTTAGCTTCTAGCGTACTTGTAAGTCTCTCAAGGAAAAAGTTTGGATTTATTAGCTATACGCGTTCTCAAGTTGCAAACTGGGCTCAAGAGATCATGGGCCAACTTCACACTTGGCGATGAATCGCAGCCTATAAAGAAACAAGAATGGAAGAAGAAGTAGACTGGCTATTTCATCAACTCGGTGATTTCTGGAAAAGCCACTATTGTTGCATGGATCTTCACACCCCAGACTAGCGGCCCAGATCAACGTCTCTTCCACTTCAAATGTCTTACTTGACATTGCAAAGCGCAATCGCGACGTAGGTCAGATAATTTACATGGGACTGAAACCTTGCAAGGATTTGGACTTCCTCCAATCAGACGCATAGTCTGAAACCTCCCCCAGGTTATCTAATGTAAGTCTTGCGATATTCCGAAAGGCTCAAGTTGAGTAACAGTTACCATTCGATCAAGACGCGGAAATATACAACCCCGGTAGATACGTCCATCAGTGAAGTCAAAAATTGGTTCGCAGGATTCTCTCAAATTGTATATTTAGTCGGCTTGAAAGACCTGATATAATCCCCGGTTGGTCCTACGTAGAGCCGGTTGTTTTCATCCTTTGTGACTAGATCAAGACGATAAGACCTACAGAACTTGTGAAGGTCATCGAGTTACTCAACTATACATGGTTATATGTTTTGGACAACACCAACTTTGAGAATACCACGTGTCTCAAGCCTGGTAGAATCCTGAGATATGAGCTGAAAGCCCTCAGATGGAACGGCCAATGCAGGCCACTTCCCATGTCTGAAGGTAAGCTGGGGCCTAAGGTAGAAATGGAGCTCAAAGACTTTGCGAGGGATCGCAACGCTATTCAGACGAAAACTGGATCTTGGCCAACTGGTGGATTGTTGCTGCATTATACAAGTCGGACACAATTATCTCCTTATATGTCCAAGCTCTTGTGATTGCGTTCATAGATACAGGACTGTGATCGTGCATCAAAGACATATGATCAACCGAAACGCTACGATTTCAACTACCGTAGTATTCGCGCGATGTTTCCTTTTCTTAAAGTTCATGTCATCCACTTCAAACGAGTAGCTACATCACTCAGAAAGATTATAAGCTATAGTTCTATGGTGAAAACATAATATATACCCCCAACATGACTAGTTTACAGGAGATTATAGTGGAAGAAATAAATTTTTCGAATGAATGGTGTATTATACATAGATTGTTTAGTTGCCATAGGTTGAGGTTATCTCATTGCCAAGATAGGATGGCTTATTCGCTTATCAAGCTCTGTAGAGGCTAGGTACCACCGCCCCACCTCTTAGCTTCTTCATCAATTTTATGGGCTATGGCGCAATCAAGCCGAGCCATAGGACCTGCTACGCGAGAAGCACCCTGTTCTGATATAAGAGTTGAGGGCAAGGTTATTTCGAGAAAGATATGTAAGACACTGCTAAGGAACATGATGTTGCGCAATTATGTTCTCGCTACATACTGGTACGTGCTTGGTGTACCTTATTCAATTTGCTAAAACGACGAACATTACCATCTCCCATGATAGGGCCGCTCAAGAAGCTACAGCATTCGCAATCCAGATACATGATAATTACAAGCGACGCAAAGTATCCCTATTAGCATTCATTCAGTATGCGTATCCAATATGCCAATGGGAACAAGCTATGAAAAACATTCTCGATGCCGCCAGTGCGCCAAATACGCTATGACCATATCATACACTTTCTGGTCCTCTGAACCGCAAGATAGTTGGCCCAAATGCGGACACGTTGTACATCTGGATGGCTGTCGACTTGTCGCCTGAGGACCTAGTCTTGACTATTCCAAACATCAGTGATGGACGAAACCGGATATCGCCTTTCTACGATGTCAGTTTCACCAGATATCAAGAACATAAAGCAAATAAGTGATTGATTCTAGCTATGGCAACACTTTTGCGAGCATGCCAATCAACGAAGACTCACCGCCAGAAGACCATTTGATCAGACGGGCAGACGATGCTCTTGTCTAACCCGGAATTCAATAAACTACTCCAACCAAACTATCTGCCTAAATAGGAGTGATTTCTTTTGCCACGACCATGGTATCATGCTCGATCATATCCTCGTGCTCCAAAATACCACAGAAGATATTGTGACGATACGAAATTTCCAAGATCAAACTTTGATCAAAACAGTTCCTCATTCACTATCTCAGCCCTTCGCAGTACAAGCACCTAGATTGTCACGTGCCCTCATTGACACTTCGAACGCTACAAACAGAGTTACAGGCTATCTGAATCTGCTGGCCAAGATTGGACAGTTCAACCAACCTGATGTTTTTTCAGACTGGTACCGAGTAGCGTCGAAACTTGGGCTTGCTGGCATTGCAGATGGGATTTACTCTCCACCCTCCGGAATCAATCTTACCGCTGCTATAATCGCAGCATATGCAAGCATCTCAGCAGCTTACTCTCAAAACTTGGTCGATGTTGGTAGCAGCTGGCTCATCCCCAGAGTGAGATGTCAAGGCATCTTTGCCCTTGAATATGGCTTTCGTGCTTACTGCGCGCTTCATGGTTACCTGGGCTTGGTACAGTTTGAAAATCTCTCTATCACGAATAAATCGGACAATTTGACTTTGAGTGCGAGGTCGGCATTTCTGTTCACGTTCTTTGGGAAACCCCCAATTAAGTCGACTGGTTTCTGGAGTTTGACAGTCTATGGGGCGGACCAATACCTGTTGTCCAATGAGCTGGGTAGGTACGTCATCGGAGACCGAAGCATGCAATTGAAGTTTGAGAATCGTGATTTGGTTTATAGAAATTGTTCCAATGCCAGAAACGGGGCGAGGGATAGGAGATTCCAGGTCCTATTGTAGCCTGCTGATATTCGTCAACTAGATAACTTGACTAGCAAGTGAGTGAATCCCCTATTCAATCCATCAATCATCTCTAATCAGCATCATAGCAACTTTTGGGATACTCTAAGACATCTACTGACTTGATGCTTGTTGTACAGCTGGCTTCCGACACCAGCGGGGGGTGGTAATCTTCTATATTCGATATGGAACTATTCACTAGCAGAAGTAATCACAAATAGCGTTTACGTATT
>Ga0265797_10008332_pt1 | contig 13845 bp, 10 predicted proteins | sample P2T30metagenome_FD_192433 | JGI IMG/M metagenome (GOLD analysis project Ga0265797, IMG submission 192433) | Plant litter microbial communities from East Loma Ridge, Irvine, California - P2 T30 | ecosystem: Environmental > Terrestrial > Plant litter > Unclassified | place: USA: California... | reverse complement strand
TCGTGGCGGTGTCATGATGGAGATTGACCCACAAGGAAACGTAGTACGAGAGCATCGCGATCCTCTAGCGCACCACGATCAGCACCATATGGGCAACGGCGAGCTCTTGTACACAACTGTGGAAGAACTCAGTAAAGAAAAGGGTGCTTGCGTGCTTGGTGGCATACCTGAGACCGAAGCTCCGAACGGAAAAGTGTACGCCGACTGCATCAAGCACGTCTCCTCATCAGGCGAGCTTCTTTGGTCATGGAAAGCCATCGATCATCTAGATACGAAAAAGTTCAAACTTCAGCCACACTACCCCCGAGAGCACTGGCCGCTCATCAACTCTGTTTATCCACTCGTAGATGGCAACATCCTTGCATCCCTTCGGAGTGTTTCCGCGGTTGTTATCATTTCGCGTCAGACAGGTGAAATCATCTGGCATCTGGATTCGGCAATTGTGGCTCAACAGCACTGTGCCAGTGAGCTCGAAGATGGAAGTATCTTGATTTTCGACAACGGTACCTTCCGCCACAAGGAAAGTGCAACCTACTCTCGCGTCATTCAAGTATCTCGAGAAGACAAATCTATCGTATGGGAATACAAAGATCCACATCCAATGACTTTCTTCACGCCTTTCATGGGCGGCGTACAACGCTTGCGGGGAGGCAACACTTTGATAACGGAGGCAGCATTCGGCAGGATTTTTGAGGTCACTGGCCAAGGCGAATTGGTATGGGAGTATGTCAACCCCGATTTTGCCGATTATACCAGGCTTGATGCAAAGGAGATTGAAGGCTACTTCGCGTACCCAGCTAATGCTCTATTTCGAGCATATAAGTACGCTCCGGAAGAGATACCCTGGTTGCACCCAAACTAGATACTTAGACATACGTCATTGCTAGCTTCAGAACACATCTCTGCTTTGTCCTTCTGGAAAAACAAACGAAGCATGCGGGAATTATTATAGTGTCTAGTAACAGTTTGTGCACAATCAAAACAGTTGCTCGAACTCGGTGAGCGATGGATTCGCTTCGCTATACGGAGAGACGCTGAACAGTTCGGGAAAAAGCTGTGCGAAATCATCATGAATAGCAGGATCAATCCCCGCGTAGGAAGTGCTAGGGCTTTGCCCAGAATTTCGGCGCAGCTTCTTGTGGAATGCGGCAACAACATCACCCATGGTGTGGCCTACATGACATGGTAAGCCGATGTTGTGCAGCCAGGTTACCAATGCTAGGATGAGACTGTCTAATCCATGAAGGTCATAGGAAGCTGCAAGTTGCTCTTCATGATAGTGGATAAGTCTCGAAAGCGTGATGGCAGCGAAACCAAGCATGTGATATATATGATCCGTAAGATGCTGTGTTCGTTCATCGGTTGTATTCATTGCGAGATTGATGATAGCGGTTGAAAGACGGACCATCTCGTTGATCAAGGACTCTCTGGCCACTGCAGAGCTAGTCTTTAGCGACTGATCGTAGGTGAGAAGCTGAGCAAAACAGAAGCCCATCTGAACGAACTGTGAACGAGGCTGGTCAAAAAGAAACTGCCACTCTTCCTTCCAAGACTGCAATACTGCTTGGGTTCGCGGGAGGTCCACAGCAGTATTACAACTCTCATAGATGATCCAGTAGAGAAACACCTCAGCTACCATACGTGTTTCGAAGTTGGTAGCCTGATCTGAGTTGAGAATCTGGCGACATTTGTCGATATCATTGCGATCAAGAAGGGCCTTTCGTCGGGTCCCAACGCAGTAATGGAGATGGACGAGGCAAATATGATTCCATAGGCATAACCGGTTTAGTTCAGACTTCTTCAGGTCCGAACTTCGAGTCTTTTTTACTCGGAATAAATCAGTTGCGTTACTGTGTTGCAGCGCAAAGCCGCTCAGGAGCCAGCTATCGGTGTTCAAAGGAATCTGTGCAATAGTGGTTGACCACATGCTGAGGACCAACGAAGCCTGAAAGTATTCTACAGGCTGCGGAGTATTCAGCATTGCTACTGAGAGGAGTGATTTTGCTTCTCTATACAGAGTCGGGGCAAGACGAGATGCTAGTTCCTGGGATGTATGTCGCACAGCAATAAGACAGCAGGCGGCTAATAACAGTGGAGACTTGCGTACGTCTTCCAAAAGTATTAACGTGGGTATGGTTGGGTCAAACGACACCCATCTTCCATAATTTTCTTGGAAAATAGATAGCAGCGTAAGAGCCTCGTCGCGGCTGATCATTTTATTTAGAACATCATCCGAGGGTTCCCGGGAAGAGGTCCTGCTCGAAGCCCCTTCAGTACCTCGAACGCCGGAATCTGTGACCACATTTCGAAGGATAAATAGTGGCGCAGAGCCTTGATCAGGCGTTGAGCCTTCCTCATTTTGATGCTGCGCAGCTGGCACACAGTGACTGTCAGACCGAGGATGACTCGATTGAGATGATTCGTTTTCTAACGTAGCGACTCTTTGGAGTAGTGTTTCAACAGTCTTCTCCAATTGATCGAATCTATTGGTGTTAGCACACATAAGCCAGACAGACTGATGGCTATGTACCTTGAGGCGTGCGGGGCATGGGTACCAAGCTCTTGGTTTACCCTCGCCTGAGAAGCGGACAAGCTCAGCAGTGGTTGCACTTCGAGTGAGCACTTCTGACCCATGCGTTCGCAACGAAGGCAACTCCTGCCATTCATAGACTCATAACATCGCGTCTTCTGCTTGCGACACGCTGTACATGCTCTCGAGGCGCGCCCACGATCGGGAGGCATTAGTATGCTGACGACTGTCCAGGCCTAATATCGACTGCAGTTACGTGGCTGGCATATGGTGAAGCCAACCGGAATACGCAAACTTCAATATCGGGCGAGGTGTGACCACTGAGTGATAAGAAACCTGGATTCATTTCCAATGCAGCTAGCGCCTCACGTGCGAGGAATATAAGCTCAAATCACACCTTGATTTCGCCATCACCACTAGCCCAAAGAACTTGGGTTTCTACTGATATGCTCAGGCTCAGCAGCGGCTTTTTCCTCGGCTGTAAAACATGTCACGATCCCGCAACGAGCACTTTACTAAGGTCTGGAGAAGTCATTGCGCTGAGGCTCAGCCAGAGGAGAGCAGTAAGACATGGGGTCAAGTCAAACCAGTTTGATCTATTCTTATGATCAGGCCACTCAGCCGTTGGAATTAACATCCAACTGATATTACGATGAAGGCCTGTGGAGGCTGAGATCCGCCCAGCCACGCCAAGTCCATCAGCACATCCAGCTCCGATCAGGACACCGCAACTTCATTACATCAACTCACCAACTTCGCTCTAGTACTCTGCTTTAAATGTCCCAAATGCAACCTAAGACATGAATCTCATGGCGAAGTACATTCACAGACCGACACCCAAAGTAAGCTTCAACGTTACATTGGGAGCTTGATGGAAAGACTACCCGACAAGCTATGCTTGAATTAGAAATACGATATACATGCTCTACCTTAATGTTTAAACCTTGGCATATCACTGTAGTTGGATAGGTACTGCGGATAGCTGAAGAATAGCGGTCGCGACGCAAGCTGCACGCCGAAGATGACTGCGAATAGCTACAGGTGGGCAGTGTCATCGAGACATGCTATGCTATACAGGGAAAAGGTATCTCTGGAAAATGGAAAAGGAATTGTATAAAGACATCTGATATCCATGAGAAACAATCATCATCAACATCTCAGCATCTAGCAACCACCACCACAACAACAACCAACAATCTAATCTTCTCCACCACCACCACCACTACCACCACCACCAAACCAACCAACCCACCTACCATCACCATGCAGTTCACCCGCACTCTCATCTCCACTATCCTGACCCTCGCCACCTCCACCATGGCTATCCCAACCTCCATTCCCACCCCCACAATCACCCTCAAAATCTTCAACGACATGACAGGCGCCTCTGCCACTGCCAGCATCCCCGCCGATGGCGTCCCGCACTTTGTCTCCGACCTTTTCAGGGGCAGCGCCATCTCCAGCTCCAACGGCGACATCTTCGGCACCTCAGCCCAGCTCACAGACTTCCAAGACCTCACAAAGTGCCAGCTTGTTAACCTTAACATTGTCGGCTTAACTATCGATCTCGATGGCCGCGCGAAGAACTTTGTGGACCTTGATGGCGATGTTACTAAGCCCATTCCTATGTGGCTTAACGGATTCACCTTTCACTGCGAGAAGCCTCAGTAGAGGGACTTGCGAGGATGAGGAGGTGGTGATAGAAGAGGGATCGTGAGTCAATGGGGGTTATTGGTTTGATTTTCTTACATTCATTTGCATAGTTTTGGAGTAGCATTGGACGGTGTGGTAAGATTTGGGTGGATAGAAGTTTCTGGCATTTATCAAAGTTTTTCCCTTTGGTTTCAAACGGTCCTTACTCTAAACTCGGATATATATAATAGACACTTTTGTTTTTGGCATTCAGGGGTGCATATGACAAGCTTGACATGTAGTCTTCCACCCACATAGACGGGCAGTGCAAGCTACCTTCACAAACTAACGATTCAGTTAAAATCTCTTGCCAATACCCTCACATATTTGGTACAGCCCATCAAGTATCCACTGTTTCAAGTTCCGGTAGTTCTCTAATCCTGACTATATATACATTCTCCTACACCTTCGCCACGCGCCATGCTATCGCCCACCTCTCGCGTAGCAGGGGTGAGGTCAAGGACCAGAAAGGGATACTAGATTTCCTCTGGCAACCAATGATGAAAGTGATATGGCTAGGAAACAAGTGGAAGTTTAGGAATGTGTCCTAAGGAAGAATAGAGGGTTTCATAGTGTTCTATAAGGTGGTATCTTTTCAGGAGAATATAACGGCTGTTTAGGCAAATGATCTGTTGTTATACACCCTCTAATCGTCTTTGTGCTTCTCCTCAAAGGCGAGCATGACGCCCATGGCTCTTTCGTATGTCCACATCGTCACGGCACTGGCTGGTGCGGCTTTCAGCAAACTGACAGTCAAGCCCCTATACATGCCACGTCTTCCCTCGTGCTTCCATATATGTCCAAGGGTACCGATGACGCCGTTATATGTAGGTATGTTGCGATGAACATAGCGTCCCCGTGTGGGCCCTTGAACCTGCAGTCGCTTGCGTGTGGTGTCGAGAGGATAGACGGCCGTCTTTGAAAGTACACTTGCAATGACGCCCGCGACGGCATCAGAGCTGCCAAGTGGTAGTGGTATGGTAGATGTGGCGGTGATGGGTTTCAAGCTCTCGTAACTAGCAAAGAAGAGGCCCATATATGGTACAATCTGGCTGATGCCGGCCCCGAGACCGCGAAAGAAGCCAGTTGGACCTTCTTGCTGTGCAATCTGCCTCAATGAAGTTAAGATGGACGTATACACGCGCTCAGGACCCTGGGCAGCAAACCGGGTGCGAAGGAGGTCGAGCGGGTATGTCGCTGTAGTCGCAGCAGCCCCAGCAGTCGCGCCACTTATGAAATTGGTCACGGAGCCAGGAAGCGCGTACGGAGGCGGTATAGTTTCGAGCAAATGCGACATGTACGTGTAGGCCGAGAACTGCGCGCTACCGTACGTCAGGTACATGAGCTCGGCAGGTATGTTGCCCTTCCATAGCCCAGTGATGCCCTCTTGTCGCAGAATCTGCTTTAGAGTGCCCAGCGTTCCTTTGTAGACGGGGCCGTGGACATTGCGGACGCTGAAGGGATCGGAGAGCGAGTGGATCTGTAGTTGCAGGCGAATCTTGATGACGTCGAGGGGAGCTATCACGAAGCTGCCGTTCCGTCAGAGAGCTGTCTGATAAAGCACAAAAGGGGTGAATGGAATGTACCGTGACACTAAGCCTGCGACTGCGCCGGCCACGACTACCTGTGGCTGGGAGCCCTGTGAAGTGAATTAGCTCCGCGTCCACCATCTTAGTAGAGAGACGGGTACCTCATGCTTCAGCTGTGCGACGCCCTCAGACATGCGCTCAGCGCGTCAATCAAAGACGAAGTTGGCTCAAGCGCGTGTACACCGGACAAACCCCGGTACTCGGTAGGGTAATGTGTATGCAGAAGGCCGGTCAAGAGATGGTGTGCTGCAAGACCTCGGCCCTGGTGGTTGTTGGAGCTTCCTGCGCGTTGAAAAGGAACCAAATCCCCCCACCAACTTTCGTCACGGTGCACGACTGCGAAAACCAACCATGTCTTCTACTATCAGTGCGAGAATTCCCTTGCGGACTCTCGCGTCACAGTATGCCCGCAGAACAAACACGGTTCAGAGACGGCGCCTCTTCTGCAATCCATCCTGGCGATCACCTAAGCTGGCCGAGCATGCTGATTGGAGCCCCGCTATCCACGGCCCCTTCACACCAACCAAATGCCAACAGCAGCAGCAACAGCCAGATCAAGAGCTGAGACCGCCGCAAGAGCTGGATATTTTCATTGAAGACGTACCGAGTGTTGCAGAGGTGGATGGGAGCGCAGCCAGGAGCATTGCCGTGAACATCGATGGTGACTCCAAGGTCTTCGACACCGTGTTCCTGCGTGACAGTTGCACGTGTACGAAATGCGTAGACCCCCATAGCAAGAACAAGCTCTTCCAGACCTCGGACATACCCGAAGGTCTCGAGGGGAGTGCCAAGTCTATTATCGACGAAGAAAAGGGCGATTCAATCGAGTTGGAATGGGCCACAGATGTCAAAGGCTTTGGTCCAGACCACCGCACACGGCACTCGATCGACTGGCTCCGACGAGCATGTAGCACCGAAATCGAGCTACGCGGGGGCTCAAGACACGACGACCGCGTCTTCTGGGACCAGAAGAAGATTGTCAAAAACAACAAATGGCTCGACTACGACTCCTACATGACCAATGACTCCACCCTCTTCGACGCCCTCACACACCTAAACAGATACGGCCTTCTCTTCATCAACAACGTACCCGAATCAGAAGAATCAGTCGTCTCTCTTGCCTCGCGTGTCGGCACTCTAAAAGACACCTTCTACGGCCGCACCTGGGATGTACGGTCCAAGCCAAAAGCCGAAAACATAGCCTACACGCCCGACTATCTGGGGCTACACATGGACCTCCTCTACATGGCCAACCCCCCACATTTACAGTTTTTGCACTCGCTGCGCGCCCGCACCCCAGGCGGTGAATCCTTCTTCTCCGACGCCTTCGCGGCAGCCCACCAATTGCGACGCCAGTCAGAGGGCTACTTTAGAACCCTCTGCACCTTTCCCGTAACGTACCATTACCACCACCCGGAATACCATTACCACATGACCCGCCCTGTCATCGAGACTTTTCCTTCCTTAAGATATGAGGCTACTGACTCTGCCATCCGCCGCATCAACTGGTCACCGCCGTTCCAGGCCCCCTTTGAAGCTCGTATCGGGTCTGAAAACTCGACATCTCTGCGCTCCTTCATCGCAGCTTCGCACGCCTATGAAAAACTGCTTAGTGCAGATGAGAATCTGTACGAGTATAGGCTTAATGAGGGCGAGTGTGTTATTTTCGATAACAGGCGCGTACTACATGCACGGAGGGCGTTTGATGCAACAAAGGGAGAAAGGTGGCTCAAGGGTGCGTATGTGGAAGATGATGCGTTTTACAGTAAGCTGAGGGTACTGGAGGAGAAGCTGGAAGGTAAATGGGTTGCTGAGGGCGTGGTTAGGCATGCTGTGAAGTGACTGTGTCCAAGGTAATTTATTGACAATTGGAGTCAAACAGATGAATGAGATGATGACTGTTTGTTTTTCGTTCGTATTTGGAATCAAAAGTACAACTTCTTCCTTATACAGGGCCTGTACCATCTCGAGGACCGTGAAATTACTTCCAGTAGTTACCAAAAATAACCCCTACAGCCGAATCACACGCACCAAATGTCCCTTTCAAGGCACAGGAAACCTTGAATCCAGAATCAGAGATAGAGCTGTCACTGAAACTTCACTACCACATCTCTCTTAATGCCCTGGCGTAGCCATTGTGCAAAAGCCTCCCACCGTTCTCGTTCAACCTCAGGCTCGCTCACGACAGCTATAGTCTTCTTGCGACAGTGGCCGATTCCGTTGTAAGGTTCATACGATTACTTTTACCCGCCCACAACCACGCTCTGTAGATTAGGAAACAAAGCGCTCAGTGAAGCATGACCGCGCCCCTCCCAACCAAACACATCAAAGCCCAACACCTTCTCGAACAAATTCAGACCCAAGACGTGGATAGCGCTACGCTGAACCGGGCTAAACCGAAGGCAGAACCGGTCGAAAGATCATGTTGAAATGCAGAATATGGTTTGTTCAAAAGGGAAATAAGACAGCCTCTGCGTGCATCTGGCGGCAGGTAGCAAGGAAAGTGAGACGACCCTTATGTTGAGCATCGTGGACTGGGCGAACATCAACCTTCAGATCGGGATAGATGGCTTTGCTACTGCGTGGCGATGTATCACATTCCTAAGCTCGTCGGGAAGACGGAGTAGCGGGGACTCGATAGCGTTCTGGGCTGTGTTGTTCACAGGGTTAGCAATGTGAATATAGTTCTCATCTTTCTACCGACATATACATGGCCATGAGGTCGACTGATGACTTGATAGAATCAGCCATGCTTAGTGTTGGAGTTGTCACTTGAAATAGGGCGGAATATGGGTACCGTGGGTGTTCGAAGTTACGCAAAATATTTATACTGGTATAGACTCGGTTGTGGTTGGGTTCGAATAAGTAGGAACGAGGTGTGAGGTCCAGTGGGCTTACAATGCACAATTCAATGTCGCGATCATCAGCTCAACAGTTCGTCGCAAAACAATACAGAGATCCAGAGGGTTAAGGTATAGAGCGCATTTGCCTGCGTGGTCAGTTTTCCTCTCGCGTTGAGGTCACGCTTGAACCGCACTCTCGCCTTCATCAGTAAGTAACAACCCACGATTCACTCAGGGAATGTCATTGAAGCCCGGACCCTCGACATACTCGGAACCTTGAAGGAACAACCAAGTTTTACAGATTGACTTTCGGTCTCCTTTTTCAGACACAACGAGTGGCTAGGACTCGTCGCTGCAACCATTCCGTATCGCTTGGGAGCTACGGGTGCGAATGTCTCGACACATACCCTAGTTTTGTTTCAAACAGCAGCCGTCTGTTTCTTCTTCTTGGAATACAGCACTGCCTTGTGTCTTTTCTCTTCCAGCCCCGCAGCCTCGCCGCGATGCCCCTCCATCCAGCAATTCTGACAATACAAGTCACCATCACAGCCCCGACACTTGAGCGTCGCATCATCCTGACATATAATGCACCACGTATCAATCTCATCGTCGACCTTTTTCTGTAGGTTCGTTGAAACAGGCGGTTTATTGCTAGGTGCAAACGAGGGCGCGGATGGAAGACCGAGAGAATCTGTCTGTGGTGCAGATAGAGCGGCTAGACGCGCGGTGAAGTCGTCTTCAATAGCTTGTGCGCGGTCAAAGTCGTCTTGGGGGAGAGTTCTGGGTGCGGAAGGGAGTGTGAAGCCGGTGTCTGCGGTATCTTCTTGTTGCTTGTCTCTGGAGTCTGATTCTGAGTCTTCTGGAAGAGGAGAGGGAGGGTCGTATTTCTTGCTTATTTCAAGTTCCGCCATGACTCTTGCAATTACTTCGTCTGTCTCTTCATCTTCTGTCTTCTTCTCTCTTTCTTCTTCGTCTTCATCATGATCTTCAGGGTCTCCTTGTGCTCTACCGACCTCCCCACTCCCTACATTGACCTCGATGCTCTCCCAATCCGTCAGCTCCTCTTTTGGTACAGGGCCTCTCTGCTGCACGTCTTTTGCACGAATATTCACCACCTCAGGCAAGATGCTGCGCATATCCTTAAGCAGCTTCCCTACATCTTGTTGCTCGCTCCTCGGCACATCCCAGTCCTTTGGGTCGCCAACAGCGCCATTAAGCTCTCCAAGTAGCTCCTCCAAACTCTTCTCATCCTCTTCATTGAATTCCAAACTTGAACCTCCGACACCCTGAGCAATGCCTTCTAGATGGCTCGAGGCGCCTGGCGCCACTATCGGCGCGCCCGCATTATGCGTCGACGCTGTTCGCGAAAGCTGGGGAGAAGCTGAGGGCGATGCGGAACCTAGGCGTGCAAATCGTGCTGCGAGGTCGTCCGTAGGGTTCCTAGGGGTCGCGGACGCTATCGACGCGTTGTGTGTGGTATCTAGGCTGATGGAGGATTTCTTGAGCGCGTTGAGGCGGGCAAGGAGGTCATCGTCTGAACCGGGCATTGCAGAATATGGGGTTAAAGATATGAAGAGATTAGAAGTTATATGTATATGTAAAGACTGTAGGAATTCGAAGTTTTAGTGAATGCTGTGGAGCGACATGCAATAAGACTGCGCTGCATGAGAGGCCTGACACTTAACGTTTGACGTTTGACGCTTGATGCTTGACGGGAGTCGGGAGCGTGTGGAGTGGCGGGGAGAGGAGGGGCAAGCCACTCCACCTTTGATCCGCCGTCTCTCACCAGATGAAAATGGTTCACTTCATAGTTAGTCTAAAATTATAGTAATTCCAACCAAACATGCCTGACTTGCATCTTCAGCTACAGCTGTAACTGAAAGATTCCAACAGTCGTAATCACCCATAGATTCGGCATGTTGAGATCTAATGTAGCGGGTCCCCGCCATGGTTATGCACGTAGTCTAAGCTATCTAGCCATTGCGTGCTCTTTAACACCAAACACCATCCCATTGACACTGTCCTCTTCCTGTTGTTCTTATTCTTCAACGCTCGCCAATATTTCTTGAGCTGCTCATATCCTCTTCATCAACAACCTCCAATTCCCCACCACAATGGCCCTCGCACCCAAGTTCGCCGGCCAAAAACTAGCCTCATCCGCCATCTCCCCCAAAGCCGTCCACACCCTCGAGATCTGTCCGTAAACACCCTCCGCCCAACTCCCTTCTACCTCTTCCACCCCAACACCCCTTCACTCATCACCATCACCCAACTAACCACCCCGACAGACCTTGACTACGTCTGCCCCTTCAGCGCCAAGCTCTTCAACACACTCTACACAACCCGTCTCCAGCAAACCCTCCTAAACACCTACTCGGCCTCCTTGGTAACAATCTTCCGCCAGCAAATTCAGCCGTGGCACCCGTCCTCCACACTCGTGCACGAAGCCGCCTATGCAGTGCAAAAAGTGTCTCCCGCCAAGTTCTGGGCCTTTAGCGCCGCCGTCTTCGCGCAGCAAAAAGCCTTCTTCGACGTCAATGTCGTGAATGAGACACGGAATGCCACGTACAAGCGGCTGGCCAAGATAGCGGAAGAGGTGGGTGTGGATTCAGGGCAGGTGTACGAATTGTTGGAGATAAGTGATAAGCCTGCGGCGGACGGGGGCTTGAATAATGGAAACAAGGTTACGAATGATGTTAAAGTGCAAGTCAAGGCGAATCGGTTGACAGGCGTGCATGTGACGCCTACGGTAGTGTTTGATGGGGTTGTGAATAATGACATTAGTAGTAGTTGGACGGTGGAGCAGTGGGAGGAGTGGTTGGCTAAGAACGTCACACAGTGACTCCTGGATGAGGGTGGGAAGAGGCACCCCTACAACAAGACTAGTGTTTTCAAAATGTAAATTTGATTTTTTCTTCTGTTCCCTAAATACACAAGTGGATATAGATGAGTCGGGTTCTCGTCCGGGAGACGCCCAACGCCTGATTGTGGAAAATGTGTTCATGTATGTTGCCGTGCCGGCCAAGGCAGCCAGGCCATATGTTACTACACCCAATCAACGAAAAGAAAAAAACCAAACCCGTTGATGCGAAGATCCTGCAAACCAGACTCTCGTCGCAACTAGACTTTCCAAGCCAGAAACGCCGGAGAGCAACAACCTTCCACTCGCTCATGCTAGAGGACATCATGGCCTGTATTAGTACCCAAACCCATCGCCACCGTCCATGTCCACGTCCTCTTCACCAGTCGCCTTCCTTGGCTCCTCGATGTCCTTTTTAAACGCCGCCTTCTTAGCATCTACATCATCACGGCTGAGATCCTTCATCCAGCTGTTGTTCCTCACAAGAATCTCCTGCACCCGTTCTCTCCTCTCATCGTTCAGCTTCTTGTATTCCTCACTCGGATTTGGCACGGCTTCACTGAGCCCAGCACGTACAGCATCCGGTTGAAGGAAGTACTGTACTCCACCAGTACCGAAAGGCTCGCTGTTGATAAAGGTCAAAATGTATGCGGCAGGGCTAATAGAAACAGTAATCTTGTCACTGTGCTTGACCTGGTCGAAACGCTCTTCTTCGGAAAGGTCCTCGGTCTTGGCTAGGCGCTTCTTAAGGTATGGGTAGCGGACACGGGACGCGTCCACCTCTTCAGTCGGCTCAATGGCCATGTAGGATGCGACATATGCCCGCCAGCGCTTAACTCGGTCCAGCGTGTTAAATTCAAAGGTCGGGTCGTCCTTCTTGAAGAGGCGTACATGCGCTTCCATCTTTGCAGGGTCCTGTTGTGACATTAGTACATGATCGCCGTGGATGTGGCAGAAAATACTTACGTAGGTAATGCGGTAGGTGTCGGTATCCTTGGCATATTTCTCAACAGCCTTTCGGTAGCTGATCTCGTTCTTGTGTGTTGTCGTGTCATTGACACGATCCTTCTTGAAAAGGTTGTAGATATCAAGGCTCTTGTCCTTATTATCCTGACTCACAACAGCGAGCGCAAACCGGACGAGCGAGCTAAGCAGCCTGTCAAACGAGTACAATTGCCATCCTGTTTGCAGATAGTACCGCCGCAGAGTCTCCTCGATAAAGTTCATGTCGACATCGCCGGTAATCTGGTCCTGGAACATGTCGAGAAGTTGCTGGTAATAGTTGGCTGAAGCAGAAGTGTCCTTGAAAAAGTCTTCTGGTTGTTTGTCGAGCATCTTCAGCTTTTGTGCTGCCTTGGGCTCCTTAGCACGCATGATGACCTTTCGTACCTCTTCTTCCTTCTCCTTGAGCTTCAACAGTCTCTCGTAGAGCATTACAAACATACGGAAGAAGCAGTAGATTGACGCGTTGGCATACATGTTGTACTCGACGCGTCGATAGGGTTCATCATGGTCGAACTCCTTGTCACCGAAAGCAGTTGGGGTAGCAGCATATTCCACCCAATGGCTGGGTGGTCGGTCTCCGCGAGGATTCGAGTTTGAGCTGTCACCAGCAGCCTCGTCCTCCATACCAGACGCGTCTGGTGTACTGTCTCGACTCGCTGACGGTGCACTGTCTTCCTTGTCCTTGCGTGATTTGCCGCGGGGGTCGAGGACATCGCGCCGCAGGTCACCTTTCTTCGACTTCTGCGAGCGTTGAGAGACATCTTCGTCTGGAGATGGGGTGTCCTCGCCAGAGTCGTTTGGTGTATCGCGTCCCGATGTATGCACTCGCTGCTCAAACTTGGCCGCATCCATGCCAAAGAATAGGGGCACAAACTCCTTGATGAATGGTACCACCTTGGCAAAGTCGGCGCCAGTGTTGTTGTCGGCAAAGGTAAGCATCAAGCGAGCGACATCGAACAGTACCTCTTCGTCCCTGAACGAGAAGGCGAATTGGTAATCTTCCTGTGGGATCTCTTGGATCTGCTGAAGACGCTTTTGCTCTTCGTATCGAACTTGGATCTCGTTGGTTAAAGACTTTGGCTGAAACTGCCGTTTGTCGGCTTGCTTGACAGTGATGCTCTGGTGGTCTAGTGACTTCCAGAAGATCTTCTGAGTCTGGTCGCGCCAAACCTTCTCCCACTCGCGCTGAGCAGCCTTCCAGTCCTCAAGCTTCGTCTTCAACCGGTGAAGAAGGACAGGGACCACGCTCCAAGGCATCGCGAATAGCTCCTTGATTACATCTCTGCCCCTCTCACGGCCGTAGATCTTCATGATGACACGCTTGTA
>Ga0265797_10008331_pt1 | contig 13846 bp, 5 predicted proteins | sample P2T30metagenome_FD_192433 | JGI IMG/M metagenome (GOLD analysis project Ga0265797, IMG submission 192433) | Plant litter microbial communities from East Loma Ridge, Irvine, California - P2 T30 | ecosystem: Environmental > Terrestrial > Plant litter > Unclassified | place: USA: California... | reverse complement strand
AGAAAAAGAGCATATAGTTAACTAACCGCTTAGGTAACGCAGAGAAGAGAAGAAAAAAAAAGAACACAGTTAGCTAAGCGCTACGAAATAACAAGAAGAGTAAAGAATAAGAAAAGACAGAAAGATATACTTAGCAAAGCGCTTAGGTATTAAAGAGCAGAAGTAGAAAACAATTAAGCTAACTTTATTAGGTTTGCGACTTTTGCTATTAAATCCCGTAAAATTTAGTCTATGCACCTTTATATTCTAGCACTAGCCTTATAGCTTAAGCTAACCCCAAAAGCTCGTTTAACACTACAAGCTAACCCCGAAAGCTTGTTCAACACTATAAGCTAGCCCTAGAAGCGCGTTCTCTACTATAATTGTACCTAGAAAGTGCGCTCTACAGCGCAAGCTAACTCTAGAAGAATGCTTAACAGCGCAAGCTAACTCTAGAAGAATAATTAACACTACAAGCTGCATGTAGAACTGCGCTAGCAGCGCAAGCCGACCCCGGAAGCACGCTCGACACTATAAGCCGACCCCGGAAGTGCACTAACAGCGCAAGCCGACCCCGGAAGTGCGCTCGTTAACGCAAGCATCACAACTTCTAGGCTTGTTTCCTACCACCTTATAGACAGAAACTATGCTATTAGATTGCCTCTATATTCCTAGAATAAAATCCTAACGTTCTGTACCTATAAATTCCTAGGTATTACTAGGTAAAGTCCTAACGTTGTGTGTGTACAAATCCCTAGGTAATACTAGGTTAACCTAACCTTTTACGCCTATAAGAACCCGCCTATTTATATACGCAAATCGACAGGATTTTAATAGTAAAGCATGCCTAGAATTACCTGTTCTCTTGTATTGCTACTATTTACGCTAGCGAATTAGGCTAACTTACATTGTCTATTAAGTCCTAGACTGCCTCAAAGTCCCGTTAAGTATCTTAACTAGAGGCGAGTAGATCCGCGAAGGTCTAATTAACAAGGTTAGACTCCTTAACAGACTCTAGCAGGAGTTATGTTAGCGGGGACTCCGCTCTTATACAACTCGTAAAGATTAGTTCTATAACCTTTACTATCTCCGCGGCATCGCTGTTGCAGATTACAACTATGTTTATCTAGTCCTGTAGACGCGCGATTAGTCTCCGTTTAACAAATAAATTTAGCACCCTACCTCTTAGCAGCAAGGCGAAGATTTCTACTCTAAATCTCTCTCGGAGCATAAACTATCGCTTTCCGTATTCTAACTATCTATTCTATATACAAAGTGTAACGCTACTAATCTTAGCAAACAGCTGCTCTCGCGCTACTATTGCTACACCCCGCTCTTATATGCTTTTCAGATTAATTCTACTACGCAAAAGACATTCTAGACGTTCGTATTTAGCGTAGAGTGTCGACATGTCCTAGCGATACTACATGTTGCTAAGTATATCCGCGGTTTCCCTCTTTTGTACAGTCGCAACTAATCTCTAGATTTCTTTAACTTTACTCGCAGTTAGTACGTTAGTTAATATTCTACCTGCGTTAGCCTAGAACAACACTAGCTAGTTGTTTTGTGTATCGGGAACTATGTCTGTGTCGTCGCTTAGTCTAGCAGTCGTGTCTTCTGCTCTAGCAGTCGTGTCTTCTGCAATGTCGTGTCTAGTTAATCCCGCAGTTGCGAATAAACGGGAACCTTCTTAATGTAACTGCCTCTACGTACCTAGAACCGCCTTCTATTCTTGCAAACAGTTAACTATAGCGACCGCCTTCGCATAGTTGATTATTTTAGCTACCTTACTAATACCTATGCGCTTAAATGTCTTGGCTATATTCTAGTACTTAAGCTTATAATTAGAATACGCAATCTCATTTGTTTTCGCAGTAACTATGTTCTAGGAATTTGCTACTATTTCTACTAACGTATAATCTAGTTAATCCTTTAGGCGCTTATTTACTTGTTTTGTAGTCGTTTCCTTGCGTACGCGCTTAGAGAGACGCTCGCAGTTCTCGTCGGTTAGATTAGCAGAGGCGCGTTCTATGTCCGCTTAAGAATTATCGTAAACCTGCTAAATATACTTTAAGAGTTGTTTCTTGCTAACTCGTTAATAGATCTAGCGGATTGCATCGTCTAGGGAGCGTGCGAGAAAGGCCTAGACAGGCTCTACCGTGTCTAGCAGAACGTAGAATACTACTATATAGGGTTCTAACATTGTAAAAGCGTCCTAGACTAGTGAACTAACGTTATCGTCTTTATTAACAGAGACTAGAATAAGATCGAGCTTCCGCGGCTGTATAGCTGTGTCGGTTAGCGCACGTATGCGCAATAGAGATAGTGCATGCTATTAAGCATAAGATGTTACCTAGCGTCTGCGGTATAGGCAACGCTAAGAACGCTAAGAACGCCGGGGCTCGGATTTTAGAATACCTAGCCTCTAATAGCCTAGGCGCCACTCGATGTGCAAGATTAATTTAGCCGGTGTTTCTAACTACATGCAGACCAAAGCAACAGGGCTACTAGTAGCGGTATAATTTCCCACGACTTAGACAAAGAGGCGCCTACTCTGTGCATCCTTAGGGCACAATAGAACGGCTTTATTACACCGCTTTGCAGCTAGTTTCCCCCTCTATGCAGGTTGAAAGACTTTGTTCTCCTCTTAACAATAGCCTCTAACACGTCTTACTACGATATTGTCGCTAGACCTCTCTACCTATTCACGCTAGCGTTATATTATGCCCGCTCTACTTAAAATGTTTATTTTAAATGCCGACTATAGCATTCTTATCTACCCCTTTTATCTAAAAGTCGTGCTACCGCGCAGTGTTAAGGCCTATCTCGACAAGCATTATAGTTACGACGTTAAGCTAAAGCAACGTGCTAGTATGCAAGCGGAAGCTCTTACTCTCGAAGCATCGCACCTGTTAAAAGCCAATTACGACGAGTTCTCTTTTGTCTAGCCCGACAGACAGCCACTTCTACAAATCGAGCATCTCTCTGTATATAAGGGCCGTATATGCAGCATATGCGAGCATATTACTACCTAAAAGAGTGCTAATAAGAATATAAAGGAGCACTTGCGAAAGGCCTATAGTGTTTATGCAGCTAGTAAAACCTAGGGCACTTCTCTACTGCAAGAGTATACGCGAACTGTGTCCGCTTAACGCTATTTTAGAGGCGTGTCTATAGATACTAACGCTGCTATGCAACGCTTCTTTAAAGTAACACGCTCTACTTACACTAGAAACAAGCCTCTACTAATACAGGCGCGCAGCTCTACCCCTAACGCAAACGAACGCAACAACAAACACACCTCTCTAGACGTCTAGCTACAGTATATCAAGCTACTGCTTGTAACCCCGCTAAGTTACAACAATAGCGCACTCCGTAATGTAGAAGAACAACTGCGGAAAGCAGAGGCATAGGCAAAGAAAGAACGTTAAGCCCAGCTTGCAGCTGTGCCCTTAGCGCCGACTATACAAACTAGCCTATAGCTATCCTACACACGCTTTCTAGAGATATTACTACGAACTTAGAAAGAGGCGTATACTTTAACTAATACGCTAACGCAGGCAACGGAGCTATCTCTTTTCTATCTGTACAACATAGTTAAGAGTATAGTGCGCACCTAGCAGAATTCAACAACTAAAGTGTCACGCTACGCCTATATCTGTGTAATGTAAGAGGACAAGCAACATATACCCGTACACCTACTTAAGGTATACTAGAACAAGTTACTTTAACACGCCCTTCCTCTACAAAAGGTCTTTGTCTTTTTGTTTCGAGTGCTAGTGTCTAAGAAGCTTAGTTCTAGCTAGCTTGTGCTATCTACTGTGCAATAATAGGCGTAGAAGCGTATAGTTAAGCAACTAGACAGCTGCTATAGAGTCTTTCTCTTACTCGACGCAAGACACAACTATACTAACCTAGAAGCCCTAGAACAACAATGTCACGAATTCTAGCTTACTCTTATTAAACATACGTCTCTCTAGAACGAGTTTAAGTATCTACTTATTGTCGCTACTAGATTCTAATATATTTCCCGGGAGCGTTAGGGACTGCGCGAAGTATATAACTTTGCTACGGATATTAGCGCGTTAAAGAAGATAGTCCGCCTAGCTAGCATTTAAAAGTTTAGGGAATCGTTTACTATGCCTTGCCCGGTACAGAAAGAAGCGAACGCAGATAGTGCTATCGATAAGAGCGAAATGTACCTATTAACCTAAGAGAGCAAGGCTATTACAGCTTAAAGCTGTAGAGACGATCGCAGCAACTAGAACGCTGCAGACCTTTTTAAGAACTAGATCTGCAACTATCTAACGCGGGAGCACGCTACCTCTATATATTAGCTTATTAATACTAGTCGGTACCTAAGCCGCTTCTAATATAGAGAGAATCTTGACGCCTTTATAAACTAGAATAGTAACACTATAACTCTTCGCGGCATCCGTACAACACTCTCTAAGTATACGTCTATAGTCTATAACGTGTATAAAGAGGCTACTACCCTCTTGCGCAAGCTTACACTTGTACTAGACTAGAGATCTATGCCGTCTATTCTATAGAATAACATTGTCGAAAACCTAAGTAACCGCGATACAGGATTTAGACTGTTTAATTCTAAATCGCCTACCTTAGCGTTATAATCCGCCTTTGTCTATAAACGACTATTAGACTCTATTCGCACTTAGCGCAAGGATATCCTTCTTAATAATTCTTAGAACGCTACCTAGATTAAGGCTTACTTAGATAGCGTTTAAAGGTTCCTAGATCTTCTTCTCGCCCTCGTGCATACTACTAGCGGCTAGCTAGCGCGAGGTACAGAACTGCTTAGTGTACACCACGAAAATCCAGGCAACAGAGAACTTCGCAACATCTTTTTATACAATAGCCTTGTTGCTATTATGCTATAGTACTACAAAGAGTATAACGTAGACAAGACTGTTAAGATTGTGTATCGGTTTCTTCCCCGCCCTATTAGCAGCTTGTTAGTATAGTATCTTTAGCTTATTTAACTCTTCTATGTCCTCCTCTAGTATATAGCTCTAACTAGTTTTAAAGAACTGTATCTTCTCTGTGCTACTAGCAGTCTTCTTTAGGCTAACAAAGATAGTTAGTAACTAACTAACTTCTAGCGTCTGTCTAGTGTTATTATTAAGATTACTAAGAAGTAGATAGAGTGCCGCATTGGCATTAATATAATGCGGCATCTTATTATCGTATTTAGACGGAAGTTTAACGTCGATAAGCGCATACTCTAGGAGCTTGCGCTAGAAGAGATTAACGAAATAGTAAGTGCTGCGGACGCAGAAGAACGCGAAATGCAGGCAGGCTACTCTGCTAGAACAAGAACCACTATCTACGGTTAGACTATTATTACCGTGTTTTAAAAGAAATTCGAACGCGCAAAATCTTAATTTAAGGTCTCTGTTAAATAGCACTCCGCCTTAGGTTTTAAGCAAGAAGGCAAAGACAGCTGCTCTGCTTAGCTGCCTTCTACTCTAACCGTCGACCTATAATAGCGCATTTAGTATAACTATAAGGTTCTGTTGCGTGAAAACTTTAGTGAAACAGCTGTGTTTCGCCTAATATAAGAAGACGTTATTAAAGCTATTATGCGTAGCGACACTATTGTTACCTACATTACTAGCATAGAGGCGGGCAAAAGCCTAGCATTTCTTCTTCTTTACTACTACCGCGACTACTAGCAGAGTATTGTTATTGTTCCGCTCGCTGTATTACGACAAGACATCGCTACACACTATAAGGCCCTCTATATCTGTGCTAGCATTTAGGAAGACGGACACTGCGACCAATCTGCGTCTATTATTCTAGCGACACTAGAGGCACTCGCTAAACTCTTCTTTGTAGAAATAGTGCAACGCCTAAACAGTTATAGCAACTTAGAACGTATCGTGCTAGATAAGGTTTATTTCGTGCTCTTAAATAATCACACGTACCGACCTTACCTAGGTAAATTGCGAAGAGTAGTAAGATTTAGTGTTCGCCTTACTCTCTTGTTAGCAACAATACTAGTTAAATAGAAAGTCGAGTTTTTCTAGTTGCTTTCTCTGCTAACAGACACTGTTCTCTTCCGTACACTAACTAATCAGACAAACCTAGCTTGGTAAGTGCGTCGCCTTGCGCTAATAGAAGAAGAAGAGACCGAATTTCTTGCTAGTTACATTCGAACTAAAGCGACCTAGGCTAAGAAGCTTCTTATCTACGTACCCTTTGTTAAAATAGCAAATAATTTAGGCACGGCGTTGAACTACGCAGTATATTATAGGCAAATAGATATAGAAGACCGCAAGGTCTCCTAGATAAGCTTCTCTTCTTGCAGTACAGGCGTGCTTATCGCAATAACCGCGTTCTTAGTCGGCATTTACATTCCTAACATTAACGGCGTTCTATAGGTAACTCTTCCCGACTATCTTATTAACCTAGTGCAAGGACTAGAGCGTAGAGGTAGAGACGGACGGCACTGTTTTGTACAGGTACTCGTCTCGGCACAGTTGCCTAACTTTCATTACAAGAAAGCTCCGCAACACTACCGCGCTACAGTTAACTAGTTCGTACAGCTTAATGCAGCTCATCCTATATGTAAGCGACGAGTTCTTGCGCAGTACTTTAACAGTAACAAAACCCGCCTTATATATAGAGACGAAGAAGAGTATTGCGACGTGTGCGCACGATATAGCAAGCGTGCACTACAAGATAGCTTTAACGCTACCACGCTAGATAGGACCGCGGTTTGCACCTCTGTGCGGAACTAAACCCTACAGTCTCTTTCTATGTCTAACGCGCAACACACCCTCTAATTTGATGCAGCTTCTTCTCTAGCGTATAGAATACTATTGTCACGCTCTACACCTAGCCGCACCTTCCTCTATTACTATTTATAGTCTACGGGGTCCTCTGCTACTTCTACAGGCCTCGTCGAAATATCTCGCAAGAAAAGACACGTTAACTCTCTACCACCGCCGACACTATCCCTCTTTTCTACTAGACAGGAGCTAGACGTGTCCTATATATTAGCAAAACAGAACTAGCAACTCGACTTCTACGCTAACACGTATAGCGATAAAATCGCTAAACGTAGCAAACTCTTCTTTAAAGAGCTGCCTACTATACAAAATTTTTAGATAAATTATTGCGTAGTATACTTTGTAGAAAGACGTTCCTTTAATTACAACTATATCTTATGCGATTACGGGTTTATTAGGAGGCTTGTTAACGACTAGCGCAGAACAAAGATAAGAGGGGGGTTTAGTAAAGGCATGTGTTAGTCCTGCCTTATGCTGTGCAACTGCTGCCTCTAATAGAGCCCCGACAGAACTAGTTAGACACTATAGATGCTAGACAAGAGTGTCCTATGTGTTGACAGGAATGCGATTCTAGATACCTTTGTTATACTATAGTTAAAATGTCCTAATGCCCGCGTGCGATAGAAAGAAAGGATTAAAAAGATACAACTAACGTTTAATAGAGACAAAGACGTAGATATGCGCAACTATTTTATATACATAGAGCTGTACGAAGACGACTTTAAAGCTAATCGACTAGTACTCGAAGTTAACTAGATTACACAGATATTCTTTCTTTATAGTTATAGGCCTAACACGCTCTTATCTGTAGACAATAAGAACCTATAAAATAAAGTGTTTATATAGCCTCTACAAGAGACCGGACAATTCTATATATATACTTTGAAACCTTTACTACTAGTGTAACAATTCCTAAGACGTCGCTTAAGGTAACCCGCGCGACCCCTAATACTGTAGAATTCTGCCGCCTATAAATCGCCGGGACTCTGTAAGTAGAATAGACATAAACTAAAAGCCTAACTTAAGATAATCTAGTCTATATATACACCTACAAGAGAGCGGATAAATCTAGTTTTATAAAAACACGACAGAGTAAGCTAATGCCGAGTGAAGGGAGAAACACGTAACGATAAACGCGATTACATAACCTATTCTAGCCTAATCGAGTAAGATCAAAGCCTAGCGCTATACTAGCGCGCCAAGACATAGAGGTAGCGAGAGCGACGTCTATTGCAATCCTACTCTCTTACACCTTCTCTCTCTTATTTACCCTGCGTAACACGATAATATCAACGTAGAAGCTATCTGAACTAACACTAGACGACCAAATCAGACCGAAAAACTACTAACACTCGAAATCCGACCACAGGATAGCCTACGGCTGGAAATACCCGCCGTGCTGTAGTATAAGCAAGAGAACTAAGACTAAGTGTAGGCTACTGTAAGAAGGCTAGAGGCAGTGCCGGTAGAGTTTGTAATATAGATTTTACGATTTGGATTTACTACGCGTTTAGAGCCGATTGCCTAGGTTGTTTATTAAGCCTATAACTAATTTCTTTAATGCGTAGCTATACTAGAACCCGCTTAAGTCTAGTTTCCACACTAGAATTATCTAGGAGACTCTTACTAAGCTTTATTCTCGCAGCGGAGAGAGCACGAGTACGTTGTTAACTAGAATCGCCTAGCTCTCTAATACACTACGCTAACCACGATTTATCGTATAGCTACTAGAAACTACTTCACGCGATAAAGTTACACTAGACATTTCCGCAGGCCTCTACCGCGCACCTAATACAGTATGTGTGTGCCTATTAATACCTGCCCCTCTATAGACGCATACTAACGTAGTACTCTAGACCGCGACTATAACTAAGTAGATAGTGATTATAGGCTTCTTAACGCGGCCCTCTGTCGACAATGCGTTCCACGACTACGAGGTAGACACGCCGGACCTATTAGCAACGCGTTCGACGCATCCCTTGTTCTAGTCTATCTAGACCTAGCTTACTACACTACAAAAGTTCGAAGAAAGACGCCTATACAATTCCTACCGGAGTCTTATACCTTTTTTTAGTCGCACTAATAAGAAGGCTTTTAAGGCCTATATTAACAAGGCTAAGCCTATATTTACTGCTACTTAAGCAGGCATAGAGAGGTGCATTAAGACTAGACTTCTAGAAGACAACGAGTCTATATCCCTCTAGTTCCCGTTAGTAATTGCAGTGCTAGAAGACGCGCTTTCAAAGGACAGCTACTTACAGAACTCTATCACTAACGCTAACGCGAGCTGCACGAGCAGCTAGAGCCCTTTACAATAGATAGCGCACTTTATTTACGTTACACGCGGAATTCTCTTTAATAATAGAGATTCTGCGTTATTCGCTTTTAGCGCTGTTCTGCATCGCCTACACAACAACTAAGTATATGCAGTTTATCTCCTCTTTAACAAGTATTATACAGAGGCATAGGCACGCCTAGCCGCTAAGAATAGGTTAAAGGTAAATTTACAGAAACTAAAGAAGGCAGCATAGCAGTAGAAGGCAGACGTTAAGAGTAAGAGCAAGGCGAGAGATAGAAGCGGTGATGTTAAGATGCAAGACGCTAATGTCGACAATGTGTTCTTAAGCGACGCCGAAGAAGAGCCTAACAACAACGATGTAGAGGCTTTAACGAGAACTAGCGCAGCTAACTTGCGCGGGAGTATAGGTAATAACACCCTGCTAAACTCTTATTAGCAACACTTCGTCTAAGGAGCAAACAGTATAGCGTATGTTATTAGAAGCGAACATCTTTTAGACGTAGACGTTAATGCAGAGGTTAATTAGGAAGATTAAGGCCGCATTGATCCGAAGAATAACACGTCGAGATTAGTCGTGCAGTATCTCTAAGAGCTATACAAGTCTAATCTAATAGGCGCTAAGGCCTACTATAAGCACCTAAAGGTTATCGCCGAGACTAATATCTTTTTAAAGAAACATTTAGCAATAATAAACAGCGAAGAGATTAACCTAGCAAACGACAAGGACGCTATTATTAGTGGCATGTTCCCGGCTAACTACGTTGCGGCTTAGCGCCACGAACTCCTCTACTATCTAACTAGATATTCGCGACACTATACTTATCTATAGGGTCTAATGCTATAGAGCGATGTGCTAGAGGAGCGGAATTTAGCTAATGTCTACGACTCTGTCGCATATAAGGCAGAGAACAGTCTCGCTACGTGCGCAAACAAGATGCTAGTACTAATTAACACAGATAATAAAGAATAGCGCAAGCAGCAGGCTATATTGTTAAGTGCGTTTACGAAGAGCACGATTCTAATAGAGACTTTCCGCAACGCGCTTAGTAAGCTGCACATCGCCTACTAGTTCTACTCTACTCTACCTAGTTAGAGTAAAAGGTCGTTGTTGTAGCCGCAGGTGCTCTTTATTAACGAGGCTACTATAGCCGCTCGAAAACGTATTATAACTAGCACAGGTAAAACCGGCAAAACCTATACAGACGCAACTAGTATTAGGAAAACTATTAGTGCGTTAGGTACTGTCTTGTTAGTATGTAAACCCTCTTCTTTTCTCTTGTTGTTCTCTATCCTGTTCACTTAGCGTTCTTTACAATCGCCCGGCTAAATCTAGCCTAACAACTAGAATAAGCCGGGTGCTTATATATTAGAACCCGAGAACTACCTATATTCTCCCTCTCTTCCTCTAGTTGCGGCTTTAGACTATGCATTATAGTTGCACACGTAGCACTCTGCTCGTTCTATTCTACCTATAATTACCCGGACTATTATAGTTAAGTTACTCTACTAACTAATAATACAGCTTATTAATAAACGTTAGTTTAACTAAAACGACTTCCGCGAACGTAAGAACTAGACTAGTTTAGCCTTCTATATAACAACTTGCCCGCCTAAGATTAAGTTCTAGGTTATAGATACCTATTTACTAGAGCAGGCTGCCGACGACGCCGCGAAGTTCTCCGTGAACTTCATAATCTATATATACCGCAGCGATCGCGAGAAAGATAGCGTACTACCTAGCGGTGTCAAGGTTCTTACGAGCCTACTTACGTTCTGCTATGAAATCTTTAACAATAACAATGTCGTTAAGGCTAACACGATTATTATCGTAAGCAAGAGGACGCTTGCTGCGCGCTATAGACCCGGCGCTGCCGCTAACTACGCCTATAATTATCTAGGTCTAAACCGCGTCACAACTAAGAGTGCTATAAGTATATCGTCTCGCCCGCCCACCGATTAGGAGCGTTCGCTCGAGGGCTACGTGGATGTTGTTATTATAGACGAAGCCTATAATATTAGAAAGCGAAATATCGATGTCTAGGTCGCTATCCGCTAGCTAGCAGCCGACTTCTATATTCTGTTAACTGCGACTCTAGTGCCGTAGGGAGAGGAGAAGCTGTTGCCTATGCTTAAAGTTATGCAAGACCTAGAGCTAAACGAGAAGGCTCGACGGGGTATACTAGACAGATCGATTAATGACCCTTACCGCGTCGACGCTAGCTCTTACGACAAGCTCTTTGCGAGCACTACTACCGCATATAGTACCTACTTCGATCGCTATAAAGACGCCGTTTAGCAAGGCCGTATTATCGGGATAGCGCTAAAGGGCCTATTAATTCGCCGCACTTACCAGTCGTCGTGCGAGACCTATTCTAGTAGTAACGTTTACTCTATGCAGGCTCTTATGCTACCTAGTGTGCCTATCTGCATTAACATTCTTAATGCGACTATCGCCTAAGAGGTTTAGAACGCTAAGGCCCTAGCCTATATAAAGAAGCTCTATTACTAGGACAAGAATGCGCCGCCTAATAATAACAACCTACTTGTGAATAGTAAGCATTAACGCATATTAAACCTAGCGTCGTTCTGTTGTCTGCTGTTCTTTGCAGATACGATCTACAACATAAAGAATAATGCGAAAATCAATAAGAAATACTATACCCTACACAACAACAATAAGTATCTCGACTACCTGTAGCAGCTACTAGTAAATATCTATATTACTAGTGTGTGCGGTAATAGCTATGCGAGCCTGTTCCTAACAAAGCACGAGGGCGGTGTCTGCACTATACCCGATTGTTCCGCTAGCATCGTTCTCTACTGCTTTATAGCGCGATTAGAGAGAATCTAGATTATACTTGCGTTGCTCGCAGACTAGGTAACCTGTTGCGGCAAGAAGGTCATCGTCTAGTGTAGCTGTCTAACTAAACAAGAGATAATGAACTCGATCTTAAACCTCGTGGGCATTCAATCACAGGCCTTGTTATCGCGCTACTCTTTGTCTACTTAGGGCAAAATTATTAAGACGTTCTAGAAGCCACTAGCTAAGTACTATAGTAGCAGACTATTACTAGAGAACTACAATAAGGAGATTAAGGTGTTGTGCATATCTTAAAATAAGAGCACAAGAACAAACTATTAGATAGTGTACAATAAGTGCATCTTCCTAGAACTAGCTACGTTAGATTCTGTCTACTATTAATGCTATAGCTGTGTCGTCTAGATTAGGCAAGAGAACTGTTGCGTTATCGCCGAGGTGTTTAACCTATACTCGTTTAACGTAATAACTCTAATTAAAGTAATTAAGCAACAACTTCTAGTAGTCGCCGCGAACCTTAACATAGAGAAGCTCGCCCGAGTCTTTAAAATGTTAGATAACGAAGAAGATAACAAGGGCGACAGGATATTAGCGAAAGCGCTAAAGGGCTTCTACTTAACTAAAGGCAGAGAGATTGTGCACAAGTCGAACCTAGACTACGCCTATATGCTTAACTAGTATACAGAGCTATCTCTAACTAACTTTCTGCTTGCGCTCTATAACGCAACTACAGTTATTCTCTATAGCTCTACTATAGAAGAGGACAGTAGTACACTAGTTAGAAAGGACCTATTCTAGAAGGCAGAGTTAAAGCTTCCAGCGCGCAACACGCTAAAGAAGAACCTAGGAATCAAGGGCGATCAGGCTCTCGCAGGTGCCAATTTTAATAACCTAGAGATTAGCCTACTAGGCCTGCTAGTCTGCTAACACTTTAACAAGTTAGAGGTCTAAGACGTAGAGGTTAACCGCTAAGCCGACGCACTTCCCTAGGCCGTAGAGAACAAGCAGATTCAACGTAAGAAGGAGCAGAACAAGCGCCGCTAAGCGGCACTGTTTAGGTCTAACAAGGAGAAGACTAAGAAGATTAAGAATATCTACGCAGAGGCCGCTAAAAAGACAAACTTCAGCCTTCGGGCATATAGAGAAGCTAAAATAAGGCCTTCGCAGAGAGTTATTAAGCCGAGGAAGAAGAACAAGCAGATAGAAGATAAGGACGTGGAGATAGAAGAGAGTTATCATGTTAACGCGGTCCTAGACAGTGCCGACAACTACAACTTCGGCTATTAGTATAGTAGCGGGATTTCGAGAGATAGCAGTAAAATTTTAAGAAATAGAGAGATAGTAGTAAAATTTCAAGAGATAGAGAGGTTGTAGTTTATATAGTTGATTCTGTAGTCGCACAACAAGACAGCAAAATCTATAGTTAAACTCCTAGTTAAGTGCATTTGCTTATAGAGTGTCGGTGAATTCTAGGCTACCTCTTTGCAGTCTGCCTAAGTAAATTTGTACAAGTGCAAATGTTCTCTACATAGTTGCGTAGTACGTTATGTACGCGGTTGCCTAGCTAGTACCTACTCTTTGTATCCCAAAACGTACTAGTAAAGTAAAACTACGCACGTGTCGCTCTTATAACAGCAAACAAATAGTTATGTAAGCACAAAAGCACTAGCGCCTTAGTATATCAACGGCCTTCTTGTTGTCCTCCCCTCTCTCTCTCTCTTTCTCTCTATCCTACACTCTTATTAAATGCCGCCCTACCGCTATTATCGTTCGACCGCAACAGCAACTACTCTACATACCTCCTAACTACTATTAGCACTACTCTCTAACATAGACTAGAACACCTCTATTATAGGTTTTTTTTTAGGGTTAGGGTTAGGGTTTAGGGTTAGGGTTAGGGTTAGGGTTAGGGTTAGGGTTAGGGTTAGGGTTAGG